>Ga0256839_1000873_pt1 | contig 38392 bp, 38 predicted proteins | sample 354166metaG_FD_185968 | JGI IMG/M metagenome (GOLD analysis project Ga0256839, IMG submission 185968) | Hydrothermal vent microbial communities from Mid Atlantic Ridge, Atlantic Ocean - 354-166 | ecosystem: Environmental > Aquatic > Marine > Hydrothermal vents | place: Atlantic Ocean: Mid...
GTCGTCCGCCGTGATCAGCCGCGCCGTGGTCTCCGCCGTCGCCATGCCCGACCGCCGGTTCCCCGGGCCGCTACCGTCGGCGCCCGCCGTCGCCGCGGTTGCGCGCCGCCAGCGTGCGGATCAGGCCTTCGATCCCGCGCGCACGGATCTCGGCAGCGAAGCTCGAGCGGTAGTTCGCCACCAGGCTCACGCCGTCCACGGCCACGTCCACCACGCGCCAGCGCCCGTCGCGACCGCGGCGCATGCGATAGTCGATCTCCACGGGGAAACCCCCGGGCTGGGCGATGCGCGTGCGCACCGTGACCTCGCCCGCGGCCGGATCGCCGCGCAGGGGGAGGTACTCGATGGGCTCGCCACTGTATTCGAGCAGCGCCGTGGCGTAGCTGCGCACGAGCAGGGTGCGGAATTCGCGCACGAAGCGCCGGCGCTGCGCGGGCGTGGCCCGGCGCCAGAAGCGCCCGAGGGCGAGCCGTGCCATGGCCTCGAAGTCGAAGCGCGGGAGCACGTGCGCCTCGACCAGGCCATAGACGCGCTCGGGGTGGGCGGCGAGCGCCTCGTGCTCGGCCTCGAGGGCGGCGAGCACGCGCTCGGCCGTCGCCCGCACCACGGCCACGGGATCGGGCTCGGGCACCGCCGCGCCCGCCCCGCCACGGTCCGGCGCCAGAGACACAGGATCAGCTGCCGCGGCAAGGATCGACCCCGCCTCCTGCGGGCGCAGCGCCGCTCCCCGCGTCTGGCCTCCGCTCCGCTCCGGCCCCGTGTCCGCAGCGCCCGCCCCGCCTGCCCAGGCGAGCACCAGGGCGAGCAGCAGGACCGGGCGCATCCTTCCCGGCTGCCGCCTCACTCCCATGCCCCGGTCACCCGCGCCAGGTGCGCCACCGCGAGGTTGTAGTCGTGCACGGTGGTGAGATAGTCGCTGTGGGCGAAGACGTAGGCCTGGAAGGCGTCCACCAGGCGCTCGGTGCGCTCGAGCCCGGCCTCGAAGTCGGCGTAGGTGGTGATGAGCCAGCGCCGCGCCGAGCGGCTCGCAAGCGCCATCTCCTCCACCGCCTTGCGGCCGGCGCGCACCTGGTGCCAGGCCTCGGCCACCTGGAAGGGGATGCCCTCGCGCGCGAAGGCCGCCTTGGAGACCAGGGCCTCGAGCTCGGCCTGGGCCTTGGCCACGCGCGCCGGCTGCACCCCCGATGCGAACTCCCACTTCATGCCGAGCACGGGCGTGGCGCCGGCATGGTAGAAGGGGTCGAAGATGTAGGGGTTGTCGAGGCGGTCGCGGTTGGGGGCGTAGCTCACCGAGCCCACCACGCCCGCATAGACGTCGGGCCTGGCCTCGGCCTTCTTGGCCGCCACCAGGGCGCGGCGCGCGCGCAGGCCCGCCTCGAGCTGGGCCATCTCGGGCCGGCGCTCCAGCGCGCGGGCGATGAGCTCCGGGAGCTTGCCCGCGGGCGGCGGCACCGGGCGCAGGGCGCGGTCGGCGACGGTGAGCTCGGCGTCGAGCCCCACGCCCGTCAGCACCTTGAGCCCGGCCAGGGCCACCGCCTCCACGCCCTCGGCCTGGGCCAGGAAGCGCCGCGCCAGCGCCTGCCCGGTGCGCAGGGCGTGCAGGTCGGACTGGCGTGCCCGCCCCTTGCCCTCCCGCAGCCAGCGCTCCATCAGGCGCAGGGCCTTGCCGATGCGCCGGTCCACGTCCTCGAGCAGGCGGCGCATGTCGCGTGCGGCGAGGTAGCCGTAGTAGGCGCGGGTGACGTCCCAGCGCACCTCGGCGCGGGCGAGGCGCACCTCCTGGCGCTTGACGTCCACGTTGCCCTGGGCGGCCTCGGCGTAGCGCTCGATCTTGCCGAAGGTGTAGAGGGGCTTGATGATCTTGAACTGCACCGACAGCCACGGCGACAGCCCGTCGTTGAGCTCGTAGAGGTCGTCGCGCGGCGTGCAAGAGGTGGTGCAAGTCTTCCCTTCCTTGAAGAAGCCACCGTCCACGCCGGGAGCGATGCCGACGAAGGCATTGACGTCGTACCGCAGCCCCCTGTGGCCGAGCGCCTCCTGCAGGAGCGCGCGCGCGGCCTCCACCAGGTGGCGCCGCTCGGCGATGCGCGCGTCCGCGGCCAGCGCGCGCTCCACCGCCGCCTCCAGGTCGATGCGCTCGGCCGCCAGTGCCCCCGCGGACGTGGCAAGCGCCAGCAGCGCACCCCACAGCAGTGTCCGTCCTCTCTTCATTTCGCACCCCCTCCGGCGGCCTTGCTGTAGAGGAACTGGCCGATGATCTTCTCCAGCACCAGCGCCGACTGGGTGAGGCGGATCTCGTCGCCATCACCCAGGTAGCGCTCCTCGCCGCCCGGCTCCAGTCCCACATACTGCTCGCCGAGCAGGCCCGCGGTGAGGATGCTGGCGCTGGTGTCGGCGGGGAAGCGGTCGTAGCGACGGTCGATGCGCATGTGCACCACGGCCTCGTAGCGGTCCATGTCGTAGTCGATGGCCACGACGCGCCCGACCTTGACGCCACCCACGGTGACGGGGGCGCGCACCTTGAGGCCGCCCACGTTGTCGAAGCGCGCCACCAGCTCGTAGCCGTCGGCCACGTCGAGGGCGCCGATGCTGCTGACCTTCATGGCGAGCACGAACAGCGCCCCGAGGCCCGCGGCCACGAAGGCCCCGACCGCGATCTCCACCGTCCGCGTCTGCACCATGCCGTCGGCCTCCCTCACTCGAACATCAGGGCGGTAAGCACGAAGTCGAGCCCGAGGACCGCGAGCGCCGTGTGCACCACGGTGCGGGTGGTGGCCCGCCCCACCCCCTCCGAGGTGGGCACCGCGTCGTAGCCCTCGAAGAGGGCGATCCAAGAGGCCACGAAGCCGAAGACGAGGCTCTTGACGACGCCATTATAGACGTCGTCGTGCAGGTCCACCTGCGCCTGCATCTGCGACCAGAAGGCCCCGTCGTCCACGCCCAGCAGCCCCACGCCCACGAACCAGCCGCCGTAGACGCCCACCACGCTGAAGATGGCCGCCAGCAGGGGCATGGCGACGAGCCCGGCGACGAAGCGCGGCGCCACCACCCGCTCGAGCGGGTCCACCGCCATCATCTCCATGCCCGAGAGCTGCTCGGTGGCCTTCATGAGGCCGATCTCGGCGGTGAGCGCCGAGCCGGCGCGCCCCGCGAAGAGCAGCGCCGAGACCACCGGGCCGAGCTCGCGCACCAGCGACAGCGCCACCACCACGCCCAGCGACTCCTCGGCGCCGAAGTCCACGAGCGTGTTGTAGCCCTGCAGCCCCAGCACCATGCCCACGAACAGGCCTGAGACGCCGATGATGAGGAGCGTGCGCACGCCCACCGCGTGCAGCTGCGCCACGAGGAGCCGCGGGCGCGCCAGCGCCGCGGGCAGCGCGGCCAGCACGCGCAGCAGGAAAAGGTGCCCGCGCCCGAGACGCTCGAAGAAGCCGATCCCGCGCCGGCCGAGCCGCTGCAGCCAGGCGGTCACGGCGCCCTCCCTGCCGGAGACGCCCGCCGGCCAGAGAGGTTCCGCCCCAGCGGCAGCACCCACCACCCCTCCTGAGGGCGCGCGCCGATTCGCCGCACCTCATCCTTCTCCCCCAGCCCCTTTCCCAAGGAGGGCGGGGAGGCGGGGTGCGCGGGCGTCGGCGGCCAGGGACGGCCGCCGACGAGCGCGAGCGTCGGTCCTCGCGTACCGCGCAGAATGACTCCCCGCCCTCCCACGACCCGAGCCGCGCTCACGGCACGCCCTCCAGCAGGTCGGCGGCGTAGTCCGGCGCCGGATAGTGGAAGGGGACGGGCCCATCCGGCAGCCCTTGCATGAACTGCTGCACCCACGGCGAAGGGGAACGCGCCAGGGCTTCGGGCGGGCCGTGCTCCACCACCCGCCCGCCGGCGATGACGTAGATGTAGTCGGCGATGGCGGCGGTCTCCTGCACGTCGTGGGAGACGACGATGCTGGTCAGCCCCAGGGCGTCGTTGAGCAGGCGGATCAGCTGCAGCAGCACGCCCATGGAGATGGGGTCCTGCCCGGTGAAGGGCTCGTCGTACATGACCATCATGGGGTCGAGGGCGATGGCGCGCGCGAGCGCCACCCGCCGCGCCATGCCGCCCGAGAGCTCGGCGGGCATGAGCCGGCGTGCCCCGCGCAGGCCCACGGCCTCCAGCTTCATGAGCACGAGGTCACGGATCATGCGCTCGGGCAGACGCGTATGCTCGCGCAGGGGGAAGGCCACGTTCTCGAAGACGTCGAGGTCGGTGAGCAGGGCCCCGCTCTGGAACAGCATGCCCATGCGCCGGCGCAGGGCGTAGAGGGCGCGGCGGCCGAGGCGGTGCACGTCCTGCCCGTCCACCTCCACCGTGCCCGCCTCGGGGCGGAGCTGCCCGCCGATGAGGCGCAGCAGCGTGGTCTTGCCGGTACCGCTGGGCCCCATGACGGCGGTGACCTGCCCGCGGCGGATGTCCATGTCGACGCCGTCGAAGATCACGCGCTCGCCGCGGCGGAAGCGCAGGCCGCGGATGCGGACGAGGACCTCGTCGCGCCGCGTCTGCGCGCTGGGGGCAGGCTCGCTCATCGTGCTCCTGCAGCGTCCCTGCGGGGCGCTCCAGTGTCGGCGGCGGCCGACGGCCCGTCAACCGCGCTCCCACAGCCCAGCAGCCGGCATATGGTCTCGGCCGCCTCCAGCGCCGCCACCGGCACGCCCCCGGGCGCGTCCAGGAACAGCAGGGCATCATTCACGCCCGCCGGGAGCTGGGCGAGGAAGGCCTCGATGGCGGCCCGCAGCGCCCGCAGGTCGCGCCCGCCGTCCGGGAGCTCGAGCAGCCCGACGGCGGCGCCCGAGGCGGATCCTCCCTGCCAGGTCCAGATCCCGCCGGGGCCGTTCGCGTCGGGCGCGTCCAGCACTGGCCAGCGCGCGGCCAGGCAGGCCCGGGCCGCCTCGCCCGCGCGATCCCGCGCGGCGGGCGCCACCACCGCCCGCAGCCAGGGGGCGAGCCGCTCCAGCGCGCGCCACCAGGCCCGCCGCGCGAGCGCCGCGCCGGCCGCGAGCGCCTCGGGCGGAAGCGCCGCCACCAGGTCGAAGCCTGCGGGCAGGGCCTCGGCCCAGGCCGCCGCGCGTGCCGCGGGTCGCGCGCCCCAGGCCGCCGCCGGGACCCAGAGCGCCTCGAACTCGTTGGCGTAGTAGGCGAGCCGCCAGCCCGCGGGCAGGTCCGGCGGGTAGAAGCCGCCCCGCCAGGCCGGATGCGTCCATCCGACCGCGCCCACCACCACCCGCGGCAGCGGCTTTCGCCTCCCCTCGCCTGCCTCCATAATCGCCCGCGTCCCTCCCGGCCTGGCCTGTCCGACGATGCAGCTCGACCTATTCTACGAGCTCTCGGTGCCGCCCTTCGGCGGCCGCGACGAGGCGCAGGTCCTCGCGGACACGCTCGAGGAGATGGCGCTGGCCGACCGGCTCGGCTTCGGCGCCGCCTGGCTGGTGGAGCACCACTTCATGCCGGGCTACTCCCACAGCGCCGCACCGGACCTGATCCTCGCCGCGGCGGCCCAGCGCACCCGCCGGCTGCGGCTCGGCCACGCCATCGTGGCCCTGCCCTACCACCATCCGGTGCACGTGGCCGAGCGCGCGGCCACGCTGGACCTGCTCTCGGGCGGGCGGCTGGAGTTCGGCTTCGGCCGCGGCTTCTCCCCCGCCGAGCACGCCGTCTTCGGCGTGGACCCGGCCGCGACCCGGGACCTGGTGGCCGAAGCCCTCGACCTGATCCGTGCCGCGTGGGCGCCGGGCCCGGTCCGCCACGCAGGCGCGCGCTGGCGCGCGGAAGGCGTGGAGGTGGTGCCCAAGCCCGTCCAGCGCCCGCACCCGCCCCTGTGGATGGCCGCCGTCAGCCCCGAGAGCTACGAGATCGCCGCCGAGCTGGGCGTGGGCGTGCTGGCGGGCCCCTTCAAGCCCTGGTTCATGGTGCGCGAGGACATCCGCCGCTACCGCGCCGCCTGGCGCCGCCTCCACGGCGACGCCCCCCCGCGCCCCGGCCAGAACCCCCGGGTGGCCATGACGCTGGGGGTGCACTGCCTGCCGGACGGGCGCGCCGCCCGCCGCGAGGCCGCCGAGGGCTTCGCCTGGTTCTATCGTCAGCTCCTGGAGCAGACCCGCCCGGTGCTGGAGCGGCTGGTGCCAGGCTACGAGGGCTACCGGCGCTGGGGGCGGCTGGCCGCGCTGCTCGGGCGGGCGGCGAGCCTGCCGGCGCTCGCGCGCCTCGGCATGGTCGTCGTGGGAGACCCCGGCCACTGTCTGCGCCGCCTGCGGGCGCTGTCGGCGGCGGGCGTGGACCGGGTGCTGTGCGCCGTGGGCGCCGGCGCGCTCCCCACCGGGCGCGTGCGCGAATCCATGCGGGTGCTGGCGGAGGCCGTGCTGCCGCGCCTGCGCGGGGACGGCTGAGGCCGTGCGGCCCATCGTGCTGACGGGCTGCTCGGGCCGGCTGGGCCCCCTGGTCGCCGCACGCCTCCTGGCCGAGCCCGGCACGGCCGTGCTGGGCATCGACCTCGTCCCGCCGCCCGCGTGGCTCGCACGCCATCCGCGCTTCCGCTTCGTGCGCGCGGACGTGCTCCGCGCCGACCTGCGCGCCGCGCTCGCGGGCTGCGCCGCGGTGGCCCACCTCGCCTTCGTGGTGCTCGGGCGCCGGGCCTACGGCCGCCGCCGGCGCGACCGGGGCTGGATGCGGGCCGTGAACGTGGAGGGCACGGCCCGCGTGGCCGAGGCCGCGCGCGCGGCGGGCGCGGAGGCGCTCGTCCTCATGTCGAGCGCCGCCGTCTATGGCCCGCCCCGCGGGGCCGGCCCGGCGCCCCTTCCCGAGACCGTCCCCTGCGCTCCGCTCCCCGGCTTCGCCTACGCCGAGGACAAGGCCGCGGCCGAGCGGGCCGCGCGCGCGGCGGCGGGCCTGCGGCTCGCCGTGCTGCGCCCCCACGTCATCCTCGGGCCCCGGGCCCAGCCCCTCTTCCGCGCCCTCCTCGCCCTGCCCCTGCGGCCGGCCGAGCCCGACCCACCGCCCCGGATCCAGTGCGTGGACGCCACGGACGTGGCCGAGGCGGTGGCGCTGGCGCTGCGGCGAGGGACAGGCGCCTTCAACCTCGCGGCCGGCCCGCCCCTGAGCCTCGGGGAGATGGTCCGGCACCTGCATCCCCGGGCCGTGCCCGTGCCCCGGGCCGCCTGGCGGGCCACCGTGCGTGCCCTCTGGCCTCTGGTGGGCACGGCCGGGCGGCCCGTGTGGCTGGACGCCCTGGAGCGCCCGCTGGTGCTGGACACCGGCCGGGCCACCCGCGCGCTCGGTTGGCGCCCGCGCCACGACGTGTATGATTGCCTGCGCCGCACGCGCCGGCCCCCGCCCGGCCCCTGGTTCACGGACCTGCAGCCCGTGGCGCGCCCATGAGCACCCTGCCCATCCTCGCCGTCCTCGGCGGCCTCGTCCTGCTGGTGGCGGGGGCCGACCGCTTCGTCACCGGCGCCGCCGCGCTGGCCCGCAACCTGGGCGTGGCCCCCATGGTGGTGGGCCTCACCATCGTGGGCTTCGGCACCTCGGCACCGGAGATGCTGGTCTCCGGGATCGCCGCCTGGCAGGGCAACCCCGGCCTGGGCATCGGCAACGCCCTGGGCTCGAACGTCACCAACATCGCCCTCATCATCGGCGCCACGGCGGTGCTGCGGCCGCTGCGGGTGCGCTCCCTCACCCTGCGCCGCGAGCTCCCGGTGCTGATGGCGGTGACGCTCGCCGCCCTCGCCCTCATGGCCGACGGGCATCTGGGCCGGCTCGACGGGGCGCTGCTGATGGGCGGGCTCGCCCTGCTGCTCTATGCGGTGCTGCTGCTCGCCCGGCGCGACCGCCGCGATCCCCTGGCCGCGGAGTTCGCGGCCGAGATGCCGGCGGCCATGCCCACGGGCCGGGCGCTCCTGTGGCTCGCCGCGGGGCTCGCGGGGCTGCTCATCGGCTCGCGCGTCCTGGTGTGGGGCGCGGTGGCCCTGGCCCAGGCCCTCGGGGTGAGCGACCTCGTGATCGGGCTCACGGTGGTGGCCGTCGGCACCAGCCTGCCGGAACTGGCGGCCTCGGTGGCCGGCGCCCTCAAGGGCGAGGACGACATTGCGGTCGGCAACGTCATCGGGTCAAATATGTTCAACCTGCTGGCGGTGCTGGGCCTGCCGGGCCTGATCCGCCCCGCGCCCTTCGAGCCGGCGGTGCTCACGCGCGACTTCCCGGTGCTGATCGCGCTGACGATCGCCCTCTTCGCGATGGCCTATGGCTTCCGCGGAGAGGGCCGCATCAACCGGTGGGAGGGCCTGCTGCTGCTGGCGGCCTTCGTCGCCTACGACTACACGCTCTATGCGGGGGGCTGAGCGATGCAGACCGAGGTCTTCCAGGTGCGAAACGTCCGCTGCCAGGGCTGCGTGACGGCCATCCGCGAGGGTCTCGCGGAGCTCGCCGGGGTGGACGAGGTGGAGGTCTCCATCGAGGAGGGCCGCGTGACCGTGCGCGGCCAGGGCCTGGAGCGGGCCCGCATCGCCGAGAAGCTCGCCGCCCTCGGCTACCCCGAGGCGCCCGCCGCCTGAACGCCACCGCCGCATCCGTGAACGAGCCCGAGCTGCTGCGCCTGGCCCGCGCCGTCATCGAGACCGAGGCCGAGGCCGTGGCCGGGCTGGCCGCGCGCATCGACGCGAGCTTCGCCCGCGCCTGCCGCCACATGCTCGAATGCGAGGGGCGCGTGGTGGTGCTCGGCATGGGCAAGTCCGGCCACATCGGGGGCAAGATCGCCGCCACGCTGGCCAGCACCGGCACGCCCGCCTTCTTCGTCCACCCGGGCGAGGCGAGCCACGGCGACCTCGGCATGATCACCCCCAAGGACGCCGTGCTCGCCATCTCCAACTCGGGCGAGACCGAGGAGATCCTCACCATCCTGCCGCTCATCAAGCGGCTCGGCGTGCCGCTCATCGCCATGACCGGCAACCCCGCCTCGACGCTGGCGCGCGCGGCCACCGTGCACATCGACGTGAGCGTGCCCCAGGAGGCCTGCCCCCTGGGGCTGGCGCCCACCGCCAGCACCACCGCCACGCTCGCCATGGGCGACGCGCTGGCCATCGCCCTGCTGGAGGCGCGCGGCTTCACGGCCGAGGACTTCGCCCGCACCCACCCGGGCGGGCGCCTCGGCCGGCGGCTGCTGCTGCTCATCCGCGACATCATGCACACGGGCGAGGCCGTCCCGCAGGTGCGCGCCGGCACGCTCCTGCGCGACGCCCTGGTCGAGATGACGCGCAAGGGGCTCGGCATGACCGCGGTGGTGGACGGCGAGGACCGCGTGCTCGGCATCTACACCGACGGCGACCTGCGGCGCAGCCTCGACCGCGGGGTGGACGTGCACACCACCCCTATCGAGGCCGTGATGACGCGCAACTGCAAGACGGTGGGCCCCGGGCTGCTCGCCGCCGAGGCGCTGCAGATCATGGAGGCGCACAAGATCAACGCCCTGCTGGTGGTGGAGGACGGCGACCGCCTCGTGGGCGCGCTCAACATGCACGACCTGCTCCGGGCGGGGGTGCTCTGAGGAAAGGCGAGGCGTGGACGAGATCCTGCAGCGCGCGGCCCGTATCCGCCTGGTGGTCTTCGACGTGGACGGCGTGCTCACCGACGGCAGCCTCTTCCTCGGCGACGGTGGCGAGGAATACAAGGCCTTCCACTCCCGCGACGGCCACGGCATGAAGATGCTGCAGGAGGCGGGCGTGGAGCTCGCCGTCATCACCGGGCGCACCTCCAGGGTGGTCGAGCACCGCATGGCGAGCCTCGGCATCGAGCACGTCTTCCAGGGCCAGCAGGACAAGCTCCCGGCCTTCGAGGCCCTGGTCGCGCGCCTGGGGCTCGCGCCCGCCGAGTGCGCCTACGTGGGCGACGACGTGGTGGATCTCCCCGTCATGCGGCGGGTGGGGCTCGCCATCGCGGTGCAGGACGCCCACCCCCTCGTGGTGCGTCACGCCCACTGGCAGACCCCGAGCCCCGGCGGACGCGGCGCGGCCCGCGACGTGTGCGAGCTCATCCTCGAGGCCCGGGGCGAGCTCGAGCGGATGCTCGCGCGTTACCTGGCATGAGGCGCCTCGGCCTGCTGCTGGTCCCGCTCCTGGGCGCCGCCGCGGTGCTGGCGGCCCTGTGGCTGCGCGAGCGCGCCGCCCCGCCGCCGGGCGCGGCGCCCACGGGCGCGGCCGCGCCCGTGCGGGACTGGTATGCGAGCGGGCTCGAGGGCTGGGTCCACGGGGCGGACGGCGCGCTGCGCCACCACCTCGAGGCCCGTGCGGCGGAAGGCTTCACGGACGGGAGCCTGCGCATGCAGGACCCCCGCCTGGAACTGCGCACCCGCGGCGGCGGACGCTGGCGCCTCAGCGCGCGCGCGGCGCGCGCGCACGGTGGGCGCGTGGTCCTGGAGGGAGACGTGGACGCCCGGCGCGTGGCCGGGCGGCGCCCGCTGCGCCTGCGCACCGAACGCCTGGTGGCCGAGCCCGGGCGCGACTACGTGGAGACCGACCTGCCCGTCCTGGTCTCGGCGCCGCGCATGCGCACCGAGGCCGTGGGCATGCGCGCCTGGCTGGATCGCGACCGCATCGAGCTGCTGCGGGAGGTGAGGAGCCGCTATGGGCCGCGGGGCTGAGAGCCTCCTGGCCGGCGCGGGCCTGGCGCTGGCGCTCGCCGCGACGGGGGTCGGGGCCGCACCGCCCGATGAGCCCGTGCACGTGGAGGCCGACCGGGCCGAGCTGGACGAGCGCCGCGGCATCGGCGTCTACACCGGCCGGGTGCGGCTGCGCCAGGGCCGCCTGCAGGCGGCCGGAGCGCGCCTGACGCTGCATACCGACGCCGAGGGGCGCCTGGTACGCGCCGTGCTCACGGGCGCTCCCGCCACCTGCCGGCGCGCGCCCGTGGCGGGGGAGAAGCGGGCCATGGAGTGCCGCGCCCGGCGCCTGGAGTTCTACCCGGCGCAGGACCGGCTCGTGCTCACGGGCGCGGCGGAGCTGCGGCAGGGGCCCAACCTGTTCCGCAGCGAGCACATCGTCTATGACCTCGCGCGCGAGCTGGTGCAGGCGGACCCGGGCGCGGCCGGGGGCGGGCGCGTGCGCGTCACCATCGAGCCCCGGCGCGGGCAGGAGCGCGCACCGCAGTGAGCGCTCCGCCGGCCGCCGGCTACCGCCTCGCCGCCGAGGGGCTCGTCAAGCGCTACCGGCGGCGCACGGTGGTGGACGGGGTGAGCCTCCACGTCCAGCCCGGGGAGGTGGTGGGGCTGCTCGGTCCCAACGGCGCCGGCAAGACCACCTGCTTCTACATGATCGTCGGGCTGGAGCGCGCGGATGCGGGCCGCATCCTGCTGGACGGGCGCGACGTCACCCGCGAGCCCCTCCACCGCCGGGCCCGGGCCGGCATCGGCTACCTGCCCCAGGAGGCCTCGGTGTTCCGGCGCCTGACGGTGCTCGAGAACGTGCTCGCGGTGCTGGAGCTCCAGCCGGGCCTCGACGAGGACGCGCGGCGGGAGCGCGCCGAGGCGCTCCTCCACGAGCTCCAGATCGGCCACCTGCGAGACAGCCCGGGGCTCTCCCTCTCCGGCGGCGAGCGCCGGCGCGTGGAGATCGCGCGCGCGCTGGCGGCCGAGCCGCGCTACATGCTGCTCGACGAGCCCTTCGCGGGCGTGGATCCCCTCTCGGTGATCGACATCCAGCGCCTCATCGGCCACCTCACCGACCGCGGGCTGGGGGTGCTGGTGACCGACCACAATGTGCGCGAGACCCTGCGCATCTGCACCCGCGCCTACATTTTGACCGACGGCCGGATCCTGGCCGAGGGCGAGCCCGCCGCCCTGGTCGAGGACCCCCGGGTGCGCCAGGCCTACCTGGGCGAGCATTTCCGCCTATGAGCCTGCCCTAGCCCGGATGTCGCACCAGGACGGCTGCCGGCATGAGGCAACGCAGGGCCGCCCGGAGAAAGCCGGGTGTGCGGCATGCGCGCTTCGAGGGGACGGCTTGCGCCTGCCGGCAGCCTGCCCCGGCCCTTGCGGCTTTTCGCTCGCGCCCGCTGGGTCTTCGCCCGGGCCGTAGTCCCCGTTACGGCCCGGGCTCCAGACCGGCGCGGGCGCGGCTGCAAAGGCCGCCATCATCCGGGGCCCCTGATGCGACATCCGGGCTGGACGCGGCGGGCTTCCTGCCTGGCCACCGGGAAATGCAGTAGAATCGCGCAAGGGGAACGGCACGCGCAGCGCGCCTCGAGGGAAGCAGCCGGCGGAGCAGGTCCGCAGACGGCCTGCCCGGCCCGGGCCCGCCGAAGCCAAGCAGGATCCGCACCGTGGCGGCCATGAAGCAATCCATCCAGCTGCGGCTGGGGCAGCAGCTCACGATGACGCCCCAGCTCCAGCAGGCCATCCGCCTGCTGCAGCTCTCCACCGTCGAGCTGCAGCTCGAGGTCCAGCAGGCCCTCGAGTCGAACCCCATGCTCGAGGTGATCGAGGAGGGCGAGGAGGAGGGGGCGGAGGCACCGGAAGCCGCGGCGGAGCCGCTGGAGGCGGGCGGAGGCGACGGCGAGGCCCTGGCCGGCGAGGCCGGCGGCGAGGGCCTCAGCGAGCTGCCCGCCGCGGGCGAGGCCGAGGCCATCCCGGAGGAGCTCCCGGTCGACAGCGCCTGGGAGGACGTCTACGACAACGCCTGGCTCCCGGCGGCGGGGACGGCCGAGGCCGAGGAGCGCGAAGGCAACGACGTGCGCGGGGCGAGCGCCGAGACCCTGCGCGAGCACCTCCTGTGGCAGCTCAACCTCACCCCCTTCAGCGAGACCGATGCCGCCATCGCGCTCGCCCTCATCGACGCCATCGACGACGACGGCTACCTGAGCGTGCCGCTGGAGGAGATCCGCCAGGGGCTCGCCCCCGAGCTGGAGGTGGAGCCGGCCGAGATCGAGGCGGTGCTGCACCGCATCCAGCGCTTCGATCCGGTGGGTGTGGGCGCGCGTGACCTGCGCGAGTGCCTGCTGGTGCAGCTCACCCAGCTCCCGGAAGGCACCCCCTGGCGCGCCGAGGCCATGCGGCTGGTGGACCAGCACCTCGACCTCCTCGCCGGCCACGACCACGTCCAGCTCCGGCGCCGCCTGCGCCTCGACGAGGATGCCCTGCGCGAGGTCGTCACCCTCATCCGCAGCCTCAACCCGCGCCCGGGCTCCGCCCTGCCCGGCCCCGAGCCGGAGTACATCGTCCCGGACGTGTTCGTGCGCAAGCAGCGTGGCGTCTGGCGCGTGGAGCTCAACCCGGAGGCGCTGCCGCGCCTGCGCATCAACCCACAGTACGCCGCGCTGGTGCGCCGCGCCGACCACAGCGAGGACAACGCCTACCTGCGCTCGCACCTGCAGGAGGCGCGCTGGTTCCTCAAGAGCCTGCAGAGCCGCAACGAGACGCTGCTCAAGGTGGCGACCTGCATCGTCGAGCGCCAGCGCGCCTTCCTCGAGTACGGTGAGGAGGCCATGAAGCCCATGGTGCTGCGCGACGTGGCCGAGGCGGTGGGCATGCACGAGTCCACCATCTCGCGCGTCACCACCCAGAAGTACATGCACACCCCGCGCGGCATCTACGAGTTCAAGTACTTCTTCTCCAGCCACGTGGGCACGACCGACGGGGGCGAATGCTCGGCCACCGCCATCCGCGCCATGATCCGCAAGCTCATCGCCGCCGAGGACCCCCGCCGGCCGCTGAGCGACAGCAAGATCGCCCAGCTCCTGCGCGAGCGCGAGGGCATCAACGTCGCCCGGCGCACGGTGGCCAAGTATCGCGAGTCCATGGCCATCCCCCCGTCCAACGAACGCAGACGGCTGGTCTGACGAGGAGACCGCACCCATGCAGATAGAGCTCACTGGACGTCACGTGGACATCACCCCCGCCCTGCGCGACTACGTGACCGAGAAGCTCGCGCGCATCGACCGCCATCACGCGCCCGACGGCCACGTGCACGTGATCCTCAGCGTCGAGAAGCTGCGCCACAAGGCCGAGGCCACACTCCATGCCGCCGGCCACGACCTCTACGCCGACGCGACCGAGGAGGACATGTACGCCGCCATCGACGCCATGGTGGACCGCCTCGACCGCCAGCTCGGCAAGCTCAAGGGCAAGCTCCATGACCGGCGCGCCTGAGCCCGAGCCCCGAGAGGCCGCGGGCGTGCGCCTGGGCGAGCTGCTGGCGCCCGAGCGCGTCGCCTGCAACCTCCACGCGGCCAGCAAGAAGCGGGCGCTGGAGCTGGTGAGCGAGCTGCTGGCCTCGAGCGCGCCTTCGCTCTCGCAGACCGCGGTCTTCGAGAGCCTCATCGGGCGCGAGCGCCTCGGCAGCACCGGCCTGGGCCACGGCGTGGCCATCCCGCACGCGCGCATGCGGGGGACACCGCACGCGGTGGCCGCCTTCGTCAAGCTCGACCAGGCAGTGGACTACGACGCCACCGACGAGCTCCCGGTGGACCTGCTCTTCGCCCTGCTCGTGCCCGAGCACTACACCAACGAGCACCTCGCCCTGCTGGCGCTCGTCGCGCGCATGTTCAGCGACCCGGAGCTGCGCCGCCGGCTGCGCGAGGCGGCGAGCAGCCAGCGCGCCTACGAGCTGCTCACGCGCTGGCCGCAAGAGCATCCCGCCGGGACATGACCGCCCCCCTCACCGCCGGCGACCTCTACAAGGCGCTGCGCCGGCGGCTGGGGCTGCGCTGGGTGGCCGGCCGCGCCGGCGAAGGCCGCACCATCGGGGCCGAGGGCGATCCCGAGAGCGCGGCGCTGCTGGTGGGCCCCCTCAACTTCATCACCCCCAACCGCATCCAGGTGCTGGGCGCGCGCGAGCTGCGCTATCTGGCCAGCCTCGGACGCGGCTCGCGCGAGGAAGCCCTCGGGCGCCTGTTCGGTGAGGCGGCCGCGGTGGTGGTGGTGGCCGACGGCGAGCAGCCGCCCGAGGACCTGGCGCAGGCGGCCGAGGCCCAGGCCACTCCCCTGCTCAGCTCGCGCCTGCCGGCGCAGCAGCTCGTGGGCAACCTCCGCTATTACCTCTCCCACCTGCTGTCGAAGAAGATCACCCTTCACGGCGTGTTCATGGAGGTGATGGGCATCGGCGTGCTCATCACGGGCGAGTCCGCCGTGGGCAAGAGCGAGCTGGCGCTGGAGCTCATCACGCGCGGCCACCGGCTGGTGGCGGACGACGCCCCCGAGTTCGCGCGCGTGGCGCCCGACATCCTGAGCGGCACCTGCCCCGAGGTGCTGCGCGACTTCCTCGAGGTGCGGGGCCTGGGCGTGCTCAACATCCGCGCCATGTATGGCGACCGCGCCATCAAGCGCACCAAGTACCTGCGGCTCATCGTGCGGCTCGTGCCCATGGACGACCCGCGCGCCCGGCAGGCCAACCGCCTCGAGAGCAGCCGCCGCATCCGCCGCATCCTGGGGGTGCAGGTGCCGGAGATCACCATCCCGGTGGCCCCCGGGCGCAACATCGCGGTGCTGGTGGAGGCGGCGGTGCAGGACCACATCCTGCGCAGCGAGGGCTACGATGCGGCCAAGGCCTTCGCCGCCCGCCAGCGGCGCGCCATCGAGCAGGAGAGCGAGGCCGAGCGGGGCGGGGCCGGCACATGAGGCTGGTGGTGGTGAGCGGGCTCTCCGGGGCCGGCAAGAGCATCGCGCTCCATACCCTCGAGGACATCGGCTACTACTGCGTGGACAATCTCCCGCTGGCGCTGCTCGAGCCCTTCGCCGAGGAGCTGCTCGCGGGCGGGGACCTGTGGGGCGAGGGCGCGGCGGTGGCCATCGACGCGCGCAGCCGCGCCGGCGACCTCGCACGCGTGCCGGGCTGCATCGCCGGTCTGCGCGCGCGCGGCCTCGACGTGAAGGTGCTGTTCCTGCAGGCCGAGGAGCCGGTGCTGATCAAGCGCTTCTCCGAGACGCGGCGCGCGCATCCGCTCGCCCGCGACGGGGCCGCGCTGCCCGAGGCCCTGCGGCGCGAGCGCGAGCTGCTCGAGCCCATCGCCGCCATCGCCGACATCCTCATCGACACCACCCGCACCCACATCCACGAGCTACGCGACCGCGTGCGCGAGCGCCTGCACACCCGGCCCGGCCGCCTGCGCGTGGTGCTGCAGTCCTTCGGCTACAAGCACGGCGTGCCCGCCGACGCCGACCTGGTCTTCGACCTGCGCTGCCTGCCCAACCCCCACTGGGAGCCCGCCCTGCGGCCCTGCACCGGGCGCGACGAGCCGGTGGCGCGCTTCCTCGAGAGCCAGCCTCTGGTGGGCGAGCTCGCCGGCACCATCACGGGCTTTCTGCGCACCTGGCTCCCCCGCTACCAGGCGGAGGGGCGCCCCGTGGTCACGGTGGCGCTGGGCTGCACTGGCGGGCAGCACCGCTCCGTCTACATGGCCGAGCGGCTCGCGCGCGAGCTGGCCGGCCTCGGCTGGGAGCTCATCGTGCGGCACCGGGAGCTGCCGGCATGACGGTGGGGCTGCTGCTGGTCACCCACGAAGGGATCGCCCGCGCCCTGGTCGCCACCGCCGAGCGCATGCTGGGGCGGTGCCCGCTGGCGATCGCGGTGCTGGAGGTGGGCGAGTCGGCCGACCCCGAAGGCCTCGCCGCCGAGGCGGCGCGCCTGCGCGGGCGGCTGGACGAGGGCGACGGCGTGCTGGTGCTGACCGACCTCTACGGCGCCACCCCGAGCAACGTGGCCCGCCGGCTCGCGGACGAGGACGGCGTGCGCGTGGTGGCGGGCGTGAACCTGCCCATGCTGGTGCGGGTGCTGAACTACCCGCGCCTGCCCCTGGAGGAGCTCACGCAGAAGGCGCTGAGCGGGGGGCGCGACGGGGTGCTGCTGTGCGATCCGCCCGGGGCCTGAGCCGGTGGTCCAGCGCGAGGTCGTCATCGTCAACCGGCTCGGGCTGCACGCGCGCGCGGCGGCGCGCTTCGTGGCGCTCGCCTCCGAGTTCGACTGCGAGGTGCGGCTCGCGCGCGGGGAGCGCGAGGTCAACGCCAAGAGCATCATGGGTGTCATGATGCTCGCGGCCGGCCAGGGCACCCGGCTGCGCCTCGTGTGCGACGGCCCCGACGAGCGCGAGGCCATCGAGCGCCTGGCCCGGCTCGTGGCCGAGCGCTTCGGCGAGCCGGAGTGATGGAGCCTCCGGGCGCGGCATGATGCCGCATCCGGGCTGACTCGGGAGCGCGCGCCGCCCGGCGCGTCGAGGCGTGGAGTGCCCGCGCACCGGGCCTGAGCCCCGTGGACCTGTCCGGAAGGAAGCGAGATGGTCCTGGCACTGCACGGCATCGCCGCCGCCCCCGGCATCGCCATCGGGCCGGCGCGCAAGCTCGACCCCGGCCTGCCGGAGCCGCGCTGCCGGCGCGTGCCGCCCGAGGCGGTGCCCCGCGAGGTGGCGCGCCTGCGCGCCGCGCTGCGGGCCGCCGCAGGAGAGCTCCAGGCCTTGCGGTCGCGCCTGCCCCCGGAGCTCCCCGCCGAGGTGGGTGCCTTCCTCGAGACCCACCGCCTCATGCTCGCCGACCCGGCCATCGCCCAGGCGCCGCTCGCACGCATCCGCCGCGAGCGCTGGGCCGCCGAATGGGCCCTGGAGCTCGCCCGCCGGGAGCTCGTCGCCGCCTTCGACGCCATCGAGGATCCCTACCTGCGCGCGCGGCGCGTGGACGTGGAGCAGGTCATCGGGCGCGTGGCCCGGCATTTGGCCGAGGGCCCCCGCCGCGGCGAGCCCCACGGCGGGGCCGCCGGCGTCACGGGCATGGTGGTCGTATGCGCCGAGCTCGACCCGGCGGAAGCGGCGCTGCTCGCGGGCCAGGGCGCGGCGGCGCTCGTGGTCGAGGGCGGCGGTCCCCTCTCCCATGCCGCCATCCTTGCCCGCAGCCTGGGGCTGCCCTGCGTCATGGGCATGCACGGGGCCCTCGCCTGGCTGCGCGAGGGCGAGCCCCTCGTGGTGGACGGGCGCGCCGGCGTGGTGCTGGCGGGTGCCGACCCGCGCCTGCTCGCCGCCTGCCGGCGGGCCGGTGCCGGCGAGCGGCGTGAGCGGCGCGCGCTCGCGCGGCTGCGCGCAGAGCCCGCCCGCACCCGCGACGGCCGGGAGGTGGTGCTGCGCGCCAACGTGGAGCTGCCGGAGGACCTGCGCGCCGCCCGCCGGGTGGCGGCCGCGGGCGTCGGCCTCTACCGCACCGAGTTCCTCTTCGCCGGCCGCGCCGAGCCGCCCCCCGAGGAAGAGCAGTACCGGACCTACGCCCGCATGGTGCGCGCCCTGCGCGGCCAGCCGCTGACCATCCGCACTCTGGACCTGGGCGTGGACAAGGCGGCCGGCTTCGCGCCCGGCCCTGCGCCGGGCACGAGCCCGGCGCTCGGGCTGCGCGCGGTGCGGCTGTGCCTGCGCGAGCCGGCGCTGTTCCTCGCCCAGCTCCGCGCCATCCTGCGCGCCTCCGCGCACGGGCCCGTGCGCCTCATGATCCCCATGCTCTCCAGCCTGCGCGAGCTGGAGCAGGTCCTCGCCCTGGTCGAGCGCGCCAAGGCCGAGCTCGCCCGCGCCCGCCGGCGCTTCGACCCCGGCCTGCCTGTGGGCGCCATGATCGAGGTGCCCGCCGCGGCGCTCGCCGCTGGGCGCTTCGCGCGCCGGCTCGACTTCCTCTCCATCGGCACCAACGACCTGATCCAGTACACGCTCGCCATCGACCGGGTGGACGAGCAGGTGGCGCACCTCTACGACCCCCTGCATCCGGCGGTGCTCGCCCTCATCCGCGCCGTGGTGCATGCGGGCCGCCGCGCCCGCGTGCCGGTGGCGCTCTGCGGCGAGATGGCCGCCGATCCCCGCTACACCCGCCTCCTTCTGGGGCTGGGCCTCACCGAGCTCAGCATCCACCCCGCCTTCCTGCTGGAGGTGAAGGCAGCGGTGCGCGCCACCCACGTCGCCCGGGCCGCGCAGCTCGTGCGCCGCATCCTGGCCGCGCCCCATCCGGAGGCCGCCGAGCGCCTGCTCGAGCGCCTCAACGCTTTGTAGGCGCGGAGTCGTCGGGAACCGGGGCCGGCGTCAACCGATCTGCATGCTCAGCTTCCGGCCCGCAGGGGCCGACTGGAAGCCGGCCCCACGGAGGGGAACACGGAGGGGAACACGGTAAACAGGTAAAGGGGCGTCGGACGCCCGTTTTTGGCACAATGTCCGACTTTGAGCGCCACACGCGCCGAGCGGACCTCACCCCATGCCCGAGACCACCGCACAGCAGCAGGCCGCCGAGCGCCTGCATGCGCTCACCGACGCCCTGGAGGCCGGCACCCTCCAGGCGGTGCGCGCCATGCTGCACGAGCTCAACCCCGCCGAGATCGCGGGCCTGCTGGAGTCGCTCCCCCAGGACGAGCGCAAGGTGGTCTGGGACCTGGTGGACCCGGACCTCGAGGGCGAGGTGCTGGCGCACGTCAACGACCAGGTGCGCGCCAGCCTGATCGAGGAGATGGACGACCAGGCCCTGGTCGCCGCCGCACGCCGCCTCGAGACCGACGACCTCGCCGACATCATCCACGACCTGCCCAACGCGGTCATCGAGCAGGTCCTGCGCTCCATGGACAAGCAGGACCGCCGGCGGCTGGAGGCCGTGCTGTCCTACCCCGAGGACAGCGCCGGCGGCCTCATGAACACCGACACCATCACGGTACGGCCGCACGTGACGCTGGATGTGGTGCTGCGCTACCTGCGCATGCGCGGCAAGGTCCCGGAGCTGACCGACGCGCTCTTCGTGGTCACGCGCGACGACCGCTATGTGGGCGCGCTGCCGCTCACCACCATCCTGACGCAGGACCCGGACCTCACCGTGGCCGAGGTGATGGACCGCGAGCTCGAGCCCATCCCGGCGGACATGCCCGCCACCGAGGTGGCCAAGCGCTTCGAGGACCGGGACCTGGTCTCGGCGCCCGTGGTGGACGCCGCGGGCAGGCTCCTCGGCCGCATCACCATCGACGACGTGGTGGACGTCATCCGCGAGGAGTCCGAGCACTCCCTGATGAGCCTCACCGGCCTGTCCGAGGAGGAGGACACCTTCGCGCCCGTGCTGCCCGCCGCGCGCCGGCGCGCGGTGTGGCTGGGCGTCAACCTCGCCACCGCCTTCCTCGCCTCCTGGGTGGTGGGCCTGTTCCAGGACACGCTCGAGAAGGTGGTGGCGCTGGCGGTGCTCATGCCCATCGTGGCCAGCATGGGCGGCATCGCCGGCAGCCAGACCCTCACGCTCGTCGTCCGCAGCATCGCCCTTGGCCAGCTCGGCACCGCCAACGTGCGCTGGCTCATCGCCAAGGAGCTGGCCGTGGCGCTCCTCAACGGGCTGCTGTGGGCGGTGGTGGTGGCGGGTGTGGCGATCGCCTGGTTCCAGGACCTGCGTCTGGGGATCGTGATCGGCGTCGCCATGGTGCTGAACCTGGAGGTGGCGGCGCTGGCCGGCGTCCTCATCCCCATCGTCGAGAAGCGGCTCGGGGTGGATCCGGCGCTCGCGGGCTCGGTGGTGCTCACCACCTGCACCGACGTCATGGGTTTCCTCTCCTTCCTCGGGCTCGCCACCCTGTTCCTGCGCTGAGGCCGTGGACGGGACCCTCGATCTCGTCGTCATCGGCACCGGACCGGGCGGCTACCGGGCCGGCGTGCTGGCGGCCCTGCGCGGGCTCGAGGTGGCGGTGGTGGAGGCCGGCGACTGGGGCGGCTGCTGCCTCAACCGCGGGTGCGTGCCCAAGAAGGCCTGGCACCACACGGCCCGCCTGCTGGCCGCCCAGGCCGGCTTCGCCGCGCGCGGCATCCGCGGCCGCCTGGAGCCGGATCTCGCCGCGGCCTGGGACCACCAGGAGCGCGTGGTGGCCGCGGTGCAGGACTCCTACGTGGACTACATGCAGCGGCTCGGCATCCGGGCCATCCGCGGGCGGGCGCGCCTCGAGGGGCCGGGCCGCGTGGCCGTCCAGACCGGCGACGGCCGCGAGACGCTGGCCACACGTCACGTCATCGTGGCCACCGGCGCCCGGCCGCACATTCCGCCGCCCTTCGCGCCCGTGCCCGGACGGGTGCTCACGACCGACATGCTCTTCGACGCCCCGCCCCCACCGGGCCGGCGCGTGGCCGTGGTGGGCAGCGGCGTGGTGGCCACTGAGTTCGCCTTCATCCTGCGCATGCTGGGGCTGGAGGTGGCGTGGCTCGCGCGCTCGCGCCCCTTGCACCGCACGCGCTTCAGCCCCCAGGCCCTGGGGGCGCTCGCGCGCGCGCTGGAGCGCCACGGTGTGGCCGCACGCGTGGGCGCCGTGGTGGAGCGGGTGGAGGCGGGCGAAGCCGGCGTGCGCCTGCGGCTGGCCGACGGCGCCGAGGAGACGGTGGATTGGGTGCTGCTCGGCACGGGGCGCGTGCCCGTGACCGAGGGCCTGGGGCTGGAGGCGGCCGGGATCGAGACCGACGCGCGCGGCTTCATCCGCACCGACACGCGCTGCCGCACGGGCGCGCCCGGCGTCTACGCCATCGGCGACTGCGCCTCGCCCGCGATGACGGCGAACCACGCGCTGGCCGGCGCCACCACCGCCGTGGGCGACATCCTCGCCGGCGGGGCGGACGGGCCCGCCCTGGATGCCGGCCGCGTGCCCTTCGTGGTCTACAGTGCCCTGGAGCTCGCGCGCTTCGGCCTCGACGACGAGGCGGCCGAGGACGCGGGCCACGAGCCCGCCGTGGGCTTCGCCGCCTTCGAGAGCAACCCGCGCGCGCTGGGGCAGGACGAGGCCGATGGCTTCGTGCGCGTGCTGGCGGACATGGACACGGGCTCGCTGCTCGGGGCGGAGATCGTGGGCGCCGAGGCGGGCGAGCTCGTCCATGCCCTCACCCTCGCACCGGACCCGGCCCGCGCCCTGGGCTGGGTGGCGGGCGGGCTCTACAACCACCCCGCCCGCGCCGAGGAGCTGCTCAACGCCGTCGAGACCCTCGCCGCCCGCTGGGGCATCGACGTGCGGCAATGGCAGGCGGCCGGCGACGGAGCCCGTTCCGCGTAGGGCCGGCTTCCAGCCGGCCGCCGCGCAGGGGCCGCGCCGGCGCGGCGGGAAGCCGCCTCACGGGAAGCGGCATGCCCGGCCCGCCGGCCGGGACGCAGCCGGGAGAGCCACGTCCCGAAGGGAAGGGAGGATACGGTCAGCGGGCGGGCGGGAGCCTATCCGACGCCCTCTCCGATCAGCGTTCGGGCCTGCTCCAGCAGCGCAGCCGCGTCGTCGCGGCCCCGGAGCGCGCGCTCCCAGCGCGGGAACAGGTTCTGCTCCTCGCGCGCCTCGTGCTTGGCCATGGCCGCCGAGAGCATGCCGAGCAGCGTGGCGAGCATGGCCACGTCGCCGGCCTCCGCGGTCTCGCGCGCCAGCACCGCCTGCTCGCGGATCTCGCGGTGCTCACGCAGCATGATGACCGCGGGATCGTCGTGGGCCAGCGTGTCCGGGTCGCCGTCCAGACGCGGGGTGAGGAGCCGATCCTCCACCTCCATGTGGCGGGAGAGCCCTTCCTCGAAGGGGCGGAGGCGTGCGAGCGCGCCCGCGAGGTCTCCCGCGTTGGCCGCCGCCAGCGCCTGCGCGAACAGGCGATCGAGCCGCTCGTGATCGCGGGCGAGCAGGTCCGTGATGCCGCGCAGGGGGGCATCGTCGCGGTGCAGGATGCGCGCGCGCCACTCGGCCGGCCCCGCCCGGGTCAGGGTCCAGTGCATGCGGTGGCGCAGCGCCAGGGCCGCGCTCTCCAGGGCGAGCGCGGGATCCTGGTCGAAGCGCGCCTCCAGGCACCGGCCAGGAGCGAGCCGCTCGCGCACCTCCGCCAGCAGCCGCGCCGCCAGCGCGGTGCCCGCCCCCCTCAGGTCCAGCGTCTCCGTCTTCACCTCTCCCGGCACCTCCAAGCCGTGATCTTTCAGCGCGCCGCTCATGGGTTCGTCCGGCACCGCGGCCGGAAAGCCGATTCCCGGGCCGCTCGCATCCGCCGGGGCGCGTGTCAGTCGCCGGCCACGGTCATGCGGCCGACGAGGATGGCGCCGGTGCGCACGCGCCCGCGCCGGTCCACGTCGTCGGCCACCGCCACGATGTCGCGGAACATGCGCGCGAGGTTGCCGGCGATGGTGATCTCGTGCACGGGGTAGGCGATGCGCCCGCCCTCGACCCAGTAGCCGGCCGCCCCGCGCGAGTAGTCGCCCGTGACGTAGTTGACGCCGTGACCCATGAGCTCGGTCACCAGCAGCCCCTCGCCCATCTCGGCGAGCAGGGACTCCAGGCCGCCTTCGAGGCTCGGGGCGACGAGCACGTTGTGCACGCCACCCGCGTTGCCCGTGGTCTCCATCCCGAGGCGGCAGGCCGAGTAGGTGTCGAGCACGTAGCCGCGCAGCACGCCGTCGGAGACCAGGTCGCGCGCCCGCGTGGCCACGCCCTCGGCGTCGAAGGGCGCGCTCCCCAGGGCCTTGGGGATGTGCGGGTCCTCGCGGATGGCCATCCATGCCGGGAAGACGGCCTCGCCCAGGCGGTCGAGCAGGAAGGAGGCACGCCGGTAGAGGCGCCCGCCGCGGATGGCCCCGAGGAAGTGGCCGATGAGGCCCGTGGCGACCTCCGCGGCGAAGGCCACGGGGCACTCGCGCGTGGCAAGCTTGCGCCCGCCCAGGCGGCGGGCGGCGCGCTCGCCCGCGCGCCGGCCCACGGCCTCCGCCGGCTCGAGCTCCGCCGGGTCCCGCGCCACCGTCCACCAGTAGTCGCGCTCCATGGCCTCGCCCTCGCGCGCCACCACGGCGCAGCTCACGCTGTGGCGCGAGGTCTCGTAGCCGCCGAGGAAACCGTGGGTATTGCCGTACACCGTGGTGCCGTCGTGGGTGGTGACGGTGGCACCCTCCGAGTTCTCGATGCGCCGGTCCACGGCGCGGGCGGCATCCTCGCAGGCGCGCGCGAGCGCGATGGCGCCTTCGGCGTCCAGCCCCCACGGGTGGTGCAGGTCGAGCTCCGGCCAGTCCCGCGCGAGGCGGTCCGGGTCGGCGAGCCCCGCACAGGCGTCCTCGCCCGTGTGGCGGGCGATGGCGAGCGCGGCCTCCACGGCGGCCCGCACGGAGGCCTCGCGCAGATCGGCGGTGCTGGCGCTCGCCTTGCGCCGGCCGACGTAGACCGCGATGCCGATGCCCTGGTCGCGGTGGAACTCGATGGTCTCCACCTCGCCCAGGCGCACCGTGACCGAGAGGCCCCGGTCCACGCTGGCCGAGGCCTCGGCGGCGTCGGCCCCGCCGGCGCGGGCGGCCTCCAGCGCGAGCGCCACCAGGCGCTCGCAGCGGGCACGCTCGGCACGCAGGTCGACTGCCGGGGCGGTGTGGGTCGTGGTCTCTTCCATTCTCGCCTCCTCAGGCCTGGGTGCCGCCCACGGTGAGGCCGTCCACCCGCAGGGTGGGCTGGCCCACGCCCACCGGCACGCTCTGGCCGTCCTTGCCGCAGGTGCCCACTCCCTCGTCGAGCCGCAGGTCGCTGCCCACCATGGACACGCGCGCGAGCACCTCCGGACCGGAGCCGATGAGGGTGGCCCCCTTGACGGGACGCGTGATGCGCCCGCCCTCGATCAGGTAGGCCTCGCTCGCGGAGAAGACGAACTTGCCCGAGGTGATGTCCACCTGGCCGCCGCCGAAGTTGACCGCGTAGAGGCCGCGGTCCACCGAGCGGATGATCTCCTCCGGATCGTGCGGGCCTGCGAGCATGAAGGTGTTGGTCATGCGCGGCATGGGCTGGTGCGCGTAGGACTCGCGCCGGCCGTTGCCCGTCGGGGCCATGCCCATGAGGCGCGCGTTCAGGCGGTCCTGCATGTAGCCGCGCAGGATGCCGTCCTCGATCAGCACGGTGCGCCGGGTGGGGGTGCCCTCGTCGTCGATGCCGAGCGAGCCGCGCCGGCCCGGGAGCGTGCCGTCGTCCACCACCGTGCACAGCGGCGAGGCCACCCGCTCGCCGATACGGCCGGTGAAGGCGGAGGTGCCCTTGCGGTTGAAGTCGCCCTCGAGGCCGTGGCCCACGGCCTCGTGCAGCAGCACGCCGGGCCAGCCAGGCCCGAGCACCACGGTCATCTCACCCGCCGGGGCCTCGCCCGCCTCCAGGCTGACCAGCGCCTGGCGCACGGCCTCGCGCGCGAAGCCGAGCGCGCGGTCCTGCTCCAGGAACCAGCCGTAGCCGAAGCGCCCGCCGCCGCCGGCGGTGCCCTGCTCGCGCCGGCCCTTGTCCTCGACGATGACGGTGACGTTGAGGCGCACCAGGGGCCGGACGTCGGCGGCCAGGGTCCCGTCGCTCGCCGCCACGAGGACGACCTCGTGCACGCCCGCGAGCGTGACGATCACCTCGCTCACGCGCGGGTCCTGGCGGCGGGCCTCCGCGTCCACCCGTTCCAGCAGCCGCACCTTGTCCTCCACGCCCAGGGTCTCCAGGGGATCGATGGGCCGGTAGAGGTCGTGGCCGCCCCGCGCCTGCCACACCTGCACCCTTCCTGCGCCGCCGCTGCGCGCGATGGCACGTGCGGCGCGCGAGGCTTCCAGCAGCGCCGGCAGCACGATCTCGTCGGAATAGGCGAAGCCGGTGCGCTCGCCGGCGATGGCGCGCACGCCCACGCCCTGCTCCACGTGGTGGCTGCCCTCCTTGACCCGTCCGTCCTCGAAGATCCAGGACTCCGAGCGGCTGAGCTGGAAGTAGAGGTCGCCGCCGTCCACGGCGTGGCCCAGCAGGGTGCCGAGCGCGCGCTCGAGCTCGGGCTCGGCGAGCCCCCCGGGGGCCAGGATGAGCTCGCGGGCGAGCTGCAGGGGATCGGCCGCTGGAGGCGTGGACGGCGAAGGTGCCTGCACGCTCTCGTGCGTCGTCTCGCTCATGGGCTCGTCTCCTCGGGAAACCGGCGCAGGCCGCCGCCGGGCTCAGCCGCAGCGCAGACGCCGGTGCGCCAGCGCCGGAAAGCGGCCGCGGATGTCGCGCGTGCGCTCCGGGTCCACCTCGGCCACCACCACCCCCGCGCCGCGCGCGAGCCGCCCCAGCACGCTGCCCCAGGGGTCCACGATCATGGAGTCGCCGTGGGTCTCACGGCCGTTGACGTGGTAGCCGCCCTGGGCCGCGGCGACCACGTGGCACTGGTTCTCCACCGCGCGCGTGCGCACCAGCAGCTCCCAGTGGGCGCGGCCGGTGACGGCCGTGAAGGCCGAGGGCACGGCGAGCAGCTCCATGCCCTGGTCCACCATGACGCGGAACAGCTCCGGGAAGCGCAGGTCATAGCAGATCGCGAGCCCCAGCCGGCCCAGCCCGGTCTCGGCCACCACCGGGCCGTCGCCCGGCTCGATGGTCTCGGACTCGGTGTAGCGCTCCCCGTCCTCGGGCAGCTCCACGTCGAAGAGGTGCATCTTGTCGTAGCGGGCGACCAGCGCCCCGTCAGGGCCGTGGAGCAGGCAGGCCGCGCGCACCCTGTCCGCGGCCGCGGTGGCCAGCGGCACGGTCCCGCCCACCAGCCAGATGCCGTGGCGCGCGGCCTGCTGGGCGAGGAAGGCCTGGATGGGCCCCTCGCCCGGCCGCTCGCGCACGCCGAGCTTGTCGCTCTCGCGCGCGCCCAGGAAGGCGAAATTTTCCGGCAGCACCACCAGCCGCGCGCCGGCCTCCGCCGCCTGCCCGATGAGCCGCTCGGCCTCGAGCAGGTTCGCGTCCACGTGCGGACCCGAGGCCATCTGGATCGCGGCCGCCCGGAACATCAGCGCCCCTCCACGGCCAGCACCAGCGCCTCGCCGCCGGCCCCCGGGACCAGGGCGATGGCCGCGGGGGGCACGCCCAGGGCCACGAGCCAGTCGCGCAGCTCGCTCGCCCACAGCAGCCCCGCCTCGCCGCCGGGGTAGCGCAACGCCAGCACGCTCCCCTCGGGGGCGGCCATCCACGCGCGCACGGCTGCACGCACCGGCGCGAGCGACGCCACGTAGGCCCCGTCGCGGGGCCGGTCCCAAACCTCGGGCGGCAGGCGCCACTCGGGCCCCGCCACGGCGGCGCCCGCACCGCCACGGCCCCTCACCCGCGACACGGGCCCAGCCGCACCGGCAGGGTCCAGCCCCGCCTCCTGCGGGCGCTGCGCCGCTCCCCGCACCTGCGCGCTCCGCGCGCCCGTGTCCGCGGCGCCCGCCCTGCCGAGGCTCCGCACCGGGACCGGGGGGCTCGGGACCGGGGCCGACACCGACGCCCCCGCCTGCGGGCGCTGCGCCGCTCCCCGCACCTGCGCGCTCCGCGCGCCCGTGTCCGCGGCGCCTACCCAAAGCCATGCCAGCGCTGGGAAAATCCATCCAGCCTTCATCCCGGGCCAGCATACCACAGGGGCCGCGGCCCTCCGGCCCCGACGCCGCCCTGCCCGCCTGGCCACGGTCTCACCCATCTCGCCCACCGCGCCGCCTCCCGTGCCCTTCCCGACATCGGCCCCGCGTTCACGGCGCCTCCGCGGCCTCAGGAGCCGGGGCCTCGCCGGAACGGGCGCCCTCGATGCGCTCCACCCGGGGACGGTCCCAGCTCCCGGTGAGCCGGTACTCGTAGCGGGCCAGCCCCGAGAGGGGATCGTTCACGATGCGCTGGAAGAGCAGGATGGCGGCCCCCACCGCCGGGCCGCCCAGCAGCGCCCCCGCCAGCGGCAGGCCGCCGGAGACGTGGGGCGTGACGCGCACGTGCTGGTCGTAGTCGCGCCGGGCGAGCCCGATGCGCCCGGCGATCTCGATGCGCGCGCTCGGGCCCTCCAGGGTGAGATTGTGGGTGTAGGCGTCCCCCGCCTCCAGCGTGAAGTCGCCCTCGATCCAGTCGAAGGCCAGGCCCTTGCCGAAGAGGTCGGAGAAATCGAGGCTCAGCCGCCGGGGCAGCGCGCTGAGGCTGAGGAGTCCGAACAGGCGCCCCGCGCCCGGCTCCACCTCGCTCAGCCGCCCCTTGACCAGCCGCAGATGGAGGCGGCCCTGCAGACGGTCGAGCGCGATGTCCCAGGGCGGCCCCGTCCAGCTCACGTCCAGGTCCACGCGCGCATGCCGGGCCGAGAGGCCGCCGGCGTAGCCGAGCAGGGCCATGGCCGCGGCGAGGTCGTCGCTCTCCACGGTGCCCTGGAAGGTGGCGCGCTCGCGGCCGCCGCGCTCGAGCCAGCCGCCCTCGCCGCGCACCTTGAGCGCCCGGCTGTCCACGGCCAGGCGCCGGATGGCCAGCCCGCCCTCCGTCGTGGCCGTGAGCACCTCCCAGCGCCCCAGGTCACGCGCGCCCAGGCGCAGCGCCGCCACCACGAGGTCCAGCGGCGGGAGCGAGCGCGGGCCGATGCCGCCTCCTTTACGCGCGCCGGTCCCTTCCGCCTCCGCCGCCGGGAGGTGCAGGCGCTCCAGCCGGGCGCGCACCGTCCCTCCCGCCCGCCCGGGCAGCCGCACGCTCCCGGCAAGCCGTGGCGAGCGCAGGGTCAGGTCCCAGCCCCCGTCGGGCGCGCGCGTCCCGGCGAGCGTGAGATCGGGCCAGTCACGGCCCAGCAGGCGCACCCGCGCGGCGCCCACCGCCACCTCCCGCAGCACCGGGCCCGCCGCCCCGCCCGGGGCCGCGACGCCCGCCGGGGAGGTGGCGGCGGCCGCTCGCGCGAGCCAGGCGCGCCAGCCGTCCAGGTCCAGCACCTCGGCGCGGCCCGTGAGCACCAGGCCGGGCTCGGCGGGCGCACGGGCCGGCACCCGGCCGCCCAGCCGCAGGGCACCGGCAGCCCGTCCCTCGGGATCGCGCACCCGGCCCGTGAGCCGCTTGCCGTAGCGGAAGGCGAGCGCCGCCGGCGTCCCGTTCCGCAGGCTGAGCCGGAGCCAGGAGGGCGCCGCCTCCCCGGGCGGCTTGCCGAGGGGGGCCGGCAGGCTCACCCCCACGCCGCGCAGATCCGAACGCAGCTCGAGCTCGACGGGACGGCCTGCCCCCGCACGCGGGAGCAGGGCCTCGAGGCGCCAGGCCGCGCCACCGCCGAGGAAAGACGGGAGCGGGCGGCCCGCGAGCCGGCCGAGCGTGTGAACCGGCAGCCGCGCCGTGGCCGTCAGGCGGGTCCCGCCTGCGCCCGGATCCGGCCGCAGGCGCACCGTGACCGGCCGCCCCAGCAGGCGCCCTGCCAGACGCTCGGCGGTGAGCCCCCGCGGCTCGAAGGTCACCTCGCCGCCGAGGCGCGTGACGGCGATGCCGCGGCCGAGGTCGCGGAGGGTCCCGCCGCGCACCCGCACCGTGCCCCGGTAGCGGGGCCGGCGGTCGCGGTGGTGGCGCCCGAGGGGCAGGGCCAGGCTGATGTCCAGCGCCATCGATCCTGCGCCCTCGACCCGCCCCAGCCAGCGGGTGTAGCCGGGCCCGGCGATGCCCGTGCGGCGCAGGAGCGCGATGCCGTCGGCCAGGGTGCCATGGACATGGCCCGACAGCTCGAGCACGGCGCCGCGCCCCATGTCCGGAATGGCGATGCGCAGGCCCTCGACCCGCGCGCCGAGGAGCCGCGCCGACTCCACCCGGGCCGAGAGACTGGCCTGGCTGAAGGCCAGCTCGCCGCGCGCGGCCTGCAGGCGCGGCCAGCCGGAAGCATAGTCCAGGGTGCCCTCCTCCAGGCGGAAGCGCACCAGGAAGCGCCCTTCCCCGCCCCGGAAGGGAAAGCGGGCCATGGGCCCGCGCAGCAGGAAGCGCCCTTCCGGCGCGCGTCCGCCGCGCACGGCCCGGTCGAGCCAGCCCACCACGGGAGCCGGGATGACGGCCACCGGGAGATAGGCGGGCACCGGTCCGGCATCGCGGACGGCGAAGGCCGCGGCGAGGTCCACGCGCACGTTGTCCCGCCGCGCCGGAACACCCCCGGCGACCACGCCGCGCACGGTGGCCTCGAGGTCGGCGTTGCTCACATGCAGCCCGGGGCTGAAGGCGCGCCACCCCTGCGGGGTGCGGCGCAGCAGCACCAGGCCCTCGAGGCGCTCGGCCCGGAGCGGACCACGGAACACCTTCGGCAGGCGCAGGGTCACCCCGCGCGCGGCGAGCACGAGGCGGGCGGCGGTCTCCGTCGCCTGCAGGCGCAGGTCGAGCCCCTCCACCCCCGGGCGGCGCCCCTCGGGCGCGACCGCCAGGTCCTCGACCTCGGCCTCGAGGCCCAGGCGCCGGTCCGGCGGTGCATCCGGCCGCACCACCAGACGCAGCCGCCGCAGCAGGCCGCGGGGGGCGGCCCGCGTCAGCCGCTCGCGGGCCCCGGGCCCCAGCACCGCGGCCGCGACCACCGCGGCGTCCTCCACCCGCAGGTGCCGCGCCGCGGCCCGCACCGCGGCCACGTGCCCGTCCGCCCCCCGGCGAACCGCCACCGCGAAGGCGGCGGGCAAGGGCGCCAGGCCGGGCCGGCCCAGGCGCTGGAAGTCCGCCACCACCAGCCGCCAGCCCTGCCCGGTGCGGTGCCAGTCGAAGCGGCCCCAGGCGCGCGCGGCCTCCAGCGGCGGGCGATCCCCCAGCCCGAGGCGGAAGCGCGTGAGCTCGCCGCGCCCGGCGAGCCGCACGAGCCGCCGCCCCGCGAGCTCGGCCCACAGGGTGAGGTGGGCGGCGCCCTCGAGGCGCACCTCGCGCGGCAGCCAGCCGCGCACGAGGGGGTGGTCGAGCCGCAGGCCTTCGACGGCGAGGTGGTAGGTCCCGTCGGGGCTCCCGGCCGCGGCCGTCTCCAGGGGCAGACGCGCGGCGAGCCGCAGGCGCTCGCCCAGCGCCGCGGGCAGCCGCGTGGCGGCGGCGAGCTCCACGCGGCCGGCGCGCACCACCAGGCGCACGGAGGTCTCGTCCAGCAGCACCGGGGGCACCCCCGGCGCCTGATAGACCAGGCGGAGGTCGCGCAGGACCACCCCGCCGCGCGCGATCGCCAGGAGCCGCCCGATGAGCGCACCCGCCGGCCCGCGCCGCTCGCCGCGCGCGCGCAGGCCGAGCACGCGCACGCGCCCTGCCGCGTCCCGGGCCACGGCGAGGGCGGTCCCCTCGGCCTCGATCCGGGCGGGGCGCAGGCCGCCCGCGCGCAGGCTGCGCCACAGGTCCAGGGCCACGCGCAGGCGCCGCACCTCCAGCCATGGCTGCCCCGTGGCCGGGTCGAGGACGCGCACGCCCTCCAGCACGATCTGGGGATGGAGCCCGCGCCAGGCGGCCTCCACGCGCGCCATGCGCACGGGCATGCCCGCGCCCCGGCTGGCCCAGGCTTCGAGCTCGGCCTGGTAGCGGCCCGCGATCGGCACCAGCAGCCGCGCCAGGCTCACGGCGACGGCCACGGCCACCACCCCGCCCGCCGCTGCGTACCACAGCCCGCGCAGCAGGCGCAGGCCGGGGCGCCGGCGCGGCGCGCGGCGGGGCCCGTGGGGGCGGCGGGTGCCCTGCTGCTCGCTCATGGACCGGGCCGGCGCGCTACATGAGCACCACGTCGAACTGCTCCTGGGTGTAGAGCGCCTCGGCCTGGAGCTTGATGGGGCGGCCGATGAAGGCCTCGAGCTCGGCCACGCTCGCCGACTCCTCGTCCAGCAGCCGGTCCACCACCTCCTGGGAGGCGAGCACCAGGAAGCTGCGCGCGTCGTACTGGCGCGCCTCGCGGATGATCTCGCGGAAGATCTCGTAGCAGACGGTCTCGGCGGTCTTGACCGAGCCGCGTCCGCCGCAGGTGGGGCAAGGCTCGCACAGCACGTGCTCCAGGCTCTCGCGCGTGCGCTTGCGCGTCATCTGCACCAGGCCCAGGGGCGAGACCTCGCTGATCTGGCTCCTGGCGTGGTCCTTCTCGAGGCTGCGCTCCAGCGCGCGCAGGACCTGGCGCTTGTGCTCCTCGTCCTGCATGTCGATGAAGTCGATGATGATGATGCCGCCGAGGTTGCGCAGCCTGAGCTGGCGCGCGATGGCCTGGGCCGCCTCCAGGTTGGTCTTGAAGATGGTCTCCTCCAGGGTGCGGTGGCCCACGTAGGCGCCGGTGTTGACGTCGATGGTGGTCATGGCCTCGGTCTGGTCGATGATGAGGTAGCCGCCGGACTTGAGCGGCACCTTGCGCTCCAGCGCCCGCTGGATCTCGTCCTCCACGCCGTAGAGGTCGAAGATGGGCCGCTCGCCCGGGTAGTGCTCGATCAGGCCCGCCGCCTCGGGGATGAACTCCTGCGCGAAGGCGAGCGCCCGCCGGTAGGTCTCGCGCGAGTCGATGCGCACCTTCTCCACCGCCCCGCCGATGAGGTCGCGCAGGGCACGCAGGGCGAGCGGCAGTTCCTCGTAGACGATGCCGCCGGCCGCGGTGCGCACGGCGCGCTCGCGCAGCGAGCCCCACAGGCGCTGCAGGTAGAGCATGTCGGCGCGCAGGGCCTCCTCGGAGGCGCCCTCGGCGGCCGTGCGCACGATATAGCCTCCGGCGCCGCACGCGGCCGCCAGCCGCGTCACGGTCTCGCGCAGGCGCTGGCGCTCGGCCTCGTCCTCGATCTTGGTGGAGATGCCCACGTTGGCGGCCCCGGGCATCAGCACCAGGTAGCGCGAGGGGATGGTGATGTGGGTGGTGAGCCGCGCGCCCTTGCCGCCGAGGGGGTCCTTGATCACCTGCACCAGCAGCTCCTGGCCCTCGGCAACCAGCTCCGTGATGGCCTCGCCGCGGCGCTCGCCGCCTTCCGGCCGCAGGTCCTCGCCGTTCTCGCCCGGGAGGCTGCGGATGTCGGAGGCATGGAGGAAGGCGGCGCGCTCGAGCCCAATGTCCACGAAGGCGGCCTGCATGCCGGGCAGCACGCGGCGGACCCGGCCCTTGTAGATGTTGCCCACCAGGCCGCGGCGGCTCGCGCGCTCGATGAAGACCTCCTGCAGCACGCCGTTCTCGACCACGGCGACGCGGGTCTCGCGGGGGGTGACGTTGATGAGGATCTCCTCGCTCACGCCCGCTTCCGCCAGACGGGGATGCCGAATGCGCGCAGCAGCTCGGCGGTCTCGTGGAGCGGCAGCCCCATCACGCCCGAGTAGCTGCCCTCCAGGTGCTCGACGAAGACCGCCCCCAGCCCCTGGATGGCGTAGCCGCCCGCCTTGTCCCGGGGCTCGCCCGTGGCCCAGTAGGCCTCGGCCTCCTCGCGCCCTACGGGGCGGAAGCGCACGTGGCTCACGGACAGCCGCGTGGCCTCGCGCTCGCCGTCGGTGAGGGCCACCGCGCTCATGACGGCGTGCGTGCGCCCGCCGAGCGCGCAGAGCATGGCGACGGCCTCCTCGCGGCCGGCGGGCTTGCCGAGCGGACGCCCGTCCAGCACCACCACGGTGTCCGCCCCCAGCGCCACCCGCCCAGGGGCCTGGCTGGCGCCGGCGCGCGCCTTGGCGAGCGCGAGCCGGAGCACCAGCACCTCTGGCGCCTCCCCGGGGCGGGGCGTCTCGTCCACGGCCACGGGCAGGACCACGTGGGGCACCCCGATCTGCTCCAGCAGGGCGCGCCGGCGGGGCGAGGCGGAGGCGAGCACCAGGGCGGGCGCGTCCATGGCCTCAAGGTACGGTCCCGCCCCGCGCCCGCGCAAGCGCGCCCGCCCTGCCGGGGCTCCGGCACCGGGACCGGGGGGCTCGGGACCGGGGCCGACACCGACGCCCCCGCCTGCGGGCACCGCGCCGCTCCCCGCACCTGCGCGCTCCGCGCGCCCGTGTCCGCGGCGCCCGCCCACTGGACGTCACGCCCGTGGCACCGGTCACGGGTCCCGGATCACCGGTGGTAGGGATGGCCGCTGAGCAGGGTCCAGGCCCGGTAGAGCTGCTCGGCCACCACGACCCGTACCAGGGCGTGGGGCAGGGTCAGGGGCGAGAGCGACCAACGGGCGTCGGCGCCGGCGAGGAGCTCCGGGTCGAGGCCGTCGGGCCCGCCCACCAGCAGGGCCACCGGGCGGCCGCGCGCGGCGCAGCGCCCGAGCCGCTCGGCGAGCCCCACCGTGTCCCAGGGCTCGCCCCGCTCGTCGAGGGCGACCACCCAGGCGCCGCGGGGGATGCGCCCGCGCAGGGCGGCCGCCTCCCGCGCCCGGGCGGCGGCCACGTCGGCGCGCGCCCGCGAGGCGGCCGGCACCTCCTCCAGCTCCAGGCGCCAGTCCCGCGGCAGGCGCCGGGCGTAGTCCTCGAAGCCCTCGCGCACCCAGCGCGGCGCGCGGGTGCCGACCGTGATCAGGTGGACGCGCACCCCGTGCCGCTCAGGGGGCCTCGGCGGCGCGGGCGTCGTCGCCGCCCACGCCCGACCAGAGCTTCTCGAGCTGGTAGAACTCGCGCACCCGCGGCAGCATCACGTGCACCACCACGTCGCCCAGATCCACCAGCACCCACTCGGCCGCCCGCTCGCCCTCCACCCCCAGGGGCCGCACGCCGGCCTCGCGGGTGCGCTCGAGCACGTTGTCCGCGAGCGCCTTGACGTGGCGGTCGGAGGTGCCGCTGGCGATGACCATCACGTCGGTGATGCTGGTCTGGCCCCGCACGTCGAGGACCCGCAGATCCACCGCCTTGAGGTCCTCCAGGGCCTCCACCACGATGCGCTTGAGCCGTTCGGTCTCCAGCAGGGTCTCCATGTCTCTCGCTGCGTGCCGTGCCCGCGTCCGCTACGCGCCCGCCCCGTACAGCCTCCGCGCGCGGACGATCTCCAGCGCCGCCTCCGGCAGGAGATAGCGCACGCTGCGCCCGGCGGCAAGCAGGGCCCGGATGCGCGTGGCCGAGATGTCGAGCAGGGTCACCGGCTGGATCAGGATGCGCCCGGCGGGCCGGGTCCGCAGGGCCGCCACCTCATGGACCCGTCGCGCGGCCAGCAGTTCCGCCACGGCCCCCGTTCCGGGCAGGTCCGCGCCGGGGCGCCGGGCCACCACCAGGTGCGCCAGCTCCGGGATACGCCGCCATTCATGCCAGCGGTCCAGCCCGGCGAAGGCGTCGGAGCCGACCAGCAGGCAGAGCGGCTCCTGGTGGCCCAGCTCGGCCCGCAGGGAGGCGAGCGTGTCCACCATGTACGAGGGCCCGGGCCGTTCGAGCTCGCGCGCATCGACCGCGAGCCCCGGCTCGCCCGCGATGGCGGCTTCCAGCATGGCGCGCCGGTCGGCCCCGGAGGCCACGGGGGGATCCCGGTGGGGCGGGCTGCCGCAAGGCAGGAGCCGCACCTCGTCCAGCCCCAGGGCCTCGCGCAGCTCCACCGCTGCGCGCAGGTGCCCGAAGTGGACCGGGTCGAACGTCCCACCCAACACCCCGATCATGACGACAGACGACGAACACACCCCGGGCGAGCGGCAGCGCCTTCCTTGCTACTTGCTACTTGCTGCCTGCCGCCCGCCGCTCACTCGCGCACGTGGCCGTCGCCGAGGACGATCCACTTGAGCGTGGTCAGGCCCTCGAGGCCCACGGGCCCGCGGGCGTGGAGCTTGTCGGTGCTGATGCCGATCTCGGCCCCGAGACCGTACTCGAAGCCGTCGGCGAAGCGCGTGGAGGCGTTCACCATCACGGAGCTCGAGTCCACCTCGCGCAGGAAGCGCCGGGCCCGGCTCCAGTCCTCGGTGACGATGGCGTCGGTGTGATGCGAGCCGTAGGTCTCGATGTGGGCGATGGCCTCGTCCAGCCCCGCCACCACGCGGACGGCGAGGATGGGGGCCAGGTACTCGGCGCGCCAGTCGTCCTCGGTGGCGGGACGCACCGCCTCCTCGCCCAGGATGACGCGCGCGCGCGGACAGCCGCGCAGCTCCACGCCCGCCTCGCGGTAGCGCCGGGCGAGCTCCGGCAGCACCCGCTCCGCCACGCCCTCGGCCACCAGCAGGGTCTCCATGGTGTTGCAGGTGCCGTAGCGTTGGGTCTTGGCGTTGTAGGCCACGCGCACGGCCTTCTCCAGGTCGGCGCGGTCGTCGATGTAGACGTGGCAGACGCCGTCCAGGTGCTTGATGACCGGGATCTCGGACTCGCGGCTGACCCGCTCGATGAGGCCCTTGCCGCCGCGCGGCACGATCACGTCCACGTAGGCCTTCATGCGCAGGAGCGCCCCCACGGCGGCGCGGTCGGTGGTCTCCACCACCTGCACGGCATCGGCGGGCAGGCCCGCCGCTTCCAGCCCTCCGCGGATGCAGGCGGCGATGGCGCGGTTGGAGTGGATGGCCTCGGAGCCGCCGCGCAGGATGGCGGCGTTGCCGGCCTTGAGGCAGAGGCCTGCGGCGTCGGCGGTCACGTTGGGCCGCGACTCGTAGATGATGCCGATGACGCCCAGCGGCACGCGCATGCGTCCCACCTGGATGCCCGAGGGGCGGAAGCGCAGCTCCGTCACCTCCCCCACCGGATCCGGCAGGGCCGCGATCTGGCGCAGGCCCTCGGCCATGGCGGCGATGCGCGCGGGCGTGAGCTCCAGACGGTCCAGGAGCGCGGCGTCCAGCCCCCGGGCGCGCCCGGCCTCCAGGTCGCGGGCGTTGGCCTCGGCGAGCCGTGCGGCCTGGTCCTCGATGGCCTGCGCCATGGCCGCGAGCGCCGCGTCCTTGGCCGCGGTCGGGGCGCGCGCCATGGCGCGGGCGGCGGCGCGGGCGCGCGCGCCGAGCGCCTCCATGTAGGCGGCGACGTCGTCCATCTGGATGTCGGGCTGGGCGGCGGTGGTCTCGCTCATGCCGGCTCCGTGAGCTCACGGGCCGCGGGGAGGCCCCCCCGGCCCCGGGCCAGAAGGAGGGCCAATTCTACCAGCTCGCCCCAGGGGTCGCCGGGCTCGGCCCCCTTGACCACGCGGTCGGCGCGCGCGGCCTGGGCCAGGGCCGCGCGCAGGCGCGCCGGGGGCAGGCGCCGCAGCGCCGCCACCACCAGCGGCCGCCGCCGCTCCCACACGCCGTGGGCGGCCGCCACGGCCTCGGGCGAGCGCCGCCCGAGCTCCGGCGCCATGGCTGCGAGCGTGCGCACCTCGCGCGCCAGCACCCACAGCACCAGCGCCGGCGGCTCGCCCTCGGCCTGCAGGGCCGCGGCGATGCGCACCACCCGGGCCGCCTCTCCGGCCAGCGCCGCGTCGGCGAGGTCCTGCGCGTCGTAGCGCGCGCTGTCGGCCACGGCCGCCAGCACGGCCTCGGCGTCGACCGGGCCCGGACCGTGCAGCAGGCGGATCTTCTCGAGCTCCTGGGCGGCGGCGAGGAGGTTCCCCTCGGCGCGCTCGGCGAGCAGCCGCGCGGCCTCCGGCTCGAGCGCGAGCCCCAGGCGCCGGCCCTCCTCCCGGATCCAGCCGGGCAGACGCGCCCGCTCCAGGGGCCAGACCTGCACCACCACCCCCGCCGCCTCCACCGCCCGGTGCCAGGCCGCACGCTGGGCGCCGCGGTCGAGGCGGGGGGCCGTGATGAGGAGCAGCGTGTCCGGGGGCGGGGCCCCGGCGTAGGCGGCGATGGCGCGCCCACCCGCCTCGCCGGGCTTGCCCGTGGGCAGGCGCAGGTCCAGGAGCCGGCGCCCGCCGAAGAGCGAGAGGGCGCCGGCGGCCTCGGCCAGCGCGCCCCAGTCGAAGCCGGGCTCGGCGTGGAAGAGGCGGCGCTCGTCGTAGCCCAGCGCGCGGGCACGGGCGCGCACGGCGTCGGCCGCGCGCGCGGCGAGCAGCGGCTCGTCTCCGTGGATGAGGTAGACCGGGGCGAGCTCGCCCTGGCGCAGGTGACGCTCGAGCTGCTCGGGCCGCAGCCTCACCGCGACGATGCCCCGATCGCCCCAAGCCGGCGCAGGATCCGCGCGACCAGGTCGCGCCGCAGCTCGGCGCGGATGAGGGCCTCCTGGTCGCTCGCCCCGAGGGCCTGCGTCCGGTCGTACAGGTAGGGCCGCGCCAGCGTCACCGTCGCGGCAGCGAGCAGGCGCCGCCCCCCGGGGCCGCGCAGGGCCACCGTCACGGTCTCATAGAGCTCGTACTCGAGCACGCGCGCCGAGGAGCCGCTCACCGAGCGCGTGCGCCGGCCGGCCTGGTGGCCGCCGAGCTCCACCACGGCCGTGGCACGCGCCGGGTTGCGCACGGGGGCCGCGCCGGCCGCCCGCAGGGCCGCCTCCACCTCGCCGCGCAGCGGCTCGGGTCCGCTCACGTAGGGCCGCGCGAGCGCCGGCGGCAGGTCGAGGCTCCCGCGCAGGTGGTAGCCGCAGCCGGCCGCGAGCGCCGCGAGCAGCGCTGCCGCCACGAGGTGCGGCGTCCGGATCCAGTGGCTCGTCATTGGTCTCCCCCTACACCGGCCGCGCCCGCCCGCCCTGCCGGGGCCCCGCACCGGGACCGGGGGCTCGGGACCGGGGGCCGGCACCGACGCCCCCGCCTGCGGGCGCTGCGCCGCTCCCCGCGACTGGCCGCTCCGCGGCCCCGTGTCCGCGGCGCCCGCCCTGCCGGGGCCCCGCACCGGGACCGGGGGCTCGGGACCGGGGGCCGGCACCGACGCCCCCGCCTGCGGGCGCTGCGCCGCTCCCCGCGACTGGCCGCTCCGCGGCCCCGTGTCCGCGGC
>Ga0256839_1000874_pt1 | contig 38391 bp, 39 predicted proteins | sample 354166metaG_FD_185968 | JGI IMG/M metagenome (GOLD analysis project Ga0256839, IMG submission 185968) | Hydrothermal vent microbial communities from Mid Atlantic Ridge, Atlantic Ocean - 354-166 | ecosystem: Environmental > Aquatic > Marine > Hydrothermal vents | place: Atlantic Ocean: Mid...
CTTCGTAACTTCCATCTTCTCAGAGTTGGGGCAGGATGCTCTACCCCTGTAATCAGGTAAATCTGCTTCTATATCCGCTAATCGGCCGTATTTTTACCCACTAATTTTTCCGAAGAGCCGAATTTTTTATCTTTGTATTACGGAAAGGAGAAATAGTAAATGCAAGATGTATATTTAATTGGTCATGGTTTTATGGACTCTAACGACACAATCGAATTGACTGTTCCTGTGCATACTTATGTCAAGGACGGCCGCATGCTTGATGGAAGAAAAATTGCAGCGGTTGTCGAGAGAGAGCCTTTTGGATACATCATAAACAGTGCTGATGAAGAATGGAAAGCAAACCCTCCGGGGCGCACTATAAATGAGCATTATTTATGTGGTGACCTAGCTTCCTATAAAGATGTCAATCTAACGCAAAAATGGAAAAATAAAGTTGCAAGAGAGGAATTGGCGAATGGTATATTGTTTACTCTTCTAGGAGGAGATTACCTGTTCTTTACACGAAATAGTCATGCTGTAAGGTTGTCAGATATTATTAGTAGTCTAAGAATAAAATTAGGTGTAAATTTTCAAGTGCATTGGACAGCATGCAGATCATCAATTTCTGGAAATAGCGATGAGCTTAAGCTCCAAGCAATTAATGGCGGCGATTTAGTGAATGCAAAAAGTCTTACTTGAGGGTTTATATTTTTTCAGCTTAATCGGGTAGTGAGGGTATCTAACCGTGCGCGCCAATGTCTGTTCATTGGGAAATTGGCAATGCATTTTCAGCCATGTTTAAAAGGCGAAGCTCAACCATCGAGCAAGCACAAAAAGCGATTAAGGCTTATCGAGAAATTCCAATAAAGTTTGTGGGTGTCCCATTAGAGCAAGAGCAAGGGCAAGCTTTAGAAATTTCCCCATGCTCAAAATATGTATGCCTACGATTCATAATATTTGATTCAATGTGCTCAATTGACAAGTACGCCATTGCTTACGTTGGATGACGGTTTGATGGGTGTTCAATTACTGAAGCAAGGCAGTATTTCGCATCCATTCTTGATGAAGCCAAATAGAGAAGGTGTAGTTTGTGTGAAAAAGCGAGATGGTGAGGCATTTTACATCAAGCCTGCTGACTTAAAAATATCCCCACTTGATATTGAGGGTGTTAATCTTGGCATGGATATCATCTGATATCGTTGACGTAATTAGGGAAGGTAGAGAGAGAAGCTACAGCTAACGCAATTAAAGAGCTACCGAATTAAAGGAGTTAGAGCCCTTTAGGTTCGACTCCTTTTACTCTGTGTATGTGGAGGGTGGGTATGTGCGTTCAACAGCCGACAGGATTAAAGATAGGTGACAGTTATTCTGCCACGCAGGGATACCGGACGGCTGTTTTTGCGAGGGCGTAACGCTATTTCCAGTATGGGGATATGGTATGAATGTTTGAACGAATATCTATTACATCAAATATTTAGAACATCCAGCTTTTTGGGTCAGGGAGAGCTGATTCTTGATCGAGGAGTGTCATTCCCTTAACACAACGGACGATTAACCAAATGGCCCAAAATAATAAAATAAAATATCCGATAAACGCCGAGGTGAGCATAAAACCGATTAGTATGTACAAGGCACCAATCCAAAATGTTCTGATTTGGAATTGATAATGGCTTTTTAACCAGTCTGGCGCATCATTTTTGTTAAGGTAAGCCATGACAGCGCCAATAATCACGGTAATGCCGGAAACGATACCGACCAGGTATAATATATAGATAACTTTTGCAGCGCCTTGAGCATCTGGTTTTTCTTGTTCTATGATTTGATTCATTTGATTGTCTCCTGTATTTTTTTGATTAAAGTGTTTTTCATATACTCTCGGCGATAAGGTTCAGGCACTAAACGTGCTCCACATTCATTTATACCGTTGTTAACCAATAGTTTGGACAGTTTTGAGCTGGTTTTTCTATAAACTATGGACAGGATTTTCAAAATTCGATTGTTTAAAACGTATTCCACAGAAGAGTCTGTTCACGGAGGGCATAGTAGGAACTGTTTTGATGTTAATGTCCAGCGTAAAAGTCCCTCAATGATTATTTGTTGATTGGTTTATTTAGTGTCCTGGTTTCTTTTCAGGGATGACGCTATTTCACTTTGATTTTGATCTGTTCAATATGCGACTGGGTTGGCACGAGCTGCCTGACGGAGCCAAGCGTATTGCTGCCATTTGTGCCTCATTTTATGGAAAAAACGGTCAGCACCCCGAAGGGTTGGCTATGAAAGGCTTCGAACTCTTAGCAGCCAGAATCGGTGCTCAATCACAAGAAATACAAGCTAAACTCGTTATCTCCGGGGTTTGTAGTTATTCATATTGATAATAATGGTTCCTGATTACCCACAATTCACAGCCACGTTGGACAAATTAAACCCCCATATGTTCAATTTGTTACACGCAAAAACTAAACTCACCCTACCAGAATATTGACGTAGTGAAGAAAATTGACCGTATCGGGTGACGCTATTTCATGTGGATACTCATGTTTACAGGGGCAGCAGCCGGTTGCGAGGCGACCCAATGGCTGAAAATCATGGGTAATAAGGAAGTGCTAAACCTAAAGCAGTAGCATCCACAAAGCGCCACTAATGCAGGGACAAGTATCATGTTTGTAGAGGAAATGTGCCGCGACAATAGTGGGGGATACGTTATCGTGGCACTGGAAAATGACGTGTTATGAACGCAAAGATCGCAAAGGCGCAGAGGGCGCAAAGGGTACTCATTGCCTATGAAGCACAGCCATGATGACGCCCATACCATAAATAATGGATTGAATGAGTAACAAAATAATACGCCCGGCGATGGCTGAGATGTAGTGGTTCAGACATAATCAGGCAGCTTTATATTTTTCTTTGCGCCCTCTGCGCCTTTGCGATCTTTGCGTTAAATACTCACCTGATTACCGACAACTCTCAACCATTGTATAGTCCCAAAAACAGGCTGTAGGCTGAGTAAACATGCTATGCCACCCTGAGTGATAGGGTTTGTTGCAGTGGATTTCCGCTTAAATAGTCATGTGTGAAAATATTACTGCTGATTGTTGCTTATAACCCATTGAATGCTTTTTAATTAATTTTTATCAGAATGGCTGAGAGTTGTAGGTAATCAGGTAAGGGTTTATGTTCTGGTTATGTTAGCTCTAATGAAGCCGTTGAGTTTTTCAAAAAGTCACGATGTGCAATTTCAAGGGAGTATGATTTAACAGCCTCTAACTGCTATGTGAGTGGTAGTTTTTGTAACAGTATAAAGGTATATAAATTACTCCGTAGTATGCTATTTCGCTGACATTCGGCTTTTACTACGCGAAAGCTCGGAGGGCACTAATTCAATATCAAGGCTAGGGGGCAGCTCCTTCAAATAAAGGCCGTATATTAAGTTGGTCATCGTATCTTCTTTACCATCAGGTTTTGCAGTGACGGGGTGGTTTATATAATTAATTGAGGATTATTTTTCTCGGTTAGTCTGTTGAGGGTTGGTCATGTGCGTGCGCCTGCGTAGCAGTAGTGATATTGCAGGTTTCCATTTTTGTGTCATAAACAATTACTGCTTCGCCTTTTTTCAGTTGTTGTATCACTTGTTGTACTTTTTCAGCCATTGAGACTTCACCGCTGCCGTAGTCGGTGCCATTGCGAGTGACAAACTCTTCTATCAGAGCGTGTAAGGCATCGGGTGATAATTCTTGGTATGGGATAATCATGTCGTATTTGTGTGATATAACATTATTTTAATGTGGGTGCTTTGGTTCGAGGGCAGGCTTGTTACTGTATCAGAGGGTATGTTTTAGCACATTTTTTTGCGAAATAATCATAAATGTTTATTATTTGACCATGTTTCGGCCACAAAAAACCGGGTAATTTGCTATGGTTAACGTAGTGCTCTTTTAATATTATATTAAAAAGAGTGTTAGCATTTGTGACGGTTGTGCCGAACAGTCGTATCGGATATGTCACAGAATACGGATATGATAGATACTAACAGCTGAGCGGGCAATGGATAAAATGCATAAAGCGTGCGGATTAATAATGCGTGTTTCGTTGTTGTTTGTGTTGCCGCTGGTTTTGTCTTTGAATGTACAGCAAGCCATAGCTTTTGAAGGAGATTATGTTTGGGAGGCTCGTTTTAAGGCAGGGCTTGCGAAGGCACGCTCCGGCCATCAGGTAAAAGATCAATACGCTGTTGGTGATATGTATTTGCTGGGGCGTGGTACAGCAAAACACACAGCCAAAGCACTGTATTGGTTTTTACTGGCGGCAAAACAGGGCCACCATAAGGCGGCCTACAAGGTTGGTTATCTTTATCTTTATGGTGAGGGTTTGCCGCCCGGTGCATTTCCTGAACAGGGGCTTCCCTGGATGAGAAAAGCTGCTCTTGCGGGCTATGCTCCGGCCCAGTATGAGTTAGGACGGTTGTTTTTTTCCGGTAAAGTCATTGCACGTAACGAGTCGCAAGCTTTGAAGTGGTTAGGCCTAGCCAAGGTGGCGAATTATGCGCCAGCCCGCGAGGCATTTGATCAGATGGTGAAGCGGTTGGTGAACACGCAGACTGCGTTTGTTGATCAAGGCCATACGGTGAAGTAAAGGCTACCGATTTCTTCGTGATTGTCGTTATGTCGCAACAATAACTCTGCTTGCGTCAAGGCGTATGGTTGCTGTGGAGAGCGCTATTTTTATCGCTGCCCGTTGACCTTCGAAAAACTGAATTTCTTCCATTCTCACATTGGGGTTATGGGCGCGTAATGCCTGCAAACGTTCTATTTCGATTTCAAGGGTGGTCATTGCCTGTTGGTGAGCTTTGGCAATCAGTTGAGGCTTTTTTTCATTGGCGAGTTGTTCGCCAGCTTCAATCATCGCTTTGATTTCAATGGTATGAGAGCGTACAACATTTTTTGCGGTATCGGTATCAACGGGGATCAGTAGTTGATTGATCAGCTCATGGCGTAATATACCGCTGACATTTTTTCCATGTTGATCGGTGACTACGTGAATAGTTGTTGGAGGTAAGTAACGCTTTGACTGCAATTCTTTTTGTGCAACAGGTTCTAGCACGTACACGCATTCCAAATATATTGTTCCGGCATTCAGTCCGGGATGTTTGATGGCAATTAGGGCGGTATTGCCCGTTTCATTGCTGATGACCAGCTCCAGGGCTCCTGTGGCAATAGGGTGTTCCCAGGTGATAAATTGCATATCCTCGTTGGATAATGCAAGGCTTCGGTCAAATGTGACTTTCATGCCGTCATTTTCAAGCCCGGGAAAATGTGTGTGCATATGTTCACCGGGTTTCACAATATAACAGTTGGTGCTGTGGATTTCGGTATCAACACCAAAGCAATCAAATACATTGTTGAGATAATGTTCGACGTGACTGTTTGTGTCTTCTTTACGGGCTTTTTCTTGTAAGGCGTGAGCAACCCTGGGCAAACAGGAATTATATTCCAGCAAAATATCACGGCCTTTATGTAATTGCTCGCTGAGTGTTTTTGCACATTTTTGTGCGGAAGTGATTAATGCCTGATGTGTTTCTGTTTTGCCATTGGTGTTTCCAAATGAGGCAAGTGCGATCAGCAATTGTTCTTTGTGCTGTGTGAACACACTGGCACCCGCAGGGCTGGTATGTTCAAAGGCAGATAAGCCTTGTTGATACCAGTTAAACAATAATGATTGTGGGCTTTGAGAAAAATAGGGGACATGAATTTGAATAATGTCGGTTTGACCAATACGATCCAGGCGACCGATGCGTTGTTCCAGTAGATCAGGGTTTAGAGGTAAGTCAAATAATACCAAGTGATGAGAGAACTGAAAATTTCGGCCTTCGCTGCCGATTTCGGAGCAAATAAGCGTTTGTCCACCATTGTCGGTATCGGCAAAATAAGCTGCCGCACGGTCACGCTCAATGATGCTGAGTTGTTCATGAAATACGGGCACATGCGCACCTGTTGTTGCTTTAATGGCGTGTGCAATATCGAGAGCCGTTGCTGCATTGGCGGCAATAACCAACACTTTTTGTGGCTTGAGTGTGTTGAGTGTTTCAATTAACCATTTTACTCTGGGGTCAAAAGATGCCCACTCTGAGTGATGTGAGTTGTGTTGCATAAGCACTTCAGGACAGAGCAGTTTTTTTGCATCGCATAGAGTGATTTCCGTGTGGGTTTCTGCAAAATCTTTATAGATATTTGCATACTGTTCAGGGAGAGGCAGTGGGTATGCATTTATTTGTCGTGCGGGAAAGCCGGTTACTGTGGTGCGGGTGTTGCGAAATAATACGCGACCGGTACCATGGCGGTCGAGGAGTCGGTCAATGAGCTGTTGTTTGGTTTTTTCTCTGTCATCATTGTTTACGGCAATGAGTGAGTCGATTAACAACTGGTTGTCGGTGTCTGGCAGCGCTGCTCGCAATGTCGCCAGTGTTTTTGCTGAGGGTGGGGTGTTGTGATCTGAGTCGTTTTTTGAGCTTAATAATTCCTCGACCGCTTCGGCAATAGGGCGATAATTGGCTTCTTCTTGTACAAAAGATTCAAAATCGGGAAAACGGTCTGGATCCAGTATACGCAAACGTGCAAAATGGCTTTCTTTACCCAGTTGCTCCGGTGTTGCTGTTAGCAGGAGTACTCCTTTTGTTTTTTTCGCCAAAGCCTCGATAAGCTGATATTCCTCACTGCTTTGTGTGGGAGACCATTGCAAATGATGTGCTTCGTCTACTACTAGAAAATCCCATTCACCCGCCAGTACTTGCTGGCTGCGTTTGTTGCTTTTGTGCAAGAAATCCAGACTGCATAAAATGAGTTGTTCAGAATGAAAAGGGTTTTCCGCCTCTGTTGGGCCACCTTCTTCAATTCCGGCACATCGTTCTTCATCAAACACACTGAAACGAAGATTAAAACGTCGTAACATTTCTACCAGCCATTGATGTACTAGTGCTTCTGGTACCACGATCAATACACGTCGGGCGCGTTCGGTTAATAATTGCTGGTGCAGTATTAAACCTGCCTCGATAGTTTTCCCCAGTCCCACCTCATCGGCTAGCAACACTCGTGGGGCATAACGTTTGGCGACTTCATGGGCGATAAAGAGCTGATGGGGGATCAGGCTGGTACGTACACCGGTTAATCCGTATAAATCGGAGTGGGCCAAACGGTTGATATGTTGCAGGGTTTGATAGCGTAGTTCAAACCATTTGTTGGCATCAACCTGTGCCGCCAGTAATCGTTCGCGTGGCCGGTTTAATTGAATGCAGTGGTTTAGTTGACCTTCTGGCCAAACCGTGGACTCTTCCCCGGATGTTTTTCCACAGTAAAATAACAGGCCATCTTGTTCTTCCACGGAGCTGATGCGCAGGGTTTCATTTTGTTGGTTCCTGATCGTATCGCCGGGGGCGAAAATCACACGGGTGAGAGGTGCGGTTTGACGGGCGTAGGTGCGCTCTTCGCCAGTGGCCGGAAAGAAAATGCTGATGGTACGGTGTTCAGTGGCGAGAACGACCCCCAGCCCCATATCCAATTCGGTATCACTGATCCAACGTTGTCCGGGGGCGATTTCATGCATGTGTCAGTTCTCTGTGGCAGACCGGAGTACTCCGGGTCATGGGGGTTTCCGTTTAAAAGGCGGCGTATGTTAGAGGAATTCTGTCGGTATTCCTATCATGATACCCAGGGAGTTTGTGTATTTTAGATGTTTAGAGACAGGTTTGAGGGAGGGAAAACCCCTGTTAAGGGCACAAATGTGCATTTAATGTGCGCTTATAGTAACGGCAAATGATTTTCATCACAGGTTAAGGTGCGAAGCAGGGCAATGGGGTTTGAATTTGGTGAATGTTTATCGTTTGGGGTTTAATTCCCCACAGCTTGCTGTGAATGCCGTCATTCCGGTCTATTTTTAGCCGAAATTTATAGATCGCCTAAAATCACCTACTTTTGGTGAACCCTCTGGACTCCCGGCCTTCGCCGGAGTGACGTAATGGTATTGATACCTCGCTTTTGCGTAGCGAGATAGCTTGCTGTGGGGTAGTTTATTTAATGCTGTTAATTCACCTAAGTCTTGCAAGTGCTTGTGTTGTGTGAGTGCAACTATTCGCAGAATTTAGGTTTCGCTCTATTTGCAAGCTTAACGATATTTTGTGGCGTGTGTCACTCGGGAGATAGAGCATAATGTGACGGTATTACCCACAAGTTTTTCCGAAGAGCCATTTTTTCATTGGTTGCTGTCCGTTTTGTAAATGGTGTCCCCGGCAGGGGTCGAACCTGCAACCTACGCCTTAGGAGGGCGTCGCGCTATCCAATTGTGCCACGGGGACGAAAAGGAACAGTATTTTATGGTAATTTTCAGGCTAAGTCTTCTATCTCGTTAATTACAGGCTGTGGCTGCAAAAAAACGTGAGTGGGTGGAGTCGGGTTCGATTTCGTTGTCGTGAATGATGCGCTTTTCCAGCTGAGCTACGACCCCAAACGGCTGATGTCGGGTAGCATTCGCACGAAATGTCATCAGAGAGACAGCCGCTCCGTGCTTTATTGTTTTGTTGATTGCTTCATTTTTTCGACAATTGCTTGTATCTCCTCTGTGCTGACGCTGGGTGGTACGGCATCCGGTGATTTGCTGATAGTATCAATAGTCAGTTTGAGTTGATTGATGTATCGTCGGCAATGTACGCATATGGCAATATGCAGCCAGTAACCTGGGCGTTTCCACCACGGCATGTTGTGATCCAGGTATTCGCTGGAATGTTCAGCAATGTTTTTGCATTTGGGCATCATTGTCCTTCGCACTCCTCAATGGCCATTTGGATACGACTTCTGGCTCGATGGAGCAACACTCTTCCGTTAGACTCAGAAACCTCTAAAATCTTACAAATTGCGTCCATGCTTAGTCCTTGCATGTCTCGAAGCGTGACGGCAGCACGTTGCAGAGGGGGTAATGTGTCCAGCGCAGAGCTGATACGGCAACGTAACTCCGTACTGGCAAGCAGAGCATCGGGGGTATCTGCATGCCACATTGCGGGTGGCTTGGCCCAGTGTGCATCGGATTTGAAACATGCCGGGTCAAAAATGGGGCTTTCTTCCAGAGACTCATCCAGGCTAATTGTACGGGATTCATGGCGTAAGCGGCTCTTGGCGGTGTTGCTGACAATGCGTAAAATCCAGGTTTTCAGGCTGGAACGACGTTCAAACTTAGGCAAAGCACGGAGCACGGCAACCCAGGCTTCTTGTGCAACTTCGTCGGCGATAGCCTCGCCGACAATGGCGCGGGCTAAATGCACCATAAGCCCGTGATAGGCTGCGACGACCTGGACATAGCTCGCTTCATCCTGGGCCAGGAGTCTGGGGATAAGCTCATCATCACTGGGAAGCGAGGGGTTTGCCACTGACTTTACCTTTGAATTATTGGGTTTTATTTGTAACGACAAGCTGGGTGTCGAGTCCAGCAGGATGCATTCTGCCCATTTGTTAAAGTTCCAGCAAGTAGCGGCAGAAATTGAATGATGTGTATTCGATGGCTCGATTGTGAAATTGTTGCACCGTAGAATGTGGCTATAGGTCACAGTCAAACTATTACAGGAGATAATCAGGAATATGTTAGAAACATTGCCATTATTGGAAAAGACTGCTTTTCCTGCATTGCAGCGTGAATCGGTGTCCATATTGCAGGTGAATCTTGGTTATTTATGTAATCAACAATGCTTGCATTGCCATGTGAATGCTGGCCCCAAACGAACGGAAATAATGAATGCAGATAATATTCAACATGTGATTGATTATCTGGATGCATCTAACGTGAAACTACTGGATCTTACCGGGGGGGCTCCTGAGTTGAATCCACATTTTCGTGAATTGGTTAAAGCGGCAAGGGCCAGAAATGTTGAGGTGATTGATCGCTGTAATCTTACTATTTTGGATGAACCAGGCCAGGAAAATTTAGCAGAGTTTTTAGCCGAATATGGCGTACAGGTAACCGCATCATTACCCTGTTATCAAAAGGAAAATGTGGATGGTCAACGCGGAAAAGGGGTTTTTGACAAAAGCATTGCAGGGCTGAAAAAGCTAAATCAATTAGGCTATGGACAAGCAGACACTAAGCTGGAATTGAACTTGGTTTATAACCCTACAGGCCCATTTTTACCACCGCCGCAAAATGTATTGGAAGCCGATTACAAACAGAAACTCTTCGAAGAGCACGGCATTGTCTTTACGCAACTGTTAACGCTGGCTAATATGCCGATTCAACGGTTTGGCAGTAGCCTGATTTCCATGGGGACATTTAATGATTACATGGTACTTCTGCAAACTGCACACAAGGATGAAAATCTACAAACAGTGATGTGTCGCAATCTTATTAGCGTTGATTGGCAGGGATATCTTTATGATTGCGACTTTAACCAAATGTTGGATTTACCGATGCAGCTGACACATTCGAAAAAACCACACCTGCGTGATGTATTAAATCAAGATGTTTCAGGAACACCTATCGTGGTGAGTGGTCATTGTTATGGTTGCACCGCAGGGCAGGGCAGTAGTTGTGGCGGTGCATTAATTTAGGTTAACGCTGATGCGTATTTCGATTATTATCCCCGTTTTGGATGAAGCAGAAGCGTTGGCATCGAATTTGCAAAAATTACAGATCGCTCGCGAGCAAGGTCATGAAATTATTGTGGTCGATGGCGGCAGCAAGGACGAAAGTCAACGTCTTGCTGAACCACAAGTAGATCAACTGGTTATATCGAAGCGTGGCCGCGCACTGCAAATGAACAAAGGAGCAAAAGTTGCCACTGGTGATGTGCTTCTGTTCTTACATGCCGATACGGTTTTGCCGGATGATGGTATTGCCGCGATCATGAACACAGTTAACCTCGGCCAGGATACCTGGGGGCGTTTTGATGTCTGTTTGTCGGGTAACAGGGTGTTTTTTCGAGTGATCGGAACCATGATGAATTGGCGATCCCGTATATCCGGTATTGCCACAGGCGACCAAGCCCTGTTTATTACGCGTCATTTGTTTCAACATATACAGGGTTTTGCGAGCATACCGTTGATGGAGGATATCGAAATCTGTCGGCGCTTGAAGAAAACCCATTCCCCAATTTGCCTTTCGCAAAAAGTAATGACCTCAAGTCGGCGCTGGGAATTGAACGGGGTGTTTAAAACCATTATATTGATGTGGCATTTGCGATTGGCATATTGGTTGGGTGTGGATCCTGCTACGCTTGTACGTCAATATCGCTAGTGCAGTATCCCCATGCAAGAATTCTGGTTTTTTGTAAAGCCCCTCAGGCTGGGAAAGTAAAAACACGCCTAGCTAAAAGTATTGGAAAAACAGCAGCAAAAAAAGTACATGAATACCTTGCATGGCATTGTTTACAGCAGGTGCTGAGTTTTTCAGTCGCGCCAGTGGAACTTTGGTGCGCGCCTGATGTTCATCATGACTTTTTTTACCAGTGCCACACCCGCCTGGACATTCCGCTTAAACAGCAAGCGGGTGATGACTTGGGGCAACGTATGCAACATGCCGTGTGTGAGACTCTGCGCCACCATCAGCCTGTTGTCGTGATTGGAACAGATTGTCCTGCGTTAACGGCTGATTGTCTGTCTTTAGCCTTGTCGGTGGCCAGCCAACAAAAAACCGCCATTATCCCAGCAGAGGATGGAGGCTATGTGTTGTTGGCGGTGAATGAATTACAGCCAGAATTATTTATTGATATGCCTTGGGGAACATCGGCAGTTTATGCGGAAACGATGGCACGTATAACCGGCGATGTTGAAGCATTGATGCCACTATGGGATATTGATTATGTTGAAGATTTAAAACGATTACATGCTGCTGTTAATGATATAGCTCTGGATGAGCCATTTCGAGAATACCTGGATAAACTGAATTTTTCGGTGTGAAAATGTGGTTAACGCGCTAGACTCTTACGCGCCAGTCGTTGTAATTCAATGACAAACCGTTCGATCAGGCGGCGTTGTGTTTTGTCGAGATTCTCAAAGCTTCCACCGATATGCAGGCTGTTACTTGCTTCGACATAATTAGAGTGACACACTTTAAAGGCGCAGATAATTTTTCGTTTGTCGGGCAAATGAATACAGCATTGTGTTTCCTCTGAATGATTTGATAAATCCAGTTCTTTTTTTTTGGCAAAGCGTATACACATTCCCCCCGCCGAAATGTCGCTTAACTCTCCGGTATACAGTTTTCCATCTGCCGTGCTGGTTTCCACCATGATTTCTTTTGCGGCACTGACTAGAACACGAAACGCATTACGGCGTTGTAAATAACGAATGCTTTTTGGAAAGTCAATAACATAAAATTCCATGTTATTTTCCGAGTCTGATTTTTTCAGGTTGACGGTGAAACTGACTTCCACACCTTCATAGGTGGTATGCAATGTAATTTTTCCAATTTTTAAGAACAGTACATGGCCTTGTTGTGGATGAAGTCCATCAATGGTGATCGTGGCATTCTTAATATCAATTGAAAGTAATGCAGTAGTAAAAAATCGGTTAGAGCCAGAGAGAGTAGCGGTAATAATGGCATGTTTTTCCATTAACGGTCGAAGTACCATTGAAATCCTTGCCGTTGAGGTAACCGTTTCATACTGCTGAGTATAATTGTTGTCAGCTGAAGTGTTTTTTTCCGGGATGTGATTTACCATGTGTGTAATCTATGGCATATCTACAAATTTCAGGCAACGGCGATAGACTGGCCGTGTGGCTTGTCTTGTTGTTGCCCGGTTTTACTGTAGATGCTTGATGTGGGTTGATCAGTGTGGCCGCGCAGAATATTGAGCGCCTGTTTTAGGTTGATTGATGATGCATGTAATACCCGGTTATTTGTTTTATTTTGGAAATTACATTGTTTCAGTGTTTCTTGAAATTTATTCCAGGAAATATTCATGTCAGACTTTTCTTTACCATCTGGCATACGTTGAATAAAAGCAGAAAACGTTGATTTTGAAAGCACGCCACCGATTGTTTTTTCAATAGTTTTTAGCATGGGCTGTATTTTTTCGAGGTTTTTTACTTGTTGGTTTTTTCGTTGTACAGTGTCTTCAAACTGAGTCAAGTTATTGTTTCCCAGGGCTTGATGTTCCTGTTGCAGTATGGAAAGCATTTTTAGCAAATGAATGTGTTGCTGCTCAAGAACATTTTTAATGTTTTTGATGTCTTCAGAAAAATAGCTTGTGGCCTGTTTCATTTTTATATCTTCAATTAACGGTTAGTTGGTTTTTTGTGGTGTATCTTTACGCAACAAACATCATTTCAAATTCAATGAGTTTTTCTGCGACACGTTGTGTATTAATATTATATTGACCTGCATCAATGGCCAGCCTAAGGTTTTCAACACGTTCATTGTCGATTTCTGTTTGCTCATAAACTAATTTTTCAATCATGAGTAATTCTTTTGCTTGTTGAGTCAAACTGATTTTGTCAGTCGAGCCAGGTGTGGTTGTGTTGATTATTTTTTGTGCGCGGTCTGAATTCTGGACATTGCTCGCAATAGTATTACTCGAAGTTTCTTTTCCGCTATCAATTTTATTGTTCGACAACAGTGTTTTCGTAATGCCTGTAATCTCGGCAGCCATGCCATTCTCCTATGCTTTCTACGTTAATTTATCGGCCTTTTTGACGAATTCTTTATTTGTGTGGATTGGTGCTCATTTCTATGATTATGCTTACATTTGTACATTGACAATGCCAGGGTGTGTAACAATTCCTTGGACTATACGTTTCGACTGGCTATTGCGCACGGATACTCGCTCACCCTGTGCGGCATCTTTTAATGCTTCACCTTTTCCTTTGACTTTCAGTGAGCCAGTGGAGACCACGATAGTGACTTTTTCTCCGCGCCGAACAAGAAAATCTGCTTTAATTCGCTTGGGGGTAATGGTATGCCCTGCGGCAAGGTTTTGGGTGATGATTTTTCCAACTACTGTTTCCAGTTTTGTGAAATAACCGCTATGTAGTTGGCTTATTTCCTGACGCATCAACATGATGTCATTTTCCGAAACCTTACTACCACGAAGCAATGGTCGTGTGGCGGCAACCACTTCCGCAAATATTTTGATGTGTGCAGGAACATACACTGTCCAAGGTTTTGGGCCTGCACAGCGCAAACCAACAGTCAGTTTTCCTTGCAGTTTTGCCCCTGCCGCTAGAAAGGCCGTTGGTATTTTTTGACATGTTGCAAGTTTCAGGCGGCGATCAACGTGATTCACTCTGATCTCAATATCTTGCCCGTCACGTTTTTCCGTCTGGGCTTTCAAAAAATCGACGACAGTTTGATGAAGGATATCTGTGGACTGATTTCCAGCGGTAGCGGGTGTCATTACCAGTAATAATCCGGCAAAAAAGCAGGCATTCATTTGTTGCCGATTTATGAAGGATGCTCTGTTAGCAGGTTGAATCATATTTTTTCCTACACGAAATTGCCGTTTGTTGGCTAATTGTGGCCGGGTTGTTTATGCGCATATTAATGATGTTGTATATAACCTATGTTGTTGTCTGAGTATCCTATCGTCAAAAAATTGGCCGACTTTAGACTTTATTTCGTAAATGACTGAAATTCCTCTCAATTGATTTTTTGACGCTGTGTATATAAATGCCCATTGCGTTTCATTGATCTCCTACTGTCAGACTGTTTCAGCCTAAAAAAATCCAAATACCTGTCATTCTGTGTGATTGAGCAATAGCTGTGCCAATACACGGTTGCATCTCGCTGTCACAAAATTCATGGCGCTTTACAGGTCGTTCAACTACGGATTACAGGATGAAGGAGGATAGAAAGATATTTCTGTGGTGGGATCTTCAGAAAGCACGATAGCGTGTCGATTAGTAGGTATCTTGGCGTTTTGGAAAAGCTTAATGCAGGAGCATTCTTATGGCTGGAATTCTTGACGGTGTTGATCAACGCACCCAATTGGTGGGCGAAAATCGCCTGGAGTTATTGTTATTCCGTTTGAAGGGGCCACAGATGTACGGGATTAATGTGTTCAAGGTGCAGGAGGTCATTCGATGTCCCGACCTAACACATATACCCAATTCTAATAGTGTCGTAAAAGGTATTGCCAATATGCGTGGTCGCACGATTCCTGTGTTGGATTTGAGCCTTGCATTAAAAGGAGACCCAACCTTGGCGACCGAAGATGCCTTTGTGATTATCGCGGATTATAATCGCACAACCCAAGGATTTTTGGTGGACAGTGTTGAGCGTATTGTGAATATGAACTGGGAAGAAATTCTGGCACCACCGAAAGGGTCGGGTGCAAACAGCTATATGACAGCAGTTACTCGCGTTGAGGAAAAATTGGTTGAAATTATTGATGTTGAGAAAGTTTTGTCCGAGGTGGTTGGTATTACCGAAAAAATATCGGATAAAATTATTGATGATAGCTGTGTAAAGGCGGGTGCTAATATTTTAATCGCTGATGATTCCAGTGTTGCCAGAAAACAAATTAAACGTACATTGGATCAATTAGGCATAGAGTCAACACTAGTGAAAGATGGACAGGAAGCGTTAGATTTTTTACTGAACTGGGCGGATGAGGATCCAGATATTGCCAAGCATCTGACAATGGTGATCTCCGATGTTGAAATGCCGAATATGGATGGCTATACATTAACCACAGAAATTCGCCGAGACCCAAGATTAAAAGATCTTTTTGTTATTTTACACACATCATTAAGCGGTGTATTTAATCAAACGATGGTTGAAAAAGTGGGCGCTAATAAATTTATTGCTAAATTTGATGCAGATGAATTAGCAAGTGCAGTGCTGGAAGCCATTGCAAAACAGGATGAACAACAAGCTTGATGTAATATCAATTGGCATGATTTTTATATGTGTGTAGATTGTAATAATCTCCAGAAGAAAAATGAGAAAATAGGTGATTGACACAATAACCACAGCAGATTATCAATCTTTCCGGAAGTTTCTGGAAGATGCCAGCGGTATTGTGTTGGGTGATAACAAACAATATTTGGTCACCAGCAGGTTGACAAAATTTATTTCTGATAGCGAAATAGACTCATTCGGTACGCTGATGAAGCGAATGAAAACCGACAATAAATTGCGCAACCGTATGATGGATGCGATGACTACGAATGAAACTTCCTGGTTTCGAGATGTATATCCTTTTGATATCCTGAAAGAAAAATTATTGCCCGAGTTGGTGAAAACACCGTCACGAACAATACGCATTTGGTCTGCCGCCTGTTCAACCGGGCAAGAACCTTATTCGTTGAGCATGATGGTGCAGGAATATTTACAATCCAAACCCGGTAATCTATCAACAGATACTGTACAGATTATTGGTACAGACATTTCACCTTCAGTTCTGTCTATTGCAAAATCAGGTGTATATGAAGGTGTTGCCGTTTCCCGTGGGTTGCCGAAAGAGCGAAAATCTCGATTTTTCCGGGAAGTCAACGATGGTTGGGAAGTTAGTGCGGATATCAAAAAACGTGTGAATTTTCGTGAGTTGAACCTCATGCAAAAATATACATTGCTTGGTCGTTTCGATATTATCTATTGCCGTAATGTGTTGATTTATTTTTCCACAGAGCTAAAGCGCGACATTCTGTCACGCATGGCACAAAGTCTTAATCCTGGCGGTTTTTTAGTGCTTGGTGGGTCGGAGTCCATCACTAATTATTCCGATGAGTTTAATTTGATCCGTTGGCGTAACGGCGTTATTTATCAGCTGAAGCCCTAATTTTTTACTCTCGATGAATGCAGGCCTCTATCGCTCTCTGAAAATACGTTAATACAATACTCTGTCCATTTTCTGCAGGATTGTTTTTCATTGTTCCTTGGTGTTTTTAAAACTGTTTCCGGACTTCCCCAAACTTCAAGGTCTTGCCGCCTGTCGGTTCCGTATTGCCGCTTTTTTATACTGAAGCAATATTAATGCGACCATATAAAATATAACTTGTTGTATTTTTTATGGAAAAAGTATTATGGCATGAGGATTGCTTTGTCTCTGGTTAGGAAGCATAAAACGTGTTGGAGTAATATATGCAATTTGGTCTGGACAAGTTTTTTGGGATTAGCCAACAAGCATTGAAAATTCATTCCCGTCGGGCGGAAGTGTTGGCGGGTAATTTGGCTAATGCAGACACTCCCGGATACAAAGCGCGTGATATTGATTTTAAAGCCGCATTGCAACAGGTAAAAAGTGCTACGGGTAGCCTGACATTGCACACGACTAATCCAAATCACATCAATTCTGCGGGTACATCGCCAGGCCGTATTGATGATGTATTGGGTGAGATGAAATATCGTACCCCCAGTCAACCATCATTAGATGGCAACACGGTTGACTCATTAAAGGAAAAATCTGAATTCATGGAAAACGCATTATTGTATCAAACGAATTTACAATTTTTAGGTGGGAAAATTAAACACCTGAAATCGGCTTTGAAAGGTGAATGATTATTTAATATCGCTAATTAAAAAATCACTTGAAATAATGAAAGGTTAAAAAATGTCACTGTTTAATATTCTTGATATCGCGGGTTCAGCGATGAGCGCACAGGCACTTCGCCTGAACACTACGGCCAGCAATCTGGCGAATGCCGAAAGTGTGAGCGGTAGTCCTGCTGAAACTTATCGGGCGCGTCAGCCGGTATTTTCAGCCGTAATGCAGGCGCTGGGCGAGTCTCCGGCAGGCGTAGGCGTGCAAGTTGATGGCATTATGGAAAGCCAGGCACCCGTGCGTAAGCAATATGAACCAGGGCATCCTTTGGCCAATAACGATGGTTACATTTTCCTCCCTAATGTCAGTATGGTGGAAGAAATGGCGAATATGATTTCTGCTTCACGTTCGTATCAAACTAATTCTGAAGTTGTGAAAACATCGAAACAGTTATTCATGCGTACCTTAAGTTTAGGTCAATAGCTCGTACCGCATCAGGAAAAGACCATGGCATATATTGATAATAATTTGAATACCGTCATTAATGATCTGGGGCTGGGGACACAAGCAGGAAAACCCAAAAAAGCACCTGATCAACTAGGTCAAACAGAATTTTTAGATTTGATGATTACCCAGTTAAAAAACCAGGATCCTTTTTCACCCATGGAAAATGGGGATTTTATTTCACAAATGGCGCAATTCAGTAGCGTTACAGGTCTGGCCGAATTACAACAATCGTTTGACAAATTAGCCACTTCCTTGCAATCCAATCAAGCTTTGCAGGCATCTACTCTGGTAGGGCGCACGGTGTTGGTACCAGCCGCAGCTGGAACGCTGTCGGCAGGCGGAACTCTTCGTGGTGCTGCTGAGTTGACAGCATCCAGTGGTGCGGTCGGTATCACGATTCAAGATTCTTCTGGACAGGTGATACGGCGTTTGGAACTAGGTCCTCAATCTGCTGGTGAGGTATATTTTAATTGGGATGGTATTGGTAACGATGGTCAGCCTGCACCAGAGGGTCGTTATTTTGTGAGTGCCGATGCTGCGATTAATGGTGACACAGTAGCGCTTGAAACATTGATGAGCGCTTCGGTAGACAGCGTTACTCTAGGGCAGGGCGGACAAGGGCTTAGACTTAACTTAACCGATGGTAATGTAGTGGATTTTGCCAGTGTGCGTGAAATCCAATAGTGATTATGAGCTTTATTGTTCACGAGTTGTAGTAATAATTCATAACAAATTAATATTTATTAAATTAACACTGTATGGGTAAGGAGAAATAAAATGCCATTTCGTATTGCTTTAAGTGGGTTGAATGCGGCACAAACGGATCTTTCTGTCACGGGTAACAATATTGCCAACGCCAGTACCGCCGGTTTTAAAGGCTCTCGTACTGAGTTTTCAGATGTGTATGCTGTGGCATTTGAAGGCATCAGTAGTTTGGCTACTGGTAATGGTGTTTCTGTAACGGGTATTACTCAAAACTTTTCGCAGGGCAATATTGATTTCACCGAACGTAATTTGGATCTTGCCGTGAGTGGCCAGGGATTTTTTGTAGTGAATGATCCGGCGGGCCAGTCTTTTACGCGAGCAGGTGCGTTTAATGTTGATCGTAATGGTTACATTGTGAATCAGTCGGCGCAAAGGTTGCAGGTATTTCCTGCGATTGCCGGGGGTGGCTTTAATACTGGTGTGTTGAGTGATGTGCAATTGTCAACATCTGATGGCCCACCCCAGGCCACAACAGCAATAACGGCAACGTTAAACTTGAGTTCATCGGACTCGGTTCCGGCTACTGTGCCTTTTGATCCTGCGGATCCTTCCAGTTTTAATAATTCGACTTCCACGGTGATTTATGATTCTTTGGGTTCACCTCATGCATCGACATTGTATTATGTGAAATCTGCGGTGGCGAATCAATGGGATACTTATCAATATATTGATGGCAATGTTGTCGCCAGTGGTGGTGCCTCGCCGGTGAGTATTACCTTTAATTCCGATGGTACTCTTTCAGGGCCAGCAAGTATTGCTTATGACGCTGTGCCATCCGGTACCGGTGCATTACCGATTCAGGTGAATGTTAACTACGGCAATACTACTCAGTTTGGCAGCTCATTTTCCGTCAATGGTTTGTCTCAGGATGGGTTTTCCACGGGAAGGTTGAGCGGCATTGATATTGATAAAGAAGGTGTGATTTTTGCCCGCTTCACTAATGGCCAATCAAATGCATTGGGTAAAGTTGCCCTGGCCGGGTTTCCCAATACCGGCGGGTTGCGTCAACAGGGTGATACGGCCTGGACACAGAGTTTTGAATCAGGCGATTTGATTCTGGGTGAAGCTAATACTGCCAGCTTTGGTTTGGTTCAATCAGGTGCGCTGGAAGCTTCCAATATAGATATCGCAGAAAGTCTGGTGAATCTGATTACGGCACAGCGAAATTTTCAGGCTAATGCACAGGTGATCAGTGCGGCGGATACCGTGACGCAAACCATCATCAATATATAGTTAGCTATGTTATTTATCATTAAATACGGGAAATAATTATGGATCGCATGCTTTATGTTGCAATGTCGGGTGCCAGGCAAACCATGCTGGCACAAACGGTCAACAGTCATAACATGGCCAATGCCAATACAGATGGGTTTCGTGCGGATTTGGCAACGTTCCGCAGTATGCCAGTGTATGGGGCAGGTGAAGCAACACGAGTGTATGCGATGACGGAAAGTGTTGGGGTTGATACGGCGAGTGGCACCATTAATCCTACAGGGCGTGAGCTGGATATCGCGGTCAAGGGCGAAGGCTGGATTGCAGCACAAGCACCGGATGGCAGTGAAGTCTATACCCGCACCGGGAGTCTGCGCATTTCAGATGGTGGCATTCTTCAGACGGCATCGGGGCTTGCCGTGTTAGGTAATGGTGGGCCAGTTGCCATACCGCCGTCAGCAAAAATTGAAATCGGGGCCGATGGTACAGTGTCGATTTTGGGTATTGGTCAAACACCTAATGCATTAACGGTACTGGATCGTATCAAGTTGGTAAAAATTGATGGTGGAAACTTGGTTAAAGGTGAAGATGGTTTGTTAAGAACCCGGGACGGCAGTGGAGCTGAGCCAGATGCCACAGTAAACGTTGTTGCGGGTGCGCTGGAAACAAGCAACGTGAATACTGTGGAAGCTATGGTGAATTTAATCAGTTTGGCTCGCCAATATGAAACACAGGTGAAAATGATGAAGACGGCAGAAGAAACTGATAATGCAGCAACACAGTTGTTAAGTCTTTCAAACTAGTTTTTGAAACGTCAGATTAAGGAGTTGATATTATGAATTCAGCATTATGGGTGGCAAAAACAGGGTTGGATGCACAGCAAACCCGATTGTCTGTGATTTCTAATAATCTGGCCAATGCCAATACAATGGGTTTTAAAAGTGGTCGGGCCGTTTTTGAAGATTTGCTGTATCAAAATGTACGCCAAGTGGGCGCACAGTCTTCGGAAGGGACACAACTGCCTTCAGGTTTAATGATCGGTACCGGTGTTCGCACGGTTGCCACAGAAAAAAGCCATGCACAGGGAAACTTGATACAAACGGAAGGTTCTTTGGATTTAGCGATCCAGGGGCGTGGTTTTTTTCAAGTGTTGCGTCCGGATGGTTCGTTGGCATATACCCGTGATGGTTCTTTTCAATTAAGTGCTACAGGTGAAATTGTGACAGCAGGCGGCTATCTCGTTCAGCCTGCGATTACAGTACCAGCGAATGCACAAAGTGTCACTATTGGCTCCGATGGTGTGGTTTCCGTTGCCACTGCTGGCTCCGGCGCACCGACACAAATTGGCAATATACAATTAGCTGATTTTGCCAACCCTACTGGTTTACAGCCGATTGGTGAAAATCAGTTTCTTGAAAGTGGTGCAAGTGGTTCACCGACAACGGGCACTCCGGGGTTAAGCAGTATTGGTTCCCTGGTACAAGGTGCTCTGGAGTCATCGAATGTTAATTCTGTCAGAGAGCTTGTTTCATTGATTGAAACACAACGGGCCTATGAAATGAATTCAAAAGCAATATCGACGGCAGATCAAATGTTGCAATATCTGAACAACAATCTGTAATACATTCATCAGTTATGATAAATACTTTAGTGCAATGATAAATAGGGCAATGATAAATATGAGAAAACATAAGCGGGATTTATTATTTCCGGTTCTCTTGTTGTTATGGGTCTCGGGTTGCAGCACGACACACCAGGCGGCATCGGACCCTGAATATGCTCCTGTCCGGCCCATCAATGCACAACCATTACCCATCAGTGATGGTGCAATTTATAAGGCTGGATTTTCCATGGCCTTGTTTGAAGATACAAAGGCACATCGTGTGGGTGATATTATTACGGTCATTTTGCAAGAGAAAACCAACGCGAGCAAAAATGCCAGTACTAATACGGCAAAAAGTTCCGCTGTCTCAATTGCAGCGCCGACATTATTTGGCCGGGGTGTTTCATACGGTGGTGATGCGGTTTTAAGTGCAACCATTGATGCAGAGCGTGATTTTCAGGGTGAGGGAGACAGCACGCAGAGTAATAGTCTGTCGGGTGAAATTACCGTGACCGTTGCCGAGGTTTATGTGAATGGCAATATGTTAATTCGAGGGGAAAAATTGTTAACCCTGAATCAGGGGTCTGAACATGTGCGTATTTCTGGAATTATTCGCCCGATTGATATTACACCGTCAAATACCGTGCTTTCATCACAAGTGGCTAATGCAAAAATTATTTATGGCGGGCAAGGTGTGCTGGCTGATGCAAATACCAAAGGGTGGCTACAGCGTATTTTTGACAGTAAATACTGGCCCTTCTGACGGGCGGGTATTGTGACACAATAATGATATTATTTAGATGGAAAAAAATACTGGAATGATTATGAAAAAATATCTCCTGTTATTTTTAATATGCATGACATTATCAATTTCTGTCCATGCGGAGCGGTTGAAGGATATTACATCAATAGCCGGAGTGCGTAGCAATCAGCTAGTGGGTTACGGGTTGGTTGTTGGACTTGATGGCACAGGTGATCAAACCAGTCAGGCACCCTATGCGGTGCAAAGCCTGAAAAGCATGTTGTCACAGTTTGGTATTACCGTTCCTGCGGGAGCCAATCCAAAGCTCAAAAATGTCGCTGCTGTTTCATTGCATGCAGAGTTACCTCCGTTTGCAAAGCCGGGTTTATCTATTGATGTTACTGTCTCATCCATTGCAAACTCCAAAAGTCTACGAGGGGGAACGTTGTTAATGGCACCGCTTAAAGGTGCGGATGGGAAAATTTATGCCATTGCACAGGGTAATGTTGTTGTCGGTGGTTTCGGTGTAGGTGCAGATGGATCCAGCATTACTGTTAATATTCCTAGCGTGGGAAGAATCGCAAACGGGGCAATGGTTGAACGTAGTGTTACAACGGCTTTTTTGCAGGGCAATTCATTGACGTTAAATCTTCATTCACCCGACTTTACCACGGCAAATCGTGTTGCTCTCATCATTAACAAAAACCTGGGTGATGGGACAGCGCAGGCTATTGATGGAGTTTCCATTCAGGTTAATGCACCCCGTGATCCGGCGCAAAGAGTCGCATTTATGTCTTTATTGGAACAGTTTGAAGTGACGCCAGGAGAAGCTGCGGCAAAAATCGTGGTTAATTCAAGAACCGGTACGATTATTATCGGCCAGCATGTCAGAGTGATGCCCGCAGCCATTACTCATGGCAGTCTGACGGTGACCATTGCCGCCCGACCGGAAGTTAGCCAGCCTGCACCATTGTCTGAGGGTGAAACCGTGGTGGTACCCCGGACGGCTATTGCGGTGAGTGAAGAAGCCAAGCCCATGTTTTTGTTTCAACCGGGTGTATCGCTCAATGATATTGTGCAGGCCATTAACGAGGTAGGTGCCACACCCAGTGATTTGATTGCAATTTTGGAAGCATTGAAAGAGTCAGGTGCATTGCGCGCACACCTGCTGGTTATTTGAATCCATAATGTGTTGAAATTGTCATGACGATTCCTTTGCAAATAACACCTATTTACACCGATATTCAAGGCTTGAATAAACTAAAATATGCCTCGGATGAAAAATCACCAGAAACTCTGCGCCTTGTTGCAGAGCAGTTTGAAGCCATATTTTTGCAAATGATGTTAAAAAGTGCGCATGGTGAAAAAGGTGGTGATGGTTTGTTTGATAATCAGCAAACCGAGTTTTATCAGGATTGGCATGATAAACAATTGGCAATCAATCTTGCTGCAGGGAAGGGTATTGGTATTGCCGATATGTTAGTTCGGCAGTTACAGACGAGCAGTGCCAGTGAACCGAAAACCAGGCAATCATTTTCTGTTGATAATATTCCTCGTCAGGAGCCCGTTTCATCGGTATCAATACAGAAAATATCAGAGACAAAGATGTCAGAGCCCATGGTGTTATTGAAGCTGTCTTCATTGAAAACACCCCAGGAATTTGCCCAGCATCTGTGGCCTTATGCGAAGTCTGCCTCAGAGAAACTGGGTGTTGCGCCGGAAGTTATTTTGGCACAGGCGGCGCTGGAAACAGGCTGGGGTAAAAAAATCAATCAACATGCTTCAGGTGAGAGTAGTTACAATTTGTTTAATATCAAAGCTGATGGGCGCTGGAAGGGGGAAAGTGTTTCGGTCTCTACTCTGGAATTTCGACAAGGCGTGGCCGTGAAAGAAATGGCACAATTTCGGGCTTATGACTCTTATGAAGAAAGTTTTGCAGATTTTGTTTCTTTTATAAAAAGCAGCCCTCGTTATCAATCAGCTTTGGCCGTTGCCGATGATGCGCATTCTTTTACACGGGAATTGTCAGCAGCGGGCTATGCCACAGACCCGGAATATGCAACTAAAATCATGGAGATAGCAAACGGTGAATCGTTGCGGAAGGCATTGGAGTTGATAAAGATTTAAGCAGATTAGACGATAAATTCATCAGGAGTAACGCAAAAAAATGCGCCTACTCTGACTATCAGTGGAATGGGTATTATGGCAAATACAGGCAATATGTTGAGCACCGCAGTTTCCGGGCTTCAGGCTTTTCAACGAAACCTGGTTACCATCGGTAATAATATCAGTAACGTTAACACCGAAGGCTATAGTCGTCAGTCTGTCGAACTTTCTGCTCGTGCACCCAACGCGGCCAGTAGTGGCTTTATTGGTACGGGGGTTGACGTGACGACGGTGAAACGTGTTTATGATCAATTTTTATTTGATCAAATTGTCTCTCGGAATTCTGCATTTAATCAGCTTGATACGTTACAGACCATGGCATCTCGCATTGATGAATTGCTGGCGGATGATGATGTGGGTCTAAATCCGGTTATTCAAAAGTTTTTTAATGCCGTGCAGGATGTGGCCAATAACCCCACTTCTATTCCGGCACGTCAGGTGCTAATTTCGGAAGCGGTGAGTCTTAGTGAAAGCTTTCGTTCATTTGATCGGCGTTTTGAAAACCTGAATGATAATGTGAATAACCAGCTGGTGGTGACAACAGCAGAAGTCAGTAGCATTGCATCTTCCATTGCGGAATTAAATAAAAATATTGCGTTACAAAAAAGCCTGGCCAGCGGGCAACCTCCCAACAGTTTACTGGATCAGCGTGATCGTTTAGTCAGCCAGTTATCTGAATTGGTTTCTGTCAATACCATTGAAGCCAGTGATGGTTCTCTTAGTGTATTTATTGGAAATGGGCAAACCTTGGTGCTGGGTGGTGAGGCACGTACCTTATCGACGACACGCAATGAATTTGATTTAAGTAAATTGGATGTCAGTTTTGATACCGGTATAAACAATTTTTCCATTAGTGGGCAGTTAAATGGTGGAAAAATTGGTGGGTTGCTGGCTTTTCGAGAAGATGTGCTGAATCCGGCGCAGAATTCCATGGGACGTATTGCCATTGGTCTGGCTTCAGCCATTAATGTCCAGCACCAGCTGGGTGATGATATTAACGGAAACCCTGGCGGTCTGTTTTTTAATGATATTGTTTCGACCAGCCCGGAAGTGCTTCCCAGTACAGGAAATAATCCGGCCAGTGGTACCGTAAGCGTTGCGATTAATGATACAAACCTGATTCAGGCCAGTGAGTATCGTCTGAATTATGATGGCGCAACATTCTCACTGACACGACTCAGCGATAATGCGATTATTGATAGCGGTTTTACCGCTGTTGATTTTCCGCGCACGGTTGCTGCTGATGGTATTACGCTTGATTTGGTTGGTGGTATTTCTGCCGGCGATAGTTTTTTGATTCGTCCTGTTAGGAGCGGAGCGGGTGATATCGGTGTTGCCATTTCCTCTGCCGCAGAATTTGCGGGCGCAGCATCTGGAAATGCACTGGGTGATAACAGCAATGCGTTGGCATTGGCTGCTCTGCAATCGCAAAAAGCATTGGGTGGCAGTACCGAAAGTTTTCAATCAGCCTATGCCAAACTGGTGTCAGAAGTGGGCGTAGGTACCCGAGAAGCCAGAGTCAATGCCAATGCACAGCGTGCATTGCTGGATCGTGCCGTTGAATCACAACAAGCGGTGTCTGGCGTCAATCTTGATGAGGAGGCCGCGAATTTATTGAAGTTCCAGCAGGCTTATCAGGCTGCTGCACAGGTCATCCGCATATCGGATGATATTTTTCAGACTTTACTCAGTGTCACTGGGCGTTAACGATGACACGTATTTTGTCGCGTACTTTATCGGGATGATCTCATGAGAATTTCAACCGCACAAATGCAGGATCGTGGCGTTACTGCTATGTTGGAGCGCCAATCGGAATTGAGTAAAACCCAGCAGCAGGTGGCAACCGGAAAACGTATTCTGGTGCCATCAGACGATGTGTTGGGTTCAACGCAAATATTGGCTTTTAACAAAGTTATCGAAACCTATAAACAGTTCCAGGAAAATGCGGATGCCGCTGAAAGTCGCATCGTTCAAGAAGAAGCGGCGCTGACACAAACGATTAATATGTTACAGCGTGCGCGCGAGTTGGCGGTACAGGGGAACAGCACAAGCCTGGGGGCAAACGAACGCGCACTTATCGCTGTTGAAGTGCGTGCGATTTTGGGAGAGATGGTTTCGGTAGCTAATACAGCAGACAGCAATGGCGAATATATTTTTGCCGGATTTACTGTGAATACTGCACCAGTAGCTGTGACTGAAATTCCTCCGGCCAGTGGGCTGTTCACTTATGCTTATACGGGTGATCTGGGGCAGCGTAATGTGCAGATTGGTGAAACGCGCTTTATTGCCACCGGGGATAATGGACAGGATGTTTTTATGAATATTCCCGTTTCCGGCGGGGGTACTCAGAGTATTTTTGAAACTCTGGAGCAGTTTGCGTTGGCTCTTGAAGGTAATACGTCAACGGCTGCTGTGCCTGATGATCTTTCATTGGCGATGGAAAACCTGGGTATATTCCGCACGCAAACCGGTGCCCGCCTGAATGCAGTTGACAGTCACAGGGCATTGAATGAAGAGGTTGTGCTTCAAGCACAAAAGGCGTTGTCTTCTATCGAAGACCTGGACTATGCCGAGGCAGTCAGCCGCCTGAATTTACAGCTGACAGGATTGCAGGCGGCACAACAGAGTTTTGCACGGATTCAAAATCTTTCTTTGTTTAATTTTTTGTAGCTTTTGATGTGCCGAAAAAATTGGTCGAAAAGGCAAATGCGGGGCATCAACGGACGCCCCGTATTTTTTTATGATGAGGAGGGTGGTAACGGGATATTCGTATCACTCAGATTGATAATGTAGCGCACCTCTTCTATTTGTCCTATTCCTCCTCCCGTGGAAAAGTTTTGGCACAGGTTTGTCATTTGCACCATACCGATCTCCGGCACCACAAACATATTACCACTGTGTGAAACTTGGTCAGAACTGGTACCGCAGACATCGCGGATATCTCCTAGAATTGCAATGGCCGGAGAATTACTGGGTATGGTGCCGCCTGTGAACGTTATTTCAAATGGATTGGAAAATATTCCCATATTGGTGGTGACAGAAGTAGTGTCGCCTACGACATGAAAACCATCACTAAATTCATAAATGTCTATCCCGCATAGTCCGGCTGTTTCTCCACAGCCTTCCATTACCGCAAACTTTAGTGGGGAATTGAGAGTGGAATTATCGACAGTAGTGATTACCACGGGGGAGTTAAAAATGACGGGCAGGAAGACATCTGAGGATAGATCCCCGGTGTTAGCCGGTTCATAAAGCCAGTAGAGGCCAGTGCCATCATCAATGGCATAAAGTGTGATGTTCCCATCGCTATCCTGGCTGATGTAACGAATGACTGCCGCGACTATTTCGATACCGTCGGACTCATAGAGAGTGGTTGTTTCTTTTAAAAGGGTGGTTTCTGCTAATTCCGGGTGTGTGATGTTGTTATCAATCGGATCTATTAAGTCAGGAGTTTGCTCCCATTTAACATGTAATGTGCCTTGGTTAATTGCGCCGGAACCTATTATGATGTTCACATTATATTCAATGAAATCACCTGCTTGATAAAGACGCAAATTCGGCGTAGTACGTGCAATGGTCTCCACATCTTTTTCCTCTACCAAGCAACTGCTGAGCAGAGGGGTGATCGTCAGTGCCAGCAAAATCATTCCCATTTTTTTTAACATGTAAATACCTCTTTGATGTATTGCTCAGGCTGATATGTTAACGGTATTTGAGTAGCTGCTCTTCACTTTACCGAAAGATGTAAAAACTACCCTGATTGGTTAAATAGACGCTTCAGTGTGCCGTTTTGTTCACTTCAAATCAAAGATCGCTACGAAATGGTATGCTGTGAGCCTGAAAAATCTGCCATGAAATTGAGTATACATGATAAATAAGAGCCCTATTTTCGACCTGAATTGTCGCCAGTGTCCTCGATTGAGTGACTTTCTTGATGAAAATCAGCGGCAATACCCGGACTACCACGCACGTCCTGTCGCTCCCTTCGGTGCCAAAAACCCCAAACTCCTCATCGTAGGGCTGGCACCCGGTATGCACGGAGCCAATGCTACAGGCCGACCCTTTACTGGTGATCATGCGGGCATTCTACTCTACCAGACCTTGTTTGATACGGGGTTTAGTTCGGCCCCCACTTCAGATTCAGCCGATGATGGTTTGCGCCTCAAGCAATGCCGTATTAGCAATGCAGTGAAATGCCTGCCTCCGCAAAACAAACCCACAGGGGAAGAGATTCGTACCTGTAATCAGTTTCTGAAAGCGGAGCTGGCATCTTTGCGCCGGGGTGCCTGCGTGCTGGCGCTGGGTACGATTGCACATACTGCGGTGTTGCGTGCCCTGGAGTTAAAATTGAAGGATTATCCCTTTGCTCATAATCAGTTACATGAATTACCTCATAAAGCACCTCAAAGCTTTTTTCTGTTGGATTCTTACCATTGCAGTCGCTACAACACACAAACGCGCCGTTTGACTACGCCTATGTTTCAGGCGGTATTTAAGCGCGCGCGCGAGTTGGTTGATGCCAAAGGCTGAAGTATGTCCGATGATGATTCCCGCATCCGTTTAGGTACAAGCCAGCCTGATGCTGTTTTTGATGCCAAGGTATATCTGCAAACCTTGACCAGCCGTCCTGGTGTTTATCGTATGCTGGATGCCAATGGCACAGTGCTATACGTAGGCAAAGCGCGCAACCTGAAAAAGCGCGTAGCCAGTTATTTTACTCGTGCTGCCCAGGGGGCGAAAACCCGAACCATGGTCGCTCAGGTACATGGGGTGGACGTTACGGTCACTCATACGGAAAGTGAGGCATTGTTGCTGGAAAGCAACCTCGTCAAGGAACTGAAGCCGCGCTATAACATTCTACTGCGGGATGATAAGAGTTTTCCTTACATTTTTCTTTCCGAAAATGACGATTTTCCCCGGCTTTCTTATCACCGGGGAGCAAAGCGCGCCAAGGGGCGGTATTTCGGGCCATACCCTGGAGCAGGTGCAGTGCGGGAGAGCCTGAGTCTGCTGCAAAAATTGTTTCGGGTACGTCAGTGTGATGACAATTTTTTTCGCAATCGTTCGCGGCCCTGTCTGCAATACCAGATTCAACGTTGCACAGCCCCCTGCGTGGGGCTGATCGACAAGCCGCAGTATGATGAAGATCTTCGTCATACCACGATGTTTCTAGAAGGCAAAAGCTCCAACGTCATCGATGAACTGGTAGAAAAAATGGAGCGGGCTTCCACAGCGCTGGCATTTGAAGAAGCGGCACAGGTTCGGGATCTTATCGGTAGTCTGCGGCGGGTGCAGGAAACCCAGTATGTGAGCGGCGAGAGCGGTAATTTGGATGTGATTGCAGTGATGGTTGGTGGTGGCTTGGCTTGTGTACAGGTATTTTTTGTGCGCGATGGCTGCAATCTCGGCAACAAAACCTTTTTTCCGCGTCACATCGAGGGTGCCGAGCCTGGAGAAATACTGGCGGCATTCATTGCTCAGTATTATCTGGTGGGCTATACCGGGTGCACCGTGCCCACAGAAATTCTTGTGAACACAGCCCTTGATGATGAGGGAGCGCTATTGCAGACTGTATTAAGTGAAAAGAGTGGTCATCGGGTACGTATCACTCACAAATTGCGTGGTGAGCGTGCCCGCTGGGTGGAGATGGCGGTGACCAACGCGGAAAATGCGCTCAGTGCGCAAATAGCCACCAAAAGTACTGTATTGCGTCGCTTTGAGGCATTGCAGGATGTTTTGCAATTGGACAGCCCGCCACAACGATTGGAGTGTTTCGATATCAGCCACACCATGGGTGAAGCCACAGTGGCTTCATGCGTGGTGCTGGATACCACCGGGCCGGTAAAATCCGACTACCGGCGCTTTAATATAGACAACATTACTCCCGGCGATGATTACGCCGCCATGCGCCAAGCCTTGTTGCGGCGCTATACACGACTCAAGAAAGGCGAGGGCAAATTACCGGATATTTTGCTCATCGATGGTGGCAAGGGACAGGTGAGCGAAGCTGAATCAGTGATGGAAGAGTTACAGATTACTGGTGTCACCTTGTTGGGCGTGGCCAAAGGGCCAGCGCGGCGACCAGGAGAAGAACAACTGATTTTGTCCGCTGCCCGGTCAGCAGACAAAGAATCATCGGACAAGCCTGCGGCAGATAAAAAATTGTTGAGGGAGGATGTGCCCCGTATACTGCCCGCAGATTCACCCGCATTACACCTTATCCAGCAAATACGTGATGAAGCCCATCGTTTTGCTATTACCGGTCATCGGGCACGCCGTGCCAAGGCACGTAACACATCGGTATTGGAAGGTATCAGCGGTCTTGGCCCCAAACGACGGCAGACCTTGCTGAAACAGTTTGGTGGTTTGCAGGAAGTCGCGCGTGCGGGTGTGGAAGACCTCACCAGCGTGCCGGGCATCAGCAGGCAGCTGGCACAACGGGTGTATGATGTGTTTCATGTGGATGAATAATACGAATACCTGAATAGATATGAGTTTTAATATACCCAATTTGTTAACCCTGCTGCGCATTGCGTTGATCCCTGTTTTTGCCGTGTTGTTTTATCTGCCTGTGGAATGGTCACATATTGCGGTTACCGTGGTTTTTGCCGTGGCGGCCTGGACAGACTGGCTGGATGGTTATCTGGCACGCCGCATGGGGCTGACCTCAGCCTTTGGTGCCTTTCTCGACCCGGTGGCGGATAAGCTCATGGTTGCCGTGGCGCTGGTGATGTTGGTGGATATGAATCCCACACCCTTTCCCGGTGTGTTGATGGCCGTGCCTGCTGCAATTATCATTGGTCGGGAGATTGTCATTTCCGCGCTGCGGGAATGGATGGCGGAACTGGGTGCGCGCGCGCAAGTCGCTGTGTCGGTCATCGGCAAAATCAAAACGGCCACACAAATGCTGGCACTGGTGTTGTTGCTGTACCGTGAGCCTATCGGTGGTTTCCCCATTGCGGAAACCGGATTTGTTTTTTTGTATATTTCTGCGGGGCTCACGCTGTGGTCTATGGTCATTTACATACGTTCCGCATGGCCATCACTACAAAAAGAGGACACTTAAACCGACATTTATTGCTCAGACGCTTGACAGTACAAGCGCCGCCAGTACAATACACCGGCTTGAAGCGCAGGCGGGAATAGCTCAGCTGGTAGAGCACAACCTTGCCAAGGTTGGGGTCGCGAGTTCGAATCTCGTTTCCCGCTCCATTCCTCTTCTTGATTGAAAAGAAACAGGGTGGCGCAAGAATGCAAAACCTCGATCCTGCGGTCGGGGTTTTTTTTGGTTTTACGGCTCTTCGTTTGATTAAACTGTGCTTGTAGTGTTGTATACATTGCAATGTTCCTTACGATGAAGCTTGGATGTTTGGCGGAATGGCAGAGTGGCTATGCAGCGGATTGCAAATCCGTGTACCTCGGTTCGACTCCGGGTTCCGCCTCCATATTTTTTTAAGCAGATTTGGTTCCCCTTTTCTTGGGACAGACGGTACAATCAATGCCGTCATCAAGCACGACCCGCCCGGGTGGTGAAACTGGTAGACACAAGGGACTTAAAATCCCTCGACTTAACGGTCGTGCCGGTTCGATTCCGGCCCCGGGCACCATCTTTTTTATTTTTAATGAGTCCCCCATGTTCATGAACTGGTGGAGTATTTGATCCATCTTAAAAATGGAAAGTCACTTGTTTTCCCGTGATTTATTGGGAAATAGCCTTGTGTAAATTCGATTCTGACTCTAGACAGCATTTTACTGATTCCCTTTTTACGCAATGCATCGAGAGTACAGAAAATGGTTATACCACCATCATTGAACCTAGATTCCGCAGTTGACTGCTTCGAGGATGTATTAACATTTTGATTGGTGGTTTTGGCGCATTCACTCTTGTTGAGTGAGTCGCTACGACCTGTATAGCACGTTGTTTTTGCGTCTGGCTGCGTTGTGCATCGTCGCAATAGCAGGCTATTACTCCTCATCGCGCCTTGCCAGCCACAAAATTCAACGCACTCTACGGGCCATTCAACTGCGGATTTTAGGATCATCCACATTTTAGCCACGCCGCGTGGAAGCAGAGTGTTAGCCGGATGATGTGATGGGTTCAGTATGCCTGTCAGCAGCATTTGTTCAAAGCATTCGTAAAAAGTCATCATCGGCCAGTGTTTACGAGTCTCGGTAAATACACAGGTACCGTTTCTATTTTTTCCATTTGCTTTTCTTCAACCACAAAAAAACGTTTTACTCAGATTTTCGAGATGTACGCCATTGGGGAGGATGTCAAGTGGGGTTTCAATCAGGAATATCTGAATGTGTAAAAAGTGATTGACTCTTTAAACCTGACAGACCACACTCGTTGCCATGAATTTTTCCCGCAACGTAATTCGACGAGCTATGTTTTGGCTACCTCTATCGGTAGTTAAGGCCGCCTGTCTGCGAGCGCCGGAGAATTTAATGTAAGTTGATCACTCAACCTCGAATTCAAGAAGCCGCAGATCGAAAGACTGCGGCTTTTTTGGTTTTTGAGATATTCAATGTGTGGCGCGCAATAGAAAGAGGAATGCGTTATGTCTGTACCGGCAGCATTTTTGGGTGTAGTGCTGATCTGGTCAACGACCCCGTTGGCTATTCAGTGGAGCAGTGAAGGCTGGGGTTATCTGTTTGGTATTTCCGGGCGCATGCTGCTGGGTGCGTTGGTGTGCGCAGTGTTATTGCAAATTCTGAAACCCGGTCTACCGTGGCATCGTGAGGCACGCAATACTTATTTCGCAGCAGGCGTTTCTATTTATGGCGCAATGCTCAGTGTTTACTGGGGTGCGCAATTTATCCCTTCGGGTTTGATTGCGGTGTTGTATGGGCTTAATCCATTGTTGACCGGTGTGGCTGCTGCCTTGCTGTTGGGAGAAAAGAGTTTTACTCCGGGTCGGTTGATGGGAATGGCGCTGGCCTTTGGCGGGCTGTTGAGTATTTTTGCTGACGATATTCTGTTGGAGGATGGTGCCTGGCTGGGTGTATTGGCGATTTTGTTTTCGGCTCTGTTACACAGTGTCAGTGGTGTATGGATTAAACGCATTGGTGGCGGGTTGCCGGGTCTGACAGTGACCAGTGGCGGGTTGTTTGTGGTGACACCGCTGTTTTTGTTGACGTGGTTGTTTTTTGATGGACATGTGCCCACGGAGATGAATACACACGCGGGGCTGTCGATGTTGTATCTGGGTGTGTTTGGTTCAGCGCTGGGTTTTACCTTGTATTTTTATTTGCTGAAAAAAATGGAAGCCAATCGTGTTTCATTAATCACGTTATTAACACCGGTGTTGGCGTTGATTTTAGGTGCCAGCCTGAACGGGGAAACCGTTTCCATGGAAGTATTGTTGGGCAGCAGTTTAATTATATTTGGTTTGGTGCTGCATTTGTGGGGCGATAGATTGTTAGCAAAGCGGGTGGTTGTCACTGTGATGAAAACCGATGTGAAAAAATAGGCAGTGAAGGAGGGAGGGTATTGTAAAAAAGAAGTTACAACTCTGATGACGATACTTTACCGACAACGACACAATTCCGACCCTGGGCCTTGGCTTGGTAAACGGCATGATCGGCGGCGGAAAACAGGATGTCAAATTTACAGGGGTTGTCTAACGGCAGTTCGGCAATGCCGAAACTTGCCGAAATGGCAATACCTTCCGGGTTCAGGTCAGACACTTTCATGCGGAGTAATTCAGCTTTTTTACGGGCATCCTCGGCATCACAGTGCCTCAATATCAGTACAAATTCTTCACCGCCGAAACGGGCTGCGATATCTTCATTGCGGCAGGCGGCTTTCAGTAACTGTGCAGTTTCGGTCAATACAATATCGCCCATACTGTGCCCATGGGTGTCGTTGACTGTTTTAAAGTTATCCAGGTCTACGACAATGAGACTCAGCGGATGTTTATGGCGTAAGGCTTCACTGATGTGTTTTGGTGCAAGCTCCATCAAAAAATGTCGGTTATAAAGCTCGGTGAGCTGGTCGGTCATGGCCATTTCTTGTAACAGATCTTGTTGCGCCTTGAGTTTGTCCAGCAGTTTTTTATTGGTAATCAGGTTATGTACACGAGCCATCAGCTCTTCTTTAAGAATGGGTTTGGCAACATAGTCATTGGCTCCGCAATTCAGTAATTCAATTTTTCGCGCACTGTCATCCTGAGCTGACATTGCCAGAACAGGGATATGACTTTTGCCTTTTTCTATACTGCGTATTTCCCGAACCAGGCCGACACCACTCATATTGCCTGCGAGAAAAATATCTGTCAGTAGCAGGTCGTAATTCGTTGTTTGGAATGCGTCGCAGGCTTGCTCAGCATGAGTGAAGTGATCGATGGTCAGCCCCATGGTTTCGAGTATGTGAATAGTAAGTTTGGCAACAGAAAGGCTGTCTTCCACATACAATACCCGTGCATCCATGCTGTTATGGGTGCTTTCCCGGTTAATGAAATCGTTCAAGTAGTTTTGCAGCCGAGAGATGTCTGATTTGTGAAAAATCTCGGTGACTCCTGCCTGGGCAGCAGGCTCAAAGACGGCTCGATTTTCTTCCGCCGTCAATAAAATAACAGGAATGTGTTTTGTGTTTTTTAACTCACGGATTTTTTTACACAATTCTATGCCGTCACCATCCTGTAATTGCAGAGAAGTAAGCATTAAGTCAATCGGATGATGGGAGAGATGGTGTAGTGCGTCATCGGTCGTAGTCACAAATGTTGGTTTCAGGCCAACGGTATGACATACCGTTTCCAATAATTGACGGTAGGCTTTGCTGGGTTCTGCGATAAGTGCTTTCATAAATAGAGTAACGAGTCCATGTGATACCTATTTTGTCGGTAGCTTGCCGACAAGACTTGAGTTTTCAGAAGGTTGATTGATCCAGCGCCCAGCGCACATGTTCACGCACCAGTTCCGAAGGGTGCTGCTTTTTTGCCATCAGCGCATCACGAATTTTTGTGCTGGGCGGGGCGTTACCCAGTGCCACGGCAATATTGCGTAACCAGCATTCATAACCAATGCGCCGAATCGGGCTGCCTTCAGTGCGTTTGAGAAACTCTTCTTCACTCCAGGCAAACAGTTCCAGCAGGCTGATGTCATCCAGTGTGTGACGCGGCAGAAAATCCGTTTCCGGGGTGGTTTGTGCAAACCGGTTCCACGGACAGACCAGCTGACAGTCATCACAGCCATAAATACGGTTGCCGATTAACGGTCGTAATTCCACGGGAATGCTTTCGCGCAATTCAATAGTGAGGTATGAGATGCACAGGCGTGCATCCACTTTATATGGGGCCACAATGGCGCGGGTGGGGCAGACATCAATACAGGCTGTGCAGGTGCCGCAGTGATTGGTGGCTGTGGTGTTGACAGGCAGTGACGTGGGTAGCGGCAGGTCCGTGTAAATTTCGCCGAGAAAAAACCACGAGCCGGTTTGCTCAGCCAGCAGGTTGCTGTGTTTGCCGATCCAGCCCAGTCCGGCCTTTTCTGCCAGCGCCTTTTCCAGCACTGGTGCGCTGTCGGTAAACACCCGGTAGCCAAACGGGCCAATGGCTTGTTCGATGCGGGTGGCCAGCTTTTGCATGCGGTGACGCAATACCTTGTGATAATCACGCCCCAGAGCATAACGTGAAATATAGGCTTTTTCGGCGTCGGCCAGAATAGCGTCGGGGTCGGCGCTGTTGGGTGGCAGATAGTCCAGGCGCGCACTGATGACGCTGATGGTGCCGGGTTCCAGTTCATCAGGACGACTGCGTTTGGTGCCGTGTTTGCTCATGTAATTCATGCGCCCGTGTTTGCCTTCCTGCAACCAGTTGAGCAGATGTGTTTCGGCTTCATCCAGTTGCGTGTCACTGACCCCCAGTTTTTGGAAGCCCAGTTCCTGACCCCAGTGCTGAATGTTGGTGGCCAGTCCGGCCCAGTCGGAAGGCGTTGTCAGGGTATGGTTTTGTGATTCAGTCATAGGCGCTATGATAGCCTGATGAACACCGTGTCTGATAATCCTTCCTGCCATCTGCCGCGTTCCTTGTATTGTGCTGCCCAGGTGCGCGAGCTGGATCGTATTGCCATTGAAGAGCAGGGGATTCCCGGTGCCACGTTGATGGCGCGTGCAGGGCAGGCGGCATTCAGTGTGTTACGGAAGCGCTGGCCACAGGCCCGTTCATTGGGTGTGCTCTGTGGGACGGGTAATAACGGTGGTGACGGTTTTATTGTTGCGCGGCTGGCGCATGAGGCGGGTTATGCCGTGCGGGTGTGGCAGGTGGGTGATGCAAGCCGGATTCGGGGGGATGCGCTGACAGCCCGTGAGCAAATGCAGGTGGCAGGTCTCACTGTCGAGGGCTTTACGACGACGGATATCAGCGGGGCGGATGTGCTGGTGGATGGTTTGCTGGGCACCGGTCTTAGTGGCGAGGTGGGTGGTCGCTGGCGACAGGCTATCGATGCCATCAATCAGGCTCATACCCGAGGCAGTGGTGTGCTGGCGCTGGATATCCCTTCCGGTTTGCAGGCTGATACCGGTTGTATTCTCGGTAATGCGGTACAGGCGGATGTGTGTATCACGTTTATCGGCTTAAAAACCGGCCTGTTCACCGGGCAGGGGGCGGCGGTGTGCGGGGCGATTTATTTTGATGATCTTGCGCTGCCAGCAGCGGTTTATGCTCAACTGGATCCCGTAGCTCATCGTCTGAGCTGGGACCAGTTCACCCTGTCAGCACGCAATCCCACAGCACATAAAGGTGATTTTGGACATGTGCTGGTGGTAGGCGGTGACCAGGGTATGTCGGGTGCGGTACGGTTGGCGGGAGAGGCGGCGTTGCGCACGGGGGCAGGGCTGGTGAGTGTCGCGACCCGTGCTGCGCACGCTGCGATGATCAGCGCGGCCCGACCGGAATTGATGTCGCACGGTATTGAACACGCGGCAGCGTTGACCCCGTTGCTGAAACACGCCAGTGTGCTGGCCGTGGGGCCGGGCCTGGGGCAGGGTGACTGGAGCCGTTTGTTGTTTTCAGTATTACTGGAGAGCGCATTGCCCATGGTGGTGGACGCGGACGCACTTAATCTGCTGGCCGTTGAACCGGTGCGCCGGGACAATTGGGTATTGACACCGCACCCCGGTGAAGCCGCCCGCCTGCTGGAACACACAGTTAAACAAGTGCAGGCTGACCGCCTTGCCGCTGCCACGGCATTACAGCAAAAATACGGTGGTGTGGTGGTATTGAAAGGTGCAGGCACTGTTATTGTCGATACTGCTGGCGGGGTGACTATTTGCAGTGAGGGAAATCCAGGTATGGCCAGTGGCGGTATGGGGGATGTACTCACCGGAGTTATTGCCAGTCTGTTGGCTCAAGGAGACTCTTTGGCGGAGGCTGCCCGGCGGGGAGTCTGTTTGCATGCGCATGGGGCAGATGTGGCAGTACAGGACGGCCAACGTGGCCTGCTGTCGTCGGATCTTTTTCCCGTGATGCGGCAGTTGCTGGGGTGAAAGTATGTAAGACACCCTGTTTATTCATCACAAGACTGATGTAATAATTGCCTGTGAAGGGATGGGAGGCGGTTTATTCAGAACAGGTAAACAATTCTACACGACAAAAACAGTATAAAAACAATACAATAATTGCACAAGCAAGCGCGTTAGGTGACTGACAGGGTATTAATATTATCATGTCACGTTGGTATGAGCCGGTGTCTGGTTTGTGCCAAAGACAGAAGATATTCACATCAATAAAAATTACCCACTTAAAGGTTATGCCAATGAATTCTGAAGAGTTGAAAGAGTTAATAGAGTTAAAGGAAAAGGGACTGACTAAACTGAAACTGGTCGGTTTGGGACACGCTTTTGTTGTCCACAAAAACATCCAGAATAAAATATCTCATGATTTGATTGGTGAAGGTAAAGCGTTATCAACGTTTATTGACCGATCACCTTCCGAGCCTGGTCTTTGCCATCTGTATAAATTTAAT
>Ga0256839_1000875_pt1 | contig 38335 bp, 39 predicted proteins | sample 354166metaG_FD_185968 | JGI IMG/M metagenome (GOLD analysis project Ga0256839, IMG submission 185968) | Hydrothermal vent microbial communities from Mid Atlantic Ridge, Atlantic Ocean - 354-166 | ecosystem: Environmental > Aquatic > Marine > Hydrothermal vents | place: Atlantic Ocean: Mid...
TACGAGGGTCTTCTAACGGCGAAAAGTGTTCAATCAAGCAGGCGGTCACGGGAAACTCCTAATGTGGTTTCTCTGTATGATCTCATATCTTGCTGGTTTTATGGGAGTTTATATGCGCTCGCCCTGTTGCAGGAGCGAGTAAACAGCATATATTGGGCTGTTTCTTGGAACCTCGAAAAGGCTTCGAATTTTAGGGTGAACGATGAATATAGATCAAGGAGCCTCCTGAGTTCGAAAGCAACCTCTTTTGCCTTATTTTTGTACATATTTTCCACGGTGGGAGACTATCTGCATAACAATGCTATTGAAGTGTGGAATCGTATTTCGTTCGGAAAACCTCGGCTAATCCCAACTCAACCCCCCACCCGTCTGATATTCCGTCACCCGTGTTTCAAAGAAGTTTTTCTCTTTGCGGATGTTGGCTTGTTCGTCGAGCCAGGTGAGGGTGCATTCGACGCCGGGGAAGGGTTCGTCGAGGTTGAGCTGGCGGGCGCGGCGGTTGGCGACGAAGCGGAATTGGTTGATGTGGTCTTCGGCGCTGTAGCCGAGGATGGGGTCGCGCAGGATGTAGTTGGCGTAGTCGACTTCGGCGGCTTCGCATTCGTCCCACATGTCGCGGATGTCTTTCGGGTCGAGGGTGACGTCGTTTTCGAGGATGATCTGTTTGACGACGCGGATGCCGAAGGAGGCGTGCAGCACTTCGTCGCGCATGATGTACTGGAATTGTTCGGCGGTGCCTTTCATCAGGCCGCGGCGTTGCAGTGAGAAGATGGGGCTGAAGCCGTTGTAGAACCAGCAGCCTTCGAAGACGCCGGCGAAAAAGAGGTAGGAGAGGACGAAGTTGTTGAGTTCGTCGCGGTCGTTGAGGTCGATGTCGGGGCGCAGCACGGAGTTGAGGCGGCGGTTGGCGATCTGGATTTTCTGGTTGATCTCGGGCACGACGCGGTAGCGGTTGTAGATTTCGCTCTGGTCGAGGCCGATGGTTTCGATGCAGTGCTGGTAGGTCCAGGTGTGCATGGCTTCTTCGAAGACCTGCCGCGCCTGGTAGATTTGCAGTTCGGGCGCGGTCATTTTTTCCATCACGGCCAGGCCGATATTGCGCATGGCGAGGATGTCGGAGGTGGTGAGGTACGACAGCACGTTTTCGTACACATGGCGTTCTTCAGTGGTGAGTTTGTGCTGATAGTCCTGCACGTCTTGCGCCATGTTGATGTCGAGCGGCGTCCAGTGGTTCTTGTTGGCGTTGAGAAAGAACTCCCAGGCCCAGGGGTAGCGGAATGGCGCCAGCTGGTTGACGTCGGTGAGGCCGTTGATGACGCGCTTGTCTTCGACGCGAACCGGGGGCTGGCCGAGCACGGGGGCGCCCGCGCTGTCGGCAAGCGGCGCGGTGGTGGGTTCGGGCTGGTTCAGCGCGTCCAGTGTCTGCTCGACCGTTTGGGGGTGAACGGTTTTTTCTTCTTCGACTTGGGTGGCGGGTTTGGTGTTGAGGCCCAGTGGGTCATCCCAGTTCAGCATGGTGCTGTCTCCTTGATTCGCTAAGCGTTATCGCCCCGCCTGGCCTTGTTTGGGCCAGACTGGCGTCGCGTTGTCTTCTGTGGTGTTACTGGCAGGCTTCGCAGTCGGGGTCGAGGATGGAGCAGGCTTTCGGCGCGCTTGACTGAGGCGTCGAGAGGCTGACTGCTGCAGTGCTTGATGACATATCGTTGCCGGACGTTGTCTTTTCCACATGAGTTGCTCCGAGTGAACGCAGGTAGTAAGTGGTTTTCAGCCCCCGTACCCAGGCCAGCTTGTAGAGATTGTCGAGATTCTTGCCGGAAGGCTCGGCCATGTAGATGTTCAGGGACTGGCCCTGGTCGATCCACTTCTGGCGGCGGCTGGCGGCCTCGACGAGCCAGCGTGAGTCGATTTCGAAGGCCGAGGCATATTTGGCCTTGAGCTGGTCGGGGATGCGGGCGATGGGCTGGGTGGAACCATCGTAGTACTTGAGGTCGTTGATCATCACGTCGTCCCACAGATCCAGCGTCTTCAGGTCGCGCACCAGGTATTGGTTGACGACAGTGAACTCACCCGAGAGGTTCGATTTGACGAACAGGTTCTGGTAGGTCGGTTCGATCGACTGGCTGACGCCGCAGATGTTGGAAATGGTGGCGGTGGGCGCAATCGCCATGCAGTTGGAATTGCGCATGCCCTGTTGCAGCACTTTTTCGCGCAGGCTGTCCCAGTCCAGGGTTTGCGACTTGTCGATTTGCACGTAGTTGCCGCGGCCTTGCTCCAGTCGTTCGATGGAGTCGATGGGCAGAATGCCCTGGCTCCACAGCGAACCGTCGAAGCTGGCATAGCGGCCGCGTTCAGCCGCCAGATCAGACGAAGCGCCGATGGCGTAGTACGACACGGCTTCCATCGAGCGGTCGGCGAATTCGACCGCCTCTTCGGAGGCGTAGGGCAGGTCGAGCTTGTACAGCGCGTCCTGGAATCCCATGATGCCAAGCCCCACCGGGCGATGGCGCAGGTTGGAGTTGCGCGCCTGCGGCACCGAGTAGTAGTTGTAGTCGATGACATTGTCGAGCATCCGCAGCGCGGTGGTGATGGTGCGCTTGAGCTTGTCGTGGTTCAGGCCGTTGTCGTCCACATGGGCGGCGAGGTTGACCGAACCGAGGTTGCAGACGGCGATTTCATTGTCGTTGGTGTGCAGCGTGATCTCGGTGCAGAGATTCGAGCTGTGCACCACGCCGGCATGCTGGTTGGTGTAGCGCAGGTTGCAAGGGTCCTTGAAGGTGATCCACGGGTGGCCTGTCTCGAACAGCATGCTGAGCATCTTGCGCCACAGCTCCACCGCGGGAATGCGTTTGAAGATCTCGATTTCGCCACGGTCGGCCATCGCCTCGTATTCCTCGTAGCGCTGGCGGAACGCCTGACCGGTCAGGTCGTGCAGATCGGGCGTCTCGTTGGGCGAGAACAGCGTCCACTCTTTTTCTTCGACTACGCGCTCCATGAACAGGTCGGGAATCCAGTTGGCGGTGTTCATGTCATGGGTGCGGCGGCGCTCGTCGCCAGTGTTCTTGCGCAGCTCGATGAACTCCTCGATATCCACATGCCAGGTTTCCAGATAGGCGCACATGGCGCCTTTCCGTTTCCCGCCCTGATTGACTGCGACCGCCGTATCGTTGGCGACCTTGAGGAAGGGCACGACGCCCTGGCTTTTGCCATTGGTGCCTTTGATGTGGGAGCCCATGCCGCGCACCCGGGTCCAGTCGTTGCCGAGGCCGCCGGCGTATTTCGACAGCAGGGCGTCGTCCTTGATGGAGCTGAAGATGCCATCGAGATCGTCGGGCACGGTGGTCAGGTAGCAGCTGGAGAGCTGTGGCCGCAGGGTGCCGGAGTTGAACAGCGTCGGCGTGCTGCTCATGAAGTCGAACGAGGAGAGCAGGTTGTAGAACTCGATGGCGCGTTCTTCCCGGTCGATCTCGTTGATCGCCAGCCCCATGGCCACGCGCATGAAGAAGGCTTGTGGCAGCTCGAAACGGATGTTGTCGGCGGTGTGGATGAAGTAGCGGTCGTAGAGCGTCTGCAAGCCGAGATAGGTGAAATTCTGGTCGCGCTCCGGTTTTAGTGCTGCGCCGATGCGAGTGAGATCGTAGCGGGTCAGCTCGGTGTCGAGCAGCTCCAGTTCAGCGCCGCGCTTGATGTAGTTGCTGAAGTAGTCGGCGTAACGTGCTGCCATCTCTTCCTGCGTGGCTTCGGTGTGGATGCCGTCGAGGTAGGTCAGCGCTTCGTGGCGCATATTGTCGAGCAGCAGGCGCGCGGCGACCAGCGAATAGTTGGGGTCACGGTCGATCAGCGAGCGACCGCTCATGACGATGGCGGTGCGCAGATCTTCGTCCTTGATGCCGTCGAAGATATTGCGTGTTGTCTCTTTCAGCAGCAGTGCGGCGTCGACGTTGTCGAGCCCGGCGGTGGCCTCGCCCAGCACTTTCTCCAGCCGCGCCTGATTGAGCGGCTGGCGGCTGCCATCGGCAGCCGTGATGAAGATCTGATCTTCGCTGGGCTGCTGTTCCTTTTGCTGCGCCTTGCGCTCCGCAGCGTGTTTTTCCCGGTAGAGGATGTATTCGCGTGCCACCTTGTGCTCGCCGGCGCGCATCAGTGCCAGTTCGACGTGATCCTGAATATCTTCGATATGCACCGTCGAGGTTTCGGGGATGCGGCGGAACAGCGCATCGACGATCTGGCGGGTGAGTTTGTTGACGGAATCGTGAATGCGCGCCGAGGCTGCGGCCTGCCCACCCTCGACAGCGAGAAATGCCTTGGTCAGCGCGACTTTGATCTTGGTGTCGTCGAAGGCGGTTACCTTGCCGTTGCGGCGGATGACGAGATAGCCGCCAGCATTGGCTGAAGCGTCGGTTTCGGCGCTGTTACCGGGCTGTGCGGGAATGTTTTGAGCAGGGGTGTTGGTGTCGAGTGTGTCGGCTTGCATGAATCCTCCGTCAATACCTGTATGCGTCCGTGGTGTGGTATGTCTTCCTGATGGCGGATACTATAGGATGTGTTTCGAAGGCGCGTCAAGCACAACATCATGTGTATATCTCCTGTGTAAAACTGTGTAGATGCTGTGGATAACTATCGCGAAAAGCAGCGGAATCCATGTATAATCGCGGCCTTCGCAGACGTCGGCAGCGCCACATTGTCCCCGCCATTAGCACTAGCGGTGGGATGGCCGCAGCGTCGTGTCTTTTACTTCAAAATACAAGAATCAGGGGTTCTGAATGTCTGATACCAAGCGCCGTCTGCCGTTTCTGTATGGTTATGCGCAGCGGGTGGAGTCGCTTGTCGAAGATCGGATGAAGATCGACTTCGAGGCTAGCGCCGCGAGCTTGCGTGAGCTGTTCCTGCGCCATGAGGGTGTCGTGGCATTGCCGGTGACACAGCGGGAACGTCCGGTCGGTTGGGTGAGGCTGCACGATGTGATCGCAACGCCGATCGCTGGCGCCTCGGCAGGGGCGTTGATGCGCCACGGCTGCGAGACGATCGACAGCAATGCCACGGTTGCAGACCTGCTGCGGGATCTCCGCGATGGCCGTATCGAGGTCACTGACGCGGGCCTGGTCGTCATCGACGAGAGTGGTTGTTACCTCGGGCGTATCGGTTTGGTCACGCTGCTGCGTTTCGTGGCCGGGATCAAGGCGTCGCCAGATGCCGGGAATGCGCATCTGCACAATCTGACGGGTGGCTTGCCGGGAAAGCCGGCATTGCTGGCGCGCACGCAGCAGTTGTTGCGGGAAAAGTCGCTGTTCGTTGGCGCCAGTCTGGATATACGCGGCTTCAATGCCTTCAATGATCGTTACGGCTATGCGCGCGGCGATGAGGTGATTCGTTTCGTCAGTGGCCTGCTGCGCCGCCATCTCGATGCGGAACTCGATTTTGTGGCGTACCTCGGCGGCGACAACTTCACCGTGCTGTTGCGTAGCATGGACTGGTTCGAACGCTGCGAAGCCATTTTGCAGGACTGTGAGGCGCAGGCGCCCGGTTTCTACGATGCTGATGATCGTCGCAACGGCGGGATCGAGCACTACAATCATCTGGGAGAGCGGATGTTCACGCCGATCTTCAGCCTCTCCATCGGCGTTACCCAGGTCGAGCCCGGCAAGTTTCGTGATCAGCACAGTCTGTTGAAGGCGGTGCGTGAACTCAAGGTTCGGGCCGCCAATGGCGGGGGTAATGCCATTTTCGTCGAGGGGCTCAGTGGCCCGGCGATGGATGGCGTGTTTGGGATCGTCCATCACTGACATCCCGGAGCAGTCAGTGATCCGTATCGGCATCGATCTCGGCGGCACCAAGACCGAAGTCATCGCCCTCGATGACGCTGGCGCCGAATTGCTGCGGCAGCGCCGGGCGACCCCGGCGGGTGACTACGCGGCAACGGTCCAGCAGCTTGCGGCGATGGTGCGCGAAACAGAGGCAGCTTTGGGCGAGCGCGGTAGTGTCGGCATCGGTGTGCCAGGGTCGATATCGCCCGCCACTGGGTTGATGCGCAATGCCAATTCCACCTGCCTGAACGGTCAGCCACTGCAGCGTGATATCGAGGCGCTGCTCAGGCGCCCGGTGGCGATCAGTAACGATGCCAACTGCTTTGCCTTGTCCGAAGCGACTGATGGCGCCGGGGCCGGGGCTGCTTCAGTGATCGGCGTCATCATCGGTACTGGCACCGGCGCGGGACTGGTGGTCGATGGCACGGTGATCGGTGGTCACAACGGCGTCGCCGGCGAGTGGGGGCACAATCCGCTGCCCTGGCCACAGCCCGAGGAGTATCCCGGCCCCGCTTGCTGGTGTGGTCACGATGGCTGCATCGAAACCTGGTTGAGCGGCCCGGGGTTTGCCCGTGATTTCGAACAAGCCACGGGGCAGCGCTTGACTGCCGAAAAGATTGTCGCTGCCGCCGAGTTGGGAGATGAGCCAGCGCAGCAGGCACTGCAACGCTACCAATCGCGGTTGGCCCGGGGCCTGGCGCACATCATCAATATCTTCGATCCGGAAGTGATCGTGCTCGGTGGCGGCATGTCCAACATCCAGACGCTCTATTCGACCGTACCGGATAACTGGGGTGATCATGTCTTTTCCGACAGCGTGGCGACGCGGCTGCTGCCGCCGGTATACGGAGACTCCAGTGGTGTGCGCGGTGCCGCATGGCTGGGCGCAGCGGTAGTCTAGTACGCATTTCTTAACACCCGGTGAGAACGCCAGGATTAGCGGAGCAGTCGAGGTGCACGATTTGAGCCTGCCGGCCGGAAAGACGCTACGTCGTCATCCTCGCAGGGAGGCGGGGATCCAGTTATAGGGATATTATGCCACTGGTGGTGGTAGCCCTCCCTGGCACTGGATTCCGGCGTCCTGCCGGAAAGACGGAGTACGCTGTCATCCTCGCAGGGAGGCGGGGACCCAGATTATAGGGATGTATGCCACCGTCGGTGGTAGCCCTCCCTAGCATTGGATTCCGGCGTCCTGCCGGAAACACGGGGCTACCGATTCGGTACTCCCGGGACTGCCGACAACAGCAACTATCAGGACTCTGCCCATGCAGCAAACGACGACTGACTCATCGGCCTATATGCAGAAGTACAACGGCAAGATCGTGGCGTTGCGACATTGGCGCGATCTGGAGCAGTTTTGGCAGACCTTGCTGACTGCGGCGGATGACGGCTGGTACATCTATGCAGTTGGTGAGCCGCCGCCGGATGCGCCGGTGTCACGCGACAAGCTGGCGGTTTTCGTGCGCGAGATCGATGCGCTGCTACGCCGAGACCATGATGAGGAGTATTGCGGCATTGTCTATGTCGATGATCGTGACGATCCGGCCTTCGTGAAGATCTACGATCCGAACAACCTGGGATCGGTCTGCGGCTCCAGCGGCACGGTGACGCTACCCGGCTGGACTTTGTCGCGCGCGCAGCCGGTGGATTTGCAGGCGGCGTTTCCGCTACCCGCCAACCGCCGCCGCTGGTGGCAGCGACTGTTCGGTTGATGGCTGTTTCTGCTGGCCGGTGAATTCGAAGAACTCCAGCAGCTCTGTAGCCGGCAGGGGTTTGCTGATGAAATAGCCCTGGATCAATGTGCAGCCCTGCTGGCTGAGAAACGCCAATTGCTCCCGGGTTTCGACGCCCTCGGCGACGGTCTCCAGTTTCAGGCTGTTGGCCAGTGAAATAATGGCGCGGACGATTGCCGCGTCGTTGTCGTCGTTCGCCACATCGCTGACAAACTGCCGGTCGATTTTGAGTACGTCGATTGGCAGCCGCTTCAGGTAGGCAAGCGACGAGTAACCGGTGCCGAAATCGTCCACCGAGATCTTCATGCCCATCTTCTTCAGCTGCTTGAGTTTGACGATGGATTCCTCTGCATCACTCATGATCAGGCTTTCGGTCAACTCGATGTCGATCAGCTTGGGTGGTACGCCTTCGGCCGCCAGCAGGGTACTGACCGATTCTACGAAGTCTTCCTCGCGGAACTGGCGACTGGAGATATTGACGGCGACGGGAATGGCGCGGTAACCCGCATCGATCGAGCTGCGCAGTTGGCGACAGGCCGAGCGCAATACCCACAGCCCAATGGGTACGATCAGCCCGGTTTCCTCGGCCAGCGGAATGAACTCGGCCGGGCTCACCAAGCCTTCTTCGGGGTTCTCCCAGCGTACCAGTGCTTCTACCGCCAGCAGTTCGCCGCTGCGGGCATCGACCTGCGGCTGGAAATGTAGCACCAGTTCATTATTGTCGATGGCCCGGCGCAGACGGCTTTCAAGTTGCAGTTTGTGCAGTGCCTTGGCATTCATCTCGGCTTGGTAGAAGGCAAAGTTGTTCTTGCCACGCGCCTTGACGTGATACATCGCTGTATCGGCATTTTTCATCAAGGTGTCGAGATCATCGCCATCGTCGGGATAGATGGCGATGCCAATGCTGCCGGAGGGGAAAAACTCTTGCCCATCGAGTGACAGCGGTTGCTCGATATTGTCGAGGATTCGCTGGGCGACGATGGCAGCGTCCTGAGGATGTTGCAGATCACCGGCGACGAGGATGAATTCGTCGCCGCCAACGCGTGCCAGGCAAGGGTCGCGGTTGGCATCATCGTCGAGCTGTGGTGGGGTGATCAGATCGGTATCGCGCAGCGATGACATGATGCGGCGGGATAGCTCTTGCAGGAATCGGTCACCTGCGTTGTGGCCAAGGGTGTCGTTGACGTGTTTGAAACGGTCGAGATCGAGATACAGCAGGGCTGCCTGATGGTGGCTGCGCGAGGCCCGTTTCAGTGTCAGCTCGGCCTGTTCACGAAACAATTGGCGGTTGGGTAACTTGGTGAGCGGGTCGTAATAAGCCAGGTGCCTGATCTTGTCTTCTGCGAGCTTGCGCTCGGTGATGTCCTGCAATGTCCCCGACAGATAGCAGACGACGCCGTTGTTGTCATAGTGGGGGAGCCCTTGCAATTGCGTATGGCGCCGCTTGCCATCCTTGCGCGTGATGCGAAGGTCGATATCGAGTTCCTTTCCCTGTTGCAGCGAGTCGGCCAGGGCCGCTTCGACCGCCCAGCGGTCGTCGGGGTGAATGTGCTTCAGGAAGTCGCCGAGTTCAAACGCGTCAAGGTGACGATCGAGGCCGAAGATGCGGAACAGCTCCTCGGAGCCATAGACTTTTTCCGTATCGGGGTAAAGCTCCCAGCTGCCGATCCGTGCCAGCCGTTGGGCTTCCTCCAGGCGGCGCTCGCTTTCCTGCAGTGAACGCGCCGCCACCGTTGACTGGACGATAAACTGCAGATGGTGTTTGAGCAGCGTCCAGTTGATCGGTTTGGTAAGAAAGTCGGTGGCTCCGGCCTCGAACGCTTGCTGGATCGATTCGGTATCGTCAGAGGAGGTGACCATCAGCACCGGGACGAACTGACCGCCTTCGAGCACCCGCAGTGCGCGGCAGGCGTCAAACCCGTTCATCACTGGCATTTCGATATCGAGAATGATGAGGTCGGGCATCTCCAGGCGCATCATCTCGACCGCCTGCTGACCATTTTCGGCTTCCGTGACATCGATCCGCATCGACATCAACGCTTTGCGCATCATGGTGCGAATGCTTGCCTGATCATCCACAACCAGCGCGTGGGTCTTGCCTCGTCGTCCGTTTCGTAACATGCCAAGCGTTTTTCATCCATGAAAGCTCTGGAACATATCGAAGACACAGCGGTGGTAACAGGAACAAATCCTCTTTGTCATGCAGGCAGGGGTGACTATGGTCGAGAGAACAGCACCATTCATCCTTCACCCGTGAGTGCGACCATGAACAAGTCAGCAAAGAAAACGGCACCGAACGAGGTGCAGACCATTACCTCCCGTGAGGCCTGGGAGATTCTGCAAAATGACCCGTCTGCGATTTTCATCGATGTGCGGGCGACACTGGAGTTCCTGATGATCGGTCATCCGGTGGGTGCCATTCATATCGCCTGGATGGATGAGCCGGACTGGGAACCCGATCCCCACTTCGTCGCCAAGGTGCGTGAATTGATGCTGGGGCAGATTGCCTGTAGCAGTGGAGGTTGTCCGCCGCTGCTGCTGATCTGCCGCAGCGGCAACCGTTCACTGGCGGCTGGCAAGCTGCTGGTCGAAGCCGGCATTCGCAACGTCTACAACGTGGGTGATGGCTTCGAAGGCCCGAGGGATGAGAACCACCATCGCAGCACCGTGAGCGGGTGGCGCTTCGAAGGCTTGCCATGGGAGCAGTGCTGACAGGGCGTCAGTCGATATCCCATAGCGCACGATAGGCGCGCGCTTGCGCGGTGATGTCGGGCGCTGACCACAGATCCGATATCACGGCGGTCATGTCTGCCCCGGCGGTAATGAGTGATGGGGCGTTATCGAGGGTTATGCCGCCGATGGCGCAGACCGGAACCTGTGGGTGGTCCCATTGTTCCAGCAGGGTGGTGGAGGCGCGCACGGCGGCGGGTTTGGTTGGCGATGGGAAGAAGGCACCGAAGGCGACGTAGCTCGCGCCGCTGGCGGCGGCATGGCGGGCAGCTTCCAGTTGGTTGTAGCAGGAGACGCCGATGATGGCGTCGGCCCCGAGCTGCTCTACTGCGGTGATGATGTCGGCGTCGTCGCGTCCCAGGTGTATGCCGGCTGCACCACAGCGCGATGCCAGTTCGATATCGTCGTTGATGATCAGCAAGGCATCGAAGCGTTGGCACAGTGACGCCAGCGCCTTGGCCTGTTCCAGCCGCAGTCCCGGGTCGGCGGATTTGTCGCGATATTGCAGTGCAGTGACGTCGCCTTGCAATGCCGCCTCTGCTTCATGCAGGAGTTCGTCGGTGCTGCTGTAGTTGCCGCGTGTGATGGCGTACAGACCACGCAGGCGGGGATCAGCGTGCATGGCTGGAGGTCGCAAGCTGGTTCAGGTATGCGGCAGCGGCTGTGGTCCGAGCGACTTCAGTGATCGTCATGATTGTTCGTCCAGAAGAAGCGGTCCGGGAGTTTCTGCCCCATGCCGATGTGTCGCCCATGTCGGAGCGTGTTCCAGGCGTAACGCTGGGCCGGCTCGATCACACTCAGCACGTCCTGACTCTGTGCCAGCAGCGCGGCAATGGCCGAGGCCAGCGTGCAGCCGGAGCCGTGGTAGCTGCCATCGAGCCGTTCCCAGCGATATTCATCCAGTTTGCGGCGGTTGCCATAGAGTGTGTTGACGACCTCCGGGGTTTTTTCGTGGGTGCCGGTGATGAGGACATTCTCGCAACCGGTGTCCAGTAGTGCCATGGCACAGGCTTCGAGGGTATCGGACGCTGGCGACAGCTGTCGTGCCTCCAGGCTGTTGGGGGTTGCAATCGTGGTTTGTGGCAGCAACAGGCTGACCAGGGCGTGTACGACATCACCGTCCGCAAGCTGCTTGCCACTGCCCGATGCCAGCACCGGGTCGAGCACCACGGGCACCTCGGGGTAATCGACCAGAATCGAGTGAATGGCTTCGATCACGCCGACATCGGGCAGCAGCCCCAGCTTGATGCTGGCAACCGGGATGTCTTCGAGTACGGCCCGGGCCTGTTCGGCGAGAAAGGCTGGGCTGACGGGCATGACCTCGATGACCCGTGACGTATTCTGCACCGTCAGGCAGGTGGCGACCGGGGCGGCATGGCCACCCATGCTGGCGATGGTTTCGATATCGGCCTGAAGGCCGGCGCCGCCGGTCGGGTCGAGACCGGCGAAAACGAGCGTGACGGCGGTGCGTGTGTCGTTCATCGGAATGAAATAATGGGCCAGTTGCGATGGTTGGCGGTAGCGACGAGGGGCTCGTCGGCATCGACCGCGACAGGGTTGTCGACCTGTTCCAGCAATGGCAGGTCGTTATGGGAATCACTATAGAACGTGCTACCGCTCAGATCCATATCATGCTGTTCCAGCCATTGTTGCAGACGCTGAACCTTACCTTCCCGGAAACAGGGTGTGCCGTCGATCTCACCGGTAAAACGGCCTTCCCGCATTTCCGGTACGGTGGCAATCAGATGCTTCACGCCAAAAGCGGTCGCAATGGGTTGCGTGACGAAGCTGTTGGTGGCGGTGATGATAATGACGGTATCGCCGCGCTCAGCGTGTGCGGCGATGGTGTCGCGCCCCTTCTCCAGCATGATGGGTGTGATCTTTTCGGCGACGAATTCCTGCCGCCAGGCCAGCAGTTGCTCGTAGTCGTTTTCCTTCAACGGTGTAAACGCAAAGCGTGCGAACTCGTAGATATCGAGCTGTCCTTGTTTGTAAAGATCGTAGAAACGCTGGTTCGCCGCTTCATACGCCTGGCCGTCGACGATGCCGCGTTCGACCAGGAATTGACCCCAGGCATAGTCACTGTCGCCATCGAGTAATGTGTTGTCCAGGTCAAAAAGTGCCAGTGCCATTCATGCTATTCTCTTGCAAAGTCAGCGGCGATTATAAGGGCGGTTTGCCCGAACTGAAGGGTTGTGAAAAAATATTTACCCCTCAGGCATGACGACGCTGGGCGATAACCCCCAAGAAAACAGGCAGATACAGTGATCGATGAAGATGGTTTCAGAGCCAATGTAGGCATTATTCTGTCGAACCGGCAGGGTGAGGTCTTCTGGGCCAAACGCATCGGACAGCGCGCCTGGCAGTTCCCGCAGGGTGGTATTCGCGAGCATGAGTCGGCGGAAGAGGCCATGTACCGTGAACTGCGTGAGGAGGTCGGTCTATCACCCGATCATGTCCGCATCATGGCCTCGACGCGGGACTGGCTGCGTTATCGTCTGCCCAAACATCTGCTGCGCCGTGATTCACATCCGTTGTGCATCGGCCAGAAACAGCGCTGGTTTCTGCTGCGCATGGAGTGTGGTGAGCATGAGGTATGCTTCGACACCACCTCGCAGCCGGAATTCGATGGCTGGCGCTGGGTCGACTACTGGCTGCCGGTCGAAGAAGTGGTGTTCTTCAAGCGCGAGGTCTACTTTCAGGCGCTGAAGGAACTCGCACCCGCCATCGAGGGCATTCGCCCCACGCCCGATCTCGCACCGACCTGATTTTTTTCTATGCTCTTTACCCTTCGCCGCATCGTCCAGGAAGCAACGCAGGCCGAGGGGCTGGCGAATGTTCTCGATCTGATCGTTCAGCGTGTTCGCGAGGCGCTGAGTGTCGATGTGGCCTCTCTCTACCTACTATGCCCACAGAATGAACAGCTGACACTGATGGCCAGCCATGGCCTGGCGCAAGGTGCTCACCTGCAGCAATATGAAGGCCTGGTGGCATTGGTGGCCGAGCGCGCTGAGCCAGTCATTCTTGATAATGTAACCGGGCATTCCCGTTACCAGCGTTTTCCTGGCTCTGTCGAAGAACCCCTCAACTCTTTTCTCGGTGTACCCCTTCTGCACCAGCGACGGCTGTTGGGAGTGCTGGTGGTGCAGGCGTTGGGTGAACACCGCTTCCAGGAAGACCATGTTGCCTTTCTGGTGACCTTGGTTGCGCAGCTGGCGAGTGTCATCAGTAGTGCCGAGATTTCCGGCGAGCTGGGCAGTGGCGAAGTGCAGGATGTGGGCCGCAATATTCTCGTTAGCGGCATTCCAGGGTCACCAGGCATCGGGATTGGCACGGCGGTCGTTTATTTTCCCGACACCGAACTTGAGGCAGTACCCGACCGTAATCCCGATTCGATAGAGGATGAGATTACGCTGTTCCGCGAGGCGGTGGCGCAAGTCGAGGTGGATCTGCTGCGGATCAAGGAGGAGCTCAGCAGCAAACTGCCTGCCGAGGATCGGGCATTGTTCGACGCCTACCTGATGATGCTTTCCAGCAGCTCGTTGATCGATGGCGCGGTCGAGCGAATCAAGGAAGGTAACTGGGCACCGGGCGCACTGCGTGCGACGTTCCTGGAATATCAGCGTCATTTCGATGAAATGGAGGACGATTACCTCAGAGAGCGTGCCACGGATGTGCAGGATCTCGGGCGGCGTATTCTGGAGCACCTACTGACGGATGGGCACAAGCGACCACAGTACCAGGAGAATACGATTTTGGTCGGGCGTGATATTTCCGCTTCACAGCTGGCGGAAGTGCCAGCAGAAAAGCTGGCGGGGATGGTCTGTGGTTCCGGCTCAGGATCATCCCACGTGGCGATCTTGGCGCGGGCGCTTGGGGTGCCGGCGGTGATGGGCGCGAGCGATCTGCCGGTGGCGCGCATCGACGGGCTCGATGTCATCGTCGATGGCTACCAGGGTAGTATCTACCTGCGGCCGGAAAAGGCAGTTCGCACCGAGTTCGAGCGCCTGGCACGGGAAGAGAGTGAGCTGACCCAGGGCTTGTGGAGCGAGGCAAAGCGCCCCGCGATCACGCCAGATGGACATACCGTTCCGGTCTACATCAACAGTGGTCTCAAGTCTGATCTGATGCAGGCGCAGCGTTCGATGGCGGACGGTATCGGGCTATACCGCACCGAGCTGCCATTCATGGTGCGTGAGCGTTTTCCCGGCGAAGTCGAACAGGCCAATATCTACGAACGCGTGCTGCGCTCCTTTCCGGCGCATCCGGTCACTCTGCGCACGCTCGATGTTGGCGGTGACAAGGCGCTGAGCTATTTCCCGATTGTTGAGGACAACCCTTTCCTTGGTTATCGTGGCATCCGCATCTCTCTCGATCACCCGGATATTTTTCTCACCCAGCTGCGCGCGATGCTGCAAGCCAGCCGGGCGACCGGCAATCTGCATGTGCTTTTTCCGATGATCAGCTCGATGGATGAGCTGGATGAATCGCTGGCGTTGTTGGAACGGGCGCGTCATGAGCTCGGTGAGGAGGGTATAGAAACGCCGCTGCCGCGCACCGGCGTGATGATCGAAGTGCCATCGGCGGTCTATCTGGCCGAGCATCTGGCGCGTAAGGTCGATTTCCTCAGCATTGGCACCAACGATCTGGTGCAATACCTGTTGGCGGTGGACCGGAACAATACCCGTGTGGCTAAGCTCTATCATGATGACCACCCGGCTGTACTCTGCGCGATCGAAGCCATTGTCGATGGTGCGCATCGGGCCGGGCGGCCGGTGTCGGTCTGTGGTGAGATGGCCAGTGATCCGGCATCGATGTTGCTGCTGCTCGGCGCTGGGGTCGATAGTCTCAGCGTCAGTGTCGCCAGCTTGCCGCGCATCAAATGGGTGATCCGGAGCTTCTCACGCCAGCACGCCAGTGAAATCTTCACTGAAGCACGGCGCCTGCTCGATCCGGAAAGCATACGCAGCCTGCTCAACAATACACTGATCGACGCCGGTCTCGGGGCGCTGGTGCGTGCCGGCAGGCATTGAGCCGGATTTTCTACTGAAGTATCGGCATGCGTCAGGGCTGTACCGCTGTCCCTGCGAACGGCCTCGCCCTGAGACTTGCTATGGCCAATGCCTCAACCCGTTTTTCACTACGCCAATTTGGTATGGCTGGGCCTTGGTGTAGAATCCCCGGCCTGACTCATACTAGTTGCCGGACCGGAGGCATGACCCATGGCTGAAATTACTCAGGCACAGATCGAAGCTGTATTGAAAGAGATCAACGACCCTTACGGGGAAAAAGACATCGTTTCCAGCAAGGCCGTCAAGTCTATCGATATCGACGGCAGTACGGTAAAGATCGTGGTCGAACTCGGCTATCCGGCCAAGGGTATCGTCGATGCGCTTGCCAAGGAGATCACCGAAAAAGTGCAGGCTATCGACGGTGTCGAAGGCGCTGATGTCACGGTGGGCTGGAAGATTGTCAGCCACGCGGTGCAAAAAAACCTCAGCCCGTTGCCAAATGTGAAGAACATCATCGCCGTGGCTTCAGGCAAGGGCGGCGTCGGCAAATCGACCACCACCGTCAATCTGGCGCTTGCATTGGCTGCTGAGGGCGCGCGTGTTGGTGTCCTCGACGCAGACATCTATGGCCCCAGTATTCCGCGGATGCTGGGCATCACCGGTCAGCCAGCGTCGAAAGATGGCAACTCGCTGGAGCCGATGGAAAACTATGGCATCCAGGCCATGTCGATCGGTTTTCTCATCGAGGAAGACACCCCGATGATCTGGCGTGGCCCAATGGTGACGCAGGCGTTGGAGCAACTGCTGTCGGATACGCAGTGGGACGATCTGGACTATCTGATCATCGACATGCCGCCGGGCACCGGCGATACCCAGCTGACACTGTCGCAGAAGATCCCCGTCAGTGGTGCCGTCATCGTCACCACGCCGCAGGACATTGCCTTGCTGGATGCTCGCAAGGGGCTGAAAATGTTCGAGAAAGTCGAAGTCACCGTGCTCGGCATCGTGGAGAATATGAGTACGCATATCTGTAGTAACTGTGGCCATGAAGAGCATATCTTTGGCGCTGGCGGTGGCGAGCGGATGGCACAGGAGCATGGGGTCGATCTGCTCGGATCGTTGCCGCTGGATATCACCATCCGTGAACAGGCTGACAGCGGCCACCCAACTGTCGTGGCCGACCCTGAAGGCAAGATTTCTCAGGTCTATCGTGATATCGCACGTCGTACTGCCGCGAAGCTGGCGAAGCAGGCCAAGGACTACAAGGCCAAGTTCCCGAAGATCGTTATTCAGAACACCTGAGCAGTCAGGACAGGAGGGAGTCCTCCCTTCTGTCCACCATTCCCGCCTTCCTCATGATGGTGTAGTCTTGCGTTCCCGCAATGCTGACAGCGTGGTCAAGCCATGAGTATCAAACCCGATTTCTGGATTCGCCAGGCGGCCGAACAGGGCATGATCGAACCTTTCGAGCCGGGACAGATTCGTCACGTCGATGGCAAGAAGATCGTCTCCTACGGTACATCCAGCTATGGCTATGATGTGCGTTGCGCGGATGAGTTCAAGATTTTCACCAACATCAATTCTGCCATTGTCGACCCGAAGGCGTTCGATGAGAACAGTTTTGTCGATGTGAAGTCGGATGTGTGCATTATCCCGCCCAACTCCTTTGCGCTGGCGAGAACGGTGGAGTATTTCAGAATTCCGCGCCGGGTATTGACGATTTGCCTGGGTAAATCGACCTATGCACGATGCGGCATCATTGTGAACGTAACACCGCTCGAACCCGAGTGGGAAGGGCATGTGACGCTGGAGTTTTCCAATACGACGCCGTTGCCGGCCAAGATCTACGCCAACGAAGGCGTTGCCCAAATGCTGTTTCTGGAGTCTGACGATGACTGTGAGACCTCCTACAAGGACCGGGGCGGCAAGTATATGGGGCAGCGTGGTGTCACGCTGCCCAAGACCTGATTGTCCTGTCTCTCCCAGCGGCTTTCTATCCCCGGTTCAGCCCGAACCGTTTCAGACCCACCAGACCAAGCAGTGTCGATCCGACAACCCAGACAAAAGGTATGCCGGGCTCACGGTTGCGCGATCCGGAGTCTCCCGCGACCGCCGTTTTTGCTGTGATGATAGTCGGTTGCTCTGCTTCAATGCGTTTGTTGTAACTGTGCTGCAAGCCGATGGCGGTAACGATGATGATGGCGCCAGCGAGTGCCAAGCGCCTTTTGCTTGTGGTTTTCTCCATTGTCCTGCTCCCTGTGATTTGTACACGACCTGAATATTTTTAGTCAGCCAGTACATTCCTAAGTGTGTTGATCCAATATTCCCGCGCTCTGTGGCGGGGGTGGGGATCATAGTTCAGTTGCTGCGGGATGGATGGAGATGAATCACGTTGACGTATTGTTACATTATCGGCAACGGTGAGTTTGTGAGGTGTTTTCAGGTTAGCAGCAGTGTGGCCAGGCCAAGGAAGGTGAGGAAACCGATGACATCGGTGACGGTGGTGAGCACCACGCCACCGGCCAGCGCCGGATCGATACGCAGTTTTTCCAGCACCAGCGGGATGATGACCCCCGCCAATGCTGCACAGACGAGGTTGATGACCAGTGCGGCAGCAATAATGCCGCCGATTTGCCAGCTACCAAACCAGAAAATGGTGATGCCAGCGACCACTGCGGACCAGATCAGGCCATTGAGCAGGCCGACGGAAATCTCCTTGAACAGCAGCCAAGAGGTGTTTTGCGAGCCGATTTGGTCGAGGGCAAGGCCTCGAATCATCAGCGTGAGTGTTTGTGTGCCAGCGATGCCCCCCATGCTGGCGACGATCGGCATCAGCACCGCGAGTGCGACCACCTTTTCCAGTGTTGCCTGGAAGTTGCCAATGACCCAGGCCGCGAGCAGGGCGGTCAGCAGATTGATGCCGAGCCACAATGCGCGCCGTTTGGTGCTTTTCCAGACCGGCGCAAAAACATCATCCTCCTCGCTCAAGCCGGCGTGACTGAGGAGGTTGTGCTCCGCTTCATCTCGAATGATGTCGACAACGTCGTCGACGGTGATGCGACCGAGCAGTTTGCCGTCGTTGTCGACGACTGGCGCGGTCATCAGGTCGTGAATTTCGAATAATTGCGCCACTTCCGCGGCAGGTGTATCAACCTTGATGCTGATGATATCGGGGGGTATTACTTCGGCAACCATCTTGTCGCTATCGGATGTCACCAGCGTCGACAGTGGCAGTGTCCCGAGAAGCTTTTCATAGCGATTGACGACGAACAGACTGTCGGTGTGGGGTGGCAGCTCGCCACGTAGCCGAAGATAGCGAAACACCACTTCGAGGGTGACATCACCCCTGACGGTCACCGTGTCGGTGTTCATCAGGCCACCGGCTGTGTCTTCGCCGTAGGCGAGTACTGATTCGAGGCGTTCCCTGTCTTGTTGATCCATGGAGCGCAGGATCTGCTGTGTGATGCGATCGGGCAGGTCCTGCAACAGGTCGGCCAGGTCATCCGTGTCCATGTGTTCGGCAGCGGTGACGAAGTCTTCCACTTCCATCTCGTCTGTCAGGTCGGCCATGACCGCCTGGCCGAGCAACACCAGTACCTCGCCCCGTGTTTCTGCTTCGACCATGCTCCAGATCAGGCGTCGCTCGGTGGGTGGCAGTGACTCCAGAAGATGCGCGATTTCGGCCGGATGCAGTGCGTTCAACATCCGCCGAATCGGCTGCAGCCGACCGCTGCGCAGCAGATCAGTCAACTGCTGACGTTGGGTATCCGGTTGATGTTGTAAGGTTGCTTCCATGGATTGTCCGTAGCGGTTGAACTGCCAGCCCGGGTATCTCCTGAAGGTGAGTTCAGTTCGACCGGCGCAGAGTTCGGGCGAGGTTACAGGCAATCGCACAGTGGGTAAAGATCTGGTGGGAACTGGTGGGGGCCTTGGCCAGAAGAGCTATTCAGTTTCGCCGAAATGTTCTCTGACCAGTGTTTCGATGGCGTTGAGGGCTTCCTGCGCATCGGCACCATCGGCGTGGACGATGATGTCAGTACCTTTTGCCGCGGCCAGCATCATGACGCCCATGATGCTTTTGCCATTGACTTTGCGGCTGTTGCGTTCGATCTCAATGGTTGCAGCAAACTGTGAGGTGAGACCCACCAGTCGCGCTGCAGCGCGTGCGTGCAGGCCCAGCTTGTTGATAATGGTGAGGCGGCGGCTGATCATTTCCGTACACTAGCACTGATGTGTGATTCTGGTGGGTTCCTGCTGACAGACCATGATCCCGTCATGACCACCTGAAACCGCCTTTTCGCGCAGTTCCTGCAGTGACAGCGCAGCGTAGTTCATGATGCGGATCAGCATCGGCATATTGATGCCGGTGACGACTTCGACGTTGGGTAGGTCGAGCAGGCGCTGGGCGATATTGCTGGGTGTGGAGCCGTACATGTCGGTCAGTACGAGCACGCCGTCACCGCTGTTGATGCGCAGGCAGATGACGCGCGCCATGAGATTCATCTCGTCGATATCGAATTCGGGGAAGATGGAAAGCGCCTCGGTATCCAGCGGGCAGACGCCCAGCGTGGTGCTCGCCTGTTCAAGCATTTCCTCGCCGATGCGTCCGTGGGTGATGACCAGTATGCCGACGGTCATCGCAGTTCCCGATGTTTGACATGCACGCTGTCGCCAAGTTGATTGCGAAGATGGGCAGCGAGCCGCTCCGCCATATAGACCGAACGGTGGCGGCCTCCGGTACAACCGACCGACAGCGTGACGTAGCTGCGATTGCAGGCGCGGAAATGTGGTATCCACTGGTCGAGGAACTGGTGGATGGAATGAAACATCGTAGCGACCTCCTCGTGCTGTTCAAGGAAGTCGATAATGGGCTGTTCCAGACCAGTATGGGGGCGCAGCTTGGGCTCCCAATGTGGGTTGGGCAGGCAACGCAAGTCGAAGATGAAGTCGGAATCCAGAGGAATGCCATGTTTGAAGCCGAATGACTGTATCAACAGCGACAAGCCGCCGTGGAAGTCTCCGGGTGCGCGTTCCTTGACCAGCAGGCTCAGCTCATGGACGTTGAGTCGTGAGGTATCGATGGCGAGGTCGGCAAAGGCGGCGATTGCCTGCATCATCTCGCGCTCGCTCTGAATGGCTTCCACCAGTGGCAGGCCGGTATGCGTCAGCGGATGTTTGCGGCGGGTTTCACTGTAGCGTTTGATCAGCACATCTTCGCTGGCCTGCAAATAGATCAGGGAGACCTCGAAGCCCTGTTCGCGGAAGAGATCGAGAATCCGCTCCAGGTCGTGGAGTGCGCGTTCACCTGAACGGGCATCGATGCCCAGGGCAATATGATCGTAGCCCTCGGGCAGATTGCTGGACAGTTCTCTGACGGTGGTTTCCAGCAGCGTGATCGGGAGGTTGTCGATACAGTAATAGCCTTCGTCTTCGAAGGCATTCAGCGCGATGGATTTCCCCGAACCTGAGAGGCCACTGACGATAGTGATTTTCATGGGTGAAGGCTGATCCCGTCTCTGCTAGCGTTGATCGCGGATTCCTCACTGGTGTGACGAGCGCTTGCCACACGCTGGGAACTCCGGGCGGGTGGATACGATGGCGCTATTTCGTCTCGTCATGCGCCGCAGTGCCGGTGTCGAGCAGTTGCTGCAGGCGCGCCTGAAAGTCCACGGCGGAATTATACCCGTTTCGAATCAACAAGTGGTTACGAACGGCGGTTTCTACCAGGATCGGGAGGCTCCTGCCAGGGGAGACGCCGAGGGTGATGGTTGGGAAGGTTTGCTCGCAGATACGGGTGCTGCCGATGTAACCGGACAAGCGTTGTTCCGTGCTGTCGTTGGCGCGTGGCATGGCTACCAGTTCAATGATGAGATCAAGCGGGTGGCAGGGTGAAATGGCGGAATCATCAAACAGTTTGCGGATATTGATGACGCCCAAGCCTCTGATCTCAAGAAAATCCTGGAGCAGCGTTGGGCACCGTCCCATGACCCGCTGACCGTCGCCGACGGTGAATTCTGGCGCATCGTCGGCGACCAGTTGATGTCCCCGGCTGATCAGATCCAGCGCCAGTTCGCTCTTGCCGATGCCGGCCTCTCCTGCAATCAGGATGCCGACGTCGTCGATGACCAGAAACACACCGTGCGCGATCTGCATTCGTCAGAATGGGGCGATCAGGCCGCGATGTGTGACTGCCATTGGATCAGTTGCTGATACAGCGCTTCGCAGTGATGTGTGTTGCGTAATTCGGTCACCAGGTCGCGGTTGCCAAGCATCTCGGCCAGCCGGGCGAGGATCTCGAGGTGACTGGCATTGTCTTCCAGGGGAACTGCCAGTGCGAAGAGGATGTCCACCGGCGCCTGATCGGGTGCATCAAAGTCGATACCCTTTTCGAGCTTGATCATCGCAATGGTGGGTGAGGTGATATTGGCAAGGCGGGTATGAGGAATTGCAACCCCTCGTCCCAGGCCGGTGGTGCCGAGACGCTCGCGATTCAGGAGGCCATCGAAGGTTTCTTCTTCGGAGAGTTCCGGGCTGGATTTGGCCAGCAGGCTGCTGAGAATTTCCAATGCCCGTTTTTTGCTGGTGGCTTCCGGATTGCAGAGTATCTGGCCGGCCGGGAGAAGGGGTGCAATATTCATTGGCGCCAGGCCTTCGGTAGGCTATTCGGTTTCGCCGACCACGACGTTGCGGTGCGAACCTTCGTTGTGATTGCGGTGGTGGTTGTGGTTCTTTTCCTTATGCTTGACCACCTGACGGTCGAGTTTGTCCACGAGCTTGTCCAACGCAGCATACATGTCTTCCTCGACCGACTCGGCAAACAGCCGGGCACCGCTGACGTGCAATTCGGCCTCTGCTTTTTGCCGCAGCTTTTCGACGGTGAGAATCACTTTGGCATCGATCACTTGGTCGAAGTGGCGTGCCAGCCTCTGGAATTTTTCTGTGACATAGTTTCTGAGGGAATCGGTGATATCGACATGATGTCCTGTCAGCGTCAGTTGCATAACGGATCTCCTTGGTTGGATGGAAAGTCGCCATCTGGTGAGCCCGCGGGACGGGGGCAATCCACGATGTCCATGGATGCTTGTCCGGTTGCGGTGCGTTGCCGGATAGCGCGGTGAAACTGTGGAATGTACAGAGCGGATACGCCGAGCTGCGTATCGGGTGAGTCGAGCACGCCTTGTTTGTTGTTGTCAGGCAATATGCTTTCTCTCGTTGGAGGGAGGAATGCGCATGGCTTCACGATATTTGGCGACCGTTCTTCGAGCCACTTTTACGCCTTTTTCTTCTAATAAGATAGAGGTTATCTTGCTATCACTCAAGGGCTTTTGCGGATCTTCCTCACTGATCAGTGTACGAATCATGGCGCGAATCGCGGTAGCGGAGGCATTGCCACCGTCTGAGGTATTGAGCTGACTGGAGAAAAAGTACTTGAACTCGAACATGCCGCGTGGCGTCAGCATGTATTTGCTGGTTGTGACGCGGGAAATCGTCGACTCATGCATGCCCAGTTCTTCGGCGATATCGCGCAGTACCATGGGTTTCATCGCCTCCTCCCCGTGCTCGAAGAACCCCTGCTGCTTGTCGATAATGGCCTCGGCGACACGCAGAATCGTACTGTTACGGCTCTGGATGCTCTTGATGAACCAGCGGGCTTCCTGCAACTGCTCGCGGATGTACTGGTTGTCGGCACTTTTGTCACCGCGCTTGACCAGTGTCGAATAGTAGGGGTGAACCCGTAGGTGGGGAGCGATATCCGGATTGAGAGAGACCACCCACTTGCCCTCATGCTGCGTGACATAGACATCCGGCGTGACATAGGCGGCGGTGTTCTGGCTATACTCGGCGCCTGGGCGCGGGTTCTGCCGACGGATCAGTTCGATGGCGCGTTCCAGAGCCTCGGTGTCGAGACCACTGCGGCTCATCAGTTTTTTCAGGTTTTGCTTTTCCAGTTCGGTAAAGCAGCGCTGCAAGACCATCAATGCGTTGTCTTTCACTTCGCCATCGGCATCCGACTGCCGTACCTGGCTGATTAAACTCTGTTGCAGGTTTTCGGCGCAGCAACCCGGTGGCTCGAACTGCATGATCAAGTGCTGGACGACCTGCACCGATTCGATGTCCAGCGGCTCTTCAACTGCCTCGGCCGGGAGCGCGCTGGCGATCTCTTCGTAGAGACTCTCCAGGGGCTCGGCAAGATAGCCATCGTCGTCGATATTGTGGATTAGATACTGGCCGATCATCCGGTCGATGTCGTTAAGTGGCGTCAGCTCCAGTTGCTCCAGCAGGTGTTCGATGAGTCCTTCGGCTGCGCCGGGCTGGTTTTCCAGGATCTCGGCGGCCGAGACTGCGTCGGTATTGAGCGGGGGGGCAGGTGGCGCGTCGTAGACGCTGTCCCAACTTGTATCGACGGCGAGTTCGGCGGGGATTTGCTGGGTGGCGTCGGTGCCGGGCAGTTCGGTAGCGGCGTCAGCCGAAGCGTAGGGATTTTCCTGCTCGATCAGTGGTTCGTTGGTGCTTTGTTCGGGCTCTTCGAGTTCCAGCAGCGGGTTTTGCTCCACCATCTCCTGGATCTGCTGTTGTAGTTCCAGGGTCGAATACTGGAGCAGGCGAATGGTCTGCTGCAGCTGAGGCGTCAGCGTCAGGTTCTGGCCGATACGGAGCTGTAGATTGGCTTTGAGCATAGGGTTATTATGCCCGACGCACGGCTAATTGTTAAGCAAATTTCATGCCAAAAATTAAGCTCGGCATCCGAAATGAGAACTGTTAGAGGGTGAAGTTTTCGCCAAGATAGAAACGCTTGACGTCGGGGTTGTGCAGGAGGGCTTCGGGCTCGCCCTCGGCCATCATGTGGCCGTCGTGAAGAATATAACCGCGGGAGCAGATGCCCAGGGTTTCGCGAACATTGTGGTCGGTGATCAACACGCCAATGTTGTTATCCACAAGATGCGTGATAATTCGCTGGATGTCCAGTACCGAAATCGGGTCGACCCCCGCAAAAGGCTCATCCAGCAGGATGAACGATGGTTCCGTGGCCAGTGTCCGGGCGATTTCCACGCGCCGCCGTTCCCCCCCGGACAGGCTGATGCCAAGGCTGTCCCGGATATGCTCGATCTGCAACTCCTCCAACAGGGCATCGAGTTTGTCGTTACGCTGCTGCTGTGACAGTTCCTTGCGCAGTTCCAGTACTGCCTTGATGTTATCGGCGACGCTCAGTTTGCGAAACACCGATGCCTCCTGTGGCAAATAGCCGACGCCGAGCCGGGCGCGCTCGTGCATTGGTTTGTCGGTAATATCCGTGTCGTCGAGCGTAATGCTGCCGCCATCAGGAGGAATCAGCCCGACGATGATATAGAAGCAGGTGGTCTTGCCGGCACCGTTCGGGCCGAGCAGGCCAACGACTTCGCCGCTTTCGACATGCAGCGACACATCCTTGAGTATCGGTCGTTTCCTGAAGCTCTTGCTCAGGTTGGCAGCGCGCAGAATACTCATTCGGCCGGCTGGAAGATGACTTCGACGCGTTTTTTGGCCTTGCTGCCACCGGCCTTGAGGTTGCCCCGGTTCAGGTCGTATTCGATGTAGTCGTTTTCGATCCGGTTGCGGCCCTGGGTGAGTTTGCCATTGCCGATAAGTGTCAGCAGACCAGCGCTACTATCGAAGCGAATCTTGCCCGCTTCGCCGCTGACGTTGGTGCCGTCATCAAGGCGGGTGTCGAAGCGAGCCGGGTTGCCGCGCGCCTCGATGCTACCGAGCTTGCCGTCGGTGACGAATACGGTCAGCGACTCCGCCGTCAGCTTCATTTCGCCCTGGGTCAGCAGCACATTGCCGCTATAGGTTGTCGACTGCGCCTTCTGGTCGAGTTCCAGCGAGTCCGCAGAGATCTTTACCGGTGGCGCTGAAGCAGCCTGAACGGCAGCCGGAAGAAGTAGCGAAAGAGACAGTAATAGCAGGCGTAAGCGGCTGATTTCACGGAACATAGTAGCCTTCGATATTGTGGCGTAAGCGGAGCCAATGGGTCTGAAGATTAGCCGTCAATGCCTCCCCGCGCAAACGGCTATTACCCTGCGTGATGTTGACGAGGGCGTCGGTAGTCGCCAGTTTACGGCCAAGATCGAGCGCGAGATCGGATGTCGTCAGCGTCAGATCATCCTGTGCCTTGCCTGTTGCGACAATGCCGCCGCGCAGTTCCGCCTGTGTCATGGCGGCGTCCATCCACGCCGAATGTGCAGTGATGTCCCAGCGTCCAGTTTCGCTCAGCAGAATGAAACGTGGGGCCTCGAGCTTGAAATCATGACTGCCGCTGAGCTGCCGTAGCGCCGAGCCGGTGACACGGTGGGTCATGTTGCCGTCGTGATCGAAAGCGGCAAGCTTGAAGTCGTCCAGGTGGTAGTCGTCTTCGACCGTCAGGGGTGTGGTGTCGTCCTGTTGTCCCTGATCCAGTGTCAGCAACCAGGTGATCGCCAGAGCCGTGAATATGGCCAGTAGAGAAAGGTGTCCACGTGACATGGATTACAGGTAGCTGGCCAGTTTGTCGTCGAGCACCCCGCGTGCCCGCATCAGGAATTCGCAGACCTCCCGACCGGCGCCACGACCCCCCTTGGCGTGGGTGATCCAGTCGGCATGCTCCAGCACCATAGGATGCGAGTCCGCCACCGCGATCGCCAGGCCGACCTGCTTCATCACCGGCAGATCGACGACATCATCGCCAACGTAGGCGACCACCGCAGGGTCGAGCCCGGTTTCCTTGAGCAGTTCCGCAAAGGCAGGGCGCTTGTCGCGATGGCCTTGCATGACCAGCTCGATGCCGAGGTCGCGGGTGCGGTGCTTGACCACCTCGGAGCTGCGTCCAGTCAGAATGGCCGCGCGGATGCCGCACTCCTGCAGCATGCGGATGCCATGCCCGTCCTTCGAATTGAAGGCCTTGTACTCTTGGCCGTCGTCGCCAATGAACAGCGAGCCGTCGGTGAGTACGCCATCAACGTCGAAAATGACCAGTTCGATTGTCTTTGCCGTTGCGGTGAGTTGATCCATGATGACTGTTTTCCTGTTCTTATGCGGATAGTGGTGATCTTATCAAGGTCGGGGGTGGATACCATCCCGCAAGGGATATACGCCTTCGGTGGTGGTAGCCCTCCCTGACGCTGGATCCGAGTTATTCAGACCACCCCTGCCCGCAGCAGATCGAGCATGTTGAGCGCCCCGATGACCCGGTTATCCGCGTCGATCACCGGCAGGGCGTTGATCTTGTGCTTCTCCATCAGATTTAGCGCATCGACGGCCAGTGCATCGGCGCTGATGGCGCGGCAGGGCGATGTCATCTCCGAGTCGATATTGAGCTGGTGAATGTCGATCTGCCGGTCAAGCGTGCGCCGCAGGTCGCCATCGGTGTAGATGCCGATCAGCTGTCCGCTGCTGTCGGTAATGGTCGTGCAGCCCAAGCTTTTGGCCGTCATTTCCATCAAGGCTACCGTCAATGGTGTGCCGGGCGCTACCCGGGGCACATCGTCGCCATCGTGCATCACGTCGCGCACGCTGAGCAGCAGCCGCCGTCCCAGCTTGCCACCCGGGTGAGAACGGGCGAAATCTTCAGCAGTGAAACCGCGGATCTTCAGCAGGCTGACCGCCAGTGCGTCGCCCAGGGCCAGCGTTACTGTGGTGCTGGAGGTGGGGGCCAGGTTCAGTGGGCAAGCCTCTTTCTCCACCGAAATATCCAGGTGGATATCGCAGGCCGCAGCGAGCGGCGAGGCGGGGTTGCCCGTCATCGCGATCAGCGGCACATCGAGACGGCGAATGATCGGTACGATGCTGAGAATTTCGTCGGTGGATCCCGAATTGGAAATGGCGATGACCACGTCGTCCGCAGTGATCATGCCGAGATCGCCATGACTGGCTTCGCCGGGGTGGACGAAAAAGGCGGGGGAGCCGGTGCTGGCCAGTGTCGCCGCGATCTTGCCGCCGATATGACCGGATTTGCCCATGCCTGTGACGACGATGCGACCGCGGCAGTCATACAGCTTGTCGCAGGCGGCGATGAATGTGTCATCGAGACGTGATCTGAGCGCGGCAATGGCTTGCGCTTCGGTATCGAGCACATCGCGAGCGAGGTCGAGGAGTTGTTGCTGAGGTAGCGTCATGGTGGTCACGGATCGAGGAACAGCCAGGCCTGATAGGTGAAGAAGACCGCAACGAGCGCGAGCCCCTCGAACCAGTGAATGCGCCGGCTGCTGGTGCTGGCGCGAAAGCGGAAGGCCATCAGAAACAAGGCAACCGTCAGCGCCAGCATCAACGGGTAGTCGCGATTGAGTACCTGATGCGGCAGCGCTGCGGGCGCGATCAGGCCGGGCAGGGCCATGACACCGAACAGATTAAACAGATTCGAGCCAATGACATTGCCAACGGCGATATCAGATTCACCCTTGCGCACGCTGACGATCGAAGCGGCGAGTTCAGGCAGGCTGGTGCCGATGGCGACGATCGTCAGGCCAATCACCAGATCGCTGACCCCGAGGGCGGTGGCCACGTTGACCGCGCCCCAGACCAGCATCCTCGCACTGATCAGCAGCACGATCAGGCCAATGGAGAACCACATGATCGCAGTACCGAGCGGCATCTCGGCATTGACCTCGTCAGCGAGTTCCCCAATCAGTACGTCAGAGGGTTTCACCCGTGTCGCGTCGTAGATCAGAATGCCCATGACGATGAACAGTGACAGTAGCAGGATCAGACCATCGTTGAAGCTGAGGTAGTTGTCCCAGATCAGCACCAGGCCCACCAGCATGCCGACCAGCAGCACGGGAAGCTCCAGCCGGATCAGGCCGGATGAGATGATGACCGGGGCAACCAGCGCGGTCACGCCGAGGATCAGGGCGATATTGGCGATATTGGAACCCACCGCATTACCAACCCCGAGTGATGGATTGCCCTGCCAGGAGGCGATGGCTGCCACCAGCATCTCCGGTGCCGAGGTGCCGAGGCCGACGATGGTGATACCAATGATCAGCGGTGACAGCCCCAGATTGTGCGCAATGGCAGAGGCGCCATCGACGAAGCGATCCGAGCTCCAGACGAGCAGGGCAAGTCCGATGACGATGGCGAGAATGGATAGCAGCATATTGGATAAAGTCCGGATCGGCGGTCTTGGAGGGCGCGATTATACTGACTTTGCTGTTGCGGCGAGATGTTTTCCGTGAAGGCAGCATGGAGCGTGCAGAGTGAATGCGCTACGGTCAGCTCCGGGAACCCGCTTTTGGTGTTGCCAGATCTGTGCAATACGCCCCACAAACATTACGAAAGGTTACTGGTTGCCCCTTGCCAACTATGGCACCCTATGCCGCCATGGACGAAACGCATATCAGCATCGAGCAAGTCAGCTTTTCGCGTGGCGACCGGTTGATTTTCGATGGCATCTCAATGGAGATCCCACGCGGCAGGATTACCGCGATCATGGGGCCGAGCGGCACCGGCAAGACGACCTTGCTGCGGTTGATCGGTGGCCAGTTGGTGCCGGATTCAGGGCGTGTGCTGGTCAATGGGCTGGAAGTCGCCTCGCTCTCCCGCCGGCGGCTCTACGAGCTGCGCAAGCGCATGGGCATGCTGTTCCAGAGTGGGGCACTGCTGACGGACTTGTCAGTGTTCGAGAATGTCGCCTTCCCGCTGCGCGAACACAGCCGGATGCCGGAAGACATGATTCGCGACATGGTGCTGATGAAACTTCAGGCAGTCGGCTTGCGTGGCGCGACCGAGCTGATGCCGGCAGAACTGTCGGGCGGCATGGCGCGCCGGGTTGCGCTGGCGCGCTCGATTGTGCTCGACCCGGAAATGATCATGTACGATGAGCCGTTTACCGGGCTCGATCCCATCACCATGGGCACCATCGTTACCCTCATCAAGCGTCTCAACCGCGCACTGGGCATTACCAGTCTGCTGGTATCGCACGACGTTGAGGAAACGTTGTCGATTGCCGATCATGTCATTCTGATCTCTGCCGGCAAGGTGGTCGAAGCAGGCTTACCTGCCGAACTCGCCGCATCGGCCTCGCCCTGGGTACAGCAGTTCATCCAGGGCTTGCCTGATGGTCCGGTTCCCTTCCACTATCCTGCGCCGGATCCGCTCGAACAGTTTCTCGGAGGTGATCATGCTTGATCTGTTCGCGGGACTGGGGGCGGCAACGCTATCGGCATTGCAGCGTACCGGGCGTGGCTTCATTTTTCTGCTGCGCACATTGGCGGGCGTACCGCTGTTGCTGGCGCGCCCCGGGTTGTTGGTCAAGGAGCTCTTCAGTACCGGTGTACAGTCCTTGCTGATCATTCTTGTTTCCGGGCTGTTTGTTGGCATGGTGCTGGGGTTGCAGGGCTATGTCACCCTGTCGAAATTCGGTGCCGAGGAGTCGCTTGGCGTGATGGTCGCGCTGTCGCTGGTACGCGAGCTGGGACCGGTGGTGACTGCGTTGCTGTTTGCCGGGCGTGCTGGCTCGGCGCTGACGGCCGAGATCGGCTTGATGAAGAGCACCGAGCAACTGTCGGGCATGGAAATGATGGCGGTGGATCCGATTCATCGCGTGATCGCGCCACGTCTGACGGCTGGTTTTATCGCCATGCCGATACTGGCGGCGTTGTTCAGCGCGGTTGGAATACTGGGTGGCTATCTCGTCGGCGTCGGGTTGCTCGGCGTCGATGCGGGATCGTTCATGTCGCAGATGCAGGCCGGGGTGGATTGGCGCATCGATGTGTTGAATGGTGTTATCAAAAGCATCGCATTTGGCTTCGTCGTCACCTGGATTGCCGTGTTCGAAGGTTACGATGCCGTGCCCACTTCGGAAGGTGTCAGCCAGGCCACGACGCGCACGGTGGTGCATTCTGCGCTGGCGGTGCTGGCGCTTGATTTCGTGCTGACCGGACTGATGTTTACCTGATTGTCCGGCAGGCGGTATTGATAGTTTCAGCGTAACTACTCAGCATAGGTCCGTAAGCTGAGCAGTTGCGTTTCAGCAGTTGTTAATCTAACTGAATACATACTTTGGATGGTGATATGCGCACATCACGTACACAGGAAATTTGGGTGGGAATCTTTGTTGCATTGGGCATGCTGGCACTGTTCGTGCTGGCCTTGCGCGTCAGCAACTACAGCAGCTACACCAATGGCAACCAGTATCATGTCTATGTCTATTTCGAGAACATAGGCGGGCTCAAGGTGCGTTCGCCGGTGACCTTGTCCGGTGTCACCGTCGGCCGCGTCACCAGTATCGACTACGATCCGGACAGCCTGCAAGCAAAAGTCGAACTGGGTATCGAGGAGAAATACAACTTTCTCTCGACCGACACGGCTGCGAGCATCTATACCGCGGGTTTGCTGGGAGAACAGTACATCGCCCTGGAGCCTGGTGCCGAAGATGAGACGTTGGCAGAGGGGGACGAGATTATTCATTCCCAATCGGCAATGGTGCTGGAAGAGTTGATCGGTCAGTTCCTCGTTAAAATGAGTTCAAAATAGACTCGCAGCAATATGGCGGGGCAGGAGTAACGACTATGCAAATGATCAGAAAACTCGTATTGATACTTGGACTCGGTTTTTTCCTCGCGGCGGCTGTTGGCCAGGCTGCTGATGTAGCGCCGGATAAGCTGCTGCAGGAAAAAGCACAATTGGTCATGGCCGAGCTGCGGCGTGACGGTGGCGCGATCCGCAATGACATCAACAAACTCTATGATTTGGTTGAGCGTGAGATCCTGCCAATGGTGGATTTTACGTCGATGAGCAAGCTCATTCTTGGCAAGCACTGGAAGCAGGCAACGCCCGAGCAGCGCAAAGGTTTCATCAGAGCTTTTCGCAACCTGTTGGTCAACACCTATACCAAATCGCTGAAGCAGTATGCGAATCAGGAGATTCGTTTCTTCCCCAATCGCACCAAGATCAAGGGTAAGTATGCCACTGTCTATTCGGAGTTCGTCCCCGGCAACGGTCAGCGCAATGTGCCGGTCATCTACAAGTTGCGCAAGGACAAGAACGGCAACTGGAAAGCCTACAATCTCGAAATCGAGGGCTTGAGCGTGGTGAAGAACTTCCGCACCGATTTCAATGCCGAAATCAACGCCAAGGGGCTAGATGCCCTGATCGCCCGGCTGGAGAGCGAGCAGGAAGCACGTCGCCGCGAGGCTGCGGCATTGTGACAGCGCCGCAGCTGGTCAAGGTTGACGACGGCCAGTATCGCCTCACTGGCGAGATTGTCTTTTCGGTCGTCGCCACACTGGCCGACCGGCCGCTTGATGACAATGGCGGTGCCTGTCATGTCGCGCTCGACACGCTGGAGCGTGCCGATAGCAGCGTATTGGCGCTGCTGCTACGCTGGCTGCGTCGCGAGCGTCGGCGGGGCATCACATTGACGTTTTCGGGTTTCTCCGACCAGTTGCTGTCGCTGATCGACCTCTATGATCTGGAGCCGATTCTGCTGGAGTTGCAGCAGGAAGGGGGGAATGCAGTGGAGATCAGAAAACCGCTATAGCCTGTTCGAAGATGAGCCACTGATCGAGGTGGACTGATGAGGATGTTGCAAAGCTTGCGGTACACGAATTTGGTGGTACGCCGGTACGCAGATCGATGAGCATGCCCCCACCATTATCGCGTATCGGTGAGCGCCTGATGGCGCTCACCCTCAGGGTGACTCGCTGCCTTACTTCGACAGCGTCAACATCATGTCGTTCATCTTGTGGACGAAGCCTGCCGGGTCTTCCAGCTGCCCGCCTTCTGCGAGAATCGCCTGGTCGAGCAGCAGCTCGGCCCAGCCGTTGAAACGCTCGTCGTCCTTCTCGTCTTCCATGCGCTTGATGATCGGGTGGCCGGGATTGATTTCCAGCACGGGCTTGCTGGTGGGGACTTCCTGACCCGCCTGTTTCATCAATTGTTGCATGTACAACGCCATGTCGTAGTCGTTGAGCACGATGCAAGATGGCGAGTTGGTCAGACGCTCCGACAGGCGTACGTCTTCCACGTTCTCGCCCAGCGCCTTCTTCAGCTTCTTGATGATTTTCTTGGCGGCTTTCTGTTCTTCCTTGGCCTTTTTCTTGTCTTCCTCAGTTTCCTCGCCCTTGATTTTACTCAGGTCGAGTTCACCCTTGGCGACAGACTGGAAGCTCTTGCCGTCGAATTCACTGATGAAGCCCATCATCCACTCGTCGACGCGATCGAACATCAGCAGCACTTCAATGCCTTTCTTCTTGAACACTTCGAGGTGCGGGCTGTTCTTGGCCGCGTTATAGCTGTCGGCGGTGATGTAGTAGATCTTCTCCTGACCTTCCTTCATCCGACCGATGTAGTCTTCCAGCGAGACATTTTGTGCGTCGTTGTCATTGTGCGTGGAGGCGAAGCGCAGCAGCTTCAACACCCGCTCGCGGTTGTTGGTGTCCTCGACCGGGCCTTCCTTCATGACCTTGCCGAACTCTTTCCAGAAGTCGGCATATTTCGCCGGGTCGTTCTTTACCATCGATTCGAGCAGGCCGAGAATCTTCTTCACCGATCCGCTCTTCATGTTCTCGACCACGCGATTGCTCTGCAAGATCTCACGCGAGACGTTCAGTGGCAGATCATTGGAATCGAGCACACCGCGGACGAAGCGCAGATAGCGCGGCATCAGGTTCTCGTTGTCTTCCATGATGAAGACGCGCTGCACATACAGCTTGATGCCGTGGGCCTGTTTCGGCTCGAACAGATCGAACGGCGCTTTCGACGGGATGTACAGCAGCGAGGTGTATTCGTACTTGCCTTCGACGCGGTTGTGCGTCCAGGCCAGCGGGTCTTCGAAATCGTGGGCGACGTGCTTGTAGAATTCCTTGTACTCTTCGTCGCTGATCTCGTTCTTCGGCAGCGTCCACAGGGCATTGGCCTTGTTGACCGTCTCCCACTCTTCCTTGTCGTCCTTTCCTTCCTCGCCTTCCTTGCGCATCTTGATCGGCAGCGGTACGTGGTCGGAATATTTGCGGATGATCTGGCGCAGACGCCAGCCGTCGAGGAATTCATCCTCGCCTTCGCGCAGATGCAGAATCACCTCGGTGCCGCGGCTTTCCTTGTTGATCGACTCCAGCGTGTAGCCGGACTCTCCGGTGGATTCCCAGGACACGGCGGCATCAGCGGGTTCACCGGCCTTGCGGGTACGCAACGTCACCCTGTCGGCGACGATAAAGCTGGAATAGAAGCCGACGCCGAACTGACCGATCAGGTGAGAATCCTTGGCCTGGTCGCCGGTCAGGCTCTTGAGGAACTCGGCGGTACCCGACTTGGCGATGGTGCCGATGTTCTCGACCACTTCGTCGCGGGTCATGCCGATACCGTTGTCGCGGATGGTGATGGTGCGGGCATCCTTGTCGAACTCGACTTCGATACGCAGCTCGGGGTCGTCGGCCATCAGGCTGTCGTTGCCCAGTGCGGCAAAGCGTAGTTTGTCACAGGCGTCCGAGGCATTGGAGACCAGTTCGCGCATGAAGATCTCCTTGTTGGAATACAAGGAGTGGATCATCAGGTGCAGTAGTTGATCGACCTCGGTCTCGAATTGCATGGTTTCCTTCGTGGTGGCGTCGCTCATTGCCAGTTGTCTCCAGTACTGTTGAACGGAATGGAGCGCACAATGGGGACGCCGCAGCGGAATTCAACCCCAATTCCGGGTAGGCGGAGTCAAGTTGATCGTTCAAATGACGATAGCATCAAAAAAACCTCATCATTGGAGAACCACAAGATGTCCGTCGTCGCCGAATCCCTCGATCACAACCGCCTGCTCATGGAACTGAACCGTGCCGTCCGAAACGCCAACCGTGAAATCATCAACCCCCTGATCCCCGAACTCACTATCGACGAGCTGACGCCGGTCATGGCGATGGTGGCACGGGCCCGTGGTGATTACCTCAAGGCCTTGTTCACTATCACCGAAAGTGCCGGCGAAGGGCTGCCCAGCAGCGAAGACACGCAACGGTTGCGAAAAAAGCGCGAGAGCTACGAAGAGCTGCTGGCGGCCGCCAAGTCGCTGGAAGTGGCCATCGAGAGGGGTTATCTGGACGTCAGCGGCTAGGCCTGCTGTCATCATTGGGTGCTTGCCTGGAGAGATGTTCCAGCATTGCCTCGATGCGCGCCAGCCGTTGCTCCATCGACTCGGTGTGCTCGCGAATCCAGTGCACCTCGCCGGCTTCGCTGCTGTCGTTTTCCTGGTCGAGTTTTTCATGCTCCTTCTGCATCACATCCAGCACCACGCCGATCATCATGTTGAGGAAAACGAAGGCCGCCAGAAAGATGAAGGTGACATAGTAGATCCAGCTCAGTGGATAGACTTCCATCGTTTCGTACATCACGTCGGTCCAGTCTTCGAAGGTGGCGACGCGGAACAGCGTCAATAGCGAAATGGTGATGTCACCCCACAGCACCGGGTTGATCTGCTCGAAGAAGAAGCTGCCAAATGCGGCATAGACGTAGAAAATAATGAACATCAGCAGCGCCACGTAACCAATGCGGGGGACGGCCTTGATCAGCGCGTCCATCAGCATCCGCAGCTCAGGTATGATGGAGACCAGGCGCAGCACCCGGAAGATACGCAGCAGTCGTGCCAGCAACACCATGTCACCGCCGTCGATCGGTATCAGACTGGCGGTGACGATCAGAAAATCAAAGATATTCCAGCCATTTTTGAAGAAATTACGTAGCTTTTCTTCGGCAGCCATGCGAATCAGAATCTCGATCAGAAAGAACAGGGTGACTGCGAAGTCAAAGAACTTCAGTAGCTTCAGGTAGCGTTCGTCGATCTCATACGTCGTGGCGCCGATCAGCAATGCCGACAGAATGATGATCGCAATCACCACCATCTCGAAGATCTTGTTACTGCGCAGTGCCAGGAAGCGTGCACGCCATGTCGTGGCCGAGGTCATGGGTAGAACTCCAGGTTGAATAAGACAAAACGGGGCGTGATTCTATAGCGCTCCTCTTGAAATTGCTCCTGTTGTCATTTGCGGGTCATGAGCTGCTCCGCCCCGGGGAACGCTGACACTTGAGCGGCCTCGCTACGAGAACCACTGAGAAATCCCGTCTGGTCATTGCTACAATGAGAACTTGACGTATCCATCCCGGAGATAGCCATGCCTGCCACTGCTGCAGAAAGAGATGCAGAACCTCACAGCTACGGTGAATACCTCAGCTGGCCCGAGGATCTGCGCTATGAGCTGATCGATGGGACCGCCTACTTGATGTCGCCGGCGCCTTCACTCGATCATCAGGAGATCGCGGGTGAAATTTACTTTCAGCTACGCCAATCCCTCAAGGGTTCGAATTGCCACCCCTATATCGCCCCGCTCGATGTGCGTCTGCCAAAGGCCGATGAGGCTGATGAGGATATCGATACGGTATTGCAACCCGACGTTTTGGTGGTCTGCGATGAGACGATGCTGGATTCGAAAGGGGTACGAGGTGCGCCCGATTTTGTGGTCGAGGTGGTTTCGCCGGGTACTGCGTTTCATGACCACCAGCGCAAGCGGGCTATATATGAGCGTGCAGGAGTAAAGGAATACTGGCTCGTCGATCCGGTCGAGCGTTTTATTACGATTTATCGGCTCGGCGAGGCGGGCTATGGCAAACCCGATATTCAGCCGTTGGAGGCGGCGACCGCCGTCGCTGTGCTGCCCAAGGTTGTGATCGAGTGGGATCACTTGCTCCAACGTCTCCGCCCAGTCGCGGAATGACGCATAGTAACTATTCAGCACAGTCCCGTAACTGCTCAGATTGCCCCCGTTTTGCGTCAAATCAAGGCGGAAGCGCGCACGACTCCAAGGATGGAGGAGGTAGGGCGACGCAGGATGCTAAAGCCGAGTTTACAAGTGTAAATGAGCACTTCCAACGCAGAGTTGGCGCACACAGGGGGTAAGCTGAGCAGTTACGACGCATATTGCTCGTCAGTCAATAGTAGGGTGGGCGCTGCCCTGGGTGCCTACCGACAAGGCCAGTGAGAGTGCGCACGAAATACGCCCTGTCCCCGCCAGCAGTGTCATTGCTACAATGAGGCATCGACGTATCCATCCCGGAGATAGCCATGCCTGCCACTGCTGCAGAAAGAGATGCAGAACCTCATAGCTACGGTGAATACCTCAGCTGGCCCGAGGATCTGCGCTATGAGCTGATCGATGGGACTGCCTATTTGATGTCGCCGGCACCTTCGCTCGATCATCAGGAGATCGCTGGGGAGGTCTACCGGCAGCTTGCCAATCAGTTGGAAGATCAGCTTTGCAGGCCATTCATCGCGCCTGTCGATGTGCGTCTGCCGAAAGCCAATGAGCAAGATGCCGATATTGATACGGTGGTTCAACCCGACGTGCTGGTTGTATGCGATCCAGAGCAACTGGATTATCGCGGTGTGCGCGGCGCACCAGACTTCGTGGTCGAGGTGGTTTCGCCGGGTACTGCGTTTCATGACCACCAGCGCAAGCGGGCTATATATGAGCGTGCAGGAGTAAAGGAATACTGGCTCGTCGATCCGGTCGAGCGTTTTATCACGATTTATCGGCTTGGCGAGGCGGGCTATGGCAAACCCGATATTCAGCCGTTGGAGGCTGAAACGACCGTAGGCGTTTTGCCCGGGGTTTCGATCCAGTGGGATGCGCTGGTGGCCCGGTTGGCCGTGGTGGTGGAGTGATCCACGGGGCTACTGGGCAGTCCTGCTAGTTGGATATATGGTGCCGAGCCTGCCATGCATCCTCGGAGCCGGGTCACGCAGCACCAGCTCGGGTGGGGAGAACGGTGCCAGCCGTTCGACGAAGTCCACCACGCTCAGCGCGGGTGAACCGCGGAAGAATTTGGTCATTGGCCGGTCGCGCCAGATGCGATCGGAATAGAGATGGATTTCATGGGGCAGGTCGCCACGGCCATCTTCATTGAAATCGTAGCCGGCGTACCTGTCCCAGTAGTTTCCCAACCAATCGTTGTCCCTCACCGTCATCGAGGCGCTGCCGATGACATCGGCAAAGTTGTTGATGAAGTCGTTGTCGTGAATCACATGCCCACCTTTCTCGCCGTAGAAATACATCGCGATGTCGTTGAACAGCAGTGTATTGCGCCTTGCGTAGAGGATATTTTCAGGGTGGATCGGCGCATTCGCGCGCAGGCCGACGGCGCAGTGAATGAGCTGATTGCCTTCGATGACGACCTGCGAGCTTTCCTTGAAGGCGAGTCCGGAGCCGGTGAGCTTGCGCATGTGGCTGATGTGATTATCCCTGATGACGAGGTCGTTGGAGTAGAGCACGGTGATGCCGGTGGCGTTGTAATGCAGCGTATTGCCGATGATTTCATTGTCGGGGGAGAAGACGAACTCCATGCCGATGCGGCTGTGGTCGATACGGTTGCCGACAAAGCGGTTATCGCTGGCGTTGGTGATCACCAGATCGCGGACGTGGCTGAACACATTGTTGGTGATGGTGTTGTCGTGGCTGTACCAGAGCCGCAGCCCTTCGCCGCGCATGGAGATGTCGTAGTCTTTGGAGCTGACCTTGTTGCCGCGGATCAGGTTGCCATCCGACTTGCGCAGGTGGATGCCAAACAGACAATTGTCGATTGTCAGGTTTTCGACGATGTTATTGCTGCCGTTGACCAGCAGGCCGGCATCGAGCCGGTTGTGGGAATCGCCGGAATTGATGATGCGCAGATTCCGCAGCTCGACGCCATTGGCATTGATGGTCACCACGGTTTCATTGTCATCACCATCGATCGTGACCTTGCCTTGCCCATCGATCACCATCTTGCGGTCGATGATGACCGGGCCTGAGTAGACACCGGGATCGGGCACGAGTGTGCCGCCGGTTGGCGTCAGCGCGATATAGAGTTGCAGGGGCGGGTTGCTGAAAGCCGGTGCTGGTAGCAGACACAGGAGCAGAAGCAAGCGTGGTTTGAACTTGCCAGCCATGAGCTTGTCACGGCAGATCACTGCGCCGGAACTTGAGTTAAGAATAATGGGGCCTCGGCCACATTTTTTTACCGCCGTAGCCGGGAGTGTTTCCCCTTGCCCGATCCGGCGCCATGCCGCGGTTGCATCGCATGTGATAATCGAACACAGACG
>Ga0256839_1000876_pt1 | contig 38323 bp, 40 predicted proteins | sample 354166metaG_FD_185968 | JGI IMG/M metagenome (GOLD analysis project Ga0256839, IMG submission 185968) | Hydrothermal vent microbial communities from Mid Atlantic Ridge, Atlantic Ocean - 354-166 | ecosystem: Environmental > Aquatic > Marine > Hydrothermal vents | place: Atlantic Ocean: Mid...
TCCATGCCAGTTTACCTTTATGATCAGAGGATTATTTGTCAAAAGATCTGATCGGCAAACTGGCGTTAAGTTCACGTCTTATCCCGAGTTCAGGTTATACTAGGGTTCCCCATAACTGCTCCACATAGTCCTGTGCAGGGGGGCTTTCTTGTTCTCGCAAAAATCACTAATTTCAGTGGTGCCCTCTGAGAGATTACTCGATATCGAGTGATTATCAAAACTTTGTAACAGGTTATTGCTTTTTTGGGTTGTTGCATGTTTAGTTGAACAGCAGAAAAGCGCTTGATTTGATATACTCGGCGGATGTTACCTTATCCTGAAATAGATCCGGTTGCGCTGCAGCTGGGTCCTTTGAAAATTCATTGGTATGGTCTGACCTATCTTGTCGGATTTTCGGCCGCCTGGTGGTTAGGGCGTCTTCGCGCACGTCGGCCCCATTCTGGCTGGACGGATCAGCAAGTGGCGGATCTGATTTTCTACGGAGCATTGGGGGTGGTTCTGGGGGGGCGAATAGGCTATATCCTGTTCTACGATTTTGCTGTTTATATTGAAAATCCGTTGCGAATTTTCCAGATATGGCAGGGGGGCATGTCATTTCATGGGGGGTTGGTCGGTGTTCTGATCGGTATGTGGTTGTTCGGGCGGCGCTACAAGAAAACCTTTTTTGAGGTTACCGATTTTCTTGCGCCTATCGCGCCCATCGGATTGGGGGTGGTGCGGATTGGCAACTTCATCAATGGTGAACTGTGGGGCAAGGTGACTGACGTCCCTTGGGCGATGGTATTTCCGGGAGCAGGCCCATTGCCACGGCACCCTTCGCAGCTGTATGAGTCGTTTCTGGAAGGAGCGGTTTTGTTTTTGATTTTGTGGTTGTTTTCTAGCAAGCCACGCCCCGTCCGTGCGGTATCCGGTATGTTCTTGTTGTTTTATGGTGTATTCCGGTTCTTGGTTGAATTTGTTCGCATGCCAGATCCTCAGTTGGGTTATCTCGCGTTTGGTTGGGTGACCATGGGCCAGGTTCTCTCCTTGCCCATGATTATTGCCGGCGTCATTTTGTTCTGGCTCGCCTACCGCAATCGGGAAACTTCCACAAAAACCGTCGGAGCCAAGTAGGATGCGGCAGTATCTGAATCTGATGCGTCACGTATTGGATAACGGTGCGCGTAAGGAGGACCGTACCGGTACGGGGACTCTCAGCGTGTTTGGATACCAGATGCGCTATGATCTTGGTAAGGGTTTTCCTGTCGTTACCACGAAAAAACTGCACTTGCGTTCCATTGTTCATGAACTGTTATGGTTTTTGCGGGGTGACACGAACATCAAGTATCTGAGAGATAATGGTGTCAGCATCTGGGATGAGTGGGCGGACGAGAATGGAGAACTGGGGCCTGTTTATGGTTATCAGTGGCGCTCCTGGCCAACTCCCGATGGTGAATGCATTGATCAGATTAAGCAGGCGGTTGAACAGATCAGAAGCAATCCGGATTCTCGACGCATCATTGTCAGCGCCTGGAACGTTGCGCAGATAGAGAAGATGGCGTTGCCGCCCTGTCATGCTTTCTTTCAGTTTTATGTGGCCGATGGAAGGCTCTCTTGCCAGCTTTATCAACGCTCTGCTGATATTTTTTTGGGGGTTCCGTTCAATATAGCATCCTACGCCCTACTGACCATGATGATGGCACAGGTGGCTGGCCTGAAGCCGGGAGATTTTGTGCATACTCTTGGTGATGCGCATCTCTATGTGAACCATCTCGAGCAGGCCAAACTGCAGCTGTCCCGTGAGCCCTTTCCATTGCCAACCATGAAAATCAACCCGGCGGTGAAAGATATTTTCGATTTCAGTTTTGACGATTTTGAATTGGTGAATTACCAGTATCATCCTCATATAAAGGCTCCTGTCGCGGTATAAGGCGAAAATGAAAATTTCGTTGATCTGGGCCATGTCTGATGATCGCGTAATCGGAACCAGTAACCGGTTACCCTGGAAGTTGCCTGCGGATATGCGCTGGTTTCGTCGCCATACTTTGGGGAAGCCCGTTGTTATGGGGCGCAAAACGTTCGAATCCTTTGGTGCCAAGCCTCTTCCGGATCGCCACAACATTATTGTTACCCATGATCGAGACTACCTGGCGGAGGGGGCGCAGGTGGCATCTTCGGTTGATGAAGCTCTGGCTGCTGCTGCGTCTGCAGAGGAGGTTATGGTTATCGGTGGGGCCCTTTTATATCAGCAACTGTTGCCGCGTGCCGATCGGCTTTACATGACTTTGGTACATGGTTCTTTTGAGGGGGATACCTGGTTTCCCCGGTTTGATCCAGATGAGTGGCAGGAGAAAGAAAGACATGACTTTAGTGCAGATGAAAACAATCCCTGGCCGTACAGTTTTTTTATTCTGGACAGGAAAAGTTAATGTTAATCAGTAACCTGGAGGTGGTTCCCGGCTACAATATTGTAAAACACCTTGGTCTGGTTCAGGGTAGTACTGTGAGAGCCAAACATGTTGGTCGCGATATTATTGCAGGGCTGAAAAACATTTTCGGGGGTGAGTTGAGTGGCTATACCGAGCTGCTGCAGGAGGCCCGGGAGGAGGCTGTGGAGCGAATGAAACAGCAGGCGCTGGCGGTTGGTGCCAACGCCGTGATTAATGTCCGTTTCTCCACCTCTTCGGTGACTCAGGGGGCCGCCGAACTGTTTGCTTACGGAACGGCGGTGGTTGTGGAAGAGAAATGAGCAATCTGGTCCTTTTTCTGCTTCTGCTGGTTTTAGGCTACAGTTTTGGCCGTTACGCCGAGCAGCGCCACTATCGTTCGATTATTCGGAGAGAAAAAGAGTATAGCGATGTGGTGCTGACCACTGTTCGGCGACCGGCGCCCGGTGTTGAGTTGACAGGGAGCGAACTGGTTGCGGGTAGTGTGGTGATTTCTGTCGATTATTTCAAACGATTTCTAGCCGGACTGCGCAACCTGATCGGCGGCAGGATGACGTCCTATGAGACGTTGCTGGATCGTGGCCGGCGTGAAGCAATTTTGCGGATGAAGCAGCAGGCCAAAGCCCGGGGAGCAAATATGGTTTTCAATGTCAAAATGGAAACCGCCTCTATTTCAAAAGATGGTGGCAGTGCGTTGGGATCCGTAGAGATCCTGGCCTACGGAACTGCCACTACAGTTACCATACGGGAGTAGCGGTGTAGTTGAGATATGAGAATCCTACGGTTCCGGAGGGTATAAACACCTCCCGGGGGCATCCGCTGAAACGGCTGCTGTTTCTTTTCGCTGCCCTGTTTTTTCTGCTTGTTATCGTTGTCTTTTCTTTGCGCTTGATGGCGGTTTGGGCGGCCCCCTATATTCCGTTTGCCTATGAACAGCGACTGGTCGGGCACTATTTCTCGCAAGACAAAAAAAGTGAGAGTCATGCCCGGCTGCTCTCCTATCTTCAGTGGCTGGCGCAGCGGCTGACCAAGGCGGCGAATCTGCCTGATGATATGACTGTAACCATTCATTACCGGGATGAACCCATGGTCAACGCGGTAGCAATGCCGGGTGGCCATATTGTTATCTATCGGGGTTTGCTGGAGCGGCTTGATAGTGAAAATGCCCTCGCGATGGTGATGGCCCATGAGATCGCGCATGTTAAACGCCGTCATCCGCTGATCAATTTGGGCAGCGGGGTTGTTTTCAGTCTTGTGATTGCCGTTGTTACCGGTTCAACGGGAGATGCTGTGACGGGTAGAATTATCGGTCAGTTGGGCAGGATTGCCGATTTGGGGTTCAGCCGGGAGCAGGAGTTGCAGGCGGATTTTGATGCTCTTTACGCTGTTCATGCTCTCTATGGCCATGTTTCAGGTGCAGATGATCTGTACAGCGTGTTGCTGCAGGAGGCGGAAGATGACCTATCCAGCCGGGTTCCCGAATTCATGCAGACCCATCCTGTGCTAAAAAAGCGTCTTGAACGTCTGCGTGGAGTGATACGTGAACGGAACTGGCCGGATGACAGGCCGGTTTTAATGCTGCCTGATTTCAACTGAGAGTGATAAAAGCTGTTGTCCGATTAACCAGCAAGGCTGGTATTGTCCTACGCGAAAAAGGATCGGATTCCGTTATGGAGCGGTAACTGAGAAAGCCTTTCTGGCTGCCGGGGAGTACCAGGCGGGCATGTCAGCCAAGTTGATGGTGGTAGAATAGCCGAGAACCGCAAAGATGCCGTTAACCGGAGATATCCCTGTTATTAGCGGCTTCCTCTGCTGCCTTGCGCCTTTGTAACATAACCCGGGATATGAAAAGCCCCGCTTCAAACAGCAGCCACATGGGGATCGCCAACAGGGTCTGGGAGATGATATCAGGAGGTGTTAGTAGCATGCCGATAACGAATGCTCCAACAATGATATAGGGACGCATGGCAGCCAGTTTTTCCGGCGTTACCGCACCGGTCAGCACCAACAAAAAAGTGGCGACCGGTACTTCGAAGGCGACTCCGAAGGCAAAAAACATCTTGAGTACAAAATCGAGGTATTTACTGATATCCGTCATCACTGCGACGCCTTCCGGAGCGGTTGAGGTGAGAAAACCAAATACCAGAGGCATAACGGCGTAGTAGGCGAAAGCCATGCCGATGTAGAACAGCAGGGTACTGGATACCAGCAGTGGCAACATCAATCGCCGTTCATGCCGGTACAGGCCGGGTGCCATAAAAGCCCATGCCTGGTACAGGATTACCGGGATGGCGAGGAACATGGCAAGAACGAGCGTCAATTTGAACGGGGTCAGGAAAGGGGAGGCAACCTCTGTTGCTATCATGGAGCTGCTTTCCGGCAGGTGCGCCAGTAGCGGTGCTGCCAGCAAGGTATAGAGATCGTTGGCGAACGGGATCAGGGCCAGGAAAAGCAGCCCTACTACCAGGACTATACGCAACAGTCGATCACGCAGTTCGACCAGGTGGGAGAGAAAGGGTTGCTCCCGGGTTACCTTGTCTTCACTATCGCCGGGCGGGAGGCTGTCGTGTTGCGTCATTTTGACGGAGCGTTGAGTTCATTTGTTGCCGGGTTGGCAGTCGGCGATTCAGATTCGGGCTGTTTCTCCGTTGGCTTTATCGCCTCTTCCAGATAGTCTGCTGCCGCTACCCGCTCCAGCTCGGATTGGGTCTGGTGCAGTGACTGTTTAAGCTGATCGAGTTCGGCCTTCTGCTCCTCCATAATCTGCTTCAGTTCGCTGGCCTTGAGCTCCTGCTCGATATCTGATTTAACCGAGGTAATAAAGCGCTGTATCTTTCCATACCAGTTGCCCGCTGTACGCGCAACCGCCGGAAGCCGCTCCGGCCCGATCACCAGCAAGGCGATGATGGCGATAATGGATAGTTCCCAGAAACCGATATCAAACATGGTTGTGGTGGTTCCAGATGTTGCCGGGTGGAAAAAGAGGCTGTTTCCGGATCAGCTTTTGGTTTTTTCCTTGCTGGCTTCACCTTCGATGATACGACTCTGTTCCTGCTCCTTTTTTTCAATGTTGTCCTGTTCTTCATCTTTCATGGCAGTACGAAAGCCTTTGATGGCTGCACCCATATCACTACCCACGTTGCGCAGCCGTTTGGCACCAAACAGGACGAGCACGATGGCCAGAATAATCAGCAATTGCCAGGGACTGATACCCATAAGTTTATCTCCAGTTGTTAAATCGTCTAAAAACCACGTAGTTCAGGGCCACCCAGCAAGTGAATATGCAGGTGGAAAATGATCTGTCCGCCGCCCTTTCCGGTATTGATTATGGTGCGGAACCCCTGTTCCAGCCCTTGTTCTCTGGCCAGTTCCGGTAGTAGCCGTATCATATGGCCGATGAGTTCATCATGCTCCGGTTTGAGATCCTCCAGCGTAGCAAGGTGAATACGGGGAATGACCAGCAGGTGAACTCTGGCTTTCGGGTTGATATCCTTGAACACGACTACCCGCTCATCTTCATATACCTTGTCTGCGGGAACGTCGCCTGCGACAATTTTGCAAAACAGACAGTCACTCATTTCTGTTCTCTCCCGGCCTTCTCCTTAATACCCGACAGGCCAAAGCGGCGCTCCAGTTCTGCCAGAACATCCCCAGGGCCGGCACCGAGGTGAGCCAGCATTACCATCGTATGAAACCACAGATCGGCTGTTTCATAAATGACCTGTGGCATGTTTTCATCTTTGGCAGCTATCACGGTCTCGGTGGCCTCTTCACCAATCTTCTTGAGAATGGTATCCAACCCCTTGTCATACAGTCCCGCCACATAGGAAGAGGCTGGATCGGCCTGTTTTCGCGCCTCCAGTACTTGAGACAGTTTTTCCAGTGTATCATTCATTATGATGTATAAATTTCCGCAGGATCCTTGATTACCGGCTCGACAGTCTGCCAGCGCTCTTTTTCCAGGCGTTGGTAGAAGCAGCTTTCACGTCCGGTATGGCAGGCTATCCCGCCTTGTTGCTCCACGCGCAACAGGATGACGTCGTTGTCACAATCCAGGCGGATCTCCCGGACTTTTTGCCGGTGGCCTGAGGATTCACCTTTGTGCCACAGTTTTTCTCGTGAACGGGACCAGTATACTGCGTGGCCCTGAGCTGCAGTAAGGCGCAGTGCTTCACGGTTCATCCAGGCAAACATCAATACCCGGCCGCTGTCTGAATCCTGGGTGATAACCGGTACCAGTCCGTCCGGGTTCCAGTGTATTTTTTCCAGCCAGCCGGATTCCAGGTTCACAGCCGTACCTCGATACCCTTGTCTTGCATGTGGCGTTTGGCTTGTTCGATAGTGTACTCACCAAAATGAAAAATGCTGGCGGCCAGCACGGCATCGGCGTGGCCCTGGATAATGCCTTCTGCCAAATGCTCCAGGTTGCCTACACCACCCGATGCAATTATGGGCACAGAAACCGCATCGCTGACCGCCCGGGTAAGTTCAATATCAAATCCTGCCCTGGTGCCGTCCCGATCCATGCTGGTAAGCAGTATCTCGCCAGCGCCGTAATCCACCATTTTGCGCGCCCATGCGACTGCATCGATACCGGTGGGGTTGCGCCCGCCGTGGGTGAATATCTCCCAGCGCGCCGGTTCACTGTCTGTGTTGACGCGCTTGGCGTCAATGGCCACGACAATGCATTGGGAGCCAAAGCGTCCGGCGGCTTCCCTGACGAATTCGGGGTTGTTTACCGCTGCGGTATTGATAGCGACCTTGTCGGCGCCCGCTTTGAGCATGTGACGGATATCCGGGCTGGTGCGAATTCCGCCGCCGACTGTGAGGGGGATGAACACCTGTCCGGCCACAGCTTCCACCACATCGGCCATGGTTTTGCGATCTTCATGGCTGGCGGTGATATCCAGAAAGGTGAGTTCATCGGCTCCCTGTTCATCGTAGCGGCGGGCAATCTCCACCGGATCACCGGCATCACGGATATCCACAAACTGAACCCCCTTGACCACACGGCCATTGTCCACATCCAGACAGGGAATAATTCGTTTTGCCAGACTCATGATTCCGTGCGGGTCAGTTCATCGGCCAGTTTCTGTCCGGCGCTGAAATCCAGCGTGCCTTCATAGATGGCGCGTCCGGTAATGGCGCCCTGTATACCTTCCTCGGCCACTGCGCACAGGGCACGGACATCTTCCATATTGGTGATGCCGCCGGAGGCGATTACCGGTATGGTGATGGACTGGGCCAGGGCAACGGTGGATTCGATGTTGACGCCGTTCATCATTCCATCGCGGCTGATATCGGTATAAATGATCGCTTCCACGCCATCTTTTTCAAAATGCTGTGCCATGTCGATAACATCGTGATGAGAGAGTTTCGACCAGCCATCCACGGCAACCTTGCCATCTTTGGCATCCAGGCCGACGATAATGTGGCCGGGAAACTCCAGACAAAGATCATTGACGAAGTGGGGGGCGGTGACAGCCTTGGTGCCGATGATGACATAGCGCACACCGGCATCCAGGTAGGTTTGCACGGTATCTTCATCCCGGATTCCACCGCCGATCTGAACCGGCAGATCAGGAAACGCCTCACAGACCTCATGCACAGCGGAGGCATTTTTCGGCTGCCCGGACAGGGCGCCATCCAGATCGACCATGTGCAGCCGTCGGGCACCTGCCTCTACCCAACGCCGGGCCATCTCTACCGGGTGGTCGGAGTAGGTGGTGACATCATCCATGCGGCCCTGGCGCAGGCGTACGCATTTGCCGTCTTTGAGATCGATTGCAGGTATCAGCTCCATATGCGTTTACTGTCTCATGGTTGTTCAGGGTTCGGGTTTCTGTGGCAGCCGGGATTATCCATCCCAACGCAGAAAGTTGGCGTACAGGGTCAGCCCGGCATGTTGGCTCTTTTCCGGGTGAAACTGTACCGCAAAGATATTGTCCCGCGCTACTGCTGAAGCAAACGGTTCGGGGTAGCAGGTGGTGGCGGCTGTCAGTCGATCGCCGGCCGGGGTTACGTAGTAACTGTGTACGAAATAGAATCGCGTGTCCTGCTCGATGCCCCGCCAGAGCGGATGCTCAATACACTGGTGTACCTGATTCCAACCCATGTGGGGAATCTTCAGACGAGTGCCACTGGCCGGATCGTTCATGTCCGTGGCAAAGGCATGCACCCCGCCCGGCAGGATTCCGAGGCAGGGGGTACCGCCGTTTTCTTCACTGTGTTCGAACAGCGCCTGCATGCCGACACAGACACCCAGAAAGGGCTTGCTCTGTGCCGCTTCGCGTATGACCTCATCCAGTCCGAGGCGTGTAATTTCTGCCATACAGTCGCGGATTGCCCCAACTCCGGGCAGGACGACCCGTTCGGCGCGCAGGATCTCTTCAGGATCATGGCTGACAGAGACCTGCACGGCATCGCCGCCGGCAAACTCCAGCGCCTTAGCAACGGAATGGATATTGCCCATCCCGTAGTCAATGATTGCAACCCTGTTTCCCATCGCCTATAAGGTACCTTTCGTGGACGGGACAGTATTTTCGCAGCGTGGATCTTCTTCCAGCGCCATGCGCAGGGCACGTCCGAACGCCTTGTACACCGTTTCAGCAATGTGGTGAGCATTCTTGCCCCGCAATCCATCGAGATGCAGTGTTACCTGGGCGTGATTGACAAAGCCCTGGAAAAACTCGCTGAACAGTTCGGTATCAAATTCGCCGATGGTGGCGCGAGGAAATTCCACTGCGTATACCAGACCGGGGCGGCCGGAGAAGTCTACCACCGCCCTGGCCAGCGCCTCGTCCAGGGGAACATAGGCATGACCATAACGGCGGATCCCTGTTTTGTCGCCAACCGCTTTGGCAAACGCCTGCCCCAGCGTGATACCAATATCCTCCACAGTGTGGTGGCCATCGATATGCAGGTCGCCTTCAGCCTGGATGTCCAGATCGATCAGGCCGTGCCGCGCCACCTGATCCAGCATGTGATCCAGAAATGGCAGACCGGTGTTGAGGTGAGCCTGCCCGCTGCCGTCCAGATCAAGCGTGATGCTGATCCGGGTTTCCAGGGTTTTACGCTCTACTGTGGCGCAACGTTTTGACATGATTTTTCCACGGGTTGAAATCGGTTCATAGCGGATAGAATACTCTTATCTGCCATTAGTTTGAATAGTGATGCCCGCTTTGCGATTAACCAATGGCTTTCATCAGCTTTCCAATTTTCTCCGCACTACCCGCCACATGAAGCGTAACCGCGCCTTCACAATCCTCTGCGCCACCCGATGCCACCATGGTGGCAGTCAGGTCATACAGGATCCGGATGGCGTCAAGCTCGGTCACTACCGTGGCGAAACCCGCCATGATCGGCATATATCCCAGCGGGGCGCCGGTTGCCTGTGACAGCCGCTGTTGCCCGAGTTTGCCACCGATGGCAGGGATTGACGGGACAAGTTTTGTCAGGGAGATCGGGATGATCAGTTCAGCGCCGCGAGCATAGATGATCGGCAAGGCGCTGCCAATCCCCCCGCCAACAGGGGAGCCCAGCAGGATCCCCACATTGCCTTCAGCATCAATCGCATTGCCGCTTTTGATGTAGATATCACCAGCTTCAAACTGTTCCAGCAACGGGCCTGGCCATCCCCTGGATACGTGGCTGTGTTCGATCAGGTAAGGGCCGGGGCCGCGGCTTTTTACCGGAGTTTCTGCGAATGCTCCACCCTGGATCCAGCCAATGGAAAAGGCGGCATGGCCAGGATCCTCACCCAATAGCGACTGCACAACATGACGGGTGGTACCGCCGCCGGCGATGATAATTCGGCCATTGACCATGGCTCGTTTCAGCTGCGGCAGTTCGGCAACGGCACGGCCAATCAGGTGACGGGCTGTGTCGGGAGGCAATACGATCAGGGCAGTTTGTGGTTTCATCCGCCCTATTATCGCGGATTCTGTAACTTGCTGCTAATCAGAATTCCAGTTTGTCGTCTCGGTTGGAGCCGGCGTTAACCCTGAAGCAGTGCAGGTTCCGCAGTGAAGCTCTCATAATGGGTGAGGCAGTAGCCAAGCCACTCTTGCAGTAGTTGATTCAGCTGGCGCTTTTCGTCCCGATGCCGCATCTGGGGATTGGGGTAGTCGTAGCGACCTTCAAAACGGTGTTCTCCCTGGTAGGAAAGAACTTCGGCTACCTGAGCATCATGATAGATGCGGACTTTCATGGCCATATCAACAAGATAGGGGGTTTGCTGTTTGAAAGCGTGTTTGATAGTGAGGGTTGTGGTATAACGGCTGCATTCCTGGATAACGACATTCAGCGTCATTTTGTCATTCTGGATGCTGATCTCGGGGGTTGCCATATCGATCAGATCCGGAAACAGTTGCAACAGGTTGCGATAGTTGTTTTCAAATACCCACATGGGTGAGGGTTGTCGATTGTTGGTCTGATATTGATGCATGGCTGTTACTGTTTATTTGTCAATGATTCTGGATATAGCTATCGACATCTGTTGCTGCGTTCTGTAGTTTTTATCCTACCTGAATTTATCCTGGATGTTTCATTGAGTTCACTTGTCTGTTGTCGCTCCGAGACTACTCTCTGGAATACTGAATGACCAAAATAATAGATTATTCGAAAACTTTGCCCCAATATCTGCTGCCGCACCATCTGCTGTCACGGGCCGTAGGTGGATTGGCGCGATGCCGGATTCCGGCGGTCAAGAACCTGCTGATTGACGGATTCAGACGCCTGTATGACGTAGATCTGAGTCTCGCAGTCGAGACCGATCCGCACGGCTATCCGGATTTCAACAGTTTTTTCACCCGCGCTTTGCGCCCTGATGCACGCCCTCTGGCTTCGGCAAACGGAGCAGTCGTTTCTCCGGTGGATGGCCGGGTCAGTCAGGCGGGGGCGATACATGATGATTCTCTTCTGCAGGCGAAAGGAAAAGAGTTTTCACTGGCCCAACTTCTGGGCTCTCCGCAACGGGCCAATGTTTTTCAGGGGGGGGATTATGCGACGATCTATCTTTCTCCGCGGGACTATCACCGTATCCATATGCCGCTGGCCGGGAAGTTAACCGGGATGGTGCATATACCGGGTCGTCTGTTCAGCGTCAGTCCGGCGACTACCCGTGTGGTCCCTGGCCTTTTTGCCCGCAATGAGCGGGTGGTCTGCCTGTTTGAGACGGATGCAGGGCCGATGGCCATGGTACTGGTTGGAGCGATATTTGTGGCCAGTATCGAGACAGTATGGGCGGGGGTTGTGACGCCACCCGCAGGCAAGGAGATCAGTGTCCGGGATTTCCGCAATGATGCGCATGCGCTGGAACTGGAACAGGGGGCAGAGATGGGGCGGTTTAACATGGGTTCTACGGTTATCCTGCTGTTTGGCCGGGACCAGGTTGAATGGGGGCAGGCATGCAGGCTGGATGCAACTGTGAGGATGGGGCAGCAACTGGGTGTTTGCCGAAGCAAGCTGCCTGCCAACTGACCTTGTTGGTGTGTCTGGCTTGTGTCTAAAAATGTCTCAAATCAGCTTTTTTCGGGTTTGTACAAAATTTTTTGATCCAGATTAAACGTGGTCGGTTGCGGTTTTGTATATACTCACGTATATAGTTATCCGGGAACAGGTCAAGTGTGAAGATATTTTGACCTGTTGCTCTGTCGAAGAGACGGAACGCTGCTGTGCAAAGTAAACTGGTTATAATGTAAATTCTAGTTGATTAAGAGGTAATAAGTGATGAACGTAAAAGGAAGTATTCTTAAATTGTCTGCCGTTGCCCTGGCACTTGGCTTGATGGCCGGCTGTGCCCACAAGGGTCCTGCAGTAACACCGGAAGATGTTGCCAAGGCGCAGTCCGCTGCTGATGCAGCAATGGCTGCTGCAACCAAGGCTCAGAACAGTGCTGCTGCCGCAGAGCGGACAGCAAATGCGGCAATGAATACGGCAGAGGATGCCAAGCGTGCCGCTGATGCATGCAGCGAGCGTTGTGGTCGGATGACCGAGAAGGTGATGGCGAAGTAAACGCTGGATCTTTCGATAGCGGTATCTCTTCAAAACAGCAAGCCGTGCGATAGCCGTCTGGCCTGCTGTGATGAGGGGAGAGTCAAGGGCTTGGTGGTAATACCTCCAGGCCCTTTTCCATATTATTTTCTGTAACAAACTCGGGCATACTCTTTTTCTTGGCTACAGCGATGGGGATTCCCCGTTGTTGGCGGGCTATCTGCTGAACTTTCTCCCAGTCCAGAACTGCCGGGATATCTCCACGGGCCGCGGCAACCACCTTTACCACGGGTGTCAGATTAAGTGCCTTGTCAGGCTCTTTCATTGTTTCTTCCAGTGGCGGATGGGCTTCCAGATATAACTTGTCATTAAGCCATCCGGCCTTGTAGGGCTGGTTGATAATCCGTACGGGTGTTTTTACGGGTATCAATGGAAACAGTGCTTCGATATCTTCCGGATACATCCGGATACATCCGTGGCTGACGCGCATCCCGACACCGTATGGCTTATCGGTACCGTGAATCAGGTAGCCCGGCATTCCCAGACGCAGGGCAAAACGTCCGAGAGGGTTGTCCGGGCCGGCTTTCACCACTCTCGGCAACTCGATTCCCTTTTCAGCATATTCAGCGCGAATGGATTCTGGAGGTGTCCAGGTCGGATCTTTGGTTTTTTGTGTAATCCGGGTTTTCCCGGTTGGTGTTTCCCATCCTTCCCGCCCAATTCCGATTGGGTGGGTAATCACGCGATTTTCTCCTGCGGGGAAGTAGTACAGACGGAGTTCGGCAAGATTGATAATCAATCCTTCCCGGGGAGGAGGGGGCAGGATAAACCGGGTAGGAATAACAATACGTGTTCCTGCACCGGGGAGCCAGGGGTCAACCCCCGGGTTGGCTGCCAGCATCTCACGATAACCGAGACCATAGTCTCTGGCAAAATCGGAGAAGGTGTCTTCGTATCGGCTAGTTATCTCCACAGGAGCGCCGACAACATCCTGTCCTTCCGGTGGTAAAGGGAAGCTGAGTGCATAACAGCCAGTGGAGATGAGCCCCAGCCAGATTCCTCCTAACCAAATCAATACTTTTTCCATGTTGTTTGCTGCCATCCGCCGTTAAGGCCAAGTTGTCGCACGCAGAAAATGTGCTGCGTCAATAATCAGCGCTCAGTATGCCCATATATGGGTTTCGATTAAAGAGCCTATCTCTCTTTGCCGATAGGTTTTTCATGGCAGTGGCACATTATTGACGGGTGGAACCGTCAATATTGCGTCAGCCAGGATGGTCACATCCCGGAAAGCGCACAGGGACGTTGATTGTATATGAAATGTCCTGAGAGCCATTGTTGTATGAATATTTTCAGATTCTGTAGCGAGGCCGGGTGTTGCGTTTTCGACACCAGAGCGCCACTGATGATCATATTGGGCAGTATGCTCATATTGATTCTGCTGGGAGGATGTCAGGACGGAAAATCAACCAGCGACAGCAGCCAGAAGATATTGAAAGAGCTCTACCCTTCAGTGGTCGATGTGATCCGAGACAGCCAGCCGGAAGATGCATATTTCAGTTATGACTCTGACAAGGGGATCTACTATCGTGCCGTTCCCGGGTTTGTCTGGCAAGGGGTTTTGGCTGATGCTGATAACCAGTTCGCAAATCCGGCCGCTTACGACTATGCCGGTTTTGCCATGCAGGTGGAAACCAATGAAAACAGGCCGGATCTGGAGCAGATTTGCAGCAGTTCGGTCGCGATAGCACTCTATCCTCCTGTTGCTACAGCTACGGGCACCGGTGTGGTATTTGATCCGGTTGTCGGGCTCGGTAACAGCTCGGTTACCGGTAGTGACGGCCAGTGCGGGAATGACTATTTTCAGCTTCGGGCGCTGGATGATGATGGTGATGGGGCGTGGGATCGTTTCCTGTACAGCTTTCCTCCCGGCGAGAACAGTGAGGTGTTGCTGACGGATGCAGCGCCCGGCGGCTGGCAGCTTCGGAATGGGGCAACTGTGCTGGCGAATTTTGAACTACCTTCTCTGTCTCCGATTGCGAATGGAGAACCTCGGGTGCTTATGCCCGTTCCACGTATCAATCGGGATGTTGAAACAGGTCTGGTTGATAGCGTGGAGATCCGCTGGTGGCACTATAATTCGAATACCGCGCTTTATGAGCCGGTTCAGAGTAGCGATCAGATCTACCGTTCGGCGGTGGCGCTGCTTGATACGATTACCCCGGTTGACGGTGAAATCCGCGAGGAGTACCACGCCTATGGTCTTGCCGACCGGGCCGTTTTCCCAAAATATCCATGGCGAGTGGTTGGTGATCCCAGTGCAGGCGGGGATGATATGCGGGTTACTGCTGTGCAGATTTCGTATCAGGTTGATGGCGTTGCTTACCGTTTTGTCTGGCAGGCTTCATAAATTTCAGGCCCGCCCGATGGGGAAGCTTAATACCTCGCTGATTTCCGATGCGCCGGAGGAAAGCATTAACAAACGATCTACCCCCACTGCAACGCCAGCGCAATCGGGCAGGCCATAATTCAGGGCGGCCAGCAGATTTTCATCCATGGGTGTTGCGGTTTGCCCATTGTGAGCGCGTTGTTGCAGCTCTTCGAGAAAACGGCGCTGCTGTTCGGCCGCATCGGTTAATTCACGAAAGCCGTTTGCCAGTTCCACCCCCTGCAGAAACAGCTCAAACCGTTCTGCTACTAACGGATTGGTCGGGCAGATGCGGGCCAGAGCCGCCTGGGAGGCTGGATAATCAAATATAAAAGTCAGTCGTTGTTGCCCTAGTCGAGGTTGGATTACATGACTCATTAGCAGATTCAGCCAGTCATCCCGGTCCTGTTTGGCGAGTCCGGTTACCCCTTTTAATCCGTGCTGTTCTGCGCAGCTGATAAGCTGCTCGCAGTTGGCTTGGTGCGGATCAAGTCCTGCATATTGTTCAAAGGCCTGCTGGTAGCTGAGATATTCGCTTTTCCCCAGATCCAGTTGGGCCAGTAGCAGCCTGGTCAGTTGCTCCACCTCATCCATCAACTGATGGTGGCTGAAACCGGGACGGTACCACTCCAGCATAGTAAACTCGGGATTGTGGTAACGCCCCGCCTCGCCTTGGCGGAATACCTTGCAGATCTGGTAAACAGGTCCACTGCCTGCAGCCAGCAGGCGCTTCATCGGAAATTCAGGTGAGGTATGGAGATAGAGCTGGCGGCCCTGTGCGGCATCAGGGCCGGCAAAGGTCGTGGTGAAGTTTTCTACCTGAGGATCGGTGTTGGCAGCGCTGGAAAGTATCGGTGTCTCTACCTCGAGTACATGGTGTGCGGCAAAAAAACCTCGAATCTGAGCCAGCAGGGCGGCCCGCAGCTGCAATACCTGAAGAGTCGTCTTGGGTTGCCAATTCACCACTGGCTCCCGTGAACTGTTCAAATGCTACTCTCTGACTCGCGACACATACTCTCCGGTACGCGTGTCCACCTTGATAAGCTCCCCTTCATTGACAAACAGTGGTACCTGCACAACAGCACCAGTTTCCAGTGTTGCGGGCTTGTTACCACCGGTGGCGGTATCGCCCCGAACACCAGGCTCCGTTTCGACGACCTTGAGAATGACATGGTTGGGAGGGGTCACACTGAGAGGAGCACCGTTCCACAAGGTAATCGTGCAGATGTCCTGCTCTTTCAGCCATGGTTTGGCATCCGCAACCACTATTTCATCGGCAGCGACCTGCTCAAAGGTTTCCTGATCCATAAAATGCCAAGCCTCCCCATCGTTATACAAATACTGCATTTCGGTCTCGACCACATCAGCTGCTTCGATGCTTTCCCCTGATTTGAAGGTACGTTCGATGACCCGGCCGGTTTTCAGATTGCGCAGTTTTACCCGATTGAAGGCTTGTCCCTTGCCGGGCTTGACGAACTCATTCTCGATAATGGCAGCCGGATCGCCATCCAGCATCACCTTGAGCCCCCGCTTGAATTCGTTGGTGCTGTAACTTGCCATGGTGTTGTTTGACTCCTGTACAATCTGTTTGCGTATGATACCCATAAAAGCCGAACTTTTACATACAGCCTCCTGGCAGCGGGAGATGGCCCGTGCGGTCACCGATCCGCGAGAGTTGATGCGGCGCCTGGAGCTGCCTGATTCCGCTGTTGACCGTATGGCGAACCTGGATTTCCCCCTGCGAGTGCCGGAGAGTTTCATTGCCCGAATGGAACCGGGCAATCCTCGGGATCCACTATTATTGCAGGTGCTGCCGCATTACCAGGAAACCCGGCTCGTGCCAGGTTATCACCAGGATCCGGTGGGGGACCAGGCGTCAATGGCGGTTCCCGGGGTGATTCACAAGTACAGGGGCCGGGTGTTGCTGATTGCTGCCGCCAGTTGTGCATTGCACTGTCGCTACTGCTTTCGCCGCCACTTTCCCTACGCCGAAGCCAATCCGAAGAGTGAGCAGTGGCGGGGGGCGCTGGATTATATCGCCGGTGATTCGACTGTCAACGAGGTGATTCTGAGTGGCGGTGATCCTCTACTGTTGGCGGACAGCCGTTTGTCAATGTTGATTGGACGGCTTGAAGCGATCCCGCATTTGCGCCGCGTGCGTATTCATACCCGGCTTCCGGTGGTATTGCCGTCACGGGTGAACAAAACATTGCTGCGCTGGCTGGGCAAGGGGCGTTTGCAGGTGGTTATGGTGATCCATACCAACCATCCTAATGAGCTGGATGAAACAGTTCATGTTGCCTTGCAGAAAATCGCGACTGCCGGAGTGACTCTGCTGAATCAATCGGTTTTGCTGAAAGGGGTTAATGATCGGGTAGAAACGCTGAATGAGCTGAGTGAAATACTGTTTTCGGCAGGGGTACTGCCCTATTATCTGCATTTGCTGGACAAGGTGCAGGGCGCGGCCCATTTTGAGGTCAGCGAAGAGAGAGCGCTTTCCCTGGTTGAGGTGATGCGGAACTCCTTATCCGGCTATCTGGTGCCCCGCCTGGTAAGAGAGCGGCAAGGGGCTCCAGCCAAACAACCGATTAGCGGGATGCTTCGTAGAACTGATGAAATACGGCTGGATATATAATGGTGCCACCTCCATTGAGCCCTCCCTCTTCCAGCTCCAGCACCAGTACCACTTCCTTTGCTACCGGCAAGTTGTAGTCGAGTTTTTTCAGCCAGGCAGGTTCAAATCCAAAACGGGAGTAATAATCGGGGTAACCAACCACAACAACTGCCGGAAAGCCCCGCTTTTTGGCCTGTTCCAGTGCCGTGGTTACCAGTTCAGAGCCAATGCCCCGGTGGGAATGGGAGGGGAGTACAGACATTGGCGCCAGCGCCAGGATATTAACATTGCGGCTCTGTTGATCAAGCTGTGCCAAAAACATCATCAAATGGCCGACAATGCGATCGTGCCCTTCCGCCACCAGTGAGAGCTCGGGAATATAAGCCGGACTATGGCGGATCGCTGTTACTAGCCGGGCTTCGTCTTCCTCTTCAAAAGCACTGATGTTGACTATGTCGATGCCGTGCAGATCATCAAAAGACTCAGGCCGAATCGTAATATTTGCCACTCTGTCATCTCCCGTTAGCCACTCCCCCGTTTTGTGCAACCTTTTGAGCAATATCCAGAAATAGCGCTTTCACCAAGGATTATCGCACTTTTATAAAAAAATCTGTATTATCAAACGTCTTTTGGATGCCTTGGTTCGGTTCTGCACCCTTCGTTTCGGGCGAAATGCATTCTTATTAAAAATAATAGCCGGAGCTGCCGAAATATCAAATTACATGATATGTCGTTCTGTATCGGTCAGTTTAGCCGGGACAAGGGGAAACAGTCAGTTTTCGGGAAGAGAAAATAATGAGCATGACCAGTAAAAATCACCACCTGCATCTGATTCTGGTTGAGGATGAGGCAAATGACGGTGAGGAAATTATTAATCTGTTGCGTAGTGGCGGTTGCCCTGTTCTGGCGGAACGGGTAAAAAACGCCGCAGATATGAAACATCTGCTTGAAAGCAGACAGTGGGATATGGTCATGGCCCGGATGCCTCATCAGGACTTTCCCCCCGCGGAGGCACTGGCAGAGGTCGTGCGTAGCGGCCAGGATCTCTCTTTTCTGATTCTGACGGATGAAAACCTGGAAAACAGTAATGAAGTAATGGAGTTGCTGCGCTCCGGAGCCAGGGGAGGGGTCAGCATGCGCTCTCCTGAACACCTGCGTCTGGTAGTGGGTCGAGAGCTGCAGGATCTGGAGGCGCGACGGGCTCAACGCTATTTTACCCAGAAATATTTTGATTCCGAGAAGCGCGGCCGGGATTTGCTGGAAAGCTCCCGGGACGCTATCGCCTATGTAAGGGACGGAGTATACGTATACGCCAACAGCGCGTACATAAGGCGTTTCGGATTTGCGGGATTATGGGAGCTGCAAGGAGAGTTGCTGCTGGAAACAATAGGCAAGGAGGAGCGGAGCCGGGTGAAGTCATTTCTGCGCAGTTGTGCAGAGGGCGAGCAGGGACAAACAGAAATACAGTTGCAGGGCCGCAATACCGATGGTCACATGTTTGAGACTACGATGGAACTGCGTTCCGCCACGCTTGGTGGAGAACCCTGTGTACAGATTACCATTCGCGAGCGGTCACTTAGCAAAGAGCTGGAAAACCGGGTTCGTGAGCTCAAGAACCTCGATCAGATCACCGGATTGTTTAACCGGCAATATTTCCTCCGTCGTTTGAATGCGGAGGTTAAGAAGGCCAGGCAGGGTCATTCCACCGGTGCCCTGCTATATATAGAGATAGATAATTTCAAGCGTATCCAGGAGCAACTGGGCGTTGTTGCCAGTGACCAGTTACTGATTGATATTGCTCATATATTGCGCAAGAAAGGCAGTCTGGCTCAAGGCTTGTCGCGCTTTTATACCAACATATTTACCGCTGTGGTGCGGAATTGCAGCGCTGCTACGGCAGGGAAAATTGCTGATTTGCTACGTGCCATGATCGAACGGCATGTTTCAGAGGTCAACGGGCATTCGCTCCAGAGTACCTGCAGTATAGGTATTACCCTGATTAACGAGTCCGTGCCCGGCGCCCAGGAGGTGTTGGCACGGGCCAGCAAGGCGTGCGCGGAGAGCCGTGAGGCAGGGGGGAACTGTGTTACCCAGTTTGTTCCCGTTGTGGAAGATATGGCTGAGCGGGAGATGCAGAGTGAGTGGATCAAGCGTATTCGGCAGGCACTGGACCAGGGTGGACTGCACCTTCTGTTTCAGCCGATAGTCAGCCTGCACGGTGAGGCGGGTGAAAAATATGAGGTTTTGCTGCGCATGCGCGAAGGTGAACAGGAGATTTCACCAGCCGAGTTTATTCCGGTTGCTCAACAGGCGGGGTTGCTTCCCGAGGTGGAGCGTTGGGTGATCAGTCACTCTATTCTTGCTTTGGCCGAGCGCCAGAAAAAAGGCTTGAGTACAAAATTGTTTGTGAAGCTTTCTGAAGACTCAATCCAGGATGAGGGGTTGTTGTTGTGGATTGGCCGGCAGCTTCGTGATGCCGGTGTGAATGGTAGTGGTTTAATCTTCGAGATTAGAGAAGAGTGCGCCCTTTCCCGGCTCGGAGCGGTAACCCGGTTAGTCAAAGGGTTAAGTAAACTGGGTTGCGGGGTTGCGCTGGACCATTTCGGTGTTGCTCCCAACTCTCTTATGTTGCAAAAACGCCTCCGAGTGGCCTATCTGAAAATTGATGGTTCGCTGATAACCAGCCTGGATGAAAATCCGGAGTCCCATGAGAAGGTTCGGCACATTAACCAGGTTGCACGTGATACCGGGGGAGTAACTATTGCCCAGTTTGTGGAGAGTGCAGATAGCCTCTCGTTGCTGTGGCAGACAGGGGTGAACTATATTCAGGGATATTTTGTACAGGAGCCCTCTTCTTCAATGCAATATGATTTTACGGGAGAGGCGTCCTGATTTGACTGTCCCTCTCCCGTAATTCATCTGGATCAGGCGTTGCGCAGCGCGGCTATGCGCTGTTCCAGCGGTGGATGAGACATGAAGAGGGCTTTCAATCCATGTCCGATATGCCCTGAAATACCAAAAGCGGCCATTTGGTCGGGGAGCTGGGCTTCACCCGCACTACGTTGCAATGCTTGCAATGCAGAGATCATTTTCTCTTTGTTTTCCAGCCGGGCGGCGCCGGCATCTGCACGGAACTCACGTTGTCGGCTGAACCACATTACGATGATGGTGGCCAGGATGCCCAGCACCAGTTCAGCGACAATGGTGGTTATCCAGTAAGCGGGGCCATAGCCATGCTCGTTTTTGAATACCACCCGGTCCACCGTGTGTCCTACCACTCTGGAGATGAAGATAACAAACGTGTTGACTACCCCCTGGATCAAGGCAAGAGTGATCATGTCCCCATTGGCGATATGACTGACTTCATGAGCCAGTACCGCCTCAACGGCGTCTTTGTCCATCACATTCAGCAGACCGGTACTTACCGCGACCAGTGCGTTGTTGCGGTTGGCGCCGGTAGCAAAGGCATTGGGCTCCGGTGAGTCATAGAGGGCTATTTCGGGCATGCCGATACCGGCCTTGCGCGCCTGTCGCTCAACAGTTTCGAATAACCACCGCTCAGTAGGGGTGGATGGCTGCTGAATCACCTGTGCGCCAACCATACGTTTGGCGCTCCATTTGGAGATCAGCAGAGAGATCAGTGAACCGGCAAAACCGAGTACGCCAGCAAAGATCAGCAGACTGGTATAGTTGATACCACCTTGCGCATCGGTTATGCGATCAATCCCCAGCAGGCGCAGGACAATATTCAGCACTAGGATAACCGCCAGATTGGTTACCAGAAACAGAAAAATGCGCTTCAACATTACTTATATGCTCCGTTGTATCAAAGGTTCCAGAATCAACAGCGTCTAATTAGGCCACATTTAATCAAACAGATGCAAGCCATTGCCATGGAGGTTGGTGGCCGTGCCGATGTGTCGTGAGATTGACACATAGGGTTTTGAGTTCCAATGTGGTATGTTATTGGCTTGGCCTGTCCGAAGAGTGTTTGACAATAATCTATAACCGGGAACCGGCTGCTTAAGCAATTAACCAGAGTGATGTGACTCTATCAGCCCATGGCAAGTGGTAATTTTGTTACCAGGGCATGGCGAAACCTCCGCATTCCCATTGGGTACAAGCTGGCTTTCGCCATCACCCTGTTGATAACGTCAGCAATGTCGTTGCTCGGATTGCTGCTGATTGACCGGCAGGGTGTATTGCTGCGTGCAGATATTGCGCGATTTGGTCATACCGTGGCCAACCAGGTGGCTGATTCCGCCAAGGAGCTGGTGCTTGCCAAGGATGAGCTCGGTCTCAAGGTGCTTGTTACCAATCTGACGCGTAACGAAAACATCAATGGTACAGCCATTATCTCGGCAAATGGTGAGATTCTGGCCAGATCCGGTCTGGTACCACCGGAGAATGAAATCCCCCATACGCGATCGGTGGAACAGTCGGAAATTGCTGATATCCATGAAATCGAATGGTATGCCCCCGAAGAGGGAATCTATCTGATTAGTTTCATCAGCCCAATTCATTTTCAGGATGTGACCCTGGGTTACAGTCTGGCAACTTTCAGCAGGCAGTCGTTGGTACAGTCACTGCAAGAGTCGGTGCGGCTGGTTGTGAGTATTACTCTGGCGATGATTTTGCTCGGTGTTGGCGGTGCCTTTGTGCTTGGGGGGCGTATTGCCCGCCCCGTCCGGCAACTGATTGCGGCCAGTCGGGAGATCAAGGCCGGAAATTACGAATATCGTATTAAAGAGCAGCGTAGTGATGAGCTTGGGCAACTAATGGTTGCGTTTAATGAGATGGCGCAGGGGCTGCGCAAAAAGGTGCAGGTGGAGCAGGCTTTTTCCCGTTTTGTGCCGGAAAGCGTGGCCAGGCATATGTTGTCCAATATTGAACAGGTAAAGCTGGGCGGTGAGACGGTAACCGCCAGTGTGCTGTTTGCAGATATTGTTGGCTATACATCACTGTCCGAAAAACTTTCCGCAGCAGAAATTGCCGAACTGTTGAACGAGTACTTCAGTTATATTGCGGAGGCGGCAAAGATGTGCGGAGGGACGCTGGACAAATATGTAGGTGATTGCGCCATGATTTTGTTTGGTGTTCCGGAACATGATCCCAAACATGCCTTTCATGCGCTCTATTTTGCCGTGCTGTTGAAAAACCTGATTGAACGGTTGAATACCCAGCGTATGTGGACGGGCAAAATCCCCATTCAGTTCAGCATCGGGGTTAATTGTGGCTCGATGCTGGCGGGCACCATGGGGTCAAAAAGCCGCATGCAGTATACGGTACTGGGAGATGCGGTAAACCTTGCATCGCGTTTGTCCGGTGTGGCGGAAGCGGGAGAGATCATTATCAGTGAAGGGATGCTTCAGCAACCGATGGTCGGTGATTGTGTTGAAATCGGCGGATATCAGTCTGTTGCGGTGCGGGGGAAGGATAAACCGGTGGCGACCTACCGTGTGGATGGTGTTGTGGCGGCACTTCATCCGCGCATGCAGGAGCAGATTGATTCGCTGCTATCCAGGCGGTTGGCAGGATGAGCCGTTTTTTTCTGCTATTGTTGATCCTGATGGCCGGGGGGTGTACCCATCTGCCGAATACCGGTTCTATCAGTTTGGCACAGATCAATGCCTGGCTGGAGGCGGATGAGTATGGCAATGCCTTGGCCACTTTGCAGCGCCAGACGCAACTGCACCCTGAAAATGACTCCTTGCGGAGCATGCTGTTGACGGCACAGCAGAAAGCCGGTTTGTATGCCCAGGAGAAGATTGCCAGGGCCAACCAGCTGGCGCAGCAAAACCAATGGGACAAGGCGTTGCAGGAGATAGATGATGCACGGGAGCGCTGGCCGCAAAGTGCTGTATTGCGGGTGGTGCGGGATGGGCTTGAGACGCGGCGTCAACAGCGGATCGAGCAGCTCCAGCTTGAATTGTTGCTGCATGAGGGGCGGTCTTTGCTGGAGACCGCCCGCCAGCACCGGGAGCTGGAATTGGTAAACCCCGGATATCTGTTTCTGGACTGGGACCTGCGCAAATATCAGACCAAGCGGCGGACTGTTGCCAAAAAGCTGCTGGAGGTTGGTCTTCAGGTACAGGAGGAGGGAGATATCCGCCTGGCCCAGCACTGTTTTGTGATGGCTCAGAGGCTTGAGGATAGCCCGGATGTAAAAGAGGCGCTGCAACGCCTGCCGCAGATAGAGCGGGTAGAAGAGAGTGAGGAGTATGAACTGCAGCGCCACCAACCTGTTGTCCGGTACGCATCTCGCAAGGTTAAGCGGCAAAAGCGTGTTGGCCAGCTGTTGAGTGAATATGCACGGGTTCGTGATCGGAATGATCTGGTGGCTGCCCGTCGTATTATGTTGAAGATGCTGGAAATCAATCCGGAACATTCGCGGGTGCGTGAACTGAAAGCCGAGCAGGATGTGCTTGTTCGGCAATTCGTACATCGAAGTATTGCGCGGGGGGATGACCTATATAGCCAGGAGCGGATCAAGGAGGCTGTCGAGGTGTGGGAGGGTGCGTTAAAGCTGGCTCCGTTCAACAAGGAGTTGCGAAACAAAGTGGATCGTGCAAAAACCGCGCTGAAAACCCTGCAGGAGATCAAGCAGAATCCACGTTGAGCTGCAGCCACAGCTCCAGAAGGGCAAGGTGCCACAGTTTGCTGCCCTTGATGCGGGTGAAGTGCTGCTCGGGCGATGCCAGCAGTTTTTCCACATAGGCAGTTTCAAACAGCCCGCGATTGCGGCAGGCATCCGAGAGCAGTATCTCCCGCATGAACTCCAGGAACGGCCCGCGCAGATATTTTAGTGCGGGCATCGGGAAATACCCCTTGGGGCGGTCGATGACGGCATCCGGAAGCAATCCGCGCGCAATTTTTTTGAGTGGATATTTTCCGCCCTCTTTCAGCTTGAGTTCGGGTGGCATCTGCAGGGCCAGCTCTACCAGCTCATGATCCAGAAAGGGAACCCTGGCTTCCAGCCCCCAGGCCATGGTCATGTTATCCACCCGTTTAACCGGGTCATCCACGATCAGAGTGGTGACATCCATCCGCAGCACTCTGTCCATGAAACTATCTGCTCCCTCTATTGCCAGCAGTTCCGCTATGGTGGCGCGGGTATAATCCTCGCCATGGTAAGTGGATGTGACGGTCTGCAGATACTCCTTATGGTCGCGATCAAGGTAGTGTTTGGCGAACCGATCCACCTCGCTGCCATCCTCCTCCGATGCCATTAATGGGTACCAGAAATAACCACCGAACAGCTCATCAGCCCCTTGTCCGCTCTGGACCACCTTGACCTGCCTGGATACCTGTTCAGCCAGCAGGTAGAAGGCAACAGCATCCTGTCCCACCATGGGTTCGGCCATGTTTTCCACCGCTTCGGGCAGCCGGTCGAGAACCTTGTCGTTGGCAATATGGATTTTATGGTGTCGGGTATTGAAGCACTCCACCACCTGATCGGAATATTCGAATTCGCTGCCCCGCTCTGAGCCAATATCCTCAAATCCGATAGAGAAGGTAAGTACATCCCTGACCCCCGCCTCTGCGAGCAGCGCCACCAACAGTGAAGAGTCCAGTCCTCCGGAAAGCAGCACGCCGACCGGAACATCCGCTACCATCAGGCGTTTCCCGACCGCCTGCTGCAATGCCTGTTTTACGGCATCACACCAAGCTTGTTCGCTCCGTGAGATCGAGGGGCGCCGGGCCTGGGGTTGCCAGTAGGTTCGTTTCTGCTTGTTGCCATCCGGACCAATGGTCAGGGTGGTTGCAGGAGCCAGCTTGGATATCCCTTTCAATATAGTGCGCGGGGCCGGTATAACACCATGCAGAGAGAGCTGATGGTGCAAGCCTACGGGATCGATGGATGTGTCTATTTCACCAGTGGTAAGCAAAGCCTGCGTATTTGAAGCAAAATGGAATCGGTCGCCGGTATGGCTGAAATAGAGCGGCTTGATCCCCAGCCTGTCCCGGGCAAGAAACAGCGTTTGGTTATGCATGTCCCAGATGGCGAAGGCAAACATGCCATGCAGGTGTTCCACGCACCGTTCACCCCATGCAGCATACGCCTTGAGGATGGTTTCGGTATCACCCTGGGAGGAAAACTCATAACCCATTCCTTGCAGCTGTTTGCGCAGTTCGGGGTAGTTGTAGATAGTTCCGTTGAATACGATTGCCAGTCCGGAGTGATTGTCGATCATTGGCTGGTTGGAGTGCTCGGACAGATCGATGATCGCCAGCCGCCGGTGCCCGAAGGCGATGGGGCCATCACTGAAACTGCCGGAATGATCAGGGCCGCGCCGGGTCAGCTTGTCCAGCATACGCTCGATAGCAGACAGTGCTGGCGCACTGCTATTCAGATGTAGTGTTCCGCAAATACCGCACATTGGCTAAAGTGCACTCCCTATTCAATCAAATTTTATGCCTACCGCCATTCTCGCAGTAGAGAATAAATTATTCCAGCCTGCCGGGTACTACTCGGCTTGTTTCTGAAATGAGCCACCTCTTCGCTGGAAAATGGTCGATTACCCTTGGCCGTTCCCTTACATTCATGTACTACACGGCATTTGCACGTCCTGTTTGGTATAAACTTCCACTTTCCGGCTTGAACTGGTCCGTTTCAGCAGCAATCCGGGTAGTTACACAGCGTATATTCACTATTTGCTGAGTGTAGTTATCCTGCCGGTTTGTTTCGAGTTGATTGCGAATTGTTACAAATTGTGACCGGTATCGCAGATAACCCCGGCCTGTCGGGTTTTAATACGCCTCAAGAACATAACAACAGATACCGCTAACAACATAAGCGCGGGTTTTTGATTTTTAAACACAGTGGACGCTAGTGTCCATCAATATCATCTTGATGAGGCACCGGACAGGTAAGGGGCTTTCCCATGAAAAAACTATTGTTATTGGTCATTCTGGTTGCGGCTGTCACCGGTTGTGATGTAGATGTGCCCAGCAAAGGAGCGCAGGCCGGGTTCCAGGTTTCCGGTTTTGCCGCGCCGCTTTCTGAACAGGAGTATTCCCGCCTTAGCGATGAACAGCAATACCGTGTCGCCAACAAGCTGTTGGGTACCATGTATCGTGGTGTTGCCGTAGCTGACTTTTTTGATATCTCCCAAGGGATGGACAAGCCGGTGTTAAAAGAGGGGAAGGGGTTTCTCTCTTCGGTAGAGGCTGCTCTGTCCACCCCGCTGGACAGTGCTACCCTGGAGCACTACGACACTCTGATCGGAGGTGACGAGGAAAAAGGAATCGAGGCGCGATTCAGTTTTCGTCAGGTTCCCAAGGAGCGTCCTCTGGCGCGGATTTATCAATATCCTTTGAGCAAGGATATGTTCGACCACTGGATCGCCTGGCACCTTGCTAACACCATTCTGTTTTCTCCGGCGGAAGAGATTGACAGTGCCAACATCAACGATGTTCAAAAGGTGTATAACAAACTGGTAGAGGATCTGCGCAATGGAAAAACGGTTCGCCAGATTATTGCGCGTCATCAGCGTACCCAGGAAAACTGGCGCCGGTTTCGTTCTCCGGAAGATAACACCCGGGAGATGATTGAAATTTATCTGGGGCTGTTTGATCGCGATGAGGACGTGCCTCGCGCTTCTATTGCCTGCGGAGATCTGTATCTTTCCGATGAGAGTGAAGGCTATGAGCTTCTTTCAACCGGTTCTCCAAATACCGAGCCCCAACTGGTGCTTGGTGCCTATGTAACGACTTGCGATGATTTTTACGATTTGATTGCCGGACATCCGCTGGTGATCGGGCGGGTAATTACCGTGCTGGTGGAGTATTTCTTTGCTGAACGCAGTAATTCGGATCGGCTGAAAATCGTGGAATCCATTTTGGCCAGCAATCCGGTTACGTTTGAAGAGATATTCAAGGGGATCATTTTTTCACGGGAATATTTGTTAAATACCGAGCGCCCGAAATCATTCGAGGAGAGCTTTTTGGGGGCGGCCCACCGGCTTGACTGGAGTGCGCCTGATAATTTGTTTCAGGGTATTGTTTCCAACCGTGGTGGAGCGTCACGTGCTTATATGGGAGAGATGAGCTGGCCCACCATGTCGCTGAAACTGGGGCGGCTGTTTGGTATTCCCATGGACTCTCTGAGTTTTGCCAATTACCACAAGGGCTATCGCGAGGTACTGCTTATCAGCAGGAATCGCTGGCGTAAAGAGCTGGGTCTTGTTTCAGCAGATGAGCCCGGTGATGATGCCACTGCTGAAGAACAGATGTTATACGAAAAAAATCAGGAAAGATTTGCTGCAGTGGAAAACATGACCATCAATGAGTTTATCGATTATCTGTTCCTGAGTGCCGCAGTACGGAGATCGAGTGCGATGGAAAAGACCACCTTGACCAATATTGCCCGTGAGGCCAATTTCGTAAGAAACAGAGAGGGAAAGCAGGTGATCAGGGATGGATATCATGATGATTTTGCCGGCATGGTCTTTGACTATATTTCCAGATTACCTGAGTCGTATTACTTCAAGGCGATTAACTGAGGGAGTATCCGCCATGAAAAGAAGAACTTTTATTAAATCGGTTGGTGCACTTGGTTTTACCGCCAGTCTGCCAGCTATGTTTTCCAACGAGTCACTGATCAAGCAGGTTTCTGCGGCACCAGCGCTAAACGAAGTCAATTTTGTGGCGCCACAAGTTATGCCCCAGGTCATAAACGTTTTTCTGTATGGCGGGCCCTCCGAGTTGGCGGGGAATCTGACCAATATTGATGATATCAATGGCAACTCCCAGAATCCGTACCCCAGAAACCTGTTAAGAGCTGCAACGGAAGAGAATGGAAGAATAACGCGGAACGGTTTGTGGAGTGACGCAGGTGGAGATGCTATGGAGGATATGCTGGCCTCCGGGGATATGACAATTTACCGGACAGTGAATCGTCGTCGCAATAATACTCGCGCCCATCGTCCCAGTATTTTCTCCTGTCTGACCGGAAATCTCGATATTGACAACAGCCCCGGAATGGGTACGACACTGGCAGCAGTTCTGTATAAAAACCGGGCCTCTTTAAACAAGCCGATAGATCAGTTTGTTTTGCCATTTGTTTCTTTTGAGGGTGCATCAACAGCATTCATCAGCGATCCGAATAATCCGTTGCCCCTAGGTATGCGGTCAATCAGCCTTGACCAGAGGTTTGATAACCCGTATTCCCGCGGGAACAACCGGTTTGATGAAGCACTTGAAAAGCTGGCGGCTCAAATGAGTGTCGGGGCCGATACCCGTTATGAGAAAGCTTTTGCCGGATTCAAGACTCGCCGCAGTCTGGAGCAGCTTATTGATGGTTTTTCCACAACGCTTAATGACTCGGGTTCACTTCCTGTACTTCCGGAAGGGGATGTGGATGCTGGAGATGATGGGCGGTTACAGTATCCGAATACGCGCTATACAGACCGGATAAAGGCGGCTGTCACCCTGGCAATTGCCAACCCTGACAGCCTTTTTATCACGGTGGGGGGCGGTCTGGGTGGTTGGGATGATCATAACTCCGCAATCGAAGAGTATACCGGTCGGATGCAGGCCTTGATGACAACTTTGCGTGCGGCTACCAAGCATATTAAGTATGGAACGCGCCCCGGAGGCGGCAGCACCGGAAATATCATCATTAATGTATTCGGAGATTTTGGCCGCAATGTCAACTTGAACAACTCCATGGGTTGGGACCATGGCAACAACCAGAATCTTTATACTTTTGGCGGTGCAGATCTTCGGCCCGCTAATGCCTTGGGGAAAATCGTTGGAAAAACGGAACGTTTTGGCAGTTCAAAGCAGAATCGCCAGTTTACCAAGCCCACGGATGACAGCTATGAGTTCGAGCCTACAGCGATTGCTGCAACTGTGTACTCCTATTTCGGGGTGCAGAACCCCGAGGTGCTGACCAGGGATTCGCGCTACTCTCTTCAGGGGGAAACGGCAATAGATGAAACAGTTGCAGGTGAGCCGCCGATGTTTGCCTAGAAGGGTGTGTGGTTGCATCAGTGGGGAGTCAGATACACCAGAAGTCGACCTTCTGTGCTTCCAGAAAGCTTTGTGCCTTTGCTCCTTGTAACATGGCCATGGTTGAAAGCATGCCGGCTTCCAGGCAGGTATTGGCAATAACGGTAACGGCCCGGGGGGCTTCCGGAACAGGCCAGCCAGTGGTTGGGTCCAGTATGTGGCTGTAGCGGATACCATCTTTCAGCAGGTAGCGCCGGGCATCACCGCTGGTTGCCAGTCCCCCTTTTGACAGATTGACCGCGCCAACCTGGTTGGCGCCGGTAGCCTCCGGATCATCAACTCCCACACCCCAGGGCTCCCCGTTTTGCTGAGGGCCCAGCGCAAACAGATCACCTCCATAATTTATCAGTGCACCTGTTTTTGATTTTGCAAAAATCAGCCGGGCAGTCTGATCGACGGCATACTCCTTGCCAATTCCCCCCAGATCGATCTCCATTCCCGGGTGCAGGGTGATGACGGGTCTTTGCCATTTGACCTTGTCCCAGCCAACGCGGGGTAGTATTGACGCAACGGCAGCCGGTTCGGGAATGTTGTCACTGCCATCAAACTTCCACACCTCGCGCAGCACTCCGGAAGTGATATCAAACTTGTGTTCGCTGAGCTGGTAGCACTGCTGGGCAAAATCCAGCAGGTTGGCGGTCTCTTCATCAACAGGGACTGGGGTACCGTTACTGTGATTGATCTGGTAAATACAGTTGTCTGTTCGGTAACGACTGAATTTCTGTTCGATACGTTTGGCTTCGGTATAACTCAGCAGCAAAATTTCTTGCGCCAGTGACCGGCTGTCGGTAGCGAGCAGTATTTCGCATGGGCTGGCCATGGCTTGAAAGCAACCACGCCAGTAACCGGCTTCTCTGGTCAGGCTGAGGGACAAGAGCTTGTTTCTCTCCGGGACTAAACCCCAGAGGCAGGGAGCATAGCAAGAATGGCTCTAAAATACCTGCTCATTCTGGCAGAAGATAGGCGTACTCCGCGCCTCTGTGGTGAGGTTTTTTTGGATTAGTACAGTTAATCAAATGCCTTCTTGAAGCTTGCCTGGAATATTACCGCCTTGTTGGTGTCGTATTCCGCTTCGGCAAATGTTTGGTACAGATACTCCAGGCGGAATCGCAGGGTGCCTCCCCACGCGGGCAAGCCGTATTTTGCTCCCAGGGTCACGCTGCTCATTTCATCCAGGCGGTAATCGGCGCTGGCGTATTCAGGCACTGATTGATCATACTCCAGACTGTGGCGGAAGAAAGCCGCAGCCGTCTGAGTGTAAATACGCAGGTGGGGTTCCAGGAAGCTGCCACCGCTAAATTCCCTGCGGTGCCGGTAAACTACGGTGTGGGAATTGATATCCCAGTCGTCCCAATAGAAGCGATAAGAGAGATGGATGGTGTCCTTGTTTTCCAGCCGGTGTACCATGGCACCATACAGGGTTTGCCGTTGCCTGTTGTCAGGCCGGCTTTCAAAATAGCGCTCCACTTCGATGCCATTGGCATCGGTGCTGCTAATCAGTTTGTAGGGATCAGTGAGGTATCCCTTCTGGGAGCCGATTGTGTAGTTGAGCTGCGCGACGGTGCGGCGATTGATGATTCGTGACACTCCCAGTATGCCCTCATACCCGCGCTTGTTCCCGGCTTCAAAAAACTTTGGTTTCCCCTCGTTTGCACTGATTTCACCCAGCGGTTCGGGTGTTCCTCCCGAGCTCTGCATAATGGTGTCATAGGAGCCGGCGATACCTGCGGTGAAGGTCAGGCTTCGGTCATCCGTTTCCTTGTCAAAAGTGAGACTTCCACCATAGGCCTCATAGTCACGCTCGACGGAGATACTGGCACCGTAATTTACCCTGAAAGTTCTGTTGTAGCTGTGTGTCCAGCCAACATTGACTCCGAGGCGGGTGTCATCAAAATCAACCAGATCGGGAGTCCCGGAGGTGGTTTTGAAACCAGCACCACCGGAAGAGGGGGTGGTGACCGATACCGGGCTAACCGATTTGACGGCTCCGGTGGGCGTGGCTCCGGTTATCGTATCGTAAACGGCCTCCAGCATGAGTAGATCATTGTCACCGAGGGTAACATCGGCGCGAGTGATGATTTTGTTGACGGTGACCCGGTCGGCTTCACTGTAAAACAGGTAAGAGGTATCTGTAGTCCACGAACTTTCTGTGGCGACTGCCTGTTGTGCGCCCTGGGACAGAACCGTACAGGTGGCAACGGCCAGCTTGTTGCGAATTGATTTCATGATGTCCGTTTATGTCTGCTGTTTGTTGTTATCAGTTACATCCGCATCCGCCACCACCGACGCCTTTCCCGCCGGTAGAGGCTTCTTTGCTGAAATAGATATGCTCATCGGCAAAACTCTCGATGGCGTCAGCCTCCAGCTGCATCGATTCCTCAGCCAGTATTCCTTTTTGCCAGGGTTTTACGGGTTCCGGTTTAAATGCAGCGCAGGCCTGCAGCGTAACCAGCAACGTGCAAACCAGAGTGAGTCGGAGCTTGTTCATTGTTTGGTTACCAGTTGTTCAATGGCTGTTTCCGCTTTCTTCTTGAGGCTCTTGTTGAATCCTTCATATGTCTCCACAATGTAGCCCCGCTTGTCAATGAGATAGGAGGTTGGCATTACCTTCAGGCCATAGCCTTCCGCAACTTTCCCCTTGCGGTCGAAAGCAACGGTGAAAGCAGCCGGATATTTGCGGAGAAACGCGGTTGCATCGTCGGGAGATTCGTCAAGAGTTATGGCGATGACTTCGAATCCCTTGTCTTTATACCGCGCCTGGATCATGTTCATCCAGGGGAATGACTTGCGGCATGGCAAACACCATGATGCCCAGAAATCGAGATAAACCACCTTGCCCCGGAATTGGGCCAGATCCACGACACCTTCCGTCCCCGGAAGCCGGAAACGGCGAGCTTTCTCCTCGGCCGTCACATTTGAGGCATACAAAAGCAGGGACAACAAACTGGAAATGATAATGGCGCTAACTGCCTGTTTGAGCATGCTCACCCCTTGGTACTTTTTGTTAATGCCCCATAATGCATATTGGGCGTCTGATAATCAAGTTTGGACAGGATTTTTTATGCCGGGTATGGTACCCGGTTTAACCGTCCGTGAGTTGTGACGTATGCCGCATAAACGAGCGATTGTCCCGGGTTGTTGTTTTCGGGCACGGGCATACATATCAATTTACAGGTGCATCTTCGGGTGATAAAAGGTTAAAATAGCGGGTTTTTGCAACGGAATAACGAGCAGTGATTCAAAATCTACGTAATATCGCAATTATCGCCCACGTTGATCATGGCAAGACCACACTGGTGGACAAGCTGCTGCATCAGTCCGGCACCTTCGACGAACGTGCCCGCATAGAAGATCGTGTGATGGACTCCAATGATCTGGAGCGTGAACGCGGCATTACGATTCTGGCCAAGAATACCGCTATCAAGTGGCGTGACTACCGGATCAATATCGTCGATACTCCCGGCCACGCCGATTTTGGTGGTGAGGTGGAGCGTATTCTCTCCATGGTGGATTCGGTGCTACTGCTGGTGGATGCGGTGGAAGGTCCCATGCCGCAAACCCGCTTTGTCACCCAGAAGGCGCTGCAGCACGGCCTCAAGCCGATTGTGGTGATCAACAAAATCGACCGGCCGGGCAGTCGTCCTGACTGGGTTCTGGATCAGACTTTCGAGCTGTTTGATCAGTTGGGAGCAACGGATGAGCAGCTCGATTTCCCGGTGGTCTATGCGTCGGCCCTGAACGGTTACGCAAGCCTGGAGGCGGACAGTCATGCCGATGACATGACACCTCTGTTCGAGGTGATTACCGAACAGGTCAGTCCGCCGGATGTGGATCCGGACGGCCCGTTTCAGATGCAGGTCAGCCAGCTGGATTACAGCAGCTACGTGGGAGTCATCGGTATTGGCCGCATCACCCGCGGCAGCATCAAGACAAACACTCCGGTGGTGATCGTTGACACAGAGGGCAACAAGCGTAACGGCAGGATGCTGCAGATTATGGGGTTCCACGGTCTGGAGCGGGTTGAGATGGAGAGTGCCGAGGCGGGTGACATTATTGCCTTTACCGGCATCGACCAGCTGAATATTTCCGACACCCTGTGTGATCCCGCGACGGTGGAGGCGCTGCCGCCGCTTACTGTGGATGAGCCCACTGTGAGCATGACCTTCCAGGTCAATAACTCGCCCTTTTCCGGCAAGGATGGCAAGTTTGTTACCTCACGCCAGATCCATGACCGTCTGCACCGCGAGCTGGTTCACAATGTAGCCCTGCGGGTAGAGGATACCGGAGACCCGGACAAGTTCCGGGTCTCCGGGCGCGGAGAGCTGCATCTTTCCATTCTTATCGAGAACATGCGTCGCGAGGGGTTCGAGTTGGGGGTATCGCGTCCCGAGGTGATCATTCGCGAAATAGATGGCGAGAAGCAGGAGCCCTATGAACAGCTCACCGTGGATGTGGAAGATACCCACCAGGGTACAGTAATGGAGAAGCTGGGACAGCGCGGCGCGGAACTCAAGGATATGCAGCCGGATGGCAAGGGGCGGGTGCGGCTGGACTACATCATTCCGGCCCGCGGGCTGATCGGTTTCCGTACCGAATTCCTGACCGCCACCCAGGGTACCGGACTGCTGTACAACGTATTCGACCACTACGGTCCGCTCAAGGCGGGTGATTTCGGTCAGCGAATCAACGGTGTGCTGATCGCCAACGGCGCCGGCAAGGCGCTGGGATATGCGCTGTTCAACCTGCAGGAGCGGGGGCGCCTGTTTATCGGCCATGGGGCCGAGGTGTATGAGGGGATGATTATCGGGATCCATGCACGCGCCAATGATCTGGTGGTCAACCCGCTCAAGGGCAAACAGCTCACCAACATCCGTGCCGCAGGGACAGACGAAAATATCCAGCTCACCCCGCCGATCCAGATGTCACTGGAGCAGGCGCTGGAGTTCATCGATGATGATGAACTGGTGGAAGTCACCCCCCACCATATCCGGCTGCGAAAAAAACTGTTGCTGGAACATGAGCGCAAAAAGGCCGCGCGGGCAGGATGATCGGACTGCTGCAGCGGGTCAGCGAAGCCAGCGTTGTTGTTGCCGGGGAGGAGATCGGTGCTATCGGCCCTGGCCTGCTGGTACTGGTGGGTGTGGAAAAGGGTGATAGCGAAGCCCAGGCCGAGAGATTGCTGAAACGCCTGCTGGGTTACCGTGTGTTTGCCGATTCATGCGGGAAAATGAATCGCAGCTTGGCCGATATCAAGGGAGGATTGTTGCTGGTGCCGCAATTTACCTTGGCTGCTGACACAGGCAAAGGGATGCGACCCAGTTTTACCCCGGCAGCTTCGCCGGAAACGGGGGAGCAACTGTTTTCGTGGCTGCTTCAGCAGGCGCAGCAACAGCACAGTCCGGTGGCGAGCGGGCGTTTTGGTGCGGATATGCAGGTGCGTTTGACCAATGATGGCCCGGTGACCTTCCTGTTGCGGGTTTCCACTTCTGGCCACCGAGGCAAAGTTGCCAATAAAAGCTGAGGAGTTACGGCAGAGTTTAACTTCAGGACACCTCTATCCGCGATAGCGGTGTTAGCCCTCCCTCCCACTGCACTGTACAATCAGCGATTCTGAACTCCGCACAAATATCCATGCTGAATATCCCTTTTGAAAACACCCACCTCCGTCTTGGCGAGGCATTTTATGTAAAAACACGACCGACCCCTGTTGCACAGCCAAAATTCGTGATTTTCAATGTTGAGCTTGCGGAACAGCTGGGGCTGGGCGGGGCGGGTCTGGATTCACCGGAAGGGCTGGCGATGTTTTCCGGAAACCTGGTTCCGCCAGGCGCGGAACCCGTTGCCATGGCCTATGCCGGCCATCAATTCGGTCATTTCAATCAGCAATTGGGTGACGGGCGGGCATTACTACTTGGGGAAATAGTTACTCCCGATGGCATGCGCCATGACATCCAGCTGAAGGGTTCCGGACCGACGGCTTTCTCCCGCAGAGGTGATGGCCGGTCTGCATTGGGACCTGTGTTGCGGGAGTATCTGGTCAGTGAAGCGATGGCGGCATTGGGTGTGCCAACTACCCGCGCCCTGGCAGCGGTGACCACCGGGGAGGATGTGGTACGCATGAAGCCTCTGCCCGGTGCCATTCTGACGCGCATTGCAACAAGTTATGTGCGTGTTGGTACTTTCCAGTATTTCGCTTTCCGCGGTGACAAGAGAGCGGTTCAAAAGCTCGCCAATTATGTCATACGGCGCAATTACCCCGATGTGCTCAATACGGAGCACAATCCTTATATTGCTTTTCTGGCAGCAGTAATTGAACGCCAGGCCGCTTTGATCGCCCGCTGGATGCAGCTCGGTTTTATCCATGGTGTTATGAATACAGATAATATGTCAGTGGCGGGAGAAACCATTGATTTTGGACCCTGTGCCTTTATGGATGGTTTCAATCAACAACAGGTTTACAGCTCGATTGACCGCAATGGCCGTTATGCCTATGGCAATCAACCCGCCATCGGAAAATGGAATCTGGCCCGTCTGTCGGAAACCCTGCTGCCGCTTTTGGCAGAAAATTCCGCAGATGCTATAGTAATCGCTCAAGACCTTTTGCATATTTACCAGGAAAAATATGAATATTACTGGCTTTCCGGGATGCGGAAAAAGATTGGTCTGTTTGTCGCACGGGAAACAGACAAACCACTAATCGAGAAGCTTTTGAGCATAATGGATAAACAACAGGCTGACTTTAGCCTGACTTTCCACTATTTGTCGCAACTGAGTGGTGGGCAGAATGGATCTGACAACAAAATCCGGTCTCTTTTCAACCAGTCAGAAGATTTTGATCGCTGGCTTGCGGAGTGGCGTGTCCGTTTAACCGAAGATGTGTTGAGTGATGACAGGCGACAACAAAAAATGCAAGCCATCAATCCGGTCTGTATACCCCGAAATCATCAGATTGAGGCAGCTATCCGAGCCGCCGAAGAACAAGGTGATTTTTCACCTTTTCGTGAACTGCATACAGTTCTGACAAATCCGTACAAACTGCAATTGGGGAAAGAGCGCTACATGCAGTCACCGCGCACAGAAGAGATTGTGCACCAGACTTTTTGCGGAACCTGACAAATCCGAAGGCCTGTCCAATAGTATGGCGAAAAAATTCTGTAACTTGGCGTATCGCCAGAGGGCGGACCAGGACAGAAAAAAGTTCGCCTCACCTTTTTTCACACATTAGCAGCAAACCAAACCTTCTTGTCTAACGGTATTTTGGCCCGGGTTCGGGTTGTTTGGAACAGCTCTCGACCAATCAAAGGGCACCCCTGAAAATACACTTTTCCGCGATAGCGGCATCAGCCCCGTGCCCGAATCCTATACACCACGCTTCTCGGAAGTCGCTCTATGCATTGTTCTCGGCTCTGGCTTTCTACTTTGTTCTATCTCGTCCATCCATGGGCTCGTACCCCCTGCGTCCATGCAGTTGTGTGCACGGGGCTTTCTTGCTCTCGTGGAAAAATCTCTGTTTATAGAGATGCCCTGAAAGAGAGTGTGGTAGCCTATATCACGGTATCAAAACAAAGGCTGATCTGTCATGAAACTTCAGGAACGAGATCCGTTTCACAGATTGGCCGGATATCAGGTGATACAGTTCGCGAAGAAAACAAGAAAAGCGCGATATCGAGTCTTTTGATTCGTGCGGCAGCGGAAAGCAGTTAATTACCACCCGCAGAAATGTACCGTTCTGATGACCCCGTTTCAAATTCGGAGCCCAGATTGTGGGGTATTCAGCAAAGGGTGCTTCCCGTCAGGCAAGGAAATGCATTGATAACTACTCTATTGGATAAAAAATGTTGAATATACCTATATCACTTCGGTTGGCCGCGACCATTTTTTTTACTGTTTTGTTGGCTGCATGTCAGGAAAGCTCGCCCAATCCTTCCGAAAATCCGGGTTATGTTGCCAGTAGCGTCTGGCCTGGAGTAGGCGTGTCATCCGTTTCCGTGGAGGAAGGGGATGATGGTGTAACCGAGCTGGGTTTTACGATCTATCTGAATACAGCCTCCGCGCAGGATATCTCTGTAGACTACAAGACAGTTGACGGCTCTGCTATTGCAGGTGTTGATTACAACGCAGTAGCCGGGACGGCGATTATCCCCAGGGACAGCAATTCGGTTGAGGTTCGGGTTGAGATACTCGGTGACTATGAGGCCGAAGAGGATGAGAGTCTGAAACTTGTCCTGAGCAATCCGAAAAATGCTGTGATAAACAATGTTGAGGCCATGGCAATTATTGTCGATGACGATGTTGAACTCGACAATAACAGGCCTCCATCTTCTGCCCCGCCACCGCCACCGCCACCGCCACCGCCACCGCGAATCAATATTGCCTCAGCATCTACCGAAGAAGGGGACAATGGAACCAGAGTGCTTGTATTTGCCATCACTCTGGATCGGGCTGCAGACAGGGATGTGTCCGTAGAATTCACCACAACTGATGGAACGGCTACTGCTGGTAGTGATTATCAGGCCACCAGCGGTGAACTGGTTTTCCCGCAAGGAGCAACTTCTGGCACCGTGGCGGTTAGCATTCTTGGTGATTCCGAGCTGGAGAGCAACGAAACCTTCCGTATGCGGCTGAGCAACCCGGTCAACGCGGGCCTGCAGACTGCCGAGGCGACCGGCACCATCCGGAACGATGACGCTGCTCCGCTGCCGCAGATCCGCATCAACGCTGCCTCGGTGGAAGAGGGGAACAGCGGCACCAAAACAGTCGCGTTTTCTGTCGCCCTGGATCGTGCTGCGGACAAGGAGGTGAGCGTAAGATTCGCCACGGCAGACGGCAGCGCCCGGGCGGGCAGCG
>Ga0256839_1000877_pt1 | contig 38274 bp, 34 predicted proteins | sample 354166metaG_FD_185968 | JGI IMG/M metagenome (GOLD analysis project Ga0256839, IMG submission 185968) | Hydrothermal vent microbial communities from Mid Atlantic Ridge, Atlantic Ocean - 354-166 | ecosystem: Environmental > Aquatic > Marine > Hydrothermal vents | place: Atlantic Ocean: Mid...
AGATTAAGCATGACCCAAATTTGAGAGTAAAATATTTTGCACTCATCAGGTCCTTAGACTCCGCTGAATCGGAGTCTAAGGACCTGATGTAATTAACTGACAAACAATCGTTTGGCAGTTGATTTACATCATTATTCACGATTTTCGTGAATAATCCGGGTTAAGAGCCACTACTTACAGTACTTATTCGTTGTATTGTCAGGGGGTTTTTCTAAATCCTGCTTTTCGCAAACCTGGCAACATGTAGAATTTATCTCGGTCCCGGTACAGTGGCCACAAAATTTTGATGAATTTTCCCCGTTAATACCCTATTTTTGCCCTTTACTAATTGCGCTACAGATGAGTTCTATTGAACAGATCAGACAGGAAATAACCACAGCCACCTGCGCCAATGCCGAAGAACTGGAGGCCTACCGCCTGAAGTTCATCAGCCGTAAAAGTGTAATAGGAGAGCTGTTTGCCAAAATAAAGGAGATCCCCGGGCCGGAGAAAAAAGCCTACGGGCAACAAATAAACGAACTAAAAACCCTTGCCCAAGAGAAATTCAAGCAACTGGTTAGTTCGCTGGAGAAGGAAGAAGCCGGTACCGAAGCCCCCCCGGTTGACTTAACCCTGCCCAGCAGCAAAGCCCAGCCGGGCAGCATGCACCCCATTACCATTACCCGCAACCGTATTATCGAGATATTTGAAAAAATTGGCTTTAATGTTTCCGATGGGCCGGAGATAGAAGATGACTGGCATAATTTTACCGCCCTCAATTTCCCCCCTAACCATCCGGCCAGGGAAATGCAGGACACCTTTTTTATTGAAAAAAACCCCGATATTGCTTTGCGCACCCATACCTCCTCGGTACAAATCAGGGTGATGGAAACCCGGCAACCGCCCATCCGCACCCTGTGCCCCGGCCGGGTATTCCGCAACGAGGCCATTTCGGCCCGTGCCCATTGTATCTTTCATCAGGTGGAAGGGTTCTACGTGAATGAGAATGTGAGTTTTGTTGATTTAAAACAAACCTTGTTTCATTTTGCCAAAGAGATGTTCGGCAAAGACACCAAAGTGCGTTTCCGTCCCTCTTACTTTCCTTTTACCGAGCCCAGTGCCGAGATAGACATCAGTTGCAATATTTGTAAAGGCGAAGGCTGTAATATTTGCAAATATACCGGCTGGGTAGAGATTGCCGGCTCCGGTATGATTGACCCGAATGTGCTGCAAAACTGCCATATTGATGCCGAAAAATACACCGGTTTTGCTTTTGGCATGGGCATCGAGCGGATCGCCATGCTAAAATGGGAGATAGATGACCTAAGGCTCTTTACCGAAAATGATATTCGTTTCCTTGACCAGTTTAAAGCATATTGATGGCTGATTCCATACAACGGGTTGCCGTAATCGGGGCGGGCACTATGGGGCTTGGCATAGCCCAGGTAGCCGCCATGGCCGGCTATGCGGTACAATTATTTGATGCCCGGGCAGATGCGGTAGATAAAGCGCTCGGCCAAATCGATAAAAACCTGCAACAAGGGATCGCGCGGGGCAAGGTTAGCCCCGAAGCAGCCGAAAAAACCCTTTCCCTGATCGACAAGGTAGAACAGTTGCACGAAATCAATGCTGATCTGGCTATTGAAGCCATTGTTGAAGAGCTCGGCCTCAAGCAAAACCTGCTGGCGGAACTTGAAAAAATTTTATCGGAAGAAGCCCTGATTTGTACGAATACATCCTCTATTGCCGTTACTAAAATAGCGGCCGGCTTAAAATTCCGGCACCGGTTTCTCGGTATGCATTTCTTCAATCCCGCCCATATCATGAAGCTGGTGGAAGTTGTAGCCACCTCCGAAACCAATGAAAAGGCCCTTCAGCAGGCGTTGGCATTTGTCAGCAGCCTGGGCAAGGTACCGGTGGTGGCCAACGATTCGCCCGGCTTTATCGTTAACCGGGTAGCCCGCCATTTTTATGTGGAAAGCCTGCGGGTACTGGAAGAGCAAGTGGCCTCTTTCGAGGATATTGACAAGCTGCTGGAAGCTTCGGGCTTTCGCATGGGGCCTTTCAGGCTCATGGACCTGATCGGGGTGGACACCAACTTTGCCGTTACTTCTACCATGTACCAGGGTTTTCACCAGGACCCGAAATTCAGGCCCAGCAGGATACAGGAGCAAAAGGTGGCGGCCGGCCATCTGGGCAAAAAAACCGGCCGCGGTTTTTATCGCTATGAATAAAAAAACATTTTGTTTACTTGGGTTAGGTTTTGTGCTGGCTTGCGCCCCGGCCATTGAAGAGTCGGAGATACCTAACGTTCCGGTAAATGTGGAAATTAACCTGCGGGCCATTGACAGCGCCCCGCTACAACTGGTGGGCGGCTATATTTATGTTGATGGTGGCGTGCGGGGGATCATCGTCAGACGGGAGTCGCAAAATGAATACAGTGCTTTTGAGCGCAATTGCCCCTACCGGCCACAGGATGCCTGCGCCCTAGTTGAAATGAACGATACGGGGTTTTACATGGAAGACCTTTGTTGCGGTTCAACTTTTGATCTCAGCGGTTTCCCCACAGCCGGGCCGGCCACCTTGCCGATGAAAAAATATAACACATCCCTGTCCGGGGATTATTTGTTCATCTACAATTAGGGCTCCTCGTAGTAAACAACGTGTAGCATGGTTTGCCCCACGGCTTTCAGGGTATTTTTGTCAATGATGTCCATATTATCCTGCCGCGTATGGTGCCAGGTGCCAAAGTAACCGGCTTCGGGCTCCCAGTGCAGCACATCAATCATGGGGATTTTCGCCATCTTGTTAACATAGTAATGATCATCGGTGATGGCCCCCTCTTTGCGGGGGATAAAATACTTGCCGTAACCAATTTTGCTGGCGGTTGTCCAAACGTTGGTCAGTACTTTTCTGGCCATTTTCCGGGAATATCCCTCATAAGGGAAACGGGCATTTTTAGCCCCAACCATATCCAATAAGATCCCATAGTAAGCGGCATAATTGCCTTTATTCTGCGCCCAGTATTGTGAACCCAGGCACCACGATTCGGGCTTGCCCCCGTTTTCCTGGCCCCAGTCTTCGCCATCAAAAAATAACAGGTCAACGCCTACCGCTGGTTTGTTGGCCTGTAGTTGCCGGGCTATTTCCAGCAACACCCCAACACCGCTGGCGCCATCATTGGCCCCGTCAAACCGGGCCTTGGGATCATCCTTATCTTTGCTTGCCCAGGGGCGGGTATCCCAGTGGGTGGCCAACAGTAGCCGCTTGCGGGCGGTAGGGTTAAACGAAGCCATAATATTACGCAGTTGCAGGGTTACACCGTCATAGGTGACGGCCGCAAACGCCTGGGTTTTTACGGTAGCACCATAGGCCTCAAGGCGGGCGATAATCCGGTCACCGGCTGCCACGTGGGCAGCCGTGTTGGGAACGCGCGGGCCAAAGTCAACCTGCTCCTGCACAAAAGAATAGGCCGAATCGGCATTGAAATCGGGCACGGCCACTACCCTGGCCGGTTTGGTGACCTCACGGCCGGCCTTTTCCGCCTCTTTACAGGAGAAAACCAGCAACAGTAAAACGAATGGGGCCAGGGCACGAAGGGCGTCAGGCATGGCATTATTATTCTTCATAAGCCCATTCAATTTTATTTTTCATGTCTTTTACAATTACCCCGTTCCTTTTTAGTATCGCCCGTATTTCATCTACCTTGGCAAAATCTTTGGCAAACTTGGCCTTCTTATAAATTTCCAGCAGCGAATCAACAATACTGTCAAAATCAGCAGGCTTTTCTTCCAGCAACCCGAGGATATTCTCAACGAAATCAATATAGGTTTGTTTTACTTTGGCAAACAGTTCTTCGCCAAGCTCCCCGAACAGCAGGTTACCGGTATTTAACGAGTTTATTTTTTTTAACAGGTTAAATAACTGGCCGATAGTCAGGGCCGTGTTAAAATCATCGTTCATGGCGGCATGACAGGCGGCAACCTGCTTTTCTATCTGGGCCACAAGCTGTTCGTTCCGTTGCCCCTCATCGGCCTGGTAACGCATACCTTTCACCACCCGCAGGCCGTTCATTAATTTTTTATACCCTTTACGGGCGGCTTTCAGGGCATCATTGGAGAAGTCGAGGGTGCTGGAATAATGCGATTGCAGCATAAAGAATTTTACTGTCATGGGGGAGTAAGGCTCGTCCAATAGCTCGTGGCTGCCGGTAAACAGCTCATGGGGCAGAAATGAGTTGCCCAGCGACTTGCTCATTTTCTGGCCATTAACTGTGAGCATATTGGTGTGCAGCCAGTAGTTTACCGGGTCTTTGCCGTGTGCCCCTACCGACTGGGCTATTTCGCATTCATGGTGCGGGAACTTCAGGTCCATGCCGCCACCATGAATATCAAAAGTCTCGCCCAGGTACTTGGTACCCATCACCGAGCACTCCAGGTGCCAGCCGGGGAAGCCCTTGCCCCAGGGTGATGACCAGCGCATGATATGTTCGGGCGAGGCCTTTTTCCATAAGGCAAAGTCGATGGTGTTGCGTTTCTCATCCTGGCTGTCCAGGTCGCGGCCGCTTTCTATCATTTCTTCAATATTTCTTTTCGAGAGTTTACCATAATTATGGTCTTTGTCATATTTGGCCACATCAAAATAAACCGAGCCGTTCACCGCATAGGCCAGGCCTTTGTCCAGCAAGGTTTGGGTCAACTCAATTTGCTCTACAATATGGCCGGTCGCAGCCGGCTCTATACTGGGGGGCAGCAGGTTAAACTGTGCCAGCACTTCATGAAAGCCGTTGGCATAGCGCTGCACGATCTCCATCGGTTCTAAGTTTTCGAGGCGGGCTTTTTTGCCGATCTTGTCTTCCCCCTCATCGGCATCATTTTCCAGGTGCCCTACATCGGTAATATTGCGCACGTAACGCACCTTATAGCCGAGGTACATCAGGTAGCGGTAGATCACATCAAAGCTCAGGAAAGTGCGCACGTTGCCCAAATGCACATCGCTGTACACCGTAGGGCCGCAAACGTACATGCCTACAAAAGGGGGGTTAAGGGGCTCAAAAACCTCTTTTTGCCCCGATAAGCTATTATATACTCTCAGTTTATCAAGCATGGCGCAAAATTAATGTCTTATTTCCTTTACGTGCTGAAAATGTCAATAATACTTGTTAAGTTGGGAGCTTCTCGTTGAGATGAAGGCTTATACCTGCATTAACTATTTGCCAAAAAAACCCTTATTTCACAAAATATTGGTTTATTCAATATTTACGCCTATTTTTGCAGAGAAAATAACGATCTTCAAGACGAGGGGACACAAGTCCCCTCTTTTATTGTAAAAAAATGGCGCTTAAAGAACAGCTTGCAGAAATGGTAGCCCAACACCTGCCGTCACCGGCACACTTTCTGGTGGATATTATCCTGAAGGGTAACGACCAGCAAAGGAAAGTGATTGTGTTGCTTGATGGCGATAATGGCGTGACCATTGACGACTGCGCCCGGGTTAGCCGGGCATTAGGGGCCAGCTTAGAAGAAAATGACCCTTTCCCGGGACAATACACCCTGGAGGTGTCGTCTGCCGGACTCGACCACCCCCTGTTGTTGCCAAGGCAGTACCGGGGCAGGACCGGCAGGGTGCTGGCGCTTACCCTGGATGACGGCAGCACGATAACCGGCAAGCTGCTGGCCGTGGCCGAAGATAAAATTGTAATAGATAAACTAACGAAAATAAAAAAGAAACAAACAACCGAAGTAACCAACGTGCCGTTCAGCCGCATAAGTAAGGCTATGGTGCAGGTTTCTTTTAAATAGTACTAAAAAATGGATAGTGGTAATTTAATTGAATCGTTTGCTGATTTTGCCCAGTCGAAAAACATTGACCGGCCAACCATGATAGCCATCCTGGAAGAAGTTTTCAGGACGATGATCCGCAGGAAGTATGAGCATGATGATAATTTCGACATCATTATTAATGCGGATAAAGGAGACCTCGAAATCTGGCGTTTCCGTGAAATTGTTGATGACAATTCAGAGGACATCTGGGACCATGATAAAATCAGCTTATCGGAAGCAAGAAAGATTGAGGAAGACTTTGAAATTGGCGAAGAAGTGGCCGAAGAGGTAAAACTGGAAGACTTTGGCCGCAGGGCAGTGATGACGGCCAGGCAAACCCTTATTCAAAAAGTAAAAGACCTGGAACGTGATATTATTTATGAAAAATACAAAGACCTGATCGGGGAAATCATTACCGCTGAGGTATATCAGGTGTTATCGCGCGAAGTGCTGCTGGTTGATGGTGAGGGCAATGAAATCTCCCTGCCCAAGTCAGAGCAGATACCGAAAGACCGTTTCCGCAAAGGCGAATCGGTACGGGCCGTGGTAGCCCGGGTTGACCTGGTTAACGGAGCGCCCAAGATTATCCTCTCAAGGACCTCCCCGGTATTTCTTGAGCGTTTATTTGAGAACGAAGTGCCGGAAGTATATGACGGCCTGATTACCATTAAAAACGTAGTTCGTGAACCGGGCGAAAGGGCCAAAGTAGCCGTTGAGTCGTATGACGACCGCATTGACCCCGTAGGCGCCTGCGTGGGCATGAAAGGCTCACGTATCCACAGCATTGTGCGCGAACTGCAGAATGAAAATATTGATGTGATTAACTATACCGATAACATGGAGCTGTACATCGCCCGGGCCCTCAGCCCGGCTAAGATTTCCAGCCTCACCATCAACGAGGAAGAGGGCCGGGTGTCGGTTTACCTTAAGCCTGACCAGGTGTCGCTGGCTATTGGCAAGGGCGGACAGAACATCAAACTGGCCAGCCGGTTGATCGGCATGGAAATAGATGTGTTCCGAGAACTGGGCGATTTTGATGAGGAAGATGTTGATCTTGACGAGTTTACCGATGAAATTGATGACTGGATTATTGACGAATTAAAACGAGTAGGTTTAGATACTGCCAAGAGTGTTTTAACGCTTTCGGCAGAAGAATTGGCCAAACGTACCGACCTGGAAGAAGAAACAATTTTGGAGATTTTCAAGATTTTAGGCCAGGAGTTCGAGTAGCCGATTTTTTTATAACCATTAAATAAAGGATATTTGAGTATGTCTGTACAAAAACCCATGAGACTTAGCCAGGTGGCCAGGAAGCTGAACGTTGGTATGGATACCATTGTTGAGTTTCTTGCAGACAAGGGCATGGAGGTAGATCGGAACCCGAATACCAAAATCAACCCCGAGCAATATACCATGCTGGCAAAAGAATTTGCTTCCTCTTTGCTGGACAAAGAAGAAGCAGAAAGTTTAAGTATTGGGGTACAGCACAGAGAAAAACTCACCCTTGATGAAGAAAAAGAGCCGGCACCGAAACCAAAAAAGGATGAGGAGGAAATCCTGATCACCAACCTCTCGGCCGAAACCATAAAAAAAGAAGAACCAACAGCCAAAGAAGCCGACAAGACCGGGGCGGAGGAGAAGGAAAAACTGAAAGGCTTAAAGGTAGTTGGCAAGATAGACCTGGATAAACCTAAAAAGGAAGAACCGGCAGCCGAAAAACCCAGGGAAGAAGAACCGGCAGCAGCGGAGCCCAAAGAGGAGCCCCCGGCAACGGCAGAAAAACCGGCAGCAGAACCGGCCAAGCCGGAAAAAGATGTAATATCGGCTAAGGCAGATAAGCTGAAGGGGCTGAATGTAGTGGGTAAAATTGACCTGCCCGAAAAGAAAGCCAAGCCGGTGGCCTCTTCTGATATTGCTAAAAAAGAAGGTAAAAGGCCCCGTAAAAGAATCCATAAAGAAGGAGAAGGCGGGGGCGGCCGCAGAAATGGTGGCCGGGGACCGGCCCAAAAGCCACAAACCGAAAGGCAACGCAGGCGGGCGAAAAAGGAAGAGCCTTCCGACAAGGAAATTCAGGAGCAGATTAAAGCTACCCTGGCCAAACTCAGTGGCGGGGGCAAAAAAACGGCCGGCTCCAAATACAGGCGTGAAAAACGTTCGGCCATCGCCAGCGCCAAAGAACAACAGCAGGATCAGGCCATGGCCGATTCTAAAACCCTGAAAGTACCGGAATTTATCTCGGCCAACGACCTGGCTTCGCTGATGGAGGTATCCGTGAATGAAGTTATTTCGGCCTGTATGGGACTGGGGATGTTCGTCTCCATTAATCAGCGGCTCGATGCCGAAGCCATTACGGTAATTGCCGATGAGTTTGGTTATAATGTAGAGTTTGCCAGTGCCGATGAAGAATTGGTTGTAGATGAGGAAGAAGACAAAGAAGAAGATTTGCAACCCCGGGCACCTATTGTTACCATCATGGGCCACGTTGACCACGGTAAAACTTCTTTACTCGATTATATCCGTGAATCCAGGGTAACAGCCGGTGAAGCAGGGGGCATTACCCAACATATCGGGGCCTACGATGTAACCACCAAAACCGGCCAAAAAATAGCTTTTCTTGATACTCCAGGCCACGAAGCCTTTACCGCCATGCGGGCCCGGGGCGCCAAAATCACCGATGTGGTGATTATTGTAGTAGCCGCTGATGACAGCGTGATGCCGCAAACCAAAGAGGCCATTAATCACGCCCAGGTGGCCGGTGTGCCGATGATCTTTGCCATCAACAAAATTGACCGGCCCAACGCCAACCCGGATAAGATTAAAGAAGAGCTTTCTAAAATAAACATCCTGGTTGAAGACTGGGGCGGCAAATACCAATCGCAGGAAATATCGGCCAAAACCGGAGAAGGTGTTGAAGAACTGTTAGAGAAGGTGTTACTGGAAACAGAAATGCTGGAACTGAAGGCCAACCCCAACAAACCGGCCGTTGGCTCGGTGATTGAGGCTACCCTTGACAAAGGCCGTGGCTACGTAACCACCATTATGGTGCAGGCCGGCACCTTATGCATTGGCGATGTAGTACTGGCCGGCTCTCATTTTGGTAAGGTAAAAGCCATGTTCAACCATGCCGGGGAAAAGGTAAAAGCGGCCGGCCCTTCTACCCCCGTACAAATGCTGGGCTTAGACGGTGCCGCCCAGGCAGGCGAGGCCTTTCATGTAATGCCCTCGGAACGCGAAGCCCGGGAACTGGCCACCAAGCGCGAACAACTGTTGCGTGAGCAAAGCATCCGCACCAAAAAACATATTACCCTTGATGAAATCGGCCGCAGGTTGGCCATTGGCTCCTTCCAGGAGTTAAACGTAATTGTTAAAGGCGATGTTGACGGCTCTATTGAGGCCTTGTCCGACTCGTTGCTGAAGTTGTCAACCGAAGAAGTACAGGTAAATGTAGTCCACAAAGGTGTAGGGCAAATATCCGAATCGGATGTACTGCTGGCTACGGCCTCCGATGCCGTAATTATCGGTTTCCAGGTGCGACCCTCGGCTGCGGCTAAAACGCTGGCCGAGAATGAAGACGTTGAAATCCGCCTCTATTCGGTAATTTACGATGCTATTAACGATGTGAAAGATGCCATGGAAGGCATGCTGGCCCCGGAAGAAGAAGAAGTGATTGTGGGCAATGTAGAAATAAGGGAGATATTTAAGATATCAAAAGTAGGCACGGTGGCCGGCTGTATGGTTACCGATGGGGTAATCAAACGTGCCAACAACATCCGGGTTATCCGGGATGGCATCGTGGTTTACTCCGGGGAAATCGGCCAGCTTAAGCGTTTTAAAGAAGATGTACAGGAGGTGAAGAGTGGCTATGAATGTGGCCTGAGCATCAAAAGCTTCAACGACCTGAAAGTTGGTGACGTAATCGAATCATACGAAATAAGGGAGATTAAGCGAACCTTATAACCCTTTGTCTTGCGCTCTGCCCTGACAGTAATATTACAATGGACGACCCTGGCCGCCATGTTGTTGCTGGCCGTTGGCTTGGTACAACCCTGGTGGGTACTTTGGTGGCGCCCGGTACAGAACCGCCTGCGGGTAATTAAATTTTACGGGGGCATAGGGGTGGCCGCCTGGCTGCTCAGCAAGCTGCTCCTGCTTACCTCATCCTAACCCATTAGTCCTCTACCAGTTGTTTGAGTAAGTCCTCGATATCCCCCGGGGTTGACATGATCTTGGTAAACGTACCCATCGTCAAATCAGGGAAAGAAATAGCAATCCTGAAACGGCCATGCAGCATATGTACTTCATCCTCTTTTACCAATAACTCGTACGGCAGAAAAGCCGTATGTTTTGGTGTGGCGATATCTATTTTCGGCATAAAGTTCCCTTCCCCCTTCTCACCCGAAAGGGCAAAGCCATACAGGGTAAGTTTGGTGCCGGGAATATCATAGCGGTATACCCGTTTAACGCCCGGTTTACCCCATTTAAGCGAGCTTTCTATCTTCTCTATGGCCTGTTCATGGCTGTCAAAATCGGCCAGCTCTTTGGTGTCGTCAAAATAAGGCATACCAAACATATAATGGTAATCCCGGAGGTCATCCCGTTCTACCCCTTCCTCCGAGCCAAAAGCAGTTCCTTTCGCTTCCCCTACTCCCTTCATGGCCTGCTTAAAGGCGCTTTCCACTTTAGTGTAGCTGGCGGCAACTTTGTCAAAATCGTCCCTGAAATAGGCGTTGCCCCAGTAAGGCGGGTTGGTATAACTAATATTGATAACATTGCCTTCCTTGGTTAACGCTACCCGCAAGGTAGCCGCAAAACCGGTTAGCCCACCCACAGACTTAACGGCTTTATCCAGCCCGGAATGGCTTACCACCACCAACCAGCGGCCGGCATCCTCAACGGGCATGTATTCGCCCACCACCTTAAAGCCGGCATTTGTCAACCCAGACTTCACTCCGGCCTTAGCCTCCTCCATGCTGCCATTAAACGTAGCCCCCAGAACATAGGGCTTTAAAGACTGGCTGTTCACCGTGAACGCGGCCAGGGCCAAAACAAAAAATGGAAATAACTTTTTCATAGCTGTAAAATTGATTTTGCGGTTAACATTAGTGTCTGTAAAGCAGTTAAAAACTGACCATCATCATCTTAAAGATAACAGAAATATTTTAACCCGAAAAATTCATATGAATTTTGATGAACTGCAAACAATCGTTTGGCGGTTATTTTACCTCATTATTCATGATTTTCATGATATTTCTCCCGAAAACTTTGTTTTTTCAGTAAAAACACCTGGCCCGCTTATTTGTTTGCCGCTTTGCTGCGGTAGCAATAATTCGGGTAAATTCCAAACCACTTCCCCTCAACCAGCATGCCGCAATATAAAAAGACTTACTTTTCAGGCTGAAAAACCGCAGCCGCTTTCTTCCTGATCTCCTCGTTACACAGGTTCCCGATGCTGCCTTCGTGGGTATGATTGAGCGTCTTTTCCGGCCGGTAAGTGCCCGCTTCAATTTCCCGGCCCACCTGCCGGTAAGCTTCACGGAAAGGCACGCCCCGGTTTACCCGTTTGTTCACGTTTTCCACACTAAACACCAGGTCATATTTGGGGTCATCCAGCACCGCGGGGTTCACCAGGAGATTTTTCATCATCAGCACGCTTATCTCCAGTATGTCGTGCAGGGTGGTGATGGCCGGAAACAAGGTTTCTTTCAGCAGTTGCAAATCGCGGTGGTAGCCGCTGGGCAGGTTATTGGTAATCAGGGTAACCTCTACCGGCAGTGCCTGGATTTTGTTAGCTTTGGCCCGTACCAGTTCAAACACATCGGGGTTTTTTTTGTGCGGCATAATACTGGAGCCGGTGGTCAGTTCCCGGGGGAACGAAACAAACCCGTGGTTTTCGTTCATAAACAGGGTGACATCCATGGCCAGTTTCGCCAGCGTGGCGCTGACCGAAGCCAGGGCGTAACTCATCGATTTCTCCAGCTTGCCACGGCTCATCTGGGCAGCCGTGGCGTTGTATTTTAAGGTGGCAAAGCCCAGTTCCCGGGTGGTCTGCACCCGCTTTAAGGGGATGGACGACCCGTAGCCGGCCCCGGAGCCCAGCGGGTTCTGATCGGCAATTTTATAGGCCGCGTTAAAAAAATACAGGTCGTCAATCAGCAGTTCGGCATAACCGCCCAGCCACAGGCCTACCGATGAGGGCATGGCCACCTGCATGTGGGTGTAACCGGGGATCAGGGCCTCTTTATGTTGGTCGCTAAGCGATAGCAGTAACTCAAACAACACCCCGATGGCGGCTTTCAGGGCATTGATTTCTTCTTTGCAGTACAGGTGCAGGGCCACCAGCACCTGGTCGTTGCGCGAGCGGCCGGTATGGATTTTCTTGCCGGTGTCGCCCAGCTTTTCGGTCAGGGTAAACTCAATTTTGGAATGCACATCTTCAAACTCCTCTTCAATGGTAAAGCGGCCTTCCTCCACTTCGCTCAGCAAATCGCGCAGGGCGGCCACCAGTTGTTGCTGCTCGCGGCCGGTCAGTATGCCGATGCTGTGCAGCATGTTGGCATGGGCTATGGAGGCCAGCAGGTCGTACCGGGCCAGAGCCAGGTCCAGAGTGCGGTCGTTTCCGGCCGTGAATTTTTCTACGGCATTTTCGGTAGTATAACCTTTGTTCCAGAGTTTCATGTTGGTAAGATTAGTCCGTACAAAATTTTTTGATAAGTTGAATATAGGTAGTTATGCCCTGCTCGATTTCCGTCAGGCGGATATACTCATCAGGGGTGTGCGAGCGGGCCGAATCGCCCGGCCCCAGCTTGAGCGAAGGGATACTGATCAGCGACTGGTCGGAGAGCGTGGGCGAGCCGTAGGCAACCAGGCCCAATTGCCTGCCGGCCTGCACCAGGGGGTGGTCCGGGGCAATGGCCGAAGGGTTTAGCCGCAGGGATTTGGGTGAAATAGTGGCGTTCAGGTGTTTTTTGATGATGGCCAGCACTTCTTCGTTGGTATAGGCATCGGTGGTGCGCACATCCAGGGTAAACCTGCAGGTGTCGGGCACCACATTGTGCTGGCTGCCGGCCCGGATGACGGTGGCGGTCATTTTTACCGGGCCCAGCAGGGTGGATTTTCGGGGAAAGGCATACGACTGCACCCAGGCGATATCCTGCAGGGCTTTGTAGATGGCGTTTTCCCCTTCATCGCGGGCGGCATGGCCGGCTTTGCCGTGGGCGGTGCACTCCAGTACCATCAGGCCTTTTTCGGCAATAGCCATCTGCATTTGCGTGGGCTCTCCGATGATGGCCACCGCAGGCGGGGGTATTTCCTGCATCAGGGCCACGATGCCGTTGGCGCCCGAAACTTCCTCTTCGGCCGTGCAGGCCAGCAGCAGGTTGTACTTCAGCCCGGGCTTGTGGTAAAAAAAGAGGAAAGTGGCCAACAGGCTGACCAGCGGCCCTCCGGCATCGTTGCTGCCCAGGCCAAACAACTTGCCGTCTTTTACCCGGGGCTCAAAGGGCGGCAGGGTATAGCCGCTGGCCGGTTTTACCGTATCGTGGTGCGAGTTGAGCATGAGGGTTTCTTTGGCCGGATCAAAATGCTTGTTTACCGCCCAGACATTGTTTTGCAACAGGCGCGCGGTGCCCACCCCTTCGGCCTGCAGAAACCGGTAGAGCAGGGCTGCGGTTTTATCTTCCTGGCGCGAGAAAGACGGGGTGCGGATAAGGTCTTTTAACCACCCGGTGGCTTTACGGAACAACTGTTTTTCGGTCATCATAAAATAACTTTGGTGTGCACGGTACCGGGGTTGGCCAGATAGGCCGGTGAGCTCAGAATAACTTCGGCTATGCCGTTGCGCAGCCCTTCCAAAGCATTGGTGAGCTTGGGCACCATGCCTTCGCTGATCACTCCGCTGGCAGCCATCCGTTCGAAGCCGGCCGCATCTATTTGCGGCAGTACGTGACCTCCGGCATCCAGCACCCCGGGCTTTTCAAAAGCCAGGATGAGTCTTACCCGGAAAGCCCCGGCCAGCGCCCCGGCCAGCGCAGTGGCAACGGTGTCGGCATTGGTGTTGAGCAACTGGCCGCAGCCATCGTGGGTAATAGCCGAAAACACCGGCAGCAGGCCGTCTTCCAGCAGGCGGGTGAGAAAGGCCCGGTTTACCCGGACAATATCCCCCACAAAGCCGTAGTCAATTTCGCCCACCGGCCTTTTTTTGGCCAGAATAACATTGCCATCGGCCCCCGACAACCCCAGGGCCCGGCAGTTGCGGGCCTGCAGCCCGGCTACGATGTTTTTGTTGATTAGTCCGGCATAGACCATCACCGCCACCTCCAGGGCCTCCCGGCCGGTTACCCTGCGGCCATTTACCATATTGGGCGTAAGGCCCAGTTGGCGTTCGGTGGCGGAGGCCAGCGCCCCACCGCCATGTACCAGCACCTTTGGGCCGGGTGCCCGGGCAATGGCTGCCAGGGTGCCGGTTAGCTGCCCGGGGTCATCAATTACCTTGCCGCCAATTTTGATTACCGTTACCTGTTTCATTTTTCCAGCAGGGTTGCGATCACGGCCTGGGCGGCATAAATCCGGTTTTCAGCCTGGGCGATGACCAGGGAGCGGTCGCTGTCGAGCACCGCATCGGCCACCACTACGTTTCTGCGCACCGGCAGGCAGTGCATAAAATAGCCGTTGTTGGTCAGCGCCATTTTTTCTTTGGTAATCATCCAGTCCGGGAAATTACCCAGAATTTTTCCGTACGGGTGATAGGCCGACCAGTTTTTGGCATAAACAAAGTCGGCTCCGGCCAGGGCTTTGTCCTGGTCGTATTCCACGGGCACACCTTCGCCAAACTCCGGGGCCAGTTCATAGCCCCCGGGGTGGGTAACCACCAGCTCCACCGGGGCCTGGCGCAGCCATTGCACAAAGGAGTTGGCCACCGACTGCGGCAAGGCTTTGACGTGCGGGGCCCAGGTGAGCACCACTTTGGGGCGGGGTACGGGGCTGTGCTCGGCTATGGTCAGCCAGTCGGCCAGCGATTGCAGCGGGTGCAGGGTGGCGCTTTCCAGCGAAATAACCGGCACGGTAGCGTACCGGGCAAAGCCGGTCAGCAGCTTTTCGGCATAGTCCTCGGCCCGGTTAACCAGTGAGGGAAAAGCCCGGATACCGATAATATCGCAGTACTGCGAAACCACCGCGGCCGCTTCTTTGATATGTTCCTGGCTGCCGGCCGCCATCACCGCCCCTGTGTCAAACTCCAGTTGCCAGCCCTCTTTGTCCATGTTCATCACCATTACCTCCATGCCCAGGTTTTGGGCCGCCCGCTGGGTGCTCATGCGGGTACGCAGGCTGGCATTGAAAAACAGCAAGCCCAGGGTTTTGTGTTTGCCCAACTGCTGGCCGGCCAATGGGTTGTACTTGAGGGCCCGGGCTTTGGCCACCAGGGCAGCCGGGTCGGGCACATCGTGCAGGGAAATAAATTGTTTCATGTTGATTTTATCTCGGTTAGCACAGTTTTCAGTGAGCGCACAAAATAGGCAGCCTGCTCGCGATTCAGGCATAACGGGGGCAGCAGGCGCAGTACCCGGGGATCGGTGGCGGTGCCGGTAAAAATCCGGAAATCCTGTAAAAGCCGCTGGCGCAGTTCCTTCACCGGGTAGTCGAAGCTGAGGCCGATCATCAGGCCGCGGCCACGGATTTCCCTGACCGGCAGCTTCCTTAGTTTACCGCTAAGAAACTCACCCACCACCCGGCTGTTGTCGGCCAGGTTTTCTGCTTCCAGCACATTCAGTACGGCCAGGCCGGCCGCACAGGCCAGGTGTGTCCCGCCAAAAGTGGTGCCCAGCAGGCCGTGCCGGGATTTTATCTCCGGGCTGATCAGCACCCCGCCAAGCGGGAAGCCATTGCCCATACCTTTGGCCACGGTAATGAGGTCGGGGGCAATGCCGGCCTGCTGGTGGGCAAAAAACCGCCCCGTACGGCCGTAGCCCGACTGGATTTCATCCATAATCAGCAAGGCCCCGTGTGCTTTGGTTAGGTCCTGTGCCGCCTGAAAGAAGGCCTCCGGAGCTTCATACACCCCGGCAATACCCTGGATGCCCTCCAGCACTACGGCTGCCACATCTTTACCCGCCAGGGCTTTTTCCAGGCCGGCCGTGTCGCCATAAGCAATGAACTCAACATCATGGCCCTGGTTGACCGGGGCACGGAGCCCGGGGTTATCGGTAAGGCCCAGGGCCAGCGAAGTGCGGCCGTGAAAACCGTTTTTGCAAGCGATAACTTTCTTTTTTCCGGTATGAAAGGAAGCCAGCTTAACGGCATTCTCAATGGCCTCGGCACCCGAGTTAACCAAAAACAATTGGTAGTCCGGGTAACCGGACATCTGGCCCAACTTTGCAGCTAACTCCTTCTGCAAGGGGTTTTGTACCGAATTGGAATAAAACCCCAGACTGCCTGTCTGGGCATTGAGGGCCCGGACATAGGCCTTGTGGGCGTGACCGATGGAAATAACCGCATGCCCTCCGTACAGGTCAAGGTAGCGGCTGCCGGTTTCGTCCCACAGGTAGCAGCCTTTGGCACGCACCGGGGTAACCGGCAATAAGGGGTACACATCAAAAGGTTTCATATTTCGGCAATTTTGGTATGCGATACGACAATCCCTTTAATCAGGGCGGAGCTCAGGCCCATGTGCTCCATCTCATTCAGGCCGGCAATGGTGCAGCCTTTGGGGGTAGTTACTTTATCAATTTCGGCTTCGGGATGGCTGTCGGGGTCATCCAGCAACAGGCTGGCGGCCCCCAGGCAAGCCTGTACGGCAATTTTCCGGGCTTCCGGGGCATGAAAGCCGAGTTGAATACCCCCCTGGATGGTGGCCCGGATGAGCCGCATCCAAAAAGCTATGCCGCTGGCCCCCAGCACGGTGGCCGCCTGCATAAGCTCATCGTCAATAACAATGGTCTGCCCCAGTACCGAAAAAACAGCTTCCACCAGCCGGGTGGCGGCCCCTGACGCGTTGACGCTGATACAGGTCATCGACTGGCGCACGGCCAGGGCGGTGTTGGGCATGGCCCGGGCCAGGGTGTTGGTGTCCGGCAGCAGTTGGGCCAGCTCGGCCAGGGTAACCCCGGTAAGGGTGGAAATGACCAGTTTATTGTGCAAGGCTCCCCGGGCTTCGGCAACCACACGGGCCAACTGGCCGGGCTGTACGCAAATCAGCACGATGTCGGCTGCCTGCACGGCTGCGGTGTTATCGGTGGTAACGGTTATGCCCTGTCGGGCAAATTCTTCCAGGCCGGAGGGTTTCCGTTTGGTCATAATCAGTTTGTTGTTTTCGAGCATGCCGGCCGCCAGAAGCCCACGGGCAATGGCGGTGCCCAGGTTGCCGGCCCCGAGGATAGCCAGGGTTTTGTTTTGTAGTTCCATAGTTTAAAATGCTGATCCTTTAAGTTGTAAGCCGCTGGTTTCTTTTATGCCGAACATCAGGTTCATGTTTTGCACCGCCTGCCCCGAGGCCCCCTTGAGCAGGTTGTCGATGGTGCTGGTAATCAATACATACTCCCCGTGCGCTTCTACATGCAACCACACGTTATTGGTGTTGACCGCCTGTTTCAGGTGGATGGGCTGCCCGGCAAACTGCACGAAGGGATGTCCGGCAAAGTATTCCCGGTAAGCCGCTTTTATTTCTTTCAGGGGACGGTTTATCCGGGTGTAGATGGAGGCGAAAATACCGCGGGTAAAATTACCGCGCACCGGGATAAAAAGAGTATCGCCCGGCCACCCTCCTGCAAGTTGTGTGAGCGTTTCCTTTACTTCCTGCAAATGCTGGTGGGTAAAGGGTTTGTAAATACTCACGTTATCATGCCGCCAACTGAAGTGTGTGGTGCCGGTGGGTGCCTGCCCGGCCCCGGTAGCCCCGGTGATGGCATTGATGTGTACATCTGCGGCTAGCCACCCGGCAGCCGCCAGCGGCAGCAGGGCCTCTTGTATGGCCGTGGCAAAGCACCCCGGATTGGCCACACTGGTTGCCTGGCGGATGGCTCCTTTGTTGGCTTCGGGCAGGCCATAGACAAAAACCCGGTTGCCCAGGGTATTTTGGCCCTGCAGGCGGAAATCCTGACTCAGGTCGATGATTTTCATGGATTCCGGGATGTTGTTCCTGCTTAAAAACTCCCGCGATCGGCCGTGGCCCATACACAAAAAAAGCACATCGCCCGTAAAGGGCAGGGTGGCGGTAAAATTCAGGGCGGTGGCGGTAATATCCTGGTGCACCTTGCTGACGGCCTCTCCGGCATGCGAAGTACTGGCCACTGCAGTGATTTCCGCCTCTTGGTGATGCAGCAGGAGCCGTAGCAGCTCTCCGGCTGTGTAGCCGGCCCCTCCGGCTATTTCTACTTTAATCATATTTTCGGGTTATGTGGTTAAACAATTGCAGGGGGTTGGCCAGGATTTTGGTAAAGCCTTTTACGTCCTCACCGCTCCAGCCTTTGTTCATCTCCCCGTAAGCGCCAAAGGAGGCATCCATTAAATCAAAATCGCTTGCTATGCCGTCCACCGTAAAGCGATAAGGGTGCAGGGTAAGGAAAACCGAGCCGCTGACCCTCTCCTGGGTTGCTTGCAGGAAATTTTCGATATTGCGCATCACCGGGTCTAAGTATTGGGCCTCGTGCAGCATCATGCCGTACCAGTTGGCCAGTTGTTCCTTCCAGTGGAGCTGCCATTTGGTCAGGGTATGTTTTTCCAGGGCATGGTGGGCTTTGATGCTCAGCAGGGCTGCGGGGGCTGCGAAGGCCACCCGGCCTTTGATGCCGATGATGGTGTCGCCTACGTGGATGTCACGGCCGATGGCATATTGAGCCCCCAGGGCATTGAGGCGCTCAATTACGGCTACGGGCGCCATTTCCTTCCCGTCTATCCCGCATCACTCACCCCGGTTAAACTGCAGGCTTAGTTTTTGCGGGTTTTTTGCCTGCAAAGCTGAAGGCCAGGCGGTTTCCGGCAGCGGCAGGTGCGAGGTGAGGGTTTCTGCCCCGCCAATGCTGGTACCCCAAAGCCCCTTGTTAACCGAATATTTGGCCTTTTCCCAGCTTGCTTCCACGCCAAAGCTCTTGAGGTAGGCCATTTCCTCCTCGCGGCTAAGTTGCTGGTCGCGGATGGGGGTGATGATGCCGGCATCGGGGATAAGGCTGGCAAACACCAGATCGAAGCGCACCTGATCATTGCCCGCCCCGGTACTGCCGTGGGCTACAAAACCGGCCCCGGTTTCCTGTACATATTCGGCAATGGCCACCGCCTGCACGGTACGCTCGGCACTTACCGACAGCGGATAGGTGTTGTTTTTCAGCACATTACCGAAAACAAGGTACCTGATTACTTTGTCGTAATAGGTCTGCACCCGGTCGAGCACCCGGAACGAGGCTACCCCCAGCGACCGGGCTTTGGTCTCGACAGCAGTCAGTTCATCCGGGTTGAACCCTCCGGTATTGACCAGCACGGCATGTACCTCCAGGCCCAGGTCATGCTCCAGGTATTTAACACAATAGGAGGTGTCGAGCCCGCCACTGAAGGCCAGTACCACTTTTTTCTTTTGGCTCATTTGTTCAGGATTTTTAATCTTTTTCTGGATTTGGATTTGACAAAACGTTTAAATTTTTCCCAGCGCTGGTTTTTGGCCGGCACCGCCTGGCCGTTGCGGGTGGCCGGATCGTAGAGCATACCTGTACAGAGGCACATTTTATGCTCATGGCGCTGCAGGATATCGTAGTTTTTGCATCCCCGGCACCCTTTCCAGAACGCCTCGTCATCGGTAAGCTCAGAAAAAGTGACGGGCTTATAGCCCAGGGACGAATTGATCTTCATTACGGCCAGGCTGGTAGTAATGCCAAACAACCGGGCCCCGGGGTAAAGCTGGCGCGACAAAGCAAAGGCTTTCTTTTTAATCCGGGCCGCCAGCCCGTGGTGCCGGTAAGGCTCAGCCACAATCAGCCCGGAGTTGGCCACATATTGCTTGTGGCCCCAGGTTTCGATATAGCAAAAACCGGCCACCTCCTCTTTATGCAGCGCCAGGATGGCATGCCCCGAAGTGATTTTTTCGGCTATGTAGGCGGCCGGGCGATTGGCAATGCCGGTCCCCCGCTTTTGCGAGGCATCGCGTATCAGGTTGCTTATGGCATTTGCATACCGTAAATGACTTTCGTTGGCGACAACAAGGGTAAATTCCATTAGGAAAAATGTTAAAAACAGACGACCAGCCGGGCTGGGAAATTGAACTTAAATAATAAAATATAATGTGAAGCAGGCAGGGCACATAGCCCCGCAGAAAAGAATCAGACCCCTAAGGGCCTGGCGTTCCTTGGCCTTGCAGCATATACGGCCGGAGCTACCGGAGCGGTAGCGGGGATAAGGGCGGTATCGGCAATGCTGTTTTTCATCGAGCGCCAAAAGTAATACCAGAATTTAAAAATCCTATAGTAAATGCAAATTTTTTACAAAAAAAGAACCGCATGTGAAAATGAAAGTACTTTGCAGAGAAAAAAATTACTGCAAGCTTGCCTTTTATCCCCTAAGTTTTTATTATTGACCGACCGTTCAGTCATAAATTAATTATGAGCCCCAGAACGCCTGCCCAGAATGAAGAAATAAGGTTGGCCAGCCAGGAGAAAATACTTAGGGCCGCCTTTGAACTCATTGCCCAAAATGGTTATGAAAGTACCAGCATTGCTATGATTGCCAAAAAGGCAGGCGTATCGAAAGGGTTATTATACAATTATTTTGATAAGAAAGAAGACCTCGTACGGGCGTTGCTTGAAGCGGCCATGCGTGAAGGCGATGTCATGCTTCGTGAACTTATGGACGATGATGCCAGCGCCACACTGAAAAATATTTTTCAATGGTTTTTCCGCGAAATGCGTGAGCAGCCTCACCACTGGCGGCTTATGGCTGAGCTTTCGCTTAAAATTGATAACCTCAATATCGTCCGCAAATTTGCTTTGGGCAAGCTGAATGAATATGTAGGCTTAATGGAAAACCTGCTTACCCGGTTGGGCTATGAAAATGCCCTGGGCGAAGCCAGGCTCATCGTGGCTTTGTTTGATGGCATTGGCTTTGAAGCCTTGATTTTAAAAAAGGATTACCCCCTGGATGAAATGGAAGCGTATTTAATAACTAAATATTGTCAGGAAAAATAAGATGAAAACCACGCTACCCATCCTGCTGCTGTTGCTGGCGGCAACGGCCTATGGCCAAACAGCCAAAGAGATCATCAAAAAAGCCGATGATAAAATGCAGGGGCAATCGAATATATCGGAGATGAAAATGACAATTGTCCGCCCCACCTGGAAACGGGAAATCACCATGAAAGGCTGGGCCCTGGGGCGTGAATACAGTCTTATCCTCATTACTTCCCCGGCCAGGGACAAGGGCACGGCTTTTCTTAAGCGTAATAACGAGATGTGGAACTGGCAGCCCTCTATCGACCGGGTGATTAAGTTGCCCCCTTCGATGATGCTGCAATCGTGGATGGGCTCTGATTTTACCAACGATGACCTGGTAAAGGAGTCCTCCATTGTCAACGATTATGACCAGGTACTGGAAAAAGATACAGTAATCAATGGCCTGGACTGTTATAAAATTGTGATGACCCCCCATGCGGATGCGGCCGTAGTTTGGGGGAAAGTGGTGGTTTATATTGATAAGCAGGAGTTTAACCAGCACCTGGCTTACTATTATGATGATGATGGGTTTTTAGTAAACACGATGGTCCTTTCGCAAGTCAAAAAAATAGGGGGGCGCCTGCTGCCTACCCATCTGGAGATGATTCCCGCAGAAAATCCCGGGCATAAAACCATGATTGATTATCTGAGTTTAGAATTCGATGTGGGCCTAAAAGAAAGCTTTTTTTCAATGCAGAACATGAAACGGGTACGGTAATTAAACGAAAAAGCAGATGTATCTAACACTTGCCTGGCGAAATATCTGGCGCAATAAGAGGCGTAGCCTTATCACCATTGTGTCTATTGCCTTTGCCGTATTGCTGGCCTGTGTCATGCGCTCCTTGCAACTGGGCTCTTACAACCGTATGATTGAGAATGCCGCCCGCTTTTATACCGGGTATATCCAGGTGCATAAAAACGGCTATTGGGCGGATAAAACCCTGGAGAACAGTTTTGTTAATGATACCGGCCTGCTGGCTATGATTGACCGTATAGCCGGGGTAGAAGTAGCCGTGCCGAGGCTGGAGTCATTTGCCCTGGCTTCTTACGGCACCAAAACCAAAGGTGCGCTGGTACTTGGCGTGGAGCCTGAAAGGGAAGACCTGCTCACCCGGGCCAGGTCGAAGGTAGTTGCCGGGGCCTACCTGCAAGCCCATGATAAAGCCGTGCTGGTAGCGGCCGGCCTGGCCAATTACCTTAAGCTTGGCGTGGGCGACACCCTGGTGTTAATCGGCCAGGGCTTTCACGGGGCCAACGCAGCCGGGGTATATCCGGTTAAAGGCATCCTGAAGTTTCCGGTGCCTACGCAAAACAACCAAACGGTATTTTTACCCCTGAAAGAAGCCCAGTGGTTTTATGCAGCCGACAACCGCCTGACCAGCATCGCCCTGGTGGTTGACAAAGCTAAAAACGTGGACCGCATTGTGGCCGGCATCAGCGCTAACGTTGACCCTGCCGCCCTGGAGGTAATGGGCTGGCGGGAGTTGATGCCCGACCTGGTACAGGGCATAGAAATAGACAATATCAGCGGCAAGGTGATGTTGGGGGTGCTATATGCCGTTATCGGCTTTGGAATGTTTGGCACCTTTTTAATGATGACAGCCGAACGCATGTATGAGTTTGGCGTGATGATGTCGGTGGGTATGACCCGCCTGCGCATGCAGTTTGTCATTTTCCTGGAAATGGGCCTGATGGCCGCCCTGGCGGTGGTGGCCGGCATCGGCCTCAGCCTGCCGGTGCTGGTGTATTACCACCATAACCCCATTTACTTTACGGGTGATTCGGCCCGGGCCATCGAGAGTTTCGGTATTGAAGCCGCCTATTTCTTCTCGCTTGAACCGTCATTGTTCTATAACCAGGCCTGGGCCATCTTTTTTATGGCCTTTATCCTGGGCTTTTACCCTTTGCTTGTTATTCAACGGTTAAAGCCCGTACAAGCCATGCGCGATGCCCTGTAATTATGCTAAACAACCCTAAATATGTTAGTTAAAATAGCCTGGAAAAATGTCTGGCGCAGCCGCAGCCGCAGTCTGGTGGTAATCGGCTCCATCATTGTGGGGGTATGGGCCCTGTTGTTTGGCTCCGGTTTTATGAACGGTTTCCTGGTAAGTTATATGGCCAATATTATCAACCATGATATCTCCAATATTCAAATCCACAACCCCAAATTCAAGCAGGATTTTGATGTACGCTATTTTATCGCCAACGGCAAGGCCAAGGCCGCTGCTGTCCGCCAGTGGCCGGGGGTGCGCGGGGCCACCACCCGCACTATTGTTTCCGGCATGATATCATCGCCAAAAAAAGCAGCCGGGGTGCAAATCAGGGGGGTCGACCTGAAAAACGAAGCCCTTGTTACCCGCCTCGACTCCATGGTGGCTGAGGGCACCTATTTTACCGGGATTAAGCGTAACCCCATCATTATCGGCTCGCGGATGGCAGAGAACTTAGGGGTTAAACTACGGTCAAAGGTGGTGCTTACCTTTAATGATGGCCATGGCAATATTACGGCCGGGGCGTTCAGAATTGTGGGGATTGTAGAAAGTTCATCCGTGGCCATCAGCGAAACCTATGCCTTTGTCCGCCAGCAGGACCTGACCAAACTGGTTGCCCTCGGTGATATTGTCCACGAAATTGCCATCCTCACCCAGCCACAGACGGATGAAGCCGCTATTATTACCCGCTACCGGCAAACGTATAACCACGACCTGGTTGAAAGCTGGCGCGAACTGGCCCCCGAGCTGGCGGTGATGAACGAAATGTATGGCAATATGCTGTATGTTTTGATGGGCATAATTTTAACGGCCCTGGTTTTCGGTATTGTAAATACCATGCTGATGGCGGTACTCGAAAGATTTCGCGAACTGGGTATGCTGATGGCGGTAGGCATGAACAAGGCCAGGGTTTACCTGATGATTATGATTGAAACTGTTTTCCTTGGCGTGGCCGGGGCGCCCATCGGCCTGCTGGCCGGCTGGTTGACCATTTACTATTTCCGTATGCACGGGGTGGACCTGAGCAATTATTCCGAAGGACTGGAAGCTTTTGGCTATTCGGCCCTCCTCTACCCTTACCTGGACAACCAGGTGTATTTTATTGTTACCCTGGGGGTAGTGGTTACCGCCCTGGTATCGGCCTTGTACCCCGCCTGGAAGGCCATCAAACTAAAACCCGTAGAAGCATTGCATAAACTTTAGCCAAAAGATCACTACCATGAGCGTTATAAAAGCCAATAATATTCATAAAACTTATACCGAAACAGCCGTACCGGTACACGCCTTAAACGGGGTCACCCTGAGTGTTGAAGAAGGTGAGTTTACTGCCATTGTGGGGCCTTCGGGCTGTGGTAAAACTACCCTGTTGAACATCCTGGGCGGGCTTGATACCCCTACGGAAGGCACAGTAGAGGTGGCTAATACCGATATTACCGGCATGAACGACAACCAGTTGATTAATTTCAGGCTACAAAACATCGGCTTTGTCTTTCAGGCCTATAACCTGATACCGGTGCTGACCAACAAAGAAAATGTGGAGTTCATCATGTTACTGCAAAAGTGGCCGCGGCAGGAACGGGAGCAGCGGGCGATGGAACTGCTGGCGCAAATGGGCATTGCCGATAAAGCCAACCAGCGCCCCTCGGAATTATCGGGCGGCCAACAACAACGGGTAGCGGTAGCCCGGGCGCTGGCTTCCAAACCCAAGTTTATCCTGGCCGATGAGCCCACGGCCAACCTCGATTCCAAATCCACGGCTAACCTGCTGGATATGATGGCTCAATTGAATAAAGAGGAACAAGCCACTTTTGTTTTTTCAACGCACGATCAACGGGTAATTGACAAGGCCAGGAGAGTGATTACCTTAGAAGACGGCAAAATTGTGGCTGACATAACCCGCTGAATGGTGAAAAAGCTGGCGTTTGCTGTTATCTTAACGGCCCTGTGCCCCGGCCATGCTTTATGGGCACAGGAAGGCAATGAGGAACCCAAATGGGCTTTCAAAGGCTATCTGAAAAATATGTCCACCTTCAGTTGGTCGCCCTACCTGGGCGATACACTGTGGTACGACAACCTTACCCACAACCGCCTGAACCTGGCCTGGTACCCCGCGGATGAGTTTACCGTGTATATTGAAATGCGTAACCGCTTGTTTGTTGGCGCCAGTGTCAACAATTTTCCTGCCTATGGTGAACTTATTGATGCCGGTAACGATTTTTTTGATTTATCTTTTAACCTGGTTGACAATGGCGCGGTGGTGCTGAACCTCATGTTCGACCGGCTTTATGTGCAGTGGGTTAAAAATGACTGGGAAGTAAAACTGGGCCGCCAACGGATTAACTGGGGGGTAAACCTGGCCTGGAACCCCAACGACTGGTTTAATGCCTATTCGTTTTTTGATTTTGATTATGAAGAACGCCCCGGCAGCGATGCCCTGCGCATAACCTATTATACCGGGGTGGCCGCCAGCCTTGAGGTAGCCGCCAAAATTGCCAACCGCCCCGATGACTTTGTGGCCGCTACCCTGTATAAAACCAATAAATATAACTACGATTTCCAGTTTTTGGGTGGCTTTGCCCAAGGCGACCTGGCTTTGGGTGGCGGCTGGGCCGGCAACCTCGGCAAGGCCAGTCTGAAAGGGGAGCTGACGTATTTTTTACCGCTGGTGGAAACCGAAAATAACACCCATTACTTCCGGGACCCGCTTGACCCCACCAAATACCTGCTCGATGCCCGGGGGAACCGTATCAAAGAGTCGGAGCGGTACCGCCAGATGTTTCTGGGGGCCGTTTCAGTAGATTACTCGTTTGCCAACTCCTTGTATTTAAACGGCTCGGTGATGTACAGTTCTATTGGCGACTACGAGGCCAATATTGTTGGTACGGCTTTCACGCAGCAGTTCGGGGATTTTACCGTGCGCGACTTATCGCCCTACCCCTGGTCGGCTTTTGTGCAGGGTACTTACCAATTCAGCCCGCTGGTGTTTGGCGGGGCGGCCATCATGGGGTATCCGGGCGCCAATAGTTTTTTTATCAACCCTTTCCTTACCTGGTCGATGGGGCAAAACCTTGACCTGGACCTGATCGGGCAGGTTTTTTTTGGCGATAACCAGAACGGCCGTTACGATGCCATCTCCAAAGGGATGTTCGTCCGCCTGAAGTGGAGTTTTTAACCCGAAAAAATATATAAGAATTTTCCGGGTTAAGTTGCCCTTTCAGGGCGTATTTATCTGTTTACCGCTAACCAAGGCGGTGCCTTGTATTACATAACCCAGGCCTTCAGCCTGTTGGTAAAAAAAACTGCTCTTCTGTTGAAATAAAGCCTGGTTTTAACCCGGGTTCAGGTTATCAACAACTTACAAACCGTGCCCTGGCGTATTGGCGACTTTTAGGAAGAATCCGGGATAGCGGCCAAACCCCTGGTTGCGTATGCCATTCCTAAGAGAGGGCCTGCGCCTCCTGGTACTAAAACGTGTAACTGTATTTAAGGGAAAGCTGCACCCCGGGGTTATAATTATAGTACATCTTGTCTGCCGCACCAAACGACCGGTACACCTGCTCCCGCGTATCGTTTAACAGGTTATCTACGCCAAAGGTCAGCCGTGAACTACGCCTGGCGCCAAACGATTTGTAGGCGTTGAAACTCAGGCTGTGAAAAGGTACGCTGTACACATCGGGAACCACACCGGTGCCGACAATGGCCAGGGTTTCGCCCTGCACATTATAGGCCAGGTTAATATTCAGGTCCGCCTCCGGGATCGTATAGTTAAGGTAAGCGTTGATCAGATAGGGTGCCTGGCCGGCCATCGGCCGGGTGTCGGCTATTGCCTCATCATCGCGTTTAAATTGCTCCCGAAGTTCTTTCTCCGTGACGGTACCGGAGTTATCCACCAAAATTGAATTCATATCCACAAATGATTTGATCAGGGAAACATTGACCCCCAGTGTCAAATCCTTTAAAGCCGGAGCGAGCAGTTCCAGGCTTTTGCGTACTTCAAATTCAAGCCCATACACCCAGCTATCCGTGGCATTACGGGGTTTAAGGGCCGTGGGGTCAACCGGGAAAGAGACCAGTTCTATGTGATTTTCAAACTTTTTATAAAAAGCCGAGACGGCCAAAAGCTCCCCGGGTTGCATAAAATACTCCCAGCGGAAATCATAATTATCAATATTGGCCTGTTTTAAATCTATATTGCCCACAAAGGTGCGGTTGGTAATGGGGTCATAAATCTGGGCGATCGACTTTTCTTTAAACGAGGGGCGGGCCAGGGTTTGGTTATACGAAGCCCGCAGGTTCATGTTTTCCGTAAGGCTGTAAACCAGGTTCACCGAAGGCAGAAAATCCAGGTTATTCAGGGTTTCTACCGTATTGTAGATCAGATCCCCCCCGTTGGTCTGGCCGGTGTAGTACATCATCGACTGCTCGGCCCGCAAACCGAATATACTACGGAAATTGGCTGCAAGGTACAATTCGGTCATGGCATAAGCACTATAAATTAACTGTTGTGCCAGGTAGGTGTTGGCTGGTTCATAGTTGCCCACCACATAGGTGCCCTGGCGGGAATCGGCCGTCCAGATGTTTTCCGGTTGAAAAAACCAGTCGGGGTCAATCTCAATAGCCCCGGCCGCCCGTTGGCGGAAAATGTAGTTGAGTACTTCAAAATTACGTTTCTTATACGTGGCATAACCGCCAAATTTAAGCTTCGACTTAGCTGCATAGGGCATGGTAAGGTCGGCCTTGAAGCTGCTGTTGAATTCATTCAGGTCGCGATAAAAGCGGTTGATGCCGGCTCCGTCACCCACATTGAGGGTAGTATCACCATCGGTCACCGAAACAGCCGTAATGCGGAAATCGGGGTCGTAAACGCGTGACCAGTTCAGGGCCCCGCGCCACTCCAGTTGCACCGGGTTGAAATTATGTTTGCCCACCAAAATACCGTTGGTTACCGAACGCTGGGTATAGGTAAGGATGTCTTCAAGCAAGGTAGCCCCGGTTTGGTTAAAATTACGGCTTACCCGCTTATTAGCTACCGATTCACCACTCTGGCTTCGCAACAGACTGAGCGAAAAGCTGTGGTTAGCAAACTTTACCGCCCCGGAAGCCAGGGCGCTCCAGTTAACGGTTTGCTTGCCGATATTGCCGATCCGGTACTCATCAAAAAATTGTTCGGTAACGGCAGGGTCGGGGTCTTTAATAAAGTCATTGGCCTGTACACCGGTAAAAAATTCATAGGTGTTACGATAGTTCAGAACCAGGTTATACCCAAGTGTCATTTTTTCTTTATTGAACTGGTTGCCGGTGTTAAATGAAAACGAGCCGCCCGGCAGGGCCTGCCGCTTACGGGCGGCCATCACCGGGTTAAAACTGCGGGTCAGGCGTTCCAGTTCGGGGGTAACCTGCGATTCTGCCGGGATGATGGTGTTTTTAGGAAAAGGCAAGGCCCGGGTACCGTCATCAAAGCCCAGCCAATCGGTTTTACCGCCCTTGTAGAGGATAAAATTATTGTTGAATTGCACCCCCGGGGTAATCGTCAGCCCCAGGGCGATGGCGGTAGTGCCCTGATCGGGAAAATCTTTGGTTTCCACATCAACCACCCCTCCGGTAAAATCACCATAGAGGTTGGGCGAAAAGGTTTTATACACCATCACGTTATTCAGCACGGCTGTAGGGAAGATGTCAATCTGTACCGAATTTTTATCGGGGTCCAGGCCGGGGATGCTCATGCCGTTGAGGGTGGTTTTGGTATAGCGGTCGCCCAGGCCACGCACATACACGTACTTGCCCCCTTCAACCGAGACCCCCGTAACCCTGCGGATGGCCCCTGAAAGATCAGCATCGCCTATTTTTTTAAAGGTTTGGCTGGAAATGCCATCGGCCACATTCACGGCCTTCTTTTGGGCGGCCAGCAAACCGGCCTCGGCATCACGGATAATCTCGGCCGTGACGACCACCCCGTCAAGCTGCTCAATATCCGCTTTCATATTGATGTCCATGGAGGTAACCTCACCGGCCACAATTTCTACCCCGCTAACGGTAACCGTAGCATACGAAATTGAAGAAAACACCATAGTGTAGGTGCCGGGGGCCAGGGGCAGGGAATAATCACCGTTGAAATCGGCTACTGTGCCCTTGGTGGTACCCTCTACATAAATATTAGCGCCAATCAGGCCTTCACCAAGCTCCTCGTCAATAACCCGGCCACGTAAAAAGCCGTTTTGGGCATTAGCCGGGCCAAACAAGGCAACAAATACAAAAAGCAGAATAGTTTCTTTCATACCAGGGAAGATCAATTTTGCGGCAAAATTATCAGTATGCGGGCCCCGGCAGGCAAATACCGATTTATCATATTATTATTTAAATATTATGGAAATGTTAACCCGGATGACCCCGGGCCATCGGGGTCATCCGCCCTGCGGGCGAAAAATTCTGATGAATTTTTCGGGTTAATTGAGCAGGCCGCTTGCCGAGGCTACTGTCCAGTTGGCGAAAGGGGCCAGGGTAGCTCCGGTAGCATTGGCCGAAGAGGCCACCACAGCTTCCGCATCGGCCTGGGCATTGGCATGCAAGCCACAGGTAGTGGTGCCATCGGCCGCCACTGATTTGGTATATACTTTTATGCCGCTAAACCCGGAGTTTACCAGTTGCAGGGGAACGGCTGAATTGGGATCGGTAAAATGTAACCAGGCATCGTCCTTTACATCGGCACAATCATTGGTATAAGAAGCCCTGATCTTCACCAGGTCGTCACCGGCAGCATAGTTGGCAAAAACCACGTTGTCAAGCGTACCTTGGGCTTTGGATTTCAGGTCGGCCGGGGTGCCGCCATCCACTCCGCCCAGGCTGGTCACCAGACCGTTTTTCAGGGTGAATAAGCCGGTGGTATGCGTGGTGCCTTCCGGTCCGTCAATCTCCAGGCCTTCATCGGTGCCGCTGCCCCCGTGCATAACTACAAAGTTAGCTACCGTACCGGCATAATTCTGGTCTATATCGATGCCGTCATCGCCCTGGTAGCTCACCACCAGGTTGGTTACATTTACTGTGCCGCCAAAAAGCTCTACGCCATCATCAAGGGTAGCAAAAATTTCAATGTCTTCAATCACCGTACCGGCCCCAACGCCCCCGAGGGTAAGGCCGTTGATCTCGTTGCCGGCCCCTATCTCGGCCCCGCCATGGCGGATGGACACATAACGCAAAACCCCGGAGTTGTCGTTGGCATCGCTGCCCCCGTACAAGCCGTAGCTTTCCTCAGCCGGGATACCTTCGATCTGGCTTTCGGTATCCCCGTTTTCGGCTGAAACCGGGGCTTTGCCAAGAATTATCACCCCACCCCATTTATCCTTGTCATCCTGGGTAAGGTTGGTGCCACGTAACTCGCCTATTTTTATGTTGTCTTCCACAGAGGTAAAAATTATCGGTTTGCCGGCTGTGCCTTCGGCCATAATTTTGCCCCCGCGGGCCACAATCAGGGCGGTGGCCAGGGAGCCGGAGCCGGCCCGGCCTTTGATAATGGTACCCGCTTCAATGGTCAGGGTAACACCCTCGGCTACCACCACTTTGTTGGCCAGCTCATAGATCCGGTCGGCTGTCCAGGTAGTGTTTTGGCCGATTGTGCCCGTTACCACTACATTTTCCGTGACCGGGGTGTTGACAACGGGGGCCACGCTGCTCTCAATACATGATGGCGCCAGGGCCGCTACGGCCAGCACCATCGTAAGGGTAAAAATTTTCTTCATGGTATAGATTGGTTTAAAGTTGTCAAATAGTAATCGCTGCAAAATTCCCCTTACGGTATTAACTCCATAGCAATATGATGTTATAGAAATGTTAACTTTAAACTTTAGATATTATGGCTATGTGAATTATCTTTAGCGATAATCCACTTGACCGATGGCCAAAAAATTCCATAAAATAGTAGCATGGCATTTCGAAGACCGGTACTATTATTTATTTGTGGTACTGGCTTTATTTATCCTGATGCCCCCCTTTCTCATTCAGTATGCGTTTCTCAGCTACCTGATCTATGTGCTGTTAACGCTGGTGATTATCAATTGTGTGTTAATTTTATTCGATCACAGTAAGCGTTCCGAATATGGGTTGTTGCTGCTGGTGATGACGTTGGTGTTTATCTGGGTGTCGGTTACCCAACAATGGCAAGACCCCCGCTTACAGCTATTAAAGTTGATGCTTATTACCGGGTTTTTTATCGCCACCTATGGCAAAATGGTGCGGGAGATATTTAAGATGGAAAAAGTTTCGGCCAAAGTAGTGGTTGGCGGCATTGGCGCCTATTTGTTATTGGGGTTGATTGGCGCCTTCCTGTTTGAAATGGTGGAGGTGATGGTGCCGGGCTCTTTTACAAAAATGGATGTGTTTACCGGGTTTTATGCCCAGGTTTACTACAGCTTTGTTACTATCTCCACCCTGGGCTATGGCGATATTACCCCGCTTACCCCGCAGGGGCAGGCCATTGCTATCCTGGTTTCCCTCTCCGGGCAAATCTACCTCGCGGTATTGATGGCCATGCTGGTGGGCAAGTTTTTAAAAGACTCCGACAGCTAATGCCCCTTGCCACTTTTTATAACCTGGCTGATGCCAAAAGGAAACAGTTTTTAAAGGCTGCTTACCAGGAATTCGCCCTTAATTCCTTTGCCGCAGCCTCTGTCACCAACCTGGTAAAAACCCTGGGTATCGCCAAAGGCAGTGTTTATCAGTATTTTACCGATAAAGAAGACCTGCACCGCTTTCTGGCCACGGAGGCCAATAACCGGCTGGGCCGGTTGCTTGATGAGGCCTGCCCTTATGAAGGGGAAGATTTTTTTGCCTGGTACACCAAATTGCTGCTGGTAGAAGTGAAGTTTTACCTGAGCTTTCCGCATTATGCCCTCCTCTTCCGGCAATTGCCGGGCGAAACAGGCCCACAGCAAAAAGCCCTCGCCCGGGAATTAGCCACGGCCCGTCTGGAAAGGATTTCTGCCCACCTGCCGGCTACCCTGTACGGTTCCCCGGCCAACAACCTGTTGCTAAGCCGTGCCGGCCTGCTCATCTTTGAAATGCTCACCCAAGAGCTTAACCTGGGGGAAACCATTGCCCGGGGCGAGGCCGTTTACTTAGAGGCCAAAGAACTGGTTGCCGTATGTAGCGGGTGGGTTAAAAAGCTAAAGTACGGGCTTTAGTCTATCGCCCCCATGAGGATGGCATTAAACAACAGCTTATAACTGGCACGGGGCTGCCCGCGAAACTGCGGCCGGAAGCCAAACAACACGACATGCCCATCGCCCAGGTTAACATCCATCATGGCGCCTTTGTTCTTCAGGTATTTATCCTGCCCTTTGGCCCAGCCACTCATTAAAATATCTTTATCGGCATATTTCACCACTATTTTTACTTCCGGCCTGGGCGGGGGGGCTGTTTCTTCCCGGCCGCCTTCACCTTGCCGCGATTTCACTACCAATTTAAAGGCCCGGCTGCGCGAAAAAGAGGCGGCAATCTCCGGCTGCATGCCATAAGCCAGAGGGTTTTCGGTATCAACTTTGGCCCGTACCAATGAGCCTGGGATAAAAAACTGTTTGGGGCTGGTGCCAGCCGTGGTATTAACCACCGGCAGGCCAAACTGCCTGATGGCAAAATCGGCAGCGGCATCCAGGGTAATAACGGTGCCCCCCTGTTCAACATACTGTTGCAATTTCAGGGTGCCTTCCAGGCCCAGCCCTCCGGTAAACTGCGCAGGCATAGTGCCTTCGCTAAAACCATTAAGGATGTCATCGGGCCGCTGCGAAGGGATGATAATGGCCGTATATCGGGCCAGGTCGCGGGTACGCACATCGTTATCATGCAGGGTATCTATGGCAAACTTGTGCTGCTCCAGCACCCAGCGTGTCCAGCCTTCATCCATATTGGCCCGCCAGGTTTTATAGATCCCTACTTTTACTTTGTTCACCCTGGCATTGGTTACCCCGGGGTCCCGTTCCAGCCCCTGAAAATCAAGGCCCAGGTCAACGGCCAGGGCTGCTACCTGTTCATCTACGGCCGGGGTACTTTTAATTAAAAAACTGCCGGGGCCGAACACCTCCTGGCCAAACTGGGCTGAGGCCGACAAGCGGTAAATCTCTGCCCCTGCCTGCTGCAACAGGTTGAAGGCCGTATAGCTGTTGTTTTGCCGGTTGGATAATAAATAACCATACGCATGGTTACCGGTAATTTTGCCCGGCTTGGTTGCGAGATAGCTTATCGCTTTGGTTTTGGCCTTAAACGGTTCGGTGGCCTTCACCACCTCAACACCCATTTGCATGGGCAGGGTCCAGCCGGCCAGGTCATAAGGGGGTACGGGCGGTCCCCCGGGATACTGGTATTGGTTAGGGTAAACCTGCTTTTCCATCAGGTCTTCCAGAAACGGGCGGAATGCCTGGGCACCATAGGCAATGATGGAGCCGGCCGGGTATTCGGTGTTGCCCACAGTAAATTTTTTGGTGGCCTGGTGCATTTCCACCCCTCCCCGGAGCAAAATATTCACCAGGTTACGGGCCTCCCCGGCATCCCATTGGCTACGGGGGATAACATAGGCAAAGGCTGTTTCCTTTCCTTGTTTTTCTATGGCATCGCGCCCCATCTGGTAGATGTTGAACAGTAAATTCTGCCTTCTGTCGGCTGCAAATTCCAGAATGCCCATAGAAGCGGTAATCATATAATCAACCGCATCACGAAAATGCGATTCACCCCCCTGCCACGGATAGGGGTAAAATATTTCCGTGCCGTCTGACGGTACACTACGGGCAATATTTTTAGGTATTGAGTCCGGGTCATAATAGCGGGGCGTAGGCGTACGGTGCGCCACTTCGGTAAGAATACCGATCTGGTTGTGGTAATACGGAGCGGTACGCATGCCGCCATTCCACCACATGCTGAACATGGAGCCCGAAATTACCCCGGGCATTTTTTTCATAGCAAAGCGGTTGGCCATGGCTGTGCCCACCAAATTCACCCCCGTGGTTACCCCGGGGTGAATGCGGGGATTTACCGGGCTGCGGAAGGGCGGCAGGAAAATACGTGCCCAGGCCGGGGAGGTCTGGTGGTGGTTGTGCACAATTTGCGGGAACCACTCCTTATACAGGATCTTGGTAGCAGCCCTGGTTTCCGGCATGTTGCTCATAAACCAGTCGCGGTTGTTATCGTGCCCCACATATTTCTGGTAAAGAATGGGCGGGTCGGTAGTTTCGTACGGGGTGCCGAGGTTCCGGTAATACCAGTCGGCTACAATATCAACCCCATCGGGGTTGATAACCGGGCAGAGCAACACCACCACATTATCGCGGATTTTTTTCATTTCAGCGGTTTCTTCAGCCACCAGTTTCCAGGCCAGCTCCGAGGTCATTTGGCCGTGGGCTGCTTCGCGTGCATGCATACCTCCGTCAATCCACACAATAGCCTTGCCGGTTTTGGCCAACTCCCGGGCTTCCCCGGGCTTAATCCGGGCCCGGGACAGTTTGGCGCTGGTTTCCTGCCAGCGGTCCAGGGCCTGCATATTGGCGGCCGAAGAAATGATCAGCAGCTTTATTGGCTTGCCCATTACCGATTTTCCTATCTCAACCATGCGGATACGGTTGGAAGAAGCCGCCAGTTGCTCATAATAGGCCAACATCTGGCCATATTTGGCCAATTTGTAGTCGGCCCCGACCTTAAACCCGAAAACATCCTCCGGGCGGGGTATTTTTTGTGCCCGCAAACCGGTAGTAAGCACGAAAACCAAGGTAACAAGCAGGGGAAATTTCTTCATCAGGAATAAAAATTATCGTTAGAATGCCGAAGTTACATGCTGTTCCCAAATAAATGTATTTAATTTACGTAAAAGGTAAAGAAGATGACCATTCATATTGCTGCCCAGCCAGAGGATATAGCCGAAACCGTGCTGTTGCCGGGCGACCCGCTGCGGGCCAAAGGTATAGCCGACAAGCTGTTAACCGAAGTGACCTGTTATAACGAGGTAAGGGGCATGCTGGGCTATACCGGCACTTACCGGGGTAAGCGGGTATCGGTGCAGGGCACGGGTATGGGCATGCCTACTACGGCCATTTATGCCCATGAACTGATTGCCCTGGGGGCAAAGCGGTTGATCCGCGTAGGCACCTGCGGGGCCTACCAGCCCCACCTGAATATTGGCGATGTGATTATTGCCATGACCGCCTCTACCGACTCGGCCATTAACCAACATATCTTCGGGCAAAAAGACTATGCCCCGGCAGCGCATTTCCCCTTGCTCCTGAAAGCCGTGGAGGCCGCCAAAGCCCTGGGCGTTGCCGTTACCGTAGGCAATATACTCTCCAGCGATTCTTTTTATAATGCCCATAGTGAGCACTGGCATAAATGGGCCGAGTATGGGGTGCTGGGGGTAGAAATGGAGTCTTCGGCCCTCTATACCCTGGCCGCCAAACACCAGGTAGAAGCCCTGACCATCCTTACGGTAAGCGACAGCCTGGTAACCGGCAAGGTGGCCTCGGCCGAAGAGCGGCAACATAGTTTTGACCCTATGGCCAAGATTGCCCTGGCGTTGGTATAGCTGCTGCCGGTAACGCCCGGGCAGGGATTATGCAAGATAACGGCCCGGGTGGCAAGCCGGTTACAATTGGCCCTGGCCTGCCTGTTGGCCTGGGTTAGCAGCAACAAACTTTTTTGCCCTGTAGATAAGCAGGCCGGGGCAACTCATGCAAAACATAACCACCAACACTAACGTATAATACAGTTATGCCCAATAACTTAAAATAAAAACCCTATCTTCGTACCATGAAACGCCTGCGCATCATAGCACTGTTCGTTGGTTTGGGGCTGTCTTGTCAACAAAATGAGCTGGCCGGGCTGCCAGAAAACACTGACATCGTCACCGAAACAGTCACCCTCACGGCCGGACAGGTGTTTAACTATACCATAGCTACCGCCATCCCGGTAGAAGGCGAGACCCGGATATCGCAACAGGCGGCAAACTTTGCGCTTAGCAAAATAACCACCGCCTCCCCCGGGTTGGTGTATCAATACCAGCCGGTCCCGGGCTTCCTCGGTACCGATTTTGTGGAAATAACCCATACCTACGGCAACGGGGGGGGCGTGGCCGGCAGGGTGGTCATAAAAATTTTTATCTCGGTAGTACCCGGCTAACCGGACAAAAACCCCTTTGAAGAATGGCTGCCCCCCTGGCACAACCTTTGCGTTTCTGGCGCCTTTGTGGCCTTAGCGGCCAACCCCAGGCCATGTGCCAGCCCCGGGTAAATGACACCCTACGAAAAGCATAGCCCCGGCCGCCCCGGCAAGCCCCTGTTTTGCCGCTTTTCCGGCAAGTTGAAAATGTTTCAAAATGTTTCACGCATTTGTTTTTTATAAGCAAACCGGATAAGATTGGGGGTGATTTTTATGCGCATAGAAATTATTGTTATGTATTATGTCTAACTAAATTTGCTAAAAATGAAAAAGATTATTTCTCTCGTTGGTTTTTGTTGGTTCTGCTCCTTTTTTGTGGTAGAATTGAATGCTGCATGTTATGAGCCGACCTATCCGGCACTGGAATGCGACACTCAAGGTTTCGACAGTTGTGTAAATTACCCGAAGGAGGCCTGTGAGGAAAAGGAAAAGAAGCAATAAGTTCTAACAAACCCCACTGTGCCTTAACCCGGATTATTCATGAAAATCATGATTAATGATGAGGGCAAAATAGTTTACCCTCAAATTTGGGTCATGCTTAATCTTGGGTTCATGCTGTGCTTTGTGTATAACATGTTGTTTTACACTATTTTGCAGTTCATCAGCCCTGCGGGCGAAAAATTCATCCGAATTTTTCGGGGTAACATTGGGCACAGTGGGGTTTGCCATAACGAAAAGTCAAATAATGAAAACGTCAAAAGCCTGGCTATTTATATGTACTATAGTTTTAACGGGATGTGCCGGTGATATCCGGCAAGAAAAGCCCAGGGTTGAATTGGTATCAAATGCCCTTACACTGGCCATTTCGGCACAAACATCCACCATCAGCAACGGGTTGTTAGGCTATAATGATGAGGGCAAAGACTACCTCTTCAACATTAACTGGCTCACCAATAGCCTGCAACTGTATGATGTTGACCAGGCTAAACTCATAAAAGAAATCCGGTTTGCGCGGGAAGGGCCTAACGGTGTAGGACGTGTATTTGGTTTTCACGTGCTGAGCTTTGACAGTCTGCTGCTCTTTACCCAGCGAGGGGCAGAAGTAGTCCTCACCGACACCTCGGGGACAGTTAAAAACAAGATCAGTTACCAACCTCCCTTGGGGTTTACCGCGGCCTTTGTCCACAACGCCTATTTCATCAGCCAGCCCATCGTGTATGGCCATAAACTCATCGTTAAAGCCCACATTGAAGGCAACTACCGCGAAATGACCCAGGCCCGGTTGCAAACGTTTCCCCTGGCATATAGCATTAACCTGCATAACGGGGAAACCGAACCACTGCCAGCCACCTACCCGGGCAATTATATGTCCGATGGACTACGGTTCTTTGAATACAGTATGGCTGGTAATGGCAAAAAGCTGGCCTTCTCTTTCTTTGGCGACCACCGCCTGTTTTATGTTGACACTCCGGCAGAAAAACAACTGCAAACAGTGGACAGCAGGAGTCAGTACCTTGGCGAAAAGTTTCCCCTGTTTCCGGTAGCGGGAGGAAGGGCCGATACCTATCGCTACCTGTTTGCCAGCGACCGCTACGAAAGCCTGCTTTACGATCCATTCCGGAATATCTACTACCGTATAGCCGTTCCTGGGGCCGAAGACCTGGATGAAAACCGGCTGAGGGAGTTGCGGACAGCCCCGGTAAGGTTCAGTATACTCATTTTGAACCAAAACCTGGAACCAATAGGTGAGCATCTGTTGGCAGACAATACTTATCTCCCACAAAATATTTTTATCGGGAGCAAAGGGCTTTATATCTCCACCAGTCATCCCAATAACAAGGAGGCTAAAGAGGACTTTCTGTCTTTTGATCTGTTAAAAGTCACCTTTCGCTGAACCCGCACAGCTTATCTGCGCCTTTTTGTGCCCGAAAAACGCCTGAATGGCGGCACAACCGGCAGGCGTAAGCAGGTGTTTGCCCTGCAACACCAGGCCGGCTTGCTTTACCCTGCGCCATAACGTAATGCGTGAAATACCCAATGCGGGTGCTACTCGCTGGCGGGTGCGGCCGGCCTTTGCAGGGTTTTTCGACTAAAATGAAATGTTTCAAAATGTTTCAAAATGTTTCAAAATGTTTCACGCATTTGTTTTTTATAAACAAACCGGATAAGATTGGGGTG
>Ga0256839_1000878_pt1 | contig 38271 bp, 36 predicted proteins | sample 354166metaG_FD_185968 | JGI IMG/M metagenome (GOLD analysis project Ga0256839, IMG submission 185968) | Hydrothermal vent microbial communities from Mid Atlantic Ridge, Atlantic Ocean - 354-166 | ecosystem: Environmental > Aquatic > Marine > Hydrothermal vents | place: Atlantic Ocean: Mid...
GCGGCTTCGGCTAAAATGCTCTGCACGGAACGCCCTTCATTCTGCCTTTGCCAGCCCACAAGGCCGGCCCCGAAAAACTCCAGAGTCAATTTAAACCGGAATATGGGATTTTCTTCCGTCATGAGAAGATTGTCCCCGGCGGCAAGGGCAAACCCCGAAGGAGATCATCCGCCTCCATCGGCCCTTTTCCGGCCCGCTGGGCTTTTAAAATACGTAAAGCTTTACCATCACCGCAAGCAATGATCATGGGCGCTTTGATGAGCTGTCCTGCGGGCCCGGTTCCCTCTGTCACTTCGGCTTGCAGAATTTTTATGCGTTCATCCCCTGCCATGCCATAGGCCCCGGGAAAGGGGCTGAGCCCGTGAATATGATTGCGCAATTCTTCGGCGGGCCTCTGCCAGTCTATGCGCGCTTCCTGCTTATCAATTTTATGGGCATAGCTTATGCCTTTGTCATCCTGATGCACCGGGATTAATGCGCCGGAGACATAGCCTTCGATTGCGGGAAGGATAGCTTCCGCGCCCAGAGATTTTAATTTGTCATGCAGGATGCCCGTGGTATCGGTCGGCAAAATATTGATGCGCCGTTCCAACAGGACGGGGCCGGTATCAAGCCCGGTCTCCATCACCATAATATTAACGCCGGTCACCTTGTCGCCCGCCATGATTGCCCGATGGATCGGGGCGGCCCCGCGCCAACGGGGCAGGAGGGAGGCATGGATATTCAGGCAGCCATATTTTGGCGCGTCCAAAATTTCTTTGGGCAGTATCAGGCCGTAAGCCACCACAATCGCAAGGTCTAAATCCAGATTTTTGAATTTTTGCTGTTCTTCTGCTGATTTCAGGCTTTGGGGGGTAAAGACCGGAATATTCAGATCTTCTGCATGCTTTTGCACAGGCGAGGGACGTTCTTTTTTGCCGCGTCCCGATCTGCTGGGCGGCTGGCAATAGGCCGCCGCAATATCATGGCCCGCGTCATATAGCGCCTGCAATATATCAACGGAAAATTCAGGCGTACCCATGAAGGCGATGCGCAAGAGCTAATCCTCCTCTTTAACCAGTTTTTTGACCTTGCGTACGGCGATTCCTCTTTTCAAGCTGGAAAGATAATCGATAAAAACGACCCCGTTCAGATGATCTATCTCATGCTGGATGCAAGTGGCAAGAAGGCCCGTGGCATGAATTTGCTGTTCCGCGCCGTGATAATCAAGGTAAGAAATTTTGCATGCAGCCGGTCGTTCAATATCGGCATATTGTTCCGGCACGCTCAGGCAGCCTTCATTATAGACGGCCCTATCCTCTGATGCCCAGGTGATCACCGGATTGACATAATATTTCGGGTTGGGCGGTGCCTCTTCGTCCGATAAATCCATGACCAGAACGCGGATTGGCCGCCCCACCTGAATAGCCGCAAGGCCAATGCCCGGCGCGGCATACATGGTGTCCAGCATGTCATCCATGAGGGCACGCAAGTCATCATCCACAACGTCTGCCGGGGTAGAGACAGTCTTTAAAAGCGGGTCGGGTACGGTTACAATTGGTAATATGGCCATAATTTCCTGATCTATCCTTTGTACTTTCAACTTGTAGGTAATATGATACGCCTCAATCGTCAAGTAGAAGGCGCAAATTAGTAAGAGGCAGCATAGGGGAGTTTTAATATGGATCAGATGAGCTTGGTCATCGCAACAGGGGGCGCCGCCGCATTGGGGCTTGGCCTGATCATCATCATTATGCTGGTTCGGGGCATGGCGCGTGATAACCGGGAGATGGCCCGGCGACTGGAAGAAAACCGCAGCAACGCCAACAGTCAGATGCAGCATATGATGCAGGTCACCGCCGCCCTCGAAGGCCGTTTGGGTCAGATGTCGGATCAGGCCACCAAAGAGGCCGCAGAAATGAATCGCACCTTGGCAGAGCGGCTGGACAAGGTCAGCCAGCGTATGGGGGAAAGTCTGGAGAAGACCAATAAAAACACCACGGACAGCCTTGGCGACCTGAAAAGCAGGCTGGCGGTTATTGATGAGGCACAGAAAAACATCACCGCCCTGAGTGGTCAGATGGTGGGCTTGCAGGATATCCTGTCCAACAAGCAGGCGCGCGGGGCTTTCGGGGAGATTCAACTGCAGGATCTGGTGAGCCAGATTCTGCCGCCCAATGCTTACGGCTTTCAGGTTCAGATGGGTAATGGCAAGCGGGCCGATTGCCTGATCAAACTGCCCAATCCGCCCGGCTCCATTGTGGTGGATGCCAAATTTCCGCTGGAAAGCTATCACGGGTTGCGTAATGCAACAAATGAGGCAGAGACCAAATTGGCCAGCAGTAATTTCAGAACAGATATTTTGAAGCATGTGAAAGATATTTCAGAAAAATATATCATCAACGGCGAAACGGCAGAATCAGCCTTGATGTTTTTGCCCAGTGAAGCCGTCTATGCGGAACTGCATGCAAATTTTTCGGCAGTTGTCGAAAAATCTTACCGCGCCAGAGTCTGGATTGTCAGCCCGACGACCTTGATGGCGACGTTAAATACGGTCAGGGCCGTCCTGAAAGACGCCCGCATGCGCGAGCAGGCCGGTGTCATTCAAACGGAAGTCGGCATATTGATGGAAGATGTATCGCGGTTGGATGAACGGGTCGGGAAATTACGTACCCATTTCCATCTGGCAGAAAAAGACATCGGCATGATTGAAACATCAGCCCGGAAAATCACCAGCCGGGGAGAAAGAATCGAAGGGCTGCAACTGGAAGAAAGCGAAAGTCCGGAAGTCGCCCTGACCCCTGAAAAGATACTTTGAAAGCAGAATAGACGATGACGAGAATAAAAAACCTGACCGGATTTCTGCGGTCAGGTTTTTTTTATATCTTAACTTATTTTGACAATAAATTCATTTAAATCATCCTGGAGGGAAGAAGTTTTTTCCGACATAGCCTTCACGGTATCGAGCATTTCAATAGCGGCAGCCTCGGTTTCATCTGCCCCGCCATTCACCTCGTCAATACGCCGGCTGGCCTCTTCGGTGCTTCCGGCGGCCATTTGGGCGCTTTGGCTGATTTCGTTGGTCGCCGCAGATTGCTCTATCATGGCGTTATTGATGCTGTGGGAGATGTCATTCACCTGGTCTATTTTCTCGCCAATATGCGTTACGGTACCAATGGCCATTTTGGTCACACTCTGAATTTTCTGGAGCTGGCTGGTGATTTGATTGGTCGCTTCAGCGGTTTTCTGGGCGAGGCTTTTGACTTCGTTGGCGACCACGGCAAATCCCTTGCCCGCATCACCGGCGCGCGCTGCTTCAATCGTGGCATTCAGGGCGAGAAGGTTGGTCTGACCGGAAATTTCCGTGATAATATCCAGAATTATTGAAATTCGCTCCACCTCTTTGGAGAGTTCTGAAATAGCCTCATTGGTTTTGCCAACATCGGTCACTGTTTCAGTAATCAGGCCGCTTGAGCGTTCAACCTGATGGGTGATTTCGCCGATGGAACTGCTGAGCTCCTCTGCGGCGCTTGCCACGGTTTGCACGCTTGATTGTGTTTCATTGGCCGACTTTACGGCATGATTACAGAATTGTTTGGTATGATTGGCGGTATCCGACATGGCGGTGGCTTTTGGGGCTAAGTCCGTTGATGAGACGATCATATCTTTAACGTTGGTGATAAATTTTTCCGTCATGTTTTTGACAATACGGTCTTTATCCTGAATTTGAGTGATGACGTCATTGATCGCTTTGCTGTGACGCAGGAATTCCCCGCCCATGCCTTCCGGCAGTATTCGGCGGTAATATTCACCGTCCCGAACCGCATGCATGACTTCGCCGGCTTCTGACATGAAACACTGAACCACATTGAGGAAATTATTAAGTTCTTCAGCAATCTTTCCTGTTTCTGAATTGCTGTCATGATCGGTAATTCTGGCTTCCAAATCACCTTTAAGCACGCGATCGAAAACATCTAAAAGAGGGGAACTGTCTGACGGAACAGTTATGTGGTGTTCATTTTTTTGTCCAATGGTGCTAATGGCGGCCACAAGTTCCAGCAGGTCTGGATTGCCGGAAAATTCTTGCAGGGAATTGGGGTTGCTACCTGAGGCAACCTCATGACAAATAGCGGTGAGATACTGGATATCTGCCGGATTGATGTGATTAGGGCCACTTTTTTTTCTTGAAAAGATACTCATTTACTTCTGCCTTTTATTGTTTTTAATTGTATTTTACGGGTCAAGCTGCGGCATTTAACGAGAATATATATTCCGCATAGGATAGTTCTTTCTGACTTAGAAAATTATTAAAACTATCAAGCGCTGCCTGCATGCCGGCTTTCGGATTGGAATGGCTTTTTTCAATTGTGACCAGTTCTTTATAATAAGCCTGCATCTGCTGGACAATTTTCCTGTTCGGGCTTCGGCGGCTGGAATGATAGCCAACATGATTACCCATCAGATCATAGGTTGGCACCACATGGGCTAAAACCCAATAATGATCGCCGCTTCTGTGCATATTAAAGACATAGGCAAAAATTTCTTTGCGTTGTTGCAGCGTCTCCCAGAAAAGTTTGAAAATACATTGGGGCATGTCCGGGTGCCGGATAAGGTTATGGGGCTGGCCCAGAATTTCATCCCGGTTATAGCCGCTCATCTCTTCAAATAATTTATTGGCGTAGGTGATTTTACCTTTTAAGTCAGTTTTGCTGACAATTAATTCATCTTCTGGAAAATATATTTCATTGCCTGTGGGGGTAATATTTTCTTTAGACATTTTTAAACCCTTTTTGTTTTTTTATAGAAAAGCCTTATGTGGTATAACTTTATAGAAGGCTAAATTTATATTAAACCTCTTAAACAATGGTTAAAATGATTAAAATGATTGTTATTGTAATAATGATTAAGGTAATGAATATGATGATGGGTGCGCTCGGCAGCTGCGGAATGTAAATGCCTTACACCGTGCTTCGGAACGCCGCACCCGCGTCAGGGGAATGCAGTTTAAAAGGGACGCCGGGATTTGAGGGCGGCTGTCAAAGTACCATCATCCAGATAATCCAGTTCCCCGCCAACAGGCACGCCGTGGGCAAGGCGGCTGATCATTGCCGCCGTATCTTTCAATCTGTCCGTAATATAATGGGCCGTGGTTTGGCCATCAACAGTGGCATTGGTGGCAATGATGACTTCTGTGATATCGCCGCCGCGAACTCTTTCGACGAGAGAAGATATATTCAAATCATCCGGACCAACGCCGTCCAATGCGGATAAGGTGCCGCCAATGACGTGATAGCTTCCGCGGTATGATCCGGATCTCTCCAGGGCCCATAAATCAGCCACATCCTCGATAACGCAAATGCTGCTGTGATCACGGCCCGGATTGTCACAGATATGGCAAGGGTCTGATGTGTCCAGATTTCCGCAGGTGCTGCAGGGGTTCACATGCTCTGCCACCTCTGCCAATGCGGTGGACAGGGGACGCATCACTGTGTCTTTTTTCTTGATCAATTGCAACGCCGCCCTTCGGGCGGAACGGGGGCCAAGCCCGGGCAGCTTTGACAGGAGCTGGATCAGCTGATCAAGTTCGGATCCATAAGACGCCTTGCGATACAAATGATTTACCTTCAGCTATGAAATTGTTAAAAGGGCAGCTTAAAACCTTCGGGTAATTGCATGCCGCCGGTGATTTTTGCCATCTCGTTCTGGGAATATTCTTCTGTTTTGCGTTTTCCATCATTAAAAGCGGCCACGATCAGGTCTTCAACCATTTCCGCATCATCACCGTTGAAAAGTGAGGGATCGATTTTCAGGCTTTTCATGTTTCCCTTGCCATTAAGGGTTACAGATACAAGCCCGCCGCCGGATTGGCCGGTGCATTCGGCTTTTTCCAATGCCGCTTGCATTTCGGACATTTTGCCCTGCATTTCCTGAGCCTGTTTCATCATTTTACCAAGGTTTGTCATATTTTCTCCAAATGGTGGTTATCTTTTGGGCTTTAATGTTAAGTTTAATCAAGGCCAAATTCATCTTCGTCAACCAGAAAGCTCTCAGCAGAAAAATCAGCCGAGCCATCATCCAGAATCGCAAATTCATCTAGCCTCTTTCGAATATCAGAAATTTTGGCCCCGGGGAATCGTTCCAGCAGGCTTTTGATAATGGGGTTGGTCATGAGGCGGGCTTTCAGCCGCCGATTATTTTCCAGATCCTGCTCACGCAGTGTGTCATCCCCCTGTTCGGTGGTAAGGGAAATGACCCAATGTCTATTGGTCCATTGTTTGAGCAGACTGATCATGCGTCCGGTCAGATCCTTTGGGGCCTGTTGTTTCAGGCGGATATCAAGGCGGCCCGGCGCAAAGCTTTCCAAATGGGCATTGTCATTAAGCTGAAAGGCGATGACGGCTTCATTATGGCGTTCAAAAAGAGCCACAAAATCTTCGAAACTATTCGGGTTTGCCTCATAATCCTGTTGAATATCCGGCAAAACATCAGGTAAAATATTTGAGGCGAGGACACGGGCCTGCCCATTGCTGCGGATCACATGAAAAGCTTTGGGGGCATTACCGTCATTGCCGTTTTGGGGCGCGTTTTGGGGCGCGTTTTGGGACGACTGCTGCGTTGGGTGGCCCCCAATATTCTGTCCCCCAGTATTTGGTGCGGGTGCTGCCGTGCCGCCAGTTTGCGGAGAATTTTTTAATTGTTTGATCATATCGCCCGGCGTGGGTAATTTGGCCGCATAGGTCATGCGCACAAGCACCATTTCGGCGGCGGCGAGCGGGGAGGGCGCCAAGCGAACCTCATCAAGTCCTTTCAGCAGCATTTGCCAGCTTCGGGTCAGGACAGGCATGCTCAGAGCGGCGGCCATCAATAGACCCTCTGTGCGTTCGGCTTCGGATGTGACGACATCTTCCCCGGCATCCGGCACGACTTTCAGGCGGGTAAGCCAATGGGTTAATTCCAGCATATCGCTTAAAATAACTTCCGGATCCGCGCCGTGATCATACTGGTGACGCAATTGGGTAAGGGCCTCTGCCGTATCCCCCTTCATGATGACTTTATACAGGTCAAGAACCTGCGTGCGGTCGGCAAGGCCCAGCATATCGCGAACCTGCTGTTCGTCCACGTTACCGGCCCCGTGGGCAAAGGCCTGATCCAGCAGGCTCAAGCCATCGCGCACCGATCCTTCGGCGGCTCTGGAAATCATGGCAAGGGCGCTATCTTCTATGTCACATTTTTCCAGCTTGGCGATTTTTCTGAAATGGCTGTTGAGCTGTTCGATGGAGATGCGTCTCAAGTCAAACCGCTGACACCGGCTCAGCACAGTAACCGGAACCTTGCGAATCTCCGTCGTGGCAAAGATGAATTTGACATGGGCCGGTGGCTCTTCCAGTGTTTTTAACAGCGCGTTAAAGGCATTGCGGGACAGCATGTGGACTTCGTCAATGATATATATTTTGAAACGTGCCGAGACAGAGGCATAGCGAACCCCTTCGATAATCTCGCGGATGTCATCGACGCCTGTGCGGCTGGCGGCGTCCATTTCCATCACATCAACATGGCGGGATTCAGCGATGGATTTACAATTTTCACAGTCACCGCAGGGGGCGATGGTTGGCCCGCCTGTACCGTCTTTGCCGATACAATTCAAGGCTTTGGCGATAATGCGGGCCGTGGTTGTTTTGCCGACACCGCGCACGCCGGTCAGGATAAAGGCATGGGCCAAACGCCCGGTTTCAATGGCATTGGACAATGTGCGTACCATGGCGCCCTGTCCAATAAGTTCATCAAAATCAACCGGACGATATTTGCGCGCCAGAACGCGGTAGTTTTCATCTGCAGTGCTGTTGGGCGTTTCTGCCATTGGGTTTTATATCCATGCTAAATCATTTGCGCCACTATAAAACTACGGGGACAAATTTGCCAGCAGTGAGTTGTTTTTTTGTGGAAAATAAAGCCAGAAAAGGGAATAGAGAAGGCAGTATATAGAGTAGAAAAATTTAAGTGAGAGATTGGACAACCCAAAATATCCCGTTACGGCTGCTCCCTTCCGGGCCTGACCGGATTGGCGGGTCTTTTGTCCGCCAACCTCTCGGGCGCATATATGGTCTTTTTTTGAAATAAGATCAAGTCAGTTATGCGCAGGGGTGGAAAAAAAATATTGCCTGTGGCAGTCTCAAATTAAATTTTTCCCAATTCGATGGATATTATATGACGGATAATTGTATTTTTGCCGGCTTTCCCCTTGACCCTGCGGATCATGTCAGGGGCAATGAAAAATGGCTTTCTGAAAAACTTGAGGCACAATCCAGTCGTTTCTTACTCTATGCACGTGGGCGGCCTTTAATGAATATTTCTGAAGATCTGAAACCTGCGTTTAAAACAGCGGATAATATCAAAGCCATTGCGGTCATGGATGGGATTAATGGGGGTGGGAATTGGGATAATATTGACTGGACTTTCCTCGGCATTGATGGGGACGCGGCTATTTTCGCAGTTGCGATAACGGGCAAGCCGGATATTGCGCATGATGAAAAATTCATTGATCTTCGGTCTGTGGCGCTCCAGCTTGGCGCGGATGGCTTCAATGCTGTTCCGTCTTTGCTGGGCCGGGGCAAGATGTTGCTTGACTGGAATGGCCGGCGGCATTTCTGTTCTGGCTGCGGCCATAAAACGCGGGCCGAGCGCGGTGGCTACTTGCGAAAATGCCTGAATGAAGCCTGCAAGGCGGAGCATTTTCCCCGCACGGACCCGGTTGTCATCATGTTTGTGGTTTCGGGCGATAAATGCCTTTTGGGCCGGGGCAAGGGATGGCCGGAAGGTAATTATTCTGCGCTGGCGGGCTTTATGGAACCGGGCGAGTCCATAGAAGAGGCCGTGCGGCGAGAGATTTTTGAGGAAACCGGTATTAAAACAGGGCGCGTCAGCTATGTTAAAAGCCAGCCCTGGCCTTTTCCTTCTTCCCTGATGATCGGCGTTCGGGCCGAGGGCTTGACCCGGAAAATCACCCTTGATGAGGATGAACTTGAGGATGCGGACTGGTTTGACAAGGCTTATTTGCGGGAAATTCTTGCGAGCGGCGGCAGCGCCTCTTTTAAAATTCCGCCCAAAATTGCCCTCGCGCGTTATTTACTGGATGGGTGGTTGCAGGAAGAATAAGACTATTATACTAATGATATAAATCGTTTGTAACATCAAAGAAATTAAGAAAGAAGAAATGATGGAAAAATCACGCCTGACCTATCAAGGCACCGTCTTCCCTTGGCATTGTGATCATATGGAGCATATGAATGTTATGTATTATGTCGGGAAATTTGACGAGGCCTCATGGAGCCTTTTCTCCGACATAGGACTTACGGCGCGGCGGATGCGGGATGAGAAAAAGGGCATGGTCGCCGTGGAGCAGAATATTCAGTATAAGGGCGAACTGATGGCGGGGGATGTGGTTGCTGTCTATAGTGAAATTATCAAACTTACTGATAAATCAGCGACATTTCGTCATGAAATGCGCAATGTGGACACCGGTAACATAGCGGCCATCACCACCCTGACCGGATTATATTTTGACCGGGTCGCTCGCAAGGCCATCAATCTGCCCGATGATATCAAGACAAAATTACAGGATATGCTTTAATCATGGCCCGGGGGCGGGTTAAAGAGGAATGACCATTATTTTCTGTCGAGTCTGTATCGTGCGGCGGGATAGCTGCCCAATATGCGGAATTCATTGGTGAAAAACCCTAATTCTTCAAAGGCATGTTTCACCGCATCATCATTGGGATGGCCTTCTATGTCGGCATAAAACTGGGTTGCCACGAAAGCGCCGTTTATCTGATAGCTTTCCAGTTTGGTCATATTGACGCCGTTGGTGGCAAAGCCGCCCATAACTTTATACAAGGCGGCGGGGACATTACGCACCTGGAAAACAAAACTTGTCATTGTCATGCTGTCCGTCGGGATGTTTGACAAAGCTTCGCGCGCAAAAATGACGAAGCGTGTTGTGTTATGGTCGGCGTCCTCAATATCCCTTTTAAGACTCTGCAATCCATAAATCTCGCCGGCGAGAGAAGAGGCAATGGCCCCGATTGTGGGGTCTTGTAATTCTGAAATCAATCTGGCGGCCCCGGCCGTATCGGAATAGACATCTGGCTCCAGGCCCCAGTTCAATAGATTTTTTCGGCATTGGCCAAGGGCTTGTTCGTGGCTGCGAACGGTTTTGAGACTGGCCATGCTCGCGCCGGGCGCAGCGAGAAGATGATGATTAATCCGCTGAAAATACTCGCCAATGATATGCAGGGAAGAATGAGGGATCAAATGATGGATGGCGGCCACGCGGCCCGCCACAGAATTTTCAATGGGGATCATGGCATATTTTGCCTTGCCCTCCGCCACGGCGGCGAAGACATCCTCGAAAGTATGACAGGGCAGGGCGGTCATGTCGGGAAATACGTTAAGGCACGCCAGATTGGAATAGGCCCCCGGCTCACCCTGAAAAGCAATATTATTCTCTGGATTTGATGTTTTTGGCATTTTTCTACCTTGTTGAATTTTGAGGCAGTATTTAGAAATGACCATGGACTGTCAAATAATTTCAGGAATAACTTGTCATTTTTACTGCTTAATAGGTTAACAAGTCTTGTGTCTGTCAAAAAACAATAGTAAACAGATGACTATAAGAGGGTAAGTACAGTTATGTTAGGGATTTTTTAATCTGGATTATTGTACTTTAGGTAATATTGGACATTTAACCTGCGAGGAAAAACAGTGAATTCCTTTGAGCTGAATAAAATTGCATTGGCATTGTTATTAACGGTGCTGGTCATATTTGGAATTAGTGGCCTGAGTAAGGTCATATTTAAAGAGGAGGTCATGACGTCACATGCCTTTCCCATAGAGGTAGAGGCCGCGGATGAGGCCGTAGCCGCCGTCGCAGAAGTCGTGGAAGGGCCGTCACTGGCGGAAATTATGGCTGCGGCATCTGTTGAAAAAGGCAAAAAGGTTTTCAAGAAATGCAAGGCTTGTCATACAACGGATAATGGCGGCAAGAATTTGGTCGGACCAAACCTGTGGGATATTGTTGGCCATGCCAAAGGTGCAAGGGAAGGCTTTGTCTTTTCCAGCGCGATGAAGAGCGCAGGCGGCGATTGGACCTATGAGGATTTATACGCCTTTTTGAAGAAACCCTCTGCTTTTGTCCCTAAAACAAAAATGAGCTTCGCCGGACTGAAGAAATCTTCTGATCGGGCCAATGTCATTGCCTATATGCGGTCTTTAAGTGACGCGCCTGTTGATCTGCCGGTTGTGGCAGCCGAAGAAATTTTGCCAGAAGAAACTGAGGTGGCTCCTGAAGCAGCGGCAGAGCTGCCGCAAGAGTGATTTTGCTTCCTGAACAGACGAAAAAAGCTGCCTGGAATTCAGGTGGCTTTTTTTATTTCTACTTTATATCTCTAGGCGTTTGATGAAGCGTAAAGGCGGTTCGTCAGTTTGAAAGCTGATGATGTCGATCACGTCCCTCAAGGGATCAATGCTCACCCGCATATGATGGGCATTGGCATGCAGAAGATGCATGTCATCCAACATGAAGCCAACATGACCGGGGAAAAAAGCAATATCCCCATTTTGGGGAATATCGTCATCTGATAATGGCGTGCCGATCATTTCTGCCTGAAGGTCGCTGTCGCGCGGGGCTGAGATGCCGGCGGCCGACAGAGCCAGTTGAATAAGGCCGGAACAATCAATACCCATGCTGCTTTTCCCGCCCCAAAGATAGGGCGAGTAAAGGAATTTCAGGGCTTCTGATACGGGGTCAGTGCCAGAAATATTGCTGATATGTGTGGCATAGATCCAATTGTTATCCACCAGTTGAACAAAACCATTCTTTGGCACATCGTTGATGACAGACACATCGGACATCATGAAAATTTTACCAATGGGCGGTGATTTGGGGTCTGGCTCCGGGAAAATATAGGTGCACAGGCTCGTCACATGGTGGGTTGTGGGAAAAATATCCGGACTTAACGCGTCAACGCGGCAATATCCAACATATTTGTCGCGACTTGCCTGACCCCATGCCCAGCCATCCAGAATCTCATAAACCGTGAAATGCTCGCCGTAAAGAAGCTGGGTATTTGTGTTTGATTTTATATCAGGGCGGTTATGAAGATTGGTCAGGCCGTGAACCAGTTGGTAATCATTGCCGCTGCAGAATTTCTCGGCCGTAACCTTTCCTTCGAGAGAACGTGCAGCCAGATCACCCCGCGCGGGCGTAATCCTTGGATCCAGTACAAGGTCAGACATTATTATTCCCTCATTATTTTTTCTATAGCATTCTTAATATGGGCCATGTGATATTTTAGGCAATATTTTATTCGTTGGTTTGTTTGTTGGCCTTTTCCATTGTTTCGGCAAAATCGGTTAAAAATACCGCCCCTTTTACCGTACGCTGAATGAGAACATTTCTTTTGTCTGTTTCATCCCTTGCGCGTTTGGCAAACCCTAAAATACTCAAAGAATCAATGGCTCTGGTAATGACGGGTTTGGAGACATCCAGTGATTTGGCAAGCCCCCGAACCGTATGCGGCCCGTTTTCCAGATATATTCTCAGCAAAAGGGCCAGCTGACGCGAGGTCAGGTCAGGCCCTTTGGATTTAACCGTATCTGTCAAGGTCTGCAGCCATAGCCTTAACCCTTTGTGCCCGCCTAAATCAATATTCATCCGTTAATCCACAGTCCTTTTATTTTTCAAATATTGCCTGTATATAATATTTTCTGCAACTTGTTTTAACCATCACTTGCAAAAGCTGTTCTTTAAATATGAATAGACAGTTCTCAGGCCCATGGCTTCGCCGCCCTGCGGGCGTCCCGGTTGCGCGCTGGCATTCCAGGAGAAGACATCGAAATGAACCCATTTTTCAGGTTTGGACACAAAATGCTTTAGAAATAATGCCGCCATAATTGCGCCGCCGAATGGGCTTGACCCCATATTGCTTATATCTGCGCAGTTTGATTTAAGGTCAGGGGCATAGGGGGCATAGAGCGGCATACGCCATATCGGGTCATTTTCCTCAGCGGAATATTGTGCCAGATCGTGGGCAAGCTCATCGCCGTCCGTGAAAAAAGGAACAATGGCGGGGCCCATGGCCACCCGCGCCGCGCCGGTCAGGGTGGCAAAATCCAGTATGAGATCAGGATTGTCTTTGGATGCCAGAGCCAAGGCATCGCATAGAATCAGGCGGCCTTCTGCGTCGGTATTATCCACTTCGACTGTGGTGCCTTTATAGGTTTTGATAATATCGCCGGGCCTGAAGGCGTCGCTGGAAATATTATTCTCCACTGCTGGTATCAGGAGGCGCAAACGCACATCAAGGCCGGTTTCCATTATCATTTGCGCAAGCCCCAAGGTGTGGGCCGCGCCGCCCATATCCTTTTTCATATGCCGCATACCGGAAGACGGCTTTAAATCCAGACCGCCGGTGTCAAAACAGACGCCCTTGCCGACCAGGGTTAATTTGGGCGCAGTCTTTCTGCCCCAGCTCATATCCAGCAGGCGCGGCGTGTTGGCGGCGGCCCGCCCCACAGCGTGAATAGTGTTATAGCCTTTAAGCAGCAAGTCATCACCGACGGTTTCCGTAAAATCGGCGTCATATTTATCCGCCATATCTTTCATGACGGTTGACAGGTGGCTCGGCCCCATATCACAGGTGGGGGTATTGACCAGATTGCGTACCAGCGTAATGGCGCTGACCGTGGCGTTGATTTCATTAAGGTCATCGTCATTTTTCAGAACCAAAGTGGCTTTGCGGCTATTTTTCTTGCCCAGATAGTGATCAAATTTATATTGTGCCAGCGCCCAGCCAATGGCCGGATGTTTTGGATCATTTTCACTTTCAAGGCGGTATTTGCCTTCGGGCAGACTGGTGGCCAAGGGGGCAAGGCACCAAAGATCTGGCGTTTCATTATTTTCCGGATCATCACCAAATCCGATAGCTATCGCAGCTAATTCACCGGATGCGCCCACAAGCTTAAGGATTTCCCCTTTGTCCGCCTTAAAGCCATTATCCTTTGCCCATCTGGCCTGCATTGGCGGCAGAGACTTGAGCCAGGTTTCAAGGCTTGCCGCGGATATGATATATATGGGGATTGCCGTATCATAATTTTTAATTGTCAGATATTCACTCATTAACAAATGCCCATCACAAATCGCAGCTTTGAACAGTGATGTCCGCAAATGACCGTCGTTCCGAGATAATCGTGAAACGATATTCTTTGTCCTGAACAACGACCGTATGATAAAGCGGCAACGGGCCGCTTGCTTCCTGTGTCTCACCGCCCGGCAAGGTAAAGCTTGCCGTTACGGGCTTTAAAGGATCAAACCATGCTTCCGGATTGCCGTCCTCATTAACGGTCGGGCTGCCCTTCGCCGTGATGGTGATCAGGCCGCGATAAAAACTGATGCTGCCATTTTTGGCTTGTGATACGGGCGTATGAATGACAATTCTTTTTGCCAGCGCCGCTTCAGTACATTTGGCATCTTTCGACATGCCGGCAATCAGGCTGTTCATTCTTTGCGGACTTATGCCATCCGACACCTTTTGGTTAATGGTCAGCAGAAGATTCTGGATGGCCTCACTGGGTAAAAGCTTTTGCATTTTATTCAAGGCGGCTTCCGTATTGCCAAGCTCAATGCGCAAATTCTCCAGATCGGCGGTTTGCTGGTCGAATTTTTCACTATTATAGGCCATATTGCGCAGGGCTATTTTCTGTCCTGTGTCAAAGGCGAAATAGCTGCTGCCGATGAGAATGGAAAGAATAATAATGAATTTGAAAAACGTCCAAAATCTCTGACTGCGGCGTTTCTGGAGTTCTTTTCTATGGGCTAGGCCGAGTGACATATGATACAAACTTCCCACTGGTTGAATTTAACAAACGGACTTTAAACCAGAACAATCTATTTCTCAATAGATTGGTTCTTTTTTGTTTGGCTTTCCAAGCTATTAACAGCAGGGCTGTGGTTATCAATTCAGATATTCAAGGCCTGATCCAGATCGGTGATGATGTCTTTGATGTCTTCGATGCCGACGGACAGGCGGATGACGTCGGGGCCGGCCCCGGCGGCGATCTGTCCGGCCTCATCCAGTTGCCGGTGCGTGGTGGACGCGGGGTGAATGATCAGGCTGCGGGTATCGCCAATATTGGCCAGATGCTTGAATAATTTTACGCCTTCGACCATTTTAATTCCGGCATCATAACCACCTGTCAGGCCGAAGGTCATCACAGCCCCGCCGCCTGCCGGCATGTATTTCTGTTGCAGGGCATGATAATCATCACCCTCCAGTCCGGCGTAGGATACCCATGATACTTTGTTATGCCTTTGCAGAAACTGTGCGATATTGAGCGCATTGTCACAATGGCGCTGCATGCGCAGGGGCAAGGTTTCGATACCATTGAGGATATAAAAGGCATTTTGCGGCGACAGACATTGGCCAATATCGCGCAGGCTCAAGACCCGGCAGGCAATGGCAAAGGCGATATTGCCCATGGCGGCTCCGAAGACATCACCAATGACCATGCCGTGATAGCTGTTGCAGGGCGCGCTCAGGGTTTTATATTTGTCACGTGATTCAGGGGCCATCCAGTCGAATTTTCCGCTGTCGACAATGACGCCGCCAATGCTGTTGCCTTGCCCGCCGAGGAATTTGGTCAGGCTGTGAACCACAATATCCGCGCCATGCTCGATAGGGCGGCATAAATAGGGGCTGGCCAGCGTATTATCGACAATCAGGACAATGCCGGCCGCATGGGCAACCTCGGCAATGGCGGCAATATCCGTGACCACGCCGCCCGGATTGGCGAGGCTCTCTATGAAGATGGCTTTCACCCTATCATTCATGGCGGCTTTAAAGCTTGCCGCTGTGGGGTCAACAAAAGTCGTTTTCCAACCGAATTTTTTAAAACTTTCCCCCAGTTGATTGACCGAACCACCATAAAGCTTGTTGGCGGCGAGGATTTCATCGCCCGGCTCCAGCAAGGTATGGAATACTGTAAATTGCGCCGCATGACCGCTGGAGACCGCCAGTGCCGCCGTGCCGCCTTCGAGGGCCGCAACACGATTTTCCAAAACCGCCACTGTCGGGTTGGTGAGTCGGCTGTATATATTGCCAAATTCCGTAAGATTAAACAGATTGGCCGCCTGCTGCGCCGTGGTGAACTCGTAGGAGGCGGTCTGATAAATCGGTGTCGCGCAAGCGCCCGTGGCAGGGTCGGCTTGTTGTCCGGCATGTATGGCTAATGTTGAAAAGCTATAGTTTTCAGTCATTTATCTCGTGTCCTTATGTTGTGGCTATTTTAAAGGGCGTAAAAGCATGTATTTAAAGTGGCTTAGAAAGTGGTATCATGGTACCATGGTTGTAACTATATGAATTTATAACAATATTTCCCGTTGACATTCAAGAAATTACTGGCATATTGCGCAAGTTTTATGGCGCGATGTTATTTTTAATTCGCGCTGAATTTGATTTAAGGAAAATGAGATGAAAACCTACTCTGCGACGCCAGCAGATATTGAGAAAAAATGGTTCGTCATTGACGCCGAGGGAATTATTCTTGGTCGTATGGCAGCTATCATTGCTACTCGTCTGCGCGGCAAACACAAGCCTACATTTACGCCTCACATGGATGATGGCGATAATATCATTGTTATCAATGCTGAAAAAGTCAAGCTTTCCGGCAAGAAAATGGATGACAAGATTTATTATTGGCATACGGGTCATCCCGGCGGGATCAAACAGCGCACGCCGCGTGATATCCTCGAAGGCGATCATGCGGAACGTGTGGTTGTTCAGGCTGTGAAACGGATGCTGCCAAGCGGGCCTCTCGGCAGTGAGCAGATGAAGAATTTGCGGGTTTTTGTCGGGCCGGAACATACACATGCCGCCCAGAACCCAGAGGTTATTGATGTGGCAGCAATGAATATCAAGAATACAAGGAGCAGGGCATAATGGCTGAAGAAAAGAAAACGCTGGAAGATCTGAAGGATATTACTTCAGAAGTCAAGGCCAAGGCTGTTGCGGCTCAGGAAACCGATGGTGAGACTGTCGCTGTTGAGCCAAAAATCGACGCGCAAGGCCGCTCATATGCAACGGGCAAGCGTAAAGATGCGGTTGCCCGCGTCTGGATCAAGCCGGGTAAAGGCCTGATCACGATCAATGGCCGGGACCAAAAAATTTACTTTGCCCGTCCAACGCTGCGCATGGTTGTTAATCAGCCTTTCGGCGTGACATCCCGCGTGGGCCAGTTTGATGTGATTGCAACGGTTAAGGGCGGCGGCCTGTCCGGTCAGGCCGGGGCGGTACGTCATGGCATTTCAAAGGCATTGACATATTACGAACCTGATTTGCGTCCGGCCTTGAAAGCCAATGGCTTCATGACCCGCGATGCTCGCGTAGTTGAACGTAAAAAATACGGCAAAGCCAAAGCCCGCAAGAGCTTCCAGTTCTCCAAACGTTAAGACAGAAACGCGAAATTACTCAATTAAACAAAAGGCTTGCATATTATGCAGGCCTTTTTTGCATTCTGAAAACATTCAAAAAATGGTGTATTCCCTAACATACCCGGTTCTGATTATAATGAGTCAACCAAACACCAATATTCTGCCAGTCCTGATACATTGGCCTGTTTTCTGGGCGCATCCCTCATTGACAGATTAGACTTTCAGGAGGGCTTTAAAAGTTTCATCAATAGTGTTCAGGGTTTTGAGATTAGCTTTATAGGCCTGGCTGGCTTTGATGAGCTCTGCAATTTCTGTGGGAAATGATACATTGGGAACATTAACAAGGCCGCCTTCTCCGGCAAATGAGGAAGAGGGGTCATATACAGACAGGCTCGCAGGGGAAACCGGTATGGTCGTGGCTCGCGTTCCGCCCGTGGGAAGCGACGTCTGTTCAACGCGCTGGGGCGTGTAACCCGCTTTGAAAGCCTGCCCGGCAACGGTAGCTCCCTGACTTTGTGGGGAAGACTTGACCTGTGAATTGACAATGTTGTTTGCCGCCGCATTAAGGCGGCTGCTTGATGCTATTAATCCTGAAACACTGGTCTGTATTGCCTTAAACATTTTGTTCTTCTTCAGCTTCTCCGCTCCCCTTGATTTTCTTAAAGGGAGGACATTTCTGCGGTATCGTCATCTATTCAAGGGAAAGGATATTTCCAATGGATAGATAGCGCGATTCTGGTAACTTTACCGGGGGAGTTCTAAAATTATCTTAATAAAAGATAAATTTTTCATTGTTCATGAAATGCGCTTGCTTTTAACTTTGCGCGGTCTTGTCTTGGGCTGCCTGGGCCAGGGCGCTTGCCAGATTTAATGACCCCTGCAGACGGTTCGCTATTTTTGACCATTTGCGCACATAAACCAATTTGTGGTCAGGGCGCAGTTTTATGATGGTCGATTGATTAGACATAAATTCCACAAGCCCGGCCGGATTGGCGAATTTTGCCCCTCGAAAAGTGACAATGGCGCCTTTGGGGCCGGTATCAATTTTCTCAATGCCGGCGAGACGACAGAAATACTTGATAAGAATGATCCGCAGTAAATGTTCGACCTCCTCCGGCAAATCGCCAAATCTGTCGATCAGTTCGGCGCCAAAGGCGTCTATTTCCCGCCGATCATTCAAATCCGCCAGACGGCGGTAAAGGGACATACGCAGATTAAGGTCAGGCACGTAACTCTCTGGAATCAATACCGCCGCGCCCACATTGATTTGCGGTGACCAGATGCCATCTATTTCGTCATCCGCAATACCTGTTTTCGCATTGGCGACGGCTTCTTCCAGCATATGCTGGTAAAGTTCCATGCCGACTTCTTTGATGTGACCGGATTGTTCCTGCCCAAGCAGGTTTCCGGCACCGCGAATATCGAGGTCATGACTGGCAAGGGTAAAGCCCGCGCCCAGCGTATCCAGCGTTTGCAGCACTTGAAGGCGTTTTTCGGCTTGCTTCGTTGGCAGCCTGCGCGGCTCTAGCGTAAGATAGGCATAGGCCCGGGTTTTCGACCGCCCCACCCGCCCGCGCAGCTGATAGAGCTGGGCAAGGCCAAACATATCGGCCCGATGAATGATCATGGTGTTGGCCGTGGGTATATCCAGACCGGATTCGACAATAGTGGTGGAGATCAGAACATCATATTTACCGTCATAGAAAGCATTCATGATATCTTCAATCTGGGTGGGGGACATTTGGCCATGGGCCGTGGCACATTTGACTTCCGGCACATGTTCGCGCAAAAGATCTTCGATATCTTTTAAGTCCGATACCCTTGGGCAGACATAAAAACTCTGTCCGCCCCGGTAATATTCCCTGAGCAAAGCTTCGCGGATTACCATACTGTCCATGGGCAGGACAAAGGTGCGAATGGCCAGCCGGTCTACAGGCGGCGTGGCAATCAGGCTCAGACCACGCATGCCGTTCATGGCCAGTTGCAGCGTGCGCGGTATGGGCGTCGCCGTCAAAGTCAGCACATGGACGTTATGCTTCATTTTTTTCAGGCGTTCTTTGTGACCCACGCCAAAATGCTGTTCTTCATCAATGATGATCAGGCCAAGGTTTTTAAAATTTATGGTTTTACCGAGCAGGGCATGGGTGCCAATGACAATCTCGCAGGTGCCTTGGGCCAGCTCTTCGCGGGTTAATTTCTGGTTTTTGGAGGTCACCAGTCTGGACAGATGGCCAATCTTGACCGGCAGCCCCCGGAAACGATCCGTAAAGGTTTTATAATGCTGGCGGGCCAGCAGTGTTGTCGGGGCAATGATGGCCACCTGAAAACCTTCCATCACGGCAAGGAAAGCGGTTCGCAAAGCTATTTCTGTCTTGCCAAAACCCACATCGCCGCAGATAAGCCTGTCCATGGGTTTGCCGCCGGACAGATCGCCAATCACATCCGCAATGGCGCGTAGCTGATCATCGGTCTCATTATAGGGAAACCGCGCGCAAAATTCATCATATAATCCTTCCGGCGGCTGAATGACCGCCCCTTTGCGCAAGGCCCGCTGGGCGGCGACCTTGATCAGTTCATCGGCCATATCCCGAATGCGTTTTTTGAGCTTGGCTTTGCGCCCCTGCCATGCCGCCCCGCCGAGCTTGTCCAGCTGGCCGTCACTGCCTTCGGCTCCGTACCGGCTTAATATTTCAATATTTTCCACGGGGACATATAATTTATCGCCGCCGTGATAGGTCAGATGAACGCAGTCATGGGCGGCCCCGTTCACGTCAATGGTGACGAGCCGCTCATAACGGCCAATACCATGATCCATATGCACCACAAGATCGCCGGGGGTGAGGGCAGAGGCCTCTTGAATAAAATTTTCAGCCTTGCGTGATTTTCGAACTTTACGGACGAGGCGATCCCCCAGAATATCCTGTTCTGAGATGATGACGACATCATCTGTCTCAAAACCATGTTCCAGCGGCAGAATAATCAGGCCCAGAACATCGGTGGATAATTTTTTGCAATTGGCCCATTTATGTATGATTTTATGGTTTGGCATGCCATGTTCGCCCAGCACTGCGGCCAACCTGTTTTGCGATCCTGCGCTATAGGAGGCGATCATAACCTGTTTGCCGGTGCCTTGCCGTTCCGTGCAATGGCGGCGCAGCGCATCATAGACATTCAGCGTTTGATCATTCTGTTTATGATTTCTTTCTGGCGAAAAATCCCGGCCAACCTTGCCGTCGAGTACCATATGATTGACATCCGGCGGGGCGTGAAAGCTGGTGAATTGATGGATTTTCCGGTCTTCACAATAGTTCTGCCATTGCTGCGATGTCAGATAGAGCTTTTCGGGCGGCAGCGGTTTATAGGTTGAGAAACTGCTGGCGCGGCCCCTTATCGTTTGGTCATAGGCCTCTTTTCGGGTTTGATAATAATCCTTGATGGCGGCCAGACGATCGGCAAAAGCCTCCCCCGTCAGGGAATCCATGGTCACGGGGCAGTCCGGCAGATAATCGAACAGCGTTTCCAGTTTAAAATGAAAATAGGGCAGCCAATGTTCCATACCCTGATGCCTGCGGCCTTCCTTGATGGCCTCATACAGCGGGTCCTGATCCAGAATATTGCCGAATTGCCGCGTATAGGCCCCGCGAAACCGCCGGATGCTCTCTTCATCCAGCATAATCTCGCTCATGGGGACGAGGGTCATTTCTTCGATATTATCTGCTGTGCGCTGGCTGACGGGGTCAAACTGCCGCATGCTTTCAATGACATCGCCCCATAGATCAATGCGCACCGGACTGTCATGGCCCGAGGGGAAAATATCGATCAAACCGCCGCGAATGGCAAAATCACCATGTTCCATCACCGTGCTGGACCTTGCGTAACCATTGCGGATCAGGAAAGCTGTCAGATGCGCCACGTCAATCTGATCACCGACCATGGCGCAAAATGACAGATTTTTAAGACTGTCCCGTTCGGGTATCATCTGGGCGGCGGCATTGATGGTGGTGATGATCAGCCTTTTCCTGCCGGGCGGCGGCGGGGCGGCCAATTTGCTCAGGGTTGTCATGCGCTGGGCGCTGATATTCGGATTGGGCGATACCCGGTCATAGGGCAGGCAATCCCAGGCGGGAAATATTAAAATTTCCGTTTTAGGGGAGAAAAAAGCAACAAGATCCGCAAAATTATGCAGCCGCTGATCATCGCGGGCAATATGCAGCATATCGCCCTCTTTAGTATTTGAGGCATTTAATATCTGGGCAATGAACAAGGCGTCGCGGCCTTCAGGGGATTGGGCAATGACAAGGGGAACTTCGGCAGATATGAATTGATTTTGTTTATTCACTTGATGATCTTAAGATAATCGACGGCTTGCAGCATTTCCATGACGTCATGCTGCAAATGATCGGGAACCTGTTTATCCTTGGTGATCCAGGCAACAATATTGCCATCTGATTCCCGCAATAAATTTTCATAACGGTCTAACTGTTCAGAAGTAAGGCCGGCTATATGCGTGTCAGCAAAATGACCAAGCAGGATATCGGCCTCTTTTATTCCGCGATGCGCGCTTCTGAATTTCAGGCGTTTTATACGGATATCATGGGGTTCATCCGCGTCAATTTCAGGTTCAATAAAACCGGGAGCATCAAATGAAGGCATGGCAGTTACATTCTGTTGTGAGTTAACTCTTTAAGGTATAATGTGCTAGTGATAGGAAAAATAACAACCTGAATCAAATAGAAACGCATGCGACCGGAAATTTTATATCCATTCTTTGCCGATACCGTTAGCCTCCCCGGTGTGGGGGGGCGGATTGCGAGCCTGCTTGAAAAAATTCTGGGCCGCAAACTGGCGGATATATTCTGGCATTTACCGGTGGATATCATCGATCGCAGGGCCTGCCCGCCCTTGTCGGAAATTAAATATGATCAGATTGTCACGGTGAAGGTCACCATTGATAAACATGACGCCCCGCCGCGCGGTTCGCGCCGGCCCTACCGCGTATGGTGTCATGATGACAGCGGCAGTTTGCAATTGATTTTTTTTCATGCGAAAGGCGATTATATCCTGCGGCAACTGCCCGTGGGGGAAGAGCGCCTGATTAGCGGCAAGATCGAAGTTTTTAACGAACAGCTTCAGATGAGCCATCCCGACTATATGGTTTCGCCGGACAAACAGGATGATATTCCGGATGTGGAACCCGTCTATCCCTTAACGGCAGGCATCAGCGGTAAGGTCATGACCAAAATTGTGCGCGGGGCCTTGGAAAAGCTGGTGCCATTGCCGGAATGGCAGGATATATCCCTGCGGTCACGGGAAGGGTGGCCCCCATGGATGGCGGCGGTGAAGGCGGCGCATATGCCGCAAAGCCACGGGGATTTACAGATGAACAGCCCCGCCCGCGCGCGGCTCGCTTATGATGAGTTTCTGGCCAATCAATTGGCTCTTGAAATTATGCGCCGTCACAATCAAAAGAAAAAGGGCCGTTCTTTGAAGGTCCGGGGGGCGTTAAGGGCGCAGCTGCTGAAAAATTTACCCTATCAACTGACCAACGCCCAGACCCGCAGCATCAGCGAGATAGAAAAGGATTTGGCAGCGCCCTATGCCATGATGCGCTTGCTGCAGGGTGATGTAGGCAGCGGCAAGACAGTTGTGGCTCTGCTGGCCATGCTGATCGCTGTGGAAAATAACGCCCAGGCCGCCATGATCGCCCCGACGGAAATTCTGGCGCGGCAACATTATGTCAGTCTGCTTGACATGACGGCGGGTATGGACATCAATATTGCCGTTCTGACAGGCCGCGACAAAGGCCGGGCGCGGAAGAAAATACTGGATGACTTGCAGTCGGGAGAAATTGATATTCTGGTCGGCACCCATGCCCTGTTTCAAAAGGATGTGATTTATCATGATCTGGTTTTTGCGGTGGTTGACGAACAGCATCGTTTTGGGGTTGAGCAGCGCATGGCTTTATCTGCTAAGGGGCGCGGTGCTATGGATATGCTGGCCATGACGGCGACGCCAATTCCGCGAACTTTAACCTTGACGGCTTACGGCGACATGGATGGCTCGCGCCTTGACGAAAAACCGCCGGGGCGAAAGCCTGTGGATACCAGAATAATCCCCCTGGGCCGGCTTGATGACGTGGTTCAGGGGATTAAGCGCGCGCTTGCGGGGGGCAACAGGGCTTTCTGGATTTGCCCTTTGGTTGAGGAATCCGAAGTTCTGGATCTGGCCGCCGCCGAACAAAGACACCGCCATCTTGAACAGATTTTCGGGCCAAGGGTCGGGCTGGTTCACGGCAAAATGAAGTCCAAGGAAAAAGATGACGTCATGACGCGTTTTATCTCTGGTGATATTGACATATTGGTGGCCACGACGGTGGTCGAGGTTGGCGTGAATGTGCCGGAAGCCACCATCATGATTATTGAACATGCCGAAAGATTTGGCCTGTCGCAGCTTCATCAGTTGCGGGGCCGGGTTGGGCGCGGGCTGGCGCAATCCACGTGCCTGTTGCTTTACGGTAATCTGAGCGGTACGGCGGCAAAGGCGCGGCTGGAGATCATGCGGGAAACCGAAGATGGTTTTCGGATTGCCGAAGAAGATTTGCGCCTGCGCGGTGCCGGTGAATTGCTGGGGACCCGCCAAAGCGGTATGCCGGATTTTAAAGTGGCAACCCTCGAAGAAAACGGGCAATTGATTGGCGTTGCGCGGGATGATGCGCGGCTCATCATGGAAAAGGACCCCGAGCTTAAAAGCGAACGGGGGCAGGCTTTAAGAATATTATTGTATCTGTTTGAGCGAGACGAAGGCGTCAAATATCTGACATCAGGCTGAGGGTTTATCGTCTTTTTTTGGCAGGCGGCTTGGGTCCACGAGGCCGGCGGAGATAACATATTTTGCCCCTTCATCCGGAGTCATATCCAGATAGATAACATCCTTTCTGGGGACGAATAACAGAAAGCCGGATGTGGGGTTTGGCGTTGTCGGCAGGAAAACATTGACCACATCATCCTGCATTTTTGCCTGTACTTCGCCGGTATTCTCACCGGAAATAAAAGCAATGGCCCAGATGCCTTTGCGCGGATATTCCACCAGAACCACATCCTGAAAACTGACGGCATCTTCGGAGATGACCGTTTCAAAAATCTGCTTCAATGTATTATAAACGCTTCTGATGATTGGCATACGGTTAAGTATTTTTTCGCCGACCCGGATCAGGCTTTTGCCAAGAAAATTAGCGGCAAGAAAGCCGAGTGTCGTTAACATGAGAAAAAGGAAAACCAAGCCAATTCCCGGCAGAGGGAAAGGCAGATAAGTTTCAGGATTATAAGCCACCGGAATTAATGGTTTGATATTGCGGTCAATTAAATCAATGAAAGCAAGGGCTAGATAAATGGTGATGCCCACAGGAGAGGCGACGACAAGACCGGTCAGGAAATAAGTTCTCAAACGCTGAAGTATGGTTTTTTCCGGTTTAACTTTTAAGGGGTCAGTCATATATTCCAATCTTGTAATTCAGGGCCATTGATTCATACATACCAGAAGAAAATAGGGTGCCACTATGGCATAAATATGTCTTTTCTAGAGTGTTTTTGTATACATACGGTAGTTTTTATAACGCCAACAACCGATGGTTTCCAGCATTTTGGAAAGGCGGCTATTATCCTCTAAAACCCAAGACAGTTCCGCATGGGTGCAGCCGGAATTGGCGGCATGAATTCGGCATTCTTCGATGAGGGCAAAGGCCATTGCACCGCCAACGGCGGTATTTTGAAATTCTTTTCGAACGCCCATCAAGGGGACGCGAACCGTTTTATAGGTTGGCCTGATCTTAAGGCGCCATAACAGCTTGAAAATACCGAAAGGAAACAGGCTTCCCTTTATATCGGTGATGATTTCGTTCAGATTGGGCAGCGCGACCATCATCGCCATGGGCACCCCGTCATATTCTGCGATATAGGCGAAATCCTCACGGATCAGGAGCTTCATATCTTTTACGGTTTTATTCAGCTCGGCTTCGGTAAAGGGCAAAGCCATCCAATTGCCCGACCAAGCATCATTAAAAATTTCGAGAATGGTTTTTAAATCCTGCTCGTAATTTTTCATATTTATGGGGCGTAGTCTGATTTTGCCGTCTCTCATGCTGCGGGTGATCATTTTTTTGATGGTCGGCGGCAGAACATCTTGGTCAAACTTCAGGTAATAAGCCCATAAATCCTTAATTTTCTCCATGCCATAATTGGTCATCAAGTCTTGATAATAGGGCAGAGCATGGTTCATCATCAAACTTGGCGGCGTATCAAAACCATCAACAAGCATGCCCGCTTCTTCATTAATAGACAGGCTGAAGGGGCCAATCACCTTGTCACGGCCATTCTGTTTTAACCATTGGAATGCCGTGTCCAGAAGGGCGCCGGCAGCTTGATCGTCGTTGATACATTCAAAAAACCCGAAATGCCCGATTTTTTCATGATATTTCTGTTCCACCAACTCATCAATCTGGGCGCTGATCCGGCCCACAACCCGCTCCCCTTTGCAGGCCAGCCAGAATTTTGCGCGGGCATGTTTAAAATAAGGGTTTTTTGACGGATCCAAGACTTCCATGCGTTCCAATATCAGGGGCGCAACCCAATTGGGGTCATCTTTATAAAGATCCCAGGGCAATTTGACGAAGCGTTTCAGGTCCTGTTTGTTTGTCACCTCTTTTATGGTGATGGCTGATGTCATGTGAGTATCCTTATTCTTCAGTCAGCAAAATAAAACTCAAGCCCATGAGGGCAAAAAGAAAAAACGGCAGCCAGGCCGCAATCATTGGCGGCACGGCACCATATTGGCCCAGGGCCACAAACAGGTTGTTGATAACAAAATAGCCAAACCCCATAGCGCCGGTCAACGCAATCCGGCCGAAAAGATTGCCGCCCCGATGCAGCCCGAAAGCCGCAAGACCCGCCAGCAAAGGCATGAGCAGCGTGCTGAGCGGCGCGACGAATTTCTGATATAGCATGGTTTCAAAACTTGCCGTGTTATGGCCTTCTTTTTTAAGTTGCGTAATGGCGGTGCGCAGTCTCTGGATGCTAACGCGATCCGGCTTAAGGGCCAAGGCGATAAAACGTTTTGGCGGGATATCCGTATCCCAGATAAGATTTTCCATGGGGGTGACTTTTAAAGTTTTGATGTCAAATTCCTTGACCTCGAACATTGTCCATTTATCATCGCGGAATACAGCAAAATCGGCCTTGATCAGCGAGGTGATTCGCTTGTCCTTGTCCCGAATATACTGGGTCACCTTATCCAGAAGTAAAATGCTGCCATTACGGCTGGCACTTTCCGCCTTGATCAAATTATTCCCATCCGTGACCCATGTGTCATAAACCGTGTCAGGGGCAGGAGGCAGGTCGGCGGCATATTTATTCTCTTTCCAGTTCTTGAGCTCTGCCTTGGCGTGAACAGCCACGGTTTCCGTAAATACAAAATGCAGGCTGGCAATCAATAAAGACATGAGAAGAAGGGGCGTTATTATTCTAAAGGCTGACCAGCCGGACGCCTTCATAATGATAATTTCGCTGTGGATATTCAGGCCCGCGAGGCTAATGATAGCGGCCAAAAGAGCGACGAAGGGGGAAAAGAGCGACAATAATGTAGGTGTTCGAAGTGTCACATAATGCCACAGATCAGCATTGACCGCACCGTCCCCGGCCAATATGTCGTCAGATTCAGACAAGAGGTCGAGCATTTGCAATGTGGCTACCAGACCGATTAATATGATGATATATCGGCTGATGAAAAGCTTGGCCAGATAAACGTCCATACTACCAGGATTGAAAATTCCGCCGAGATGGCCCGAAAATTTGATAAATCGTTCCATATTAACTTACCGTCCGTAATCGTCTGATGATACGGCTTATGGCTTCCACCATAACCTCATAGATAATTTCAATACGGCGCAGCGGTAATCCGCCTACTTTATAGGCCCCGATATAATATAATCGCGCCGTGAGCAGGATGAAAATCACTGTCGGCAGCCAGATCACCAGCCAAGGGGAAACCCCGCCCATAGCCGAGAAATTAAGGCCAAATTCCAGAAGTTTATGATAAACGAGCAGAATGATTACCCCGACGGTGATGCCAAGTGCCCGCCCGGATCTTTTGGCAACCAAACCCAGCGGAATGGCCAGAAACGGCACGATTAGAATTGAAAGTGCGCGGGCAATACGGGAATGAAGTGTCGCTATGATCGCGGGATCATCACTTCCCCGCGCCTGCCAAAGCTCTATGATGGTCATTTCTTTTGCCTCTTGCCCCCGGTCACGGAAACTGGCAAAATTTGGCACATCCATGGGCAGGTCATGCATATCAAAATTGACGATATTAGGCCGGCTTTGGGTTAAATCCAGATCTATAATCATGCCATTATATACCCTCAAGATCAGAAAGCGTTGATCGGGAGAGACAAAAAAGCTGCCTCTTTCCGCGCTGATGGATTGAATTCGGCCATTGGCTGATTCTTTTTGAGCAAATATATTGATGAGCTCTCGTCCCGAATCCCGGGATTCCTCGATACGCAATGTCAGGCCATCGCCAAGATTTGTAAATTCCCCGGCTTTGATGCTGGCCCCTAATGCGCCGCTTCGCACATCAAAGACCAGACCTTGATAGGCGTATCGGCTATAGGGCTGGATGAAGCCAACGACGATGACATTTACGATAAGTAAGAATATGGCGATATAGAAAGTTGGCACGGCCAGACGATTAAGACTCATCCCCGTGGCCAGCAAGGCGTCAAGTTCGCTGTTCAGCGCAAGTTTTCGTACCGCGAGAAGGACGCCTAAAAACATGGATAACGGCAAGACCAGCGTCAGATATTGCGGCATAAGATTGCCCAGCATGCGCCAGACAATATCAATCGGGCCGCCCTGATTAATCACAAAGTCAAAAAGACTGAGCATTTTTTCCAATAAAAGCAATACAGCAGATATGCCCAAAGTCACCAATAGGGGCACAATTGTTTCTCGCAATATATATTTATCAATTTTTTTTAGCATTAAGTCGCTTTTGGTCTGGATTTAGCCTAATTTCCAACTTATAGCTTTTGATCTGCCAAGAATATAGCTAAAAGGAAAAATAATTTTTGCTTAATGACCTGTTTTTATGGTTTTTATAGGGCCAAAATAGAAAAAATAACAGTTGGAATCCGCGTTGGGAATTATTGCCATATTAAGTAGCCCGTCTTCTTTTGCCCATAATGGTGAAATGGAAAAAATTCGCACCATTATTGCAAGCGGGTCGGGTATTTTTCATTACGAAGTGGAAAAACATAAAGATATCGCCGAAGCCCTGACAAGGTTTCAGCAGGCGAATGTTGAAGCCATTGTCATTCTTGGGGATCGGGCGCTGACATCGGCAACTTTTGAGCATATTGTTGAGAAAAACCTGCTCAAAGGGATGGATATTCCTTTGGCGATTCTACCGGCGGGCGATAATAATATTGTTGCGGAAAATTTTGGCGCAAATCACCCGGAACCTCATCTTGCTTTAAAAAGCCTGCTGGAGAAGCATCAAAAAGGTAACTTGCCCGTAACAGAAATTCCGCTGATCAAACTGGAAGGCGTCAGGGGTGTTGGTTATCTTTACGGACTTTTCTTTTGTGCCGGTGAAGTGATTAAACAAAAGAATCTCTTTAAACGAAAAATATACGGAAAAAATTTATTTAAAGGCTTTCGTAATTGGCTGAATATAGTAATCCTCATTCAATCCGCCTATCGCCGTTCCATGGGGAAAAATAAACTTGAAGAGGCTATCCGCATTAATCGAAATCAGCGCGGCGCCGTTGTCGGGCATTTTTTCATGCTCCTGATCACGACCCTGGACAAATCTTTTTGGGGCGTGTCGACCCCGCATAACAAACAGCAGGATAAGGCGCATTTCATTAGTGTAGAAAATACCCCAAAAGCGATTTTGGCAACGGGCAAGCTGATGCTTGGCGGAAAATATGATGGTATTGACCATGTGGGCAACATCATTGCGGAAATTCAGCATGCCAGAATAGTGCTTCAGACACCGTTTGTTCTTGATGGCAGCTATTATGAAACGGATGAGACAGGCGAATTATTTGTCACTGTAACAAATCGCCTGAAATTCATCAAATTAAGCTAAAATTCGCTTGGGTATATCCTGCAACAGGCCAAGTTTTGTGCCGACCAGAATGAATTTTTCCAGCATAAAGTCGATCTGCTCGTGATTATGAGCCGCAGAAAGACTACAGCGCATCAGATTTAATTTCTTTGGGGTTGCGGGCGGCAGGGCAAGGTTAACATAAACCCCTTCCTTGATCATTTCGCCCCAAAAAGCAATCGCCGTATCTTGCTCAGCTATAATGATGGCTGCGATCGGGCTTTCGCCTGTGGTGCCCATGTCAAACCCGGCCTGACTTAATCCATTGTTGAGCCGTCTTGAGTTGCTGAGTAATTTAGCGCGAAGATTGCTGTTGGCAATTAATTCCAATGCCTTGGTCGCAGAGGCGACAACGGACGGCGGCAGGGATGCCGTAAATATATAAGGGCGGCATACAAGGCGCAAAGCTTCGAATTTCGGGTTGTTGGAGACGCAATAGCCGCCAATCGTTCCCACCGACTTGCTAAAGGTGCCGACGATAAAGTCTATTTGATCCTCAACGCCCTGTTCCTGCGCGACGCCGCGTCCGGTTTCGCCGAATACGCCGATTGAGTGGGCTTCGTCAACAAGGACAAACGCGTTATGGGCCTTGGATATCCGGGTGAGCTCTTTTAAGGGTGCCTGATCACCAAGCATGCTGTATACGCCTTCCAAGACGACCAGAATTCCGGCTTGGGGATCATTCTTTCGGATACGGGTAAGCTTTTTGTCCAGATTATCCGCATCATTATGTTTGAAGCGCACGACAGTGGCATTGCCCATGGCGCAGCCATCATAGATGCTGGCGTGACTGTCCGCATCGATAACGACATAATCCTTTGGGCCCGCTAGGGTCGCAATGATGCCAAGATTGGCCTGATAACCCGTAGAAAAAACGATAGCATGCTGCGTATCATAGAATTTTTTAAGGGTATCTTCCAATTTTTTATGGCTGTTATAGGTACCATTCAGCATGCGAGACCCCGTCGTGCCGGTGCCTAAAGTAAGCAGGGCCTCCTGGGCGGCATCCATGCATTCCTGATTAAACGTCATACCCATATAATTATTGGTGCCGGCAAGGATGGTTTTCCGGCCATTGATAATGGCGGTTGTTGGTGACAATACCTGTTCCATACTAACGGTGAAGGGGTTTGCCGCGCCCTTTGGAAGACTGTTATAGTCATTCAGGATCGAGTCAAATTTTTCAAAAAGATCAAATGTCATTGTTCACTCAATAATTGTTTTACGATTTCGGCAAATTGGCCAACTGTTTCCAGATCCGGAAGCATGTTGAGAGGAACGGTAATGTCAAATTCATCTTCAATTTCAGACAAAATATCCATCACGTTCAGGGAATCAAGCTCCAGGTCAACGCTGAATAGGCTGTCTTTGGTAATGGGGATATTTTTTTTATTAAAGGGAGCAATGAGCGTACAAATCTGCTCAAAAATTTCATCAATAGTTTGTGTCATTTACATTTCCATCTGGAATATTCTTTGAAAATTGCACCCTGATTACAGGTGAACTTCACATCAAATTATTGTCTCTATACCATTTCAGGGTTTTTTTAAACCCTTGTTTTAAGGTGGTCTCAGGTTTCCAATTTGTCAGTTTCATAACATGTGGCCCCCGACATATCCAGTCCGAGTGGCATAATTCGTTAACTTTTTCGGGTGTGATCATGGGAATATAGCCAAATAATGTCGAAAATAAGACATTAATATGACCAAAAAATCTCAATATAAATCGGGGCAGAACGATATTAAAAGCATTTATATTCAATATGTTAGCAGCGGTTTCATACATTTCCTGATTGGAATATCCGTCTTTTTTTCCATCATCAACGTCAAGAATCTGGTCATGGCAGGCCTGATTTTCGCTTACCGCAATCAAGGCACGGGCCAGATCAGGCGCATAAATCCAAGAGGCTCTGTTATCCGCGCTGCCGGGCAGAATGGACATTCTATAAGAGACGGCCTTGAATATTTTCAGTGTCTCCTTGTCCTCTGGCCCATAAACCCCGGGAGGACGCAGGATGGTCCAGGGCATATCTCCCGCATGTTCGGTCAATATTTCTTCGCCTTTGCGTTTACTTTCAGCATATGCGGATAATTTTCTTTCCCGTGCGGCCAGTGATGACAATAAAATGAAATGAGGTTTTGCATGAGGTTTAGTTGCGGATTGGTGAATGACATCCACCAGCGTTTTAACGGCGTGACTATTGATATGGTTAAAGTCATGTTTGGATCTGGCCTTGACCAGACCGGCAAGATGAAAAACAACATCGGTATTTTTGACGAGTTCCCCTAGGGCTTGCCGATTATCAAGATCACCTGATATCCAGTTGATTTTTTCTTTTTCCGGCTTTTCTTTTTTCGGCTTTTCTTTTTCCGGGCGGGGCCTGCGGGTCAGGGCATTGACCTGAAATCCCTGGGCGATGAGCTCATTTATTAAATGTTTGCCGACGAACCCTGTGGCTCCTGTCACTGCTGCAATTTTTGTCATCATAAGAAATGGTAATCCCTTTGATCAAGAGATTACCGCCATAAGTGTTTGTTCGTCAATGGTTTAGGTGAATAGTTCACCGGCCAGATATTGCTGGCGGGCTTTCACGCGGCTTAATTTCCCCGATGAAGTACGCGGCAGGGAGCGCGGGGGAATCAAGGCAACGATCGGGGAAATCCCGATTAAGGCATGAACTGTTTCCTTGATTCTATTTTCTATCGCGGCGCGTTCGGCCTCATCACGGGTGCGGCATTGTACCAGAATGGCAGGGGTTTCCTGATCCTGCTCACCGGGAATGGAGACGGCGGCAATATCACCAGCGCGCAGATCATCCAACTGCTCTACAGCCCATTCGATGTCTTGGGGCCAATGGTTTTTGCCGTTGATAATAATCAAATCCTTGATCCGGCCAATGATATAGAGGGAGCCTTCTTTCATGTAGCCCATATCGCCGGTATCGAGCCAGCCATCCTTGGACAGGCAAAGGTCTGTGGCCTCTTGATCCTGAAAATATCCTGCCATAACACTGGCACCGCGTACGCAGACCCGGCCAATTTGATATTCCCCGAGGTCACCATTATTATCATCCCGAATTTCAAGTTCATATTCAGGAATAGGAACGCCGCAGTTCACGACGCCGCGATAATTGGCACCACTGCCGTTTACCTTGAGCCCTTTTAGGGATTTTTCTTCACCGGTTAAGGCCTTCTCATCCACCAGATCAATTTCAAAGCCGGTATTCAATGGGGCGAAGCTAACGGCCAGCGTACATTCCGCAAGGCCATAGCTGGGCAGGAAAGTCGTGCTTCTGAAACCCACATCTTTGAAGGTTTCCTGAAATTGTGTCAAAACGTCAGGGCGGATCATATCACCGCCAATTCCCGCGACACGCCAACTTGATAAATCCAGTTCGGCTATGGTGGTCGGGCTCACGCGGCGGGCGCAAATATCATAGCCGAAAGTCGGACTATAGGCGAGGGTGCCTTTGTTGCGTGAAATCAATTTGAGCCATTGTAAAGGCCGTCGGGCAAAGGCCTCGGTCGCCAAATAATCTGTTGTGACCTGATTGGCAATCGGTGACAGCAAAGTGCCGACCAGACCCATATCATGATAAAAAGGCAGCCAGGATACAACCCGGTCATTTTCATTCAGATCCATGCCGACATAGCCAATACCATAACTGTTTGCCATTAATGATTTATGGGTAACGGAAACGCCGTGGGGGAAACGTGTGCTGCCGGATGAATATTGCAAATAGGCCAGATCTTCTGGTTTTGCGACATGCAGCGGAATAAATTTAATGTCTTTTGCCGAGGATTGTTCTTCGAATGTGGTCGAGGTTCCGACGAACTTCATTTTCAGGCCCGAGGTGGCTTCATCCAGTAAAGGCAGCATATAGGAGGCGGAAATAGCCACGGATGCGCCGCAGCTTTTCATTTGCTGATTAAGCTGGCTGGTATATCCCTCACGCCCCCCGAATGATGTGGGTAAAGGTAACGGGACGGGCAATAGTCCGGCATACTGGCAGCCGATAAAATAACAGACAAATTCATCACTTGTTTCGGCGATCAAGGCCACGCGGGAGCCTTTTTTAATGCCGAAATGGATGAAGCGCCGGCCAATTTCCTGCGCCTTCTTGCATATTTCGGCAAAAGTGATGCTGGTTTCAAGCTCGCCTCTGGGAGAATAAAAATTTAAGCCCCGAATGCCGCCTGCGGCATATTCAATAGCTTCCAAAAGGGTGCCGAAATCAGCGAACCTGCGGGGAAGAGTAGGGTCTTGTGTTGGTAAAGCTTTGCGCATATATGTTTAAAATCACTCACATTGTAATGTGGATAGGTCCACCAGTTCATCAGATACAAACAATGTCAGTTTGTCTCCCTATTACAGTTCTTTTATCTTCGATACCTTTTGTCTGGCTGTATCGCAAGGGTTTTATTTCAAATTTAGCCGGGTCATATAATTTTATCACAGGTATTTTATAGGGTGTCACATCACTTTCCAACTTATTTCTTAAACCTTATTCTGTTGAGCTATTTGGTCAGATATTTTAGCCGGGTATTTTTAATGTGTTTTTTTCAGCAAGAAAAATGCCGGTGAAAATAAATAATACGGATATGACATAGGTGATTTTCAAAGGTTCGTCCAGCCAGATATATCCGGATGCTATGCCGACAAGTGGCAGCATGTAAGTGCTATGGGAAACAAAGGTTGCGCCGGCCAAATGGGTTAAGTGAAATAATATAAGGGCCGCAATTCCCGTGGAGAAAATTCCCAGCGCGAATAAGGCATACAGGGCGGAAGAGGTTGGCGAGATAGTCCAGGGCTCTTCGAAAAAAAGCGCAAGGGGAATAGTAATAAGAGCCGAGGAAATCAGCATGGCAGAGGATGTGCTCAGCGAATTTTTATTCTTGAGCCTTCTGATGAGTACGCCTGACAGGGCATAAAAAAATGATGTGAGCAACAGGGCAAACAAGGCAAGATACAAATTTACCGAGGCATCCAATCCGGATATTGTTCCGTAAAAAAGGCTGCTCACACCGATGATGCCGAAAATAATGCCCACCAGTTTGTTTGTTTTAAATTTTTCGTCATCGGTCATATAATGGGCGAGCAGGATGGTAAAGAGGGGCAAGAGTGACATGCATATGGCGGCAAGGGAGCTTTGAACATATTGCAGACCCCAGCTCATCAGGAAAAAGGGCACCACGGCCCCGGCAAGGCCTATGATCGTGCAATGGCCCCAGTCGGAAAGCCTTTGCGGCAGCTTCACCCCCATTTTAAGGGCAATCAGAGATATAACGGCGGCCCCAATCGCGGTACGCCCGGCAGCAATGGTTAACGGCGGTATGCTCTCCAGCGCAATTTTTACATACATATAGGCCGTCCCCCATAAGAGGGCGAGAAGGATCAGATAAATAAAATGGCTTGGAGCTCTGTTTTCAGTCATGCTACTCTGGTACTATCTTGTAATTATGAATAATGAAAAACGAAAAAAGCGATTGTTGACCCGTGAATATCTCCTTCGGGCAACCTATAGCTACCTGCAGAGATTTGCAACTACGGAAAAGAATCTGCGGCTCGTTCTGGATCGAAAAGTCCGGAGGCAGTTGCCTGAGTTTGATTCAGAAGATTTATATATTCAGGCAAAAGTCTGGATTGATGAAATTGTTCAAAAGACCGTCGACCAGAAACTTGTAAATGATCGCTTGTTTGCCGAAGGCAGGGCCGCCTCGCTGATCAGAAGCGGTCATTCAAAAATGAAGGCCAGCCAGAAACTGCAAGCCAAAGGGGTCGCGCCGGATATGGTGATTGAAGTGATAGAGGAGCTTGCCGAACAATATGAAGATATGGACTTTGCGGCGGCGGTGAAATATGTTCGGAAAAGAAGATTTGGCGCTTTTTCTCTGCGCCATGAGGCGACTGAAGTTGTTGAAAAAGAATTGGCCAGCATGTGCCGCGCCGGTTTTTCATATGGTACGGCGCGCAAGATATTAAAGATGACGCGCTCAGAATTAGAAGAAATCCTATACGCCGCCCCATAACACAAGATTAAAGAAAAGGCTAAAACCGAAGGCGCAAAGCCCAATAATTTATGATGATAAAAGACTATAATAACGGCTTCAAGAATCCTGTGGCCTATAAGGTAGGGGCGGTATACAGCGGGCTGTTTATGTTCGTCGGCGCGGTTTTGCCTTTTTGGGCCTTATGGTTGTCAAAGATGGGCTTGACGCCCGGGGAAATCGGTTTTTTGATTGGTTTTCCGGCTTTTCTGAAAGTTCTGTCCGCCCCCTTTGTCGCCCAGTTATGTGATAAATGGGGCATGACGCGCCGGCCTATGATGGTATTGATGGCGCTTTCTGTTATATTTTTCTGCGGCTATTTCTTCAGCCGTAGTTTTATGGCCTTTGTTCTGGTGACCCTTGTTTTCAGCCTCGCATATTATTCCGTATCTCCTTTGGTTGAAAGCTATGCGGTTCGGACATGCGATAGATATAATCTGCAATATGGCCGGTTGCGCTCAGTGGGCTCAATTGTTTTCATCATCACTTCTGTTTTATTTGGCATTTATCTTGACCATTCCGGCTATGATAATTTTCTGTATTTTTGCCTTGGCAGTCTGGTTCTGACGTTTATTGCTATTTTTCTGCTGCCAAAAGATGGCCGAAAATTTCCGGCCCCTGATTTCAAACCGGTTAAGAGTGGCCCTGAATCACCCATTAGGGATCAGGTGCCGTTAAGATTTCTTTTGACCAGTCAGCAGTTCATTATGTTTCTTGTTGTGATCAGCCTGATTCAGATGAGCCATGGCTTTATGTATGTTATGGGCAGTTACCATTGGGCGGCTCAGGGCATTAATAATGAGACCATCGGTTTGCTATGGAGCATCGGGGTTGTTGCGGAGATACTGGTGTTTATTTTCGCGGGTAAAATCATCACGCGTATTCGCCCCATGTATATTTTAGGGGTTATCGGCATATTCGGGGCTGTGCGCTGGGGGATTATGGCCTTGACATCATCAGTGCCACTATTGATGCTATTGCAGACATTTCACGGGTTAACTTATGGCGCGGCGCATCTGGTTGCCATGTATTATTTATCAACCCGCGTTCCAGACCAATATTTCACGACGGCGCAATCTTTATATAGTTCGATACCGATGGGCCTGTCCATTGGGGTGGTCATGCTATTGTCAGGCCCCTTGTATGATGGGTTTGGCGGTCAGGCATATTTCTTCATGGCGGCGCTGTGCTTTCTGGTATTATTTGTCGCCAGATATGTGCGGCGCATTGATCATGATGTTCTTCGCATAAAATAATCGCAGGTTTTTGAACGAAGGCCATTAAACAAAATGGACTTTAAATCATTCATGGCTTGCAGTCCGGTCAAAGGCAGACTATTTTGCCAGCAGAATTAAAGACATTTTTTAGGAGCTTCCCCATGCTAAAAGGATCGATCACCGCCCTTGTTACCCCGTTCCGCAATGGACAGGTTGATGAAAAGGCGCTGCGTAAGCTGGTGAACTGGCAGATTGACCAAGGAACCAGCGGCCTTGTGCCTTGCGGCACGACAGGAGAATCCCCGACGTTAAATCATGATGAACATCACCTCGTGACGGAAATCTGTATTGAAGAGGCCGCCGGCCGCGTAGCTGTTATTGCCGGATGCGGGTCAAATTCAACGGAGGAAGCCATAAGTCTGCTTGCCCATGCCAAGGCGGCCGGGGCAAATGCGGGTTTGATCGCCATGCCCTATTATAACAAACCCAATCAGGAGGGGCTGTTTCAGCATTTCAAAGCCCTGAGTGATGCGGTGGAATTGCCTTTGATTATATATAATATTCCGGGCCGTTCGGTGGTTGATATGTCGGTGGGCACAATGGCGCGTTGTTTTCGTGAACTGAAGAATGTTATCGGGGTCAAGGATGCCACGGGCAATGTGGCGCGGGTGCCATTGCAGCGCATGGCCATGGGGACGGACTTTTTGCAGCTTTCCGGCGAAGATCAGACGGCCCTTGGTTTTAATGTCCACGGCGGGGTGGGCTGCATTTCAGTGACGTCAAATGTTGCCCCGAAAATGATGTCGGACTTTCAAAATCTGTGCCTGTCGGGCGATTTTGCGGCAGCGCTTGAAATTCAGGATAAATTGACCGACCTGCATCACGCCTTGTTTGTTGAGCCAAACCCGGGGCCGGTCAAATATGCTCTGTCATTATTGGGTGTTTGTACGGCGGATATGCGCCTGCCCATGGTCCCCGTTAGCGCAGAGACACAGGCCATGGTAAAGGCGGCCATGGTTCGCGCCGGATTGCTGGCATAAGAGACCAATGGCAAAAGCAAAAGCAAAATCTTCTGGAAAATGGGTTAATGGCAAGCGGACAATCGCCGTTAACCGCAAGGCCCGTTATAATTATTTCATTGAGGAAGATTTTGAGGCCGGCATTATCCTTACCGGAACCGAGGTGAAGTCCCTGCGTGCGGGGGAGGCGAATATCACCGATGCTTATGCCGAAGCCAAAATGGGCGAGATATTTCTGATTAATGCCTATATCAAGGAATATGCCATGGGCAATCGTTTCAACCATGAAGCGCGAAGGCCCCGTAAGTTACTTATGAAACGGCGTGAAATTGGCAAAATTGCCGCCGCCATTCAACGCAAGG
>Ga0256839_1000879_pt1 | contig 38211 bp, 37 predicted proteins | sample 354166metaG_FD_185968 | JGI IMG/M metagenome (GOLD analysis project Ga0256839, IMG submission 185968) | Hydrothermal vent microbial communities from Mid Atlantic Ridge, Atlantic Ocean - 354-166 | ecosystem: Environmental > Aquatic > Marine > Hydrothermal vents | place: Atlantic Ocean: Mid...
GGGCGGGGTGCTTACGCTTTCGGTTAATTCAAGAGACTATTCGGCATCTGAGATCACACGCATTGTAGAGTCAAACAATGCACTGGTGCTTAGCCTGCTGACCCGGTCGAAGCCGGGCAACGGGCGCATAGAGGTGGTGCTGAAGTTGAACAGGGAAAACCTGAAGGACATCGTTTCCTCCTTCCATCGCTATCAATACGAAGTGCTTGATGTATTTGATAAATCGGCCATCGAAGAGGACCTGATGGATCGCTTTGACAGCTTTTTAAAATATCTTGATATCTGATCTGTTTTGACTGCAAGGCATTATATTTCCTTTCTTGCCCTGTCTGTATTGCTTTCGATTGCTCTGCCAAAGGATTTGCAGGCGCAGGCCCCTGCATTTGGCGATCGGCTGCGACATCAAGCCGTAATTGATACTGTCATTATTAAGGGATATACCCGTACGCAGCCATCGCTCATTGCTTCATTCCTCGAATTTGAAAAAGGGGATACGTTTTACCTTGACCGTTTGCTTCTTTCCATGGAAAGCAGTCGTTTTCATCTCTTTCGCAGCCGGCTCTTCAACGATGTAAAGGTTACGCTCCTCTATTACCGGGCCGGGCATGCAGCCGTTGAGGTCAGCGTGAGAGAAAGGCCGATGATCAGTGCAAGTGCTTTGCTGCAATTGGCTGACCGGAATGTGAGCGAATGGTGGAAGCTCCATCAGTTTTCCCTGCGAAGGGTTACGGCAGGTGCAGGTATTCTGGCAAACAACGCTTTTGGAGGAGGCGAACAGCTTTACGCTTATTTCGAAACAGGGTTTAACCAGGCAGGCAATGTACAGTTTATACTACCATACCTTTTCTCTGATTACAAATGGGGAGTAGAAGCGAAGGCAGCCCTTTACAGACAACGCATATTCGGTTTTCAGTACATTAATAACAGATTGGAATATAAGGAGTCGGATAATTTTGCACTGTTTGGAAAGGAGTACAGCCTGGCGCTGAGCTACCGGCCGGCAGCCGAGTATCTTATCAGAACATCACTGAGCTTGCGCAGTGCCCGGGCGGGGGAGGAGGTGATTGCTGAGAATCCGCTCTTCTTCGGCCGGCACCGCGAGTTGCACTACCTCAAAGGAGTTGTAGCGTTTCAGTTGAACAAAAGCGATCATTTTCGTTACCCCCTCAAAGGGAGTGCGCTGAGCATTTCCCTCGCTCAAAGCGGCCTTTCTGTCTTGTCGGATGTGAACCTGACGGAGTTGCGAATCAAAGCCGGATTGTATCAAAAGTGGCTTCCCGATTGGTATAGCAGACATGAAATTAAAATTAGAGTTTCCAAAGGGGAGGAAGAGAACTTCTTTCTGCAGCGTACTTTTGGCTTTGGCCGTGAGCTAGTTCGGGGATATGAACTCTTTGTTATCAGCGGGCAGCATTATTTGATAAGCAACAATGCTATAAAATGGCACGCGCTGGGTATCGATTTTTTAAGCCCCAAAGCATTGAGCCGTTTTTTTTACAGTCTTCCGGCAGATATATACCTGAAAATTATTGCGGATGCCGGAGTTGTGCTTAATTCGAATGAGGTTTTGGCTGACCCTCTGGCCAATAAGGTATTGTTTGGAAGCGGTGTAGGATTAGACCTGGTACTTCTCAATAACTTTGCCATCTCTATTGCTTACACGGTCAACAATATGCTCCAAAAAGGAATATATTTACATTTAAACTGGTGAACAATGAAAGTGGCCATCTACGGCAGAAAGCCCGATGAGGAGAAGCTTCCGTTTATACGTTTGCTCTTTCATGAGCTGAACAGGAGAAAAGCCGGGATATTGGTTTTTAAGCCCTTTCAGCGCGAACTGCAGGAAGATATTCCCGACCTGGGCCGCCTGAAAAATTTCCATAAGCATGAGGACCTCCGCGGAAACACCGACTACCTGATCAGCATCGGTGGAGATGGTACGCTGCTCGACACCCTGACTTTCATTCGTGACAGCGGCATTCCCGTGCTCGGTATCAATATCGGGCGCCTGGGTTTTCTTTCTTCTATCGGAAAGGAAGAAATCGGCCATGCACTCAATGCGCTGGAGGAGGGTAAATGCCTGATTGACAAGCGCTCGATGATTCGCCTGGATGCCGCACCCCCCCTTTTCGGAGAGATCAACTACGGATTAAATGAATTTACCATCCACAAGCGGGAAAGCACCTCGATGATCCGTATCAACACCTATATCAATGAGGAATTTCTGACCACTTTTTGGGCAGACGGGCTCATAGTGGCCACTCCGACCGGCAGTACGGCTTATTCGCTCAGTTGCGGAGGCCCTATCCTCCTGCCCGAGTCAAAGAGTTTTGTGATTACTCCCGTGGCCCCGCACAACCTGAGTGTGCGCCCCATTGTAGTGCCCGATGATTCGGTGATACGCTTTGAACCGGAAAGCCGTCAGGACCGGTTTTACTGTACCCTCGATTCGAGGCAGGAAGAGATCAGGTCGCAGCACGAACTTATCATCAGAAAGGCGGATTTTAACTTTAACCTGATCCGCCTGCCGGAGAATAATTTCCTTAAAACCTTGAGAAATAAACTCCACTGGGGCTACGACAAGAGAAATTTTTAAACAGAAAAGCAGACAGGAGGCTATTGGAGTTTCTTATTTTTCAGACCTTTGCAACAATTCACACCCAAATTCGTAATATTTAAAATCAATGAAACACCGGATTACATGAAATTTCTCAGTACCCTTTTTATTGCCATTTCACTCTTATTCGTAAACTCCTCCGTATTGCATGCTCAACGCTATGGAGCACCGACAGGCAAAACCGTGCAGGCAGGAGTTTCCATAGGCGCTTCCACGTTTTTTGGTGATTTGGGTGGTTCAAGAGGACTGGGGTCTCCTTTTATCCGCGATCTGGACCCACCGGTCACCCGGCCGGCCATAGGCGCATATCTGCATTACAACTTTACCCATATCATGGGCATTCGCTTCAATGCTTTTTACACCATGGTAAGCGGAGATGATGCACTGGGCGGTGCCAATGATCCGAGCGACCTGGGCTGGTCAAGAAAGTACCGGAATCTGAGTTTCAAGTCAAACATCTTTGAGGTGTCCACCACCCTTGACATCAATTTCCTGCCATACATACCGGGAAACGATCAATATCCTTTTACGATTTACGGTACTTTCGGCATCGGAGCTTTTTACTTTAACCCGAAGGCATTGTATAACGGCACTTGGGTCGAGCTACAACCTTTGGGTACCGAGGGCCAGGGGCTGCCCCAGTATCCCGGTAAGAAGAAATACTCGCGCATAGCGCTTGCCTTTCCCCTGGGTGTGGGCATGAAGTACAACTTCAGCAAGGATGTGGTTATCAGTTTTGAGATATCCCATCGATTTACCACTACGGATTATATTGACGATGTGAGCACGGTATATCCGGACCCGGCATTTATTTATCAGGCATATGACGACAATACGGCAGATATGATTACGGCTTTATCGGATCGAACAGATAAAAGCTACCCTCTCGCTACGGCTCCCGGAGAGCAGCGGGGAGATCCTTCCGATTTTGACGGATATACTTTTGCGGGCATTTTTTCAATGTCATGGATTATTAGTAAAAAAGGGAATAATCAACTTTACTGCCCAAAACTGTTTTAACCGCTCACCCAAAAGACTTTTCATATAAGATAGAGCGCTATACTACGTTACTTATTGAATTTAGCTACTTTTGCAGCTTTTCGAGCGCGCTATGAGGTCACTTACTGCCATTCTTTTTCTTCTCTGTCTGAGTTTTTCTGCGAAAGCTCAGGACCGCTTGTTTTCCCAAAAGTACAGTTTCGGCTTTTGGCTGGGCAGTTCGGCATATGTCGGAGATATTACACCGGCTTATCCCAATATTTATCAGACCCTCCGGCCGGCTGCGGGTATTTTTTCACGCATCAATTTCAACCCTCGAATTGCGTGGAAAACTTCGCTCAATGCAGCTACACTCGTTGGTGATGATCGTCTTTCGGATAATGTGTACAATCAGTTTCGCAACCTCAGCTTTCGTACTCGTGTGCTCGACTTATCGGGTCAGGTCGAGTTCAATTTTTTTAAATACATTTTGAACAGCGACCACAATTCGGCCACGCCATATGTGCTGGCGGGCTTTTCCGTATTTTACTTCAACCCCCAGGCCTATTATGAGGGCAATTGGTATAACCTTCAACCCCTGGGCACCGAAGGCCAGCAATTTCCGCAATATTCGGGCAATGAGCCCTACTCGCGCGTCAGCTGGGCTTTTCTCTACGGAGGAGGTATCAAGTTGAGCATCCACAAGGGTTTCTCCATGGGGTTCGAAGTGGGCTATCGCAGCACTTTTACCGATTATTTGGATGACATCAGCACCTATTATGTGGACAATGATGTCATCGCCTCAGGTCGCGATGGCGGAATGGCAGCCATCCTGGCCGACCGCTCTTCGGAGCGGGCTTCCGAGCCCATCGGCCTGGAAGGGCGACAACGAGGGAACTTTGAAGATTTTGATCATTATCTGTTCATGGGTATAAATATGGCGATAACCATCCGGAAAAGACGTTGTCCGGCTCCCGGCAACAGCATCTTCGAAAAGTGGTAATTTTGCAGCCCATGGCATCAATCGAACAAATTAACAAAGAGAAACTGCCCCGGCATATTGCCATTATCATGGATGGCAACGGACGCTGGGCAAAAAAATATGGCAAGCATCGTGTATTTGGCCATCGCAGTGCCGTGAAGTCGGTAAGAGAAGTGACCGAGGGAGCTGCCGAGCTGGGGATCAAGTACCTCACGCTTTACGCATTTTCGAAAGAAAACTGGGACCGGCCCAAGCTCGAAGTCAACGCATTGATGCAATTGCTCGTTAGTACTATTCGAAAGGAAGCAGAAACTTTGCAAAAGAACCAAATAAGGCTGCAGGCAATCGGGGATATAGCCAATTTGCCACCCAAGGGACAGGAGGAATTGAAGCAAGCCATCGATTTAACGCATAATAATGAACGGATGACCTTAATTTTGGCCCTGAGCTATGGAGGGCGGTGGGAATTGAAGGAGGCGATCAAAGAAATCAGCAATAAAGTGAAAAGCGGTATTTTGCAAAAAGACGAGATCACGGAGGATTTGATTTCGGCCCATTTAAATACGGCCGGCATCCCCGATCCCGAACTGATGATCAGAACCAGCGGTGAAATGCGTATCAGCAATTTCCTCCTCTGGCAACTGGCCTACACGGAGCTCTATTTTACGCAAACCCTGTGGCCCGATTTCAGAAAGAAAGATTTATATGACGCCATTGTTTCCTATCAGAACAGAGAAAGAAGGTTTGGTAAAATTAGCGAGCAAATAATAGGACAATGAGGTACTTGATCTTTACAATTTCCGTCATGCTGACGCTGAACTTCGGATTGTATGCCCAGACAGGAAAGGGCATTGACAGCAATTCCGTGGATTATCTCATTCCGAAGAGCTACGAAATCGGGCAGATAAAAGTCATCGGTACGGAAAATATTCGCGAAGAGGTCATAGTCGCCAGATCGGGGCTGAAGGTTGGCGATCAGATTGAGATGCCGGGCGAGCAAATAGCACAGGCCATTCGCAATATCTGGAAAACCGGCCTTTTTTCGGATGTCAAAATCTACCGGGACCAAAAGGTCTATGGAAATGTGGCTTTCCTGATCATCGAAGTAAAGGAGCAGCCGCGCCTTTCTCAATATTTCATTACCGGTGTGAGCAAGTCGGCCGTTGATGACCTGAAAAAGAAAATTGATCTGAAAAAGGGCGACCCTGTCACGGAATATGAAAAGAAAAGAATAGAACGCGAAATCAATGAGCACTATGTGGAAAAGGGCTTTCTCTTTAATACGGTGGAGTTTTTTATCAAACCAGATACCCTCGTGGACAATGCCGTGATGCTTTATATCAGAGTGATGCGCGGAGAGAAAGTAAAAATCAATGACATTGTATTTGAAGGGAATGCACACGTGCCGGATGCGAAACTCCGGGGGGTGATGAAAGAGACCAAAATAAAAACAAAAATTGATCTGCACTGGAACGATCTGAAAAATATCGGAGAACAGAGCCATTCCGTTTTGCAGGCAATGGGTAATATTTCGCTCTTATCTTTAAAGAGTTTTTTAAGTGAGCATGTAAGCATACGGATATTTAATTCCTCAAAATTTATAGAGGATAAGTTTGAAGAGGATAAAAGACAAATAATACAGTACTATAATAGTTTAGGCTACCGGGATGCCACTATAGAGTCGGATTCAATCTATCGGCTTGACGAAGACGACATCAATATCCTCATCAGGATAAATGAAGGACGGCAATATTATTTCCGCAATATTACATGGAGCGGTAACCAGAAGTATCCAAGTGAGATATTGAGCAAAGTGCTGGACATTAAGAAAGGGGAGATATATAATCAGTCATTGCTTCAGCAGCGCCTCTTTTTCGATCCGTCCGGGCAGGATGTCAGTTCGATTTATATGGATGACGGTTATCTTTTCTTCAATGTCGTGCCCCGGGAGGTAAAAATTACGGGAGACTCCATTGATATCGATATACGGGTGGTGGAAGGCCCGCAAGCCAAAGTGAACAAGATCATTATCAACGGCAATGACAAAACATCGGAGCGGGTAATAAGGCGTCAATTGCGCACTGTTCCGGGCAAAAAGTTCAGCAGAAGCGATTTAATCCGCTCCCAGCGCGAAATCTCGGCACTGGGGTATTTCGATCCGGAGCAGCTCGGCATCAATCCCATTCCGCATCCCGAGCAGGGTACCGTGGATATTGAATATACGGTAGTCGAAAAGCCTTCGGACAAGATTGAATTTTCAGCCGGGTGGGGCGGACTTGTAGCCGGTCTTTTTGGTAGTGCCGGTGTGGTCTTCAACAACTTCTCCTTGCGTAAATTCTTTGACCTGCAACATTGGAAACGCGGATTGCCGGCCGGAGACGGGCAGCAGCTGTCGGTTCGGATTCAGACCCGCGGCCGGGCATTGCAATCATATACCTTCTCCTTTACGGAACCCTGGCTGGGCGGTGTCAAGCCACGCTCTCTGTCATTGAGCTATAATCATACAATGCTCAACAGCACGCCCAACCTGCCCAGGTCGGATGAGGCTTCTCAGTACATAATTACGCGCGGAGGTACCATTGGGTTCGGTACCAGGCTGAAGTGGCCCGATGACTATTTCTACTCAACCACCTCTTTGAGTGTTGAAAATTATCAACTGAATAACTTCAGAGAGTTTCTGGTAAATAACGGGAACTCAAACAATGTATATTTAAATCAAAAAATCTCAAGAATGGCTGCCCAGGGGAATCCCAATTTCCCCGAAGGGGGCTCAAATGTGGAGTTTTCCGTACAGTTAACCCCGCCCTATTCCTTGCTTAGCGACAGAATTAACAGCGGAGAGGAAAAGTATAAATGGCTGGAGTATCACCGCTGGTGGTTCAAGGCCGATTGGTTCAAGACCCTTCTGGGTCAGTCCGAAATGGGAAAGCGAAAATTGGTGTTGAAGGCCGGTGCGAAGTTTGGATTTCTGGGAGCCTATAATCGCGACCGGGGAATATCGCCTTTTGAGCGTTTTCGTGTCGGTGGAGACGGACTTACAGGGACTTTCCTTCTCCAGGGCTTTGATATTATAGCGCTTCGAGGAACGGAGCAGGCCTTTCTGCCGGTCGGAGCTTCCGGGCCCAATGACCTCAATGCACCGATCTTCAATAAGTTCAATGTGGAACTGCGTTACCCCGTATCATTGCAGCAATCCTCTACGATCTATGTGATGCTCTTTGCCGAGGCCGGCAATGCCTATGCCGACTGGAAATATTACAACCCATTTGAGTTGAGAAAAGCAGCCGGTATTGGTGTACGCCTCTTTCTTCCCATGTTCGGATTGCTTGGATTTGATTATGGCATACCCTTTGATAATATTGGACAGCAAAGCTTCGGAGATTTTATCGGTGCCGGAGCATTTCAGTTTAAACTCGGATTCGAACCCGAATAAAAAAAATACAGCTATGAAAAAATTCACCTTGCTCGCATTTCTGGTGCTCGCCTCCCTGAGTATCTCCGCTCAACGTTTTATCTATGTGGATACGGACTATATACTGGATAAAATTCCTGAATACAAAAAAGCACAAGAGGAATTGGATGCCATAGCCGAACAATGGAAAGAGGAGATCAGCCGGAAATATGCGGAAATTGACCGCCTTTACAAAGAATTTCAAGCCGAACAATACCTGATGGACAGTGAGACACGAAAGAAAAAGGAGGATGAAATAGTTGCAAAAGAAAAAGAAGCCAAAGAATTTCAAAAGAAAAAATTCGGATACCGGGGAGAGCTTTTCGAGAAACGGCAGGAACTGGTGAAACCCATACAAGACAGGGTGTATGAAGCGATCAAGACATTGGCAGGAGAACGGAATTATGATTTTGTGCTGGACAAGGCCAGCAGCGGGGCAAGCATCCTTTATGCCAATCCGAAGTACGATAAAAGCGATGATATACTTAAAAAGCTCGGATACTGATATATTTGCATCAATTATAAAACAGTAAAAAAACAGATTAGATGAAAAACAGGATAATGATCGTGCTGGCCATGGCACTTATAAGCTTGGGAAGCAGCTCTTATGCTCAGGTAAAAATCGGCTATATCAATACACAGCAACTCTTTGAAATTATGCCTGAAGCGAAAGTGATTGACAGTGTGCTCAATGACTTTGCACAAAAGCTGAAAGTGCAACAGGATGCCATGGTGCAGGAGCTGAACAACAAGATGAGCAAATTTGAGGAAGACCGCCAAAGCGGAGACATGGCACAGTCCGTACTCGAAGTGCGCTACGGAGAAATCGAAGACCTGCAAACAAGGATTCAGAATTTTCAGCAAAAAGCGCAACAAGACCTTACGGCAAAGCAACAGGAACTGTATAAGCCTTTGATTGATAAAATCGAGAATGCCATCAAAGAAGTGGCAAAAGAAGAGGGCTTCCGCTACATTTTTGAGTCGAGTACAGGCAATATCCTCTACTCGGTGGATGAAGACAATATTCTGCCGCTGGTCAAAAAGAAACTGGGCATCGAATAGAGAGAACAGCGATAACTTCAAATAAAAAGCCTGTCCTTCCCGACAGGCTTTTTATTTTTGGGCTTTCATGACAAGAAAGCGTGCATCAAAGCCCATTGGTATTTTTGACTCCGGCATAGGCGGCCTGACCGTAGCACATGCCGTCAAAGCAAGGCTCCCCGAGGAAGAGATACTTTATTTCGGAGATACGGCACATCTGCCCTACGGAGACAAGTCTCCGGCTGCCATCCTGCAGTTTGCCGATCATATCAGCAGCTATCTTATCGATCAGGAATGTAAAATGATCATCGTAGCCTGCAATACGGCCTCGGCCATCGCATTTGAACACTTGCAAAAGAAATGGGGGAATGAGGCATTGATGCTCAATGTCATTGATCCGGTGGCCCGGGGCATCGCAGCGGACAAATCAATAAAGAAACTGGGTGTCATCGGCACCAAGGCAACTATTCGATCCAATGCCTACGAACAGCGATTGCTGCAACTCCGCTCCGATCTGAGTGTTTCTTCGCTGGCGACTCCGCTCCTCGTGTCGATGATCGAAGAGGGTTTCTTCGACAACAAGCTGAGTCACACCATCATCGAGGCCTATCTGAATTATCCGGATTTTAAGGACATTGATGCCATGATTCTGGGCTGTACGCACTTCCCTCTTATTCGAAAGGAAATTGATGCTTTCTTTGGCGGAAAGGTGAGCATTTTTGATTCAACCGATATGGTGGCCGAGGCGGCTCTTGCCTTGTTGACCCGGCATCAACTGCTGAACAAAAAACGCAGAAATCCCGATCGTTTTTTGGTCACGGATTATACCCATTCATTTGAGCAGACGTCTCGTTTATTTTTCGGAGCCGAAGTCCGTCTCGAGCAGGTGCCTCTCCGGGATGAGCTCTTTCGTTAATCGCAATTCGCTCAGTGCCTCGTCCAGGGCTTCGTTCAAAAGGGTTTCCCGGCTCCTTTGCGGCATCGGAGGGCACTCTTTCAAAAGTGCTTCTGCACGTTTCAGGTCCAGATGCTTCTGCCTCATCATGATGAAATGTCCTTTTGCGCTGTGTCTTTCGGCAAGGTATTCCTGCTCGCTTTGCCCCGGTGTGGGCACCAGCAGGGCGCTTCTTCCCAGTGCATAGAGGTCCATGATGGATGAATAGCCGGAACGCATCACTACCTTGGAAGCAGAAAGAATGAGCGAGGCCAGTTCATGGTCTTCTAGATGCGGAAAAATCTTGACATTTTGACTGTTCTGCAGGGCATTGCCCGGACACCCGGCCACAATGCAAAGTTTTTCTCCTGCTCTTTTTGCCGCCTGGCGCACGGCTTTTTCAAAAAGGCTTCTTTGCGGCTCCGGACCCGAGAGCACAGCGAGCCAGCCGTCTAAGTGCGCTTGCCTTTGCCCTGTGTAGTCTGTAAAGCGGCTCAGCGGGCCCGTAAATCGAATCTCATTTTTCAGCACCCGGGTCTCGCTCAGTGTGCCGCTGAAGAAGCGATCGGCCCTGTCGGGTATCCAACAGGCATCAAATGCTTTGATAAGGCCGTTGAATTTTTTTAAAAAAGCATTGGAAAGAAAACGGGAGCCGGAGGGCAAAAGAGGAGAAAGCTGATGCGTCAGGAGAATGTTCTTGCAGCGCTCATGACGAACTCCGTAGCGGTTGTCGCTGATGATGAGTTCCACATTTCGCTCGGCAACGATCGCGGCCGTCATCGCCTTTTCACCGCGAATGGCTCTGACGATCGAAGGCAGATTGCGTATCATGGCCAGTGTCATGCCGGCCTTTGCCGAATAGCGAATGCCGTAGTCGGGCAATTCGTAATAAGGAAGATCGGGGAATCGCTTCCGCAGCAGCAGACCCGAAGAGGCACTGCCTGCAATGCAGACCATGGCTCCGCGGGACAGCAGGCTTTCGATAACGGGGATGCTCCGTGTGGCGTGGCCAAGACCCCAGTGGAGGACGGCTACCAGAACGCTGGATGAGGGAACTTGCGCCATGTACAAGGTAATTTTCGCTTAATTTTGCAGTTATACTTCCTATAAAGATAAAAGCAGGAGAATGAAAAGTATTTTAAAAACAGCCGCACTTCTTTTATTGCTGTCATTGCTTGGCAGTTGTTCGGTTTTTAAGAAAAGCTGCGACTGCCCAAAGTTCGGAAAGAGCCAATGGAATGAAATGCCGGCCACACCTCTTCCGCAGATGACCTTAGACGAAGCACGGGCAAAAAAATAAGTTTTTCCGGATTATTCCGAACTCTGCTTTGTCTGAACTGTTATCTGGATTACCTTGCATCTTATTTAAAATGATTCTAAATAACTTGGCGTGAGATTGAGTGACTTAAAGCCCGGAGAGGAAGCGGTAATCAGCGGATATACGGATGAGTTGAAATACCTTCAGTTGATGGAAATGGGATGCATCCCCGGAGAGAAGGTACGCCTGCTTTCGAGGGCACCTTTCGGTGATCCCATATCCATTCAGATCGGATCGTACAAGCTGAGTATACGCAAGAGCGAAGCGCGCAATATTTTGGTAGAAAAGCATTCGGAAGATACCCGATCTTTGCAGCAAGCATAGATGATCAATTAAAAGCCATGAAAATCCACGCTGCCGGGCTGAAGAAAATTGCACTTGTCGGGAATCCGAACAGCGGAAAGACCTCACTCTTCAATGCTTTGACGCACCTGCGGCAAAAAGTGGGAAATTATCCGGGGGTCACCGTTGATATTAAAAAAGGAACTGCAGAGATCGCTTCGCAGCGAATTGAGTTTATTGATTTGCCGGGTACCTACAGCATTTATCCCAAGTCCGATGATGAACGCATCGTTTCGGAGGTACTGCTCGATCCAGCCCACCCCAGCCATCCCGATGCCGTTATTGTGGTGATAGATGCCACCAATCTGAAGAGAAATCTGCTCTTTTGTTCGCAAATTATAGACATAGGCCTGCCTGTGATGGCGGTGCTCACCATGGGCGACATGCTCGAAAAAAGAGGCATCCGCATTGATCCCGGAAAGTTGTCGGAGCAGCTGGGCATTCCGGTGCTTCTGGTCAATGCGCGCAGGCAGAAGGGCATCGACAAGCTGAAGCATTATCTGAAAGAAGACCTGGATAAACCGAAGAAAGAAATTTATTCGGACATTCCGCTGCCGCCTGCTCTGCTGGAAGCCGGGCGGAAGCTCTATCCCCATGCGGGCAAGTACTACATCTGGCTTGAAATTTTAAGGGCACAGAGGAGCCGTAAAAGCCGGGACAGCAAGCTAAAGGCATTGAAAGAACTGCTTCGGGATGAGCAGGTAAACATTGCACGGATACAGGGAAAAGAGACGCTCGGGCGCTACAAAAAGATCGAAGAGATCATCATGGAATCGGTAGATGATTCTCTGCACAAGTCGGTACAGATAAGCGATCGCCTGGACGATGTTTTTACACATCGTGTCTGGGGCCCTTTGATATTGCTTGCCATTCTTTTTCTTGTATTTCAGGCGGTCTTTTTTCTGGCCGAGTTTCCGATGCGATGGGTCGAAGATGGTACGGCATGGGTGAGTACGGTCTTTAGCAGCTACCTGCCTTCGGGATGGTTTAAGAATTTACTGGTAGAAGGGGTTATCGCGGGGCTGGGTGGCATCGTGGTGTTTATTCCGCAGATAGCCATTCTTTTCGGCTTCCTTTCGATACTTGAAGACACGGGCTATATGGCACGTATCAGCTATATCACCGACCGGATTATGCGGGGTGTGGGCTTGTCGGGCAAGAGTGTGATACCGATGATCAGCGGCATGGCCTGTGCCATTCCGGCCATCATGGCAACCCGCTCTATCGAGAACTGGCGAAATCGCCTGGTCACCATATTGATAACTCCTTTTATGACCTGCTCTGCGCGCCTGCCCGTATATGCTTTGTTGATTTCCATCGGGGTTCCTTCCAAAACCCTCCTGGGATTTATCAATTTGCAGGGGCTTGTCCTCCTTTCCATGTACCTTCTGGGCATCGGCATGTCGATGGCCATCGCCTATATCCTTCGTTTTCTGATTCCGGCAGACGGCAAGTCGCTCTTTGTGATGGAAATGCCGCTTTACAGGGCCCCCCGCTGGCGGAATGTATTTATCACGATGTACGAACGGTCGAAAGTTTTTGTAACGGAAGCCGGAAAGGTCATCCTGGTCATTTCCATCGTGCTCTGGTTTTTGGCTTCTTTCGGCCCGGCCGATCTGGGGATGCGCCATGACAAGGCTGACACCGAGCAGATGACGCCGGCTCAGTATAAGTCATACAAGCTGGAACACTCCTTTGCCGGATACCTGGGCAAGGCAATTGAGCCGGCCATTCGCCCCATCGGCTTCGATTGGCGAATGGGTATTGCCGTGATTACCTCTTTTGCGGCCCGCGAGGTTTTTGCCGGAACGATGGCTACCATCTATAGTGTGGAGGGGGAAGGAGATGAATTTCACAGCGTGCGTGAGGCCATGCTTCATGACGTGGATGAGAATGGCCGGAAGGTCTATTCCCTGGCAACGGTTTTGTCATTGCTCGTCTTCTATGCATTTGCCATGCAATGTATGAGCACCCTGGCCGTGGTGAAGCGCGAAACAAAAAGCTGGAAGTGGCCGGCCATTCAGTTTGCCTATATGACCGTCATTGCCTACTCGGCCAGTTTCATAGTTTATCAACTCTTTCGTTAACATTGCAGAATGAAGGTTCTCAAATTTGCCGTTTTTACATTCTTCGTTTTCTTCACCATGGGATTTTCCTCCTGCTCCGGGAGCAGTCCCGGAAATGAAAAAGCAGATGGAGCCGGTCTGTACAAAAAACATTGCCGCCTCTGCCATGGTGTGGATGGCACCCTCGGACTGAGCGGTGCGGCCGATCTCAGTCGTTCGGCCCTCTCACCCGAAGATACCAGGCGGGTCATTGAGTCGGGACGCAGAACCATGCAGGCCTTTGACGGAGTGCTTAACGAAGAAGAGATCAAGGCGGTCACAGACTATGTAATTTCGCTTCGAAGATGAAAGCGCCCGTGTATATCGGATTGATGAGCGGCACTTCGCTGGACGGCCTCGACATCGCGGCCTGCAGTTTCGATGGCGGAGGCTTCAGACTGTATGCTGCCGAAACCCGCCCCTTTGATCCACTCTTGAAAAAGCGCCTGCGGCATGCCGCAGAATCGAATGTGGAATCGCTTTCGGCTCTGCATGCCGAATTCGGAAGCTGGATGGGAAAAGCGGCAAGCGACTTTATGAAAAGCCACGGAATAGAAGCGGTAGAGGCACTTTGCAGCCACGGACAGACATTGCTTCATCGTCCGGGGCAGCGCCATACCCTTCAGATTGGAAGCGGAGCCCATCTGGCTGCGGCATCTGGCTGCCGGGTGGTTTGTGATTTCCGTCAGGGAGATATGGCCCTCGGAGGGCAGGGCGCACCCCTGGTGCCCCTTGCCGAAAGAGACCTCTTCCCGGAGTATGCGTTCTTTATCAATCTCGGAGGGATTGCCAACATCTCGGTGCGCAAATCAGACGGAAGCATGGAGGGATTCGATGTCTGTGCGTGCAATTGCATATTGGATTCCCTGGCGGGAGCACTCGGAGAGGAAATGGATGAAGACGGCAGACGGGCGGCAAAAGGAAATGCACACGAGGGGCTGCTACGAACTTTGATAAGTGCTTCGGACGAGGCCTTTGGCAGCAGCGCGCTCGATGCCGGAGAGGCGGCCCGCCTCTTTTTTGCAAAGGCAGCGCTTTTTTCGCTGACTACGGACGATTGCCTTGCCACAGCCGTTCGCTATATTTCCCGCATGCTCGCACGCGCCCTCGCCCCGCATCTGCCTTCAGCCGGGGACAAGCGGGTCTTGCTCACGGGTGGCGGAGCTTTTAATAAAACCCTGATCAAACAACTAAGCGAAGAAGCACCCTCTTTTCGCTTTCAAGTTCCGGATGCCGATCTGGTTCGCTACAAAGAGGCCGTTGCTTTTGCTTATCTCGGAAAGCTCAGGCTTGAGAAGAAAGTAAATATTCTTGCGTCTGTGACGGGAGCTTCGCGCGACAGTATAGGCGGAGCCGTTTATTTGCCCTAATTTGGCAGCATGATTCTGGTAACGGGCGGCACCGGTTTTTTAGGTGCTTATTTGCTTCACTATTTAATTCGCGAAGGCCGGGCAGTCCGTGCTACTTTCCGGCCTTATTCCGATTTCTCGCTTCTCGGTGATATTCGGGAGCAAATCGAATGGGTACCCTGCAATTTGCTGGATGTCAATGCCCTTGATGATGCCATGACGGGCGTAGAGCAGGTTTATCATGCCGCGGCCAAAGTGTCGTTCCGGAAAAAGGACGCAGAACGCATGATCCGGATCAATGAGCAGTCTACGGCCAATGTGGTAAATCTGGCCCTCGAAAAGGGCGTAAAAAAACTCCTGCATGTCAGTTCCATAGCTGCGCTGGGCCGGAGGTCGGCCCATGAGGAAATTGATGAATCGGTACACTGGGAGTGGAACAATCAGAACACAGCTTATGCCATCAGCAAGTTCAAAGCCGAGCAGGAGGTTTGGCGCGGTATAGCCGAAGGCCTCGATGCCGTGATCATCAATCCCTCTCTCATTCTGGGAGCCGGCCGCTGGAACGCAGGGACTCCGTCCATGTTTCGCTCCGTAGCCAAAGGACTGCCTGCCGTACCTGCCGGGGTCAATGGCATGGTGGATGTGCGGGATGTCGCCCGCATGGCCATCGGCCTGATGGACAGCGATATTCAGGCAGAGCGTTTTATCCTGAACAGCGAAAACCTTTCTTACCGCAAGCTGTTCGGGCTGATTGCCGCAGCCACAGGCGCCAAAGTGCCCTCGTTCGAGATGCAGGCATGGCATGGCCGCATTGTGGCACGGGCCGAAGAATTGCTGGCATTTTTTCAAAGACGTCAGCCAAGGCTTGATATGGACTATGTGAAAAGCTTCGGGAAAAATTTCTACTACTCAAATGAAAAAATCAGGAAGGCGCTGGACGTGGATTTTATACCCATTGCTCAGACCGTAAAGGATACGGCCCGGGTGTATCTGGAACGCAAACGCCCGGCTTTGCTGCCTTTATTTTAGTCATCATCCGTAGAAGTGCTTTTTAGTACTTTTGCAGCAAATTATTTAAAGCAATTTCGGAAATGAAAAACATCATATTGTTTGGCCCTCCGGGCAGTGGAAAAGGAACCCAGTCGGCAAAGCTGGCAGAGGCTTTTGACCTATTGCATATCTCTACGGGAGACATATTTCGCAATGAACTGAAAAATGAGACAGCGCTGGGGCTGGAGGCCAAAAAATTTATTGAAAAGGGCATGCTGGTGCCCGATGAGATTGTCATTGGCATGTTGAGTGACTATCTGGATAAGATGCTTGAAAAGAAGCCGGCAGGATTCATCTTTGACGGTTTTCCGCGTACGATAGCCCAGGCCGAGGCACTGGACAAGCTGATGAAAGCAAAGGGAATGAATATCGACCTGGTACTGGCCCTCGAAGTGGATGAACCCGAGCTTGTGCGCAGAATCAAAGGCCGGGCCGAAACCTCGGGGCGGGTAGATGACATGGATGAGGATACCATTCGAAAGCGCATAGAGGTGTACAGAAATGAAACGGAGCCCGTGGCCGCCTACTACGAGCAACAGGGCAAGCTCTACCGCGTGAAAGGAAGGGGCGGTATCGGGCACATATTCGAAGAGCTCTCGGGAGCCATCCGGAATTTATAGAACTTTTATTCCGCTCCCTGTCTTACACTTCATAAATTACCCCATTGGAGCAATCAAACTTTGTCGATTACGTAAAAATCAACTGCCGTTCGGGCAGGGGCGGAGATGGTGTGGTTCATTTCCGGAGAGAGAAGTTTGTGCCGAAAGGAGGTCCTGACGGGGGTGATGGCGGACGGGGAGGTCATATCATATTGAGGGGCAATGCCCAGATGTGGACCCTGCTGCCTTTGAAATACCGCAAGCATGTGATTGCCGGAAACGGCAGACCCGGAGGCAAGCAAAACAGCTCGGGCCGCCAGGGCGAAGATGTGGTCATTGATGTGCCGCTGGGTACCGTGGCCCGCGATGCCGAGACGGGAGAGATCGACTTTGAGATAACGGAAGACGGGGAAGAACGCATACTGGTGCCGGGTGGCAAAGGCGGCATTGGAAACACCCATTTCAAATCGGCCACGAATCAGGCCCCCCGGCAGTTCAAGCCGGGCAAGCCCGGACAGGACGTATGGAAAATTCTGGAACTCAAGTTGCTGGCGGATGTGGGCCTCGTGGGATATCCCAATGCCGGAAAATCGACCCTGTTGGCCGCTCTCTCGGCAGCGAAGCCCAAAATTGCCGATTATGCTTTCACCACGCTGCACCCCAATCTTGGCATAGTGGCATACCACGGGCATCGTTCTTTTGTGATGGCCGATATCCCGGGTATCATCGAAGGGGCCCATGAAGGCAAAGGGCTGGGCATTCGCTTTCTTAGGCATATCGAGCGCAATTCCGTCCTCCTTTTTGTGGTGCCGGCCGATTCACCGGATATCATGAAAGAGTATCAAACCCTATTGCACGAAGTGGGCAGCTACAACCGCGAGCTTCTGCACAAACCGCGGCTGCTCGGGATAAGCAAAGCCGACCTGAGCGATCCGGAAATGAAATCCATGCTCAGCGAAGAAATTAGCGGGCTGGAGCATCTTTATTTTTCGGCCGTTACAGGCGAAGGGCTGCCTGCGCTGAAAGACAAACTGTGGGAAATGCTGAATGAACCCGTGGAATAACCCCCCGGAGAAGCCGGAATGGACCTGTCACTATTATGAAATCAAACCCAACGACACATTGGATTGCGCTGATTTCCCTTGCTCTTGTTTGGGGCTCTTCTTTCATTCTCATTAAAAAAGGTGTGGAGGGCTTTACGGCCCTGCAAATGGGAACGCTGCGCATTGGCATCAGCATGCTCTTTCTCCTGCCCGTGGCGCTTTATTATTTCCCCAGGGTACCGCGCAATCGCATCGGGCATCTCGTGATTGCCGGTTTCATCGGCAATCTTATTCCCGCCTTACTTTTTGCAACGGCCGAAACGAAAGTGGATTCGGGTCTGGCCGGCATCCTCAATGCAAGCACTCCGCTCTTTGCTTTTCTCATCGGCATTGCCTTTTTCGGAATCTTGTTTCGCTGGTACCGGCTCGGGGGCGTTTTGCTGGGCCTTGGCGGCACCATCCTCCTGGTGCTTTACGGAAGCCCGCATTTTTCTTTTGAAAACTCCCGCTATGCCGTGCTGATCATAGGAGCCACCATCTGCTACGGAATCAGTGTGAACTTTATCAAGCGCTATTTGCAGGAGATACATCCCCTGGCCATATCGGGGGTTTCGCTATTCTTTGTAGGTGTGCTTTCATGGGCATACCTTTTCACTACCGACTTTACGGCCCGCATTGCCGAAAGTGCCCTGAGTCGCGAGTCCCTGTTCTATATATCCATTCTGGCTCTTTTCAGCACTTCGCTGGCAAGCATTCTCTTTTTCTGGCTTACCCAAAAAACAGATGCACTCTTTGCCTCTACGGTCACATACATGATACCGGTGGTAGCCATCGGGTGGGGCATACTGGCCGGAGAGACCGTCTCGCTCATTCATTTTTTGGGAATGACGCTTATCTTGTCCGGGGTTTATCTGAGCAGTGCCCGTGGCGAGCGCTTCATTCAGCGGCTATCACGGATATTTCTACATTGACATCCTTGGGAAGACGAGCCACTTCTACGGTCTCGCGTGCAGGTTCCATGCCTTCGGAGAAAAACGAACCATAGACCTCATTTACCTGCGGAAACTGGTTCATGTCTTTTAAAAAGATACTGCATTTCAGCACCTGGTCCATGCTCATGCCGGCCCGCTTCAGCACGGCTTCGATATTTTTCATCACCCGCTGCGTTTCCGTTCGTATGTCGTCACATTCAAGCGTGCCCGTTTCGGGATGAAGGGCAATTTGTCCGGATACGAAGAGCATACCTCCGCTTCGCACCGCCTGATTATAAGGCCCGATCGGAGCCGGGGCCTTGTCCGTTTTTATGATTTCCTTAGCCATAGTTTCGTAATTTTAGCCCGATAAAGGTATAAAAGAGCGTTGATTCATCATGCGAATATTGATTGTCGGAAATGAAAACCGGGTCGGGGAATTGCTTCCCAGGCTGCCTGAAGATGCGCAATGTGATGTGGCGCTGGCTCCACCGGAGGACTTGCAGGGCTACGATTTGATTTTTGACCTGAATTTTGATGACAACCCCGAAAACATGGGTGACTATAAGCACTATGCAGGCACGGTCATTGCCGGGGCCGTCAAAATGCAGATGGCCGAAGCCCTGGCCCCGGAAGAGCATGTGAGCTGCACCCTGATAGGTATGAATACCCTTCCCACCCTGATCGACCGCGAGCCGGTTGAGTGGAGCCTCAATACTACTTCAAATGAGAAAGCGGCCGCCCGCACGGCCTCCCTGCTCAACTGGGACTATGAGCTGGTAGCCGACCGGGTGGGCATGGCCACGCCCCGCATTATCATGATGATTATCAACGAAGCAGCCTACACCATCCAGGAAGGTACTGCACGGGCGGCCGACATTGACGAGGCCATGCGCCTGGGCACCGCCTACCCCTACGGGCCGCTCGAATGGGCCGACCGCATCGGCATTGAAGACGTGTATGAAACTCTTGAAGCCATTTATCTCGATACCCACGATGAGCGTTACCGGGTTTGTCCCCTGCTCAAGACCATGTATCTGGAAAGTAAAAGCTTCTACCCCCAATGATGCTCATACATGCCGGCCGGAAAAGCAACCGCCTCAGGTATATCCTGGATCACCTCTTTTCCGAACTTCTGGGTACGGAAATAGAGCTGACCACGGATGCCGATGTCTATGCCGCTTTCGAAGGACCCAAAATGCATTACGGAAAGGAGCGCATTGACGATTCTTTCTTCATGCGGGCCCACTCCCTGCTCTTCGAAGAGGGACTGAGGCACCCCGAACCGCTCGTTTTTGAGTATGAAGAAAGCCATGCCATATTCCGTACCACTTCGTCAGACTGGCCGTTCGATCTGTTTGCGGCTGCCTTTTTCTTGCTTTCCAGGTATGAAGAGTACATGCCTTTTATCCGGGATGCACACGGGCGCTTTCCGGCAGACCAGAGTCTGGCTTATAAAAACGGATTTCTGCAGCTTCCGGTCGTGGATATCTGGGCCGCACATTTTAAGGCCTTTCTGAAGAAAAAATTTCCCTCTCTGCACTTTAAGGAGAAAGAATACCGCTTCACTCCGACTTTTGATATCGACATTGCCTGGTCCTACCTTCACAAAGGTGTGCTGCGCAACTTCGGAGGGTTTATGAAAGCGGCTCTTACCGGAAATGTGAAAGATTTCTACTACCGGGCTGCCACGCTTCTTCATGTCAAGCCCGATCCGTATTTTACCTATGACTATCTCCTTGCCCTTCAGCGAAGCTTCAAATTGAACCCGCTCTACTTCATCCTCATTGGCGACTTTGATGAATACGACAAGAATATCTCACACACGGAACCTGCATTCCGTGTGCTCATCAAGCATCTCGATGACATTGCAAGGGTAGGCTTGCATCCATCCTATGCCTCCAACCGGAAGCCCGAGAAGCTGGAAAAAGAAAAACAACGGCTCGAAGAGATTATCCATCGAAAGGTGGACGACAGCCGTCAGCACTATCTCATGCTGGAGTTTCCGGCCAGCTATGAGCGGCTTCTCGCGGCAGGCATCCGCAATGATTATACCCTCGGATATACAACACATATGGGTTTTCGGGCCGGAACCTGTACCCCCTTTTATTTCTACAATTTGCAATTGGAACAAAAAACCGATCTCAGGTTGCATCCTTTTGCCCTGATGGATGCCAACTTTCGCTATTACATGGACATTTCGCCTTCGGAAGTGCTGGCAAAGGCAAAACCGGTCATTGATGCTGTCCGGAGGGTCAACGGTTCGCTCTATACCCTTTGGCACAACAATTCATTTAGTGAAGTCTTCGAATGGAAGGGCTGGCGTGCTGCTTTTGAAGACATAGTCAAATATGCAAATCCTGAAAAAACAAATAAACCGCAAGAGTATGATACATAATTTAAGCAATGAAGATTCGCTGGTGTCGCAATACATGGCTGAGCTGCGCGATGTCAGGATACAGGGTGACCGCATGCGCTTTCGAAAGAATTTATTTCGGATTGCACAAATTGCCGCTTACCGGATAAGCAAGACACTGGAATGGGAGACGCGCGAAATTGAAACTCCGCTCGCATCGTGCAAAGTGCGGGTACTCAAAGAGCAACCCCTCATTGCCAATATTCTGCGGGCCGGGATGCCCATGCACAACGGACTGCTCGACTTTTTTGACCGGGCCGACAATGCATTTATATCGGCCTATCGCAAGCATTCCGATGAGGATGAGTTTATCATCGAGCTGGAATATCTCAGCTGTCCGCCTCCGGACGGAAGGGTGCTGATACTGGCCGATCCCATGCTGGCTACGGGTTCATCCATGGTGCTTACGCTCAAGGCCCTTCACGCACTCGGCAAGCCTTCGGCCACACATGTGATATCTGCCATTGCCTCGCGGCAGGGCATTGCCACCCTCAGCAAAGCTTTTCCGGACATCACAATCTGGGCAGGAGATATCGACCCGGAACTCAACAGCAAGAGCTACATCGTGCCGGGACTGGGCGATGCGGGTGATCTGGCTTTCGGGCCGAAAATGCAGTCCTAATGCTCCGAATAGGACATTCGGTTGGACATAAATTAATGAAAATCATATGGATGCAGCCCGCTTTTTCATTCTTTTCATGACAATTATATTTTGAAAAAGGGAGGAACATTGTTTACTTTTGGTAACTTCTCTTTAATAAAAGCAAAATAATTTAGACCTTCCCCTCATGAAACGAGTACTACTTATTGCCTTTGCCCTGCTCTTAGGATTCGTTGTGAATGCGCAAGACCCGCATTTTTCGCAATTCAACGCTTCCCCGCTTACACTGAATCCGGCCATGGCCGGCAAAGTGCAATGTACCTATCGTGCATCGGTCAACTATCGCGATCAGTGGAACTCGATCCCGGCACCCTATGTCACTTATACGGCCGGCTTTGATATGGCACTGATGAAGGAAAAACTCAACGGAAGCGCTATCGGAGTTGGACTTTTGGCACTCAACGACCGCTCCGGTGACGGCAACCTGACCGCCCCCAATATCGGCCTCTTTCTGGCTTATCATCAACGCCTGGGGAGCAACAGCATCCTTTCTGTCGGATTTCAGGGCTCATTCAATGAAAAACGCATTGACCCGACCAAGCTGATCTTTCCCAATCAGATTACGGCCGGTGGGGTAGACCCCACGTTGCCGAATAATGAGCCTTTTATCGGGGATATTCAATATTTTGACCTCAATGCAGGCATGCATTTCAGCTCCATCATTTCTGACAATTTCAGCCTGAACATTGGAACGGCTGTATATCACATTACCCAACCCAAAGAGTCTTTCCTGAATGACCCTAATAATCAGGTGTTTTTGCGATATGTAGCACATGGCGGCTTTACCACTACACTGAGCGATCAATGGACCATCAGCCCTTCGGCATTGTATATGCGCCAGGCCAATGTGGATCAATTGAATGCCGGTGCTTCCTTCGGATATCACACCGATGAAGCTTCCGTATATTTCGGCACCTGGTACCGCATGCATCTGCTGACATCCAACCAAAACAACTTCAACGAATCATTGCTGAGTTCGGTAATTGCCCTTGTAGGAGTGGAATTTAATACCCTCATATTGGGATTCAGCTATGATATTACGGCCAATTCGCTGAGCCAGGCCAATGGTGGCAGGGGTGGTTTTGAATTATCCCTGCAATACACGGGTTGTATCCGAAAGTCCCGCAACATCACCCAGTGCCCGACTTTTTAAAGAAAGAATAAGCAGTTAATCTGAAAGCCGGTATCTTCAAAATGCCGGCTTTTTTATTTTTATCATTATGAAAGAAAAAAGGATTTGTCTTCGGGTGTACGGACGTGTGCAGGGTGTCTTCTTCCGGGCATTTGTGCAGCAGGAAGCCCGGGCAAAGGGACTCCGGGGTTTTGTGATCAACCGCCCCGACCGATCACTTTATATCGAAGCCGAAGGGGAAGAGGGCAAGTTGTCGGAGTTTATTGAACGTGTCAAAAGCGGCCCTCCCGCGGCACGGGTTCGGGATATGGATATCCAATGGTGTGAGCCGGCCGGATATGAAGACTTTCAAATCAGATATTAAAGTAAAATGAAAAGAAGGCTCTTTCTGGCGCAGCCCCTCGATGAAGAGAGCAAAGATGTTTTCCGGCTGTTCCGGGATACAATGAAAAAGGAGACTGAGGGCGTACGCTGGGTTCCGGAGAAAAATCTGCACCTCACGATTCTCTTCCTCGGTGAGCAGGCCGAAGAACTGCTGCCGGTCATTGCCATGGAGCTGGAGAAATTGTCTTTGGAGTCAGCCGCCTTCGACCTGGAATTTGATCGATACGAAACCAGGTTCAGACGATCGAAGCCGGCCATGATATGGGCAAGATACCGGGAGCAGGAAGCCTTTGCCTCGTTGGCAAACAGGGCGCATTGCCTGCTTTCGGAATGGATACCGCTTGGCGAACCCCGTCCGCGGCAAATTCCGCATATTACCCTGGCACGCATCAGGAGCAAAAAATGGAACCGGGCTTTTCCGGCTGATATGCCCCGTCCGCAAAAACTCAGGGTTAATGAATTGCTGCTCTTCGAATCCGTCACGGGTGCAGCAGAACCCGTCTACCTTCCTTTAGAGCGTTTCCCCCTGCTCCATTGAGACGGGATACCCGCTTTCGACCGCGAAGCGGCACCAGTGGCAGCCGGCACGGCCACAACCCCTGTCGAAGACCCCGTTTTGTATGGAAGCATAGACGGATCGGATTTGCCCGGCTACAAACTCCTTGTCCTCCCTGTCGGGGATGATGCATATCTCGCTCAATCCGTTTTTCTGCTTTTCGATGTAATCGAAGATTACTTTGCGGGGCTTCCAGCGGGTAGACGGATCATGGGCAATGAGCAAGTGATAAAATACAGCCTGGCGCCAGTAATTTCCTCCCTTGCTGTGCTCAAAAGGAAACTCTTCGCCTGCCTTTCCCGGAGCGGCAAAGCGCTGTGTGTTTCCGCTGATTTGCCCTGTTTTGTAGTCTATAATGTCGGCATCGAAATAGTCAAATTCGATTTTGTCCAAAAAGCCGTGGATCGGCACCTCATCGATGCGGGCTTGAATTCTGCGCTCTATGCTCACCACCCGTTTCCACCCGGCCTCTTTTCTTTTGTAATAATTGCTCAGGCTTTCCTTGCCGTAGCAAAGTTTGTCGAGGTAGTGTTGCTCGTCAGGGAAGAAGGATCGTTGTCTTTGCATGGCTGCCTCAAAGGCTTGCAGCAGAACGGCCTCACCGGGGAAAGTCCCCGACTTGCCGCGAAGCATGATCCTGAAAATCTCTTCGAGCGCCCCGTGGACTGCCGATCCGAATGCCATGGCGGCACTCTTGCGGCCCGGAGCCCGGATCACAGTCTCAAAATAGAAGGACAGGGGGCAGTGCAGGAAACTGTTGAGATGACTGACGGACAGACGGTACTTTTTCAGAGAATGCCGCATCCATTCTTCGGGCAGGAGCGGAATACGGGGTTTGAAAAGCGCACGGTCGCGGACAATGCAGTCATGGCCTGCACAGCCGGCATCAGGGAAAATATGCAGGACATTCTGCCGTCCGGGGCATTCCCTGAAGCGGATTTCCACTGCCTCACTTTCCTCCGCAGCGAGGGTCAGGCGCTCTTCTCCGCGGGCCAATGCCTCCCATATTTTTTTTCGGATGCCCTTTTCCTCCTTTGCAAAAAAGTGTGCCATCGCAGCGCTTATATTTTCTTCCTTCTGCCAGACGGAGAGCTGCATGACGGCTTCTCTGATGCTCATCTTTCCGGCAGATTCAAGCCGGTTTTGCGATCGCAGAAAAGCATGGAAGACCGTGCTGCTGCGTGTCTGATAAAATTGAAGGGCCAGATGATCGATTTCCTGCAGATCAAGTTGCCAGGCGGGATGATGCAATATCTCAAAAAGCAGGTCATCGCGGCTGCCCGGCCGTTCTTTTTCGGCCCGGAGCCAGGCAGTTGTCTTTGTCAGAAGCCCTGCCTGGAAAGTATCGGAAAGGTCAATCTCCACATGCCCCCGGAAGGAATGCCCCCAGCGGGAAAGATAATAGCTGAGAGCCGGCCGCTCGTAAAATACCAGTGCACAGTTCTCTGCCGGCTTTCCGGCCAGCCACTGCCCGGTGGCGGGGCCCAGCTGCCACAGTTTTTCTACGTGAATAACTTCGGGCATTGTGTAGTTTTATCCAAAATTAATGCAATGAAGAAGATATCTATTCTCGGAGCCGGACGCATGAGCCATGCCATGGCCTTTGACCTTTCACGGGATTTCCGGGTGACGCTTGTCGACCGGGATGAAGAGGCCTTGGAACTCTTGAAAGAGAAATACGGAGTGGAAACGGAAAAAGCCGACCTGCTGCGGGAAGGGGAGGTCGCCCGTGTAACGGCCGGTGCCGATCTGGTGATCGGAGCGGTGCCGGGTTTTATGGCGCATCAGACTTTGGGAGCGGTCATTGCCTCGGGCAAAAATATGGTGGACATTTCTTTCGGACCGGAAGACCCTTTTGAATGGGACGGGCTGGCCCGCGAGAAAAATGTGACGGCCATTGTCGATGCCGGTGTGGCCCCCGGAATGAGCAATCTTTTTCTGGGTCGCCATGCGGCCATGGGGCCGGTGCAGTCTTTTGCCTGCTATGTGGGGGGATTGCCCGTAGAGCGGAAATGGCCCTTTGAATACAAAGCCCCGTTTTCGCCCGTTGACGTGATAGAAGAATATACACGCCCGGCACGCTACCGCAAGGGCGGGAAGCCGGTCGTCATGCCCGCACTGAGTGAACCCGAAAGAATAGATTTTGAAGCCATAGGCAGCCTCGAAGCATTTAATACGGACGGGTTGAGAACCTTGCTGCGTACCATGGAAGTGCCGGATATGGTCGAAAAAACCCTCCGCTACCCGGGCCACCGGGCACTGATGGAAGCCTTTCGCGAGACAGGGCTCTTCAGCGAAGAAAAAATAGAAATAAAAGGAACGCCAATAAGCCCCCTCGAAGTGACTGCCGCGAAATTGCTGGAGCACTGGAAGCTGGAAGAGGATGAGGCGGAGTTTACGGTCATGCGGGTGGACATCCGGCAGGAAGGCAGACTGAGACGATATCAGCTCCTGGATTTTCGAGACCCGGAAAGCGGCCTGAGTTCCATGGCTCGCAGCACGGGCTTTGCCGCCACGGCCATGGCCCGTGCCTTTCTGGCCGGATTATTTGAGGAAAAAGGCATTCGGCCGCCCGAGTTTCTCGCTGCCAATGAAGCCGCTTTTGAATTTATAATGAAGCATCTGAAATCCCTGGGTGTCGAGTGGCTTTCTTTTGATGTGCAGCAAGGTTAAAATCTTTGAGTTTTAAATGAACATTTGTTCATTTGTCGGGGTTTATGAGGAAAAAATATCATGGAATACTATTTTTCGAAAAACGTGAACATGCCTTTTGATGAGGCCATCGAAAAGGTGACAGAGGCTTTGAAGGAAGAAGGATTTGGTGTGCTGACCGATATTGACGTGGCAGCCACGATGAAGAAAAAGCTGGACAAAGACATGCCGGCATATCGCATTCTGGGTGCCTGCAATCCTCAATTTGCATACCAGGCCCTTCAGACGGAAGACAAGGTCGGTGTGATGTTGCCGTGCAATGTCATCGTGCAGGAAAAAGGCGATCACGTGGAAGTGTCAGCCGTGGATCCCATGGCATCAATGCAGGCCATAGAGAATGAAAAATTGGCGGGAATAGCCGGAGAAGTGAAAGCGCGCCTGCAAAAAGTAGTGGAAACTTTGTAATCCGCAGGGCGGCTTATTCAAACTCAAGCAAAATCTGATTCTTCTCAACGGCATCACCGTCTTTGATGTGAATCTCTTTGACGGTTGCATCGCTTTCGGCCTTGAGCACATTCTCCATCTTCATGGCTTCGAGCACCAGCAGGGCATCGCCTTTCTTTACCGCTGTGCCGGCTGCCACTTTCAGATCAAGTACGAGGCCGGGCATCGGAGCTTTCAGCTCTTTGACCGATAGGGCCGCTCCGCTTTGAAAGCCCATCTTTTCAAGCAACTGATCATAGGGGTCTTTCAGCCGGACTTTGTAGATGCCGTTGTTGATGCGGATGCGGAAAGATTTTTCGGCAGGATGCCTTTCAATGATTTCGGCATCGTAGTTTTTCCCTTTATGAAGGATGGAAAAACGCCCTTCTCTCAATGGAAGCATATCCCAGTCTGCCGCCTCTCCGTTGATCCGCAGGCGGTCTTTTTCGCGATCGATTTCAAATTCGAAATGCCCGTTTACCTTGGCCTTGTACATAAGCGCTTCTTTTTTTCAAAAATACGCAAGGAAAAGGAGTTGTCCCTCCGCGAATCCTCCCTTCCTGCCTTTTCCCGTTTCCGGCTGCCGGGCATATCTGCGCAAATGGCGGACTGTGAGTGTTATTGAAAGTTAGGAAAATCGTTTTTTTCCTTCTTTCTGCTGAAATTCACGCATTCAAATAAAGTGACAAGAATATGCGAAACAGCGTTTTACTCCTTTCCTTTCTGCTTTTTTTGGCAGCATGTCAAAGCAGTCGCCATACGAGCGGAGCGGCTAAGACGGCTGCCCCTCCGGCTGAAGAAACGGTCACGGCAACGGAAACAGCACCGGCAGCGAATCCCGTACAGGGCCATGTAGCGAACCCTTACCGCTATCATTTTTTAAAAGGTTATAAGGCTTCGGCCACCCGCCAGTTTGACTTGCTGCACACGGAGCTGCATGTTTCCTTCGACTGGGAAAAGCGGGAAATGCCGGGCCGTGCCCTGCTGACACTGACCCCTTATTTTTATCCTCAGCGCGTATTGACACTGGATGCCAAGGCATTTGCCCTGCACAGGGTGGCGCTTATCGAAGAGGGCAGCCTCCGCACCCCGGACTATAGCTACGATTCGCTGAAGCTGAAAATTCAATTGCCGCGGACCTATGAAAAAGGAGATACCCTTCAAGTTCTCATTGAATACACGGCCCGCCCGGAGAAAAGCCGGCAAAGGGGCAGCCGTGCCATCAGCAAGGGACAGGGCTTGTATTTTATTAATGCCGATGGCAGCGACCCGAAAAAACCGCGGCAGATATGGACCCAGGGAGAGCCCGAAAGCAACAGCAACTGGTTTCCGACCATTGACAAGCCCAACGAACGTACGACACAGAGCATGTACATCACCGTGGCCGATTCATTCACCACGCTTTCCAACGGCTTGCTGATTGAGTCGACAGACAACGGGGATGGCACCCGCACCGATCACTGGGAAATGGAGCTGCCGCATGCTCCCTATCTTTTTATGATGGCCATCGGGCCTTTCACGGTGACCCGCGATGAATGGCGGGGGCGGCCGGTCAACTACTATATGGAGCCGGCCTATGCGGCCAATGCCAGGCGCATTTTTGGCCGGACCCCCGAGATGATGGAGACCTTCAGCCGCTTGCTGGGAGTGGATTTCCCCTGGCCCAAATACAGCCAGGTGGCCGTACGCGACTTCGTATCGGGAGCCATGGAAAACACCACGGCTACCATTCACTACAGTGCCCTGAATGCCACCCGCGAAGTGCTGGTCGACCGTGATTTTGACGACATTATTTCCCATGAGCTTTTTCACCAGTGGTTTGGCGATTATGTGACCTGTGAAAGCTGGGCCAACCTTCCGCTGAATGAATCTTTTGCCACCTATGGCGAAATCCTCTGGCACGAGCACCGGGGCGGATCCGATGAGGCCGACCGGCAGCGTCTGAATGATCTGAAACTCTATCTGATGATGGGCCGGCAGCAAGCCGTTCCCATGATTCGCTACTATCATAAATCACCGGGCGAGATGTTTGATGCCAACAGCTATCAGCGCGGAGCAGCCACCCTCGGTATGCTGCGGCAATACACCGGTGATGAAGCTTTTTTTAAGGCATTGAAGCTCTACCTGACCCGCCATCGCTTTCAGGCAGTGGAAATACACAATCTGCGACTGGCTTTTGAGGAAGTGACCGGTGAAGACCTTAATTGGTTTTTTGATGAATGGATGATGACGGCAGGTGTGATAGAAGTGCAAATGGATGTAACATATGATCCGGCCAAAGATGAAACAGTGCTGAGCGTAGCGCAAAAAAATGCAGGAGAGCCGGCTTTGTTTTATCGCCTCCCGCTGGATGTGGCAAAGTACAGGGAGGGTAAAAAAAGCGTTTCCCGGGTTTGGCTGACAGGTGCCGACAGCACTTATGTTTTTCCGGGCAGCTTCGATGCGCTGATTCCGGATGAACGGGGTTTTATGGTGGCCATTGTAAAGCGCAGCTTCCCCGAAAGCTATATTTATGAAATCCGGAAGCCGGAAATGCCTTTCTATATGAGGAACCTGGCCATCGACAGTCTGGAAATACATCAGGAGCGCAGTCTGAAGGCCTACGGGGCTCTGCGCTCACTGCTGCAAGACTCTTTTGCTCCCATACGGGAAAAGGCCATTGAAAAATGGGAACCTGCCGCTGCTGATTTTCACCTTTTGAGAGATTTGGCGCTGAATGACCCGGCACCGGCCGTGCGGGCTGCTGCCGTAAACAAAATTTATGCGGTGAGTGACTCGGCTGATTTTGACGTGTTTTCTTTGGCAGTAAAAGATTCTTCGATAAAGGTGGCCGGAGAGGCCCTCTACGTCTTGTATGAAACCAATCGTGAGGAGGCCGCAAAATATACGGCCAAATTCGAGGAAAGCAATAGTCCCAATCTCGTGACCACCATAGCTGAGATATATGCAAAGGATGCCGGTGCCGAAAAACAGTATTTCTTCAGGGAGGCCCTTAAAAAAGACATCGGATGGAGCCGCTTTGTAGTGATGAACCGCTACGCGCAGTTTCTGGGCCGCATGGAAGACCCCGGGGTCATCCGGCAGGGAATTGCCGATTTTCGGGAGCTGTGCGAAGGCAGCAACAGTAATATGGCCTATATCGCTTTCCGCTCTATCAAAAGGGTGAAGTCGGCATTGCTTGCCCGCAGCCAGGCATTGATCTCCGAAGAGGAAAAAAGCAAGCTTGACACTTTGATCAATGAAATGGATGCAGTGTTGAAGGAAATTTATGAAGGCAGCAGCAACAAAATGATAAAGAAAAGCGGATTGGACTAAAAGGCCTGCATTTCGACCAGCTTGCGGTAGAGACCGTTTTTGGACATGAGGCTGATATGATTGCCCCGCTCGATAATGCGCCCTTCCTGCATGACCACAATATCATCGGCATACTGTATGGTGCTGAGGCGATGGGCAATGACCAGGGAAGTACGGTTTTGCATCAATTTGAACAAGGCGTCCTGCACCAGTTTTTCTGACTCTGAGTCAAGCGAAGAGGTGGCTTCATCCAAAATCAATATCGGAGGATTTTTAAGAATGGCCCGTGCAATGGTGAGGCGTTGGCGCTGCCCTCCGCTCAGCTTGACACCCGCTTCTCCCACGTTGCTTTCATAGGCATCGGGCATTTTGATGATAAATTCGTGGGCATTGGCAATTCGGGCAGCTTCAATGACTTCTTCTTTTGTGGCACCTTCTTTGCCAAAGGCGATGTTGTTGTGTATGCTGTCGTTGAAAAGTATGGGCTCCTGCGAGACGATACCCATCAGATTCCGCAAATCATTGATTTTCAAGTCCCGGATATCGTAGCCGTCAATGCTGAGACGGCCCGAACTGACATCAAAGAAGCGGGGAAGCAGATCGGCAAGAGTTGACTTGCCGGCACCCGATGGCCCGACAATGGCCAGCATCTTGCCCTTGCTGATTTCCAGGTTGATATCCTGGAGCACGGGATCATCGCCATAGCTGAACGATACATTTTGATAGCGGATGCATTCATTGAATGACTTTATGGGCAGGGCATTTTTCTTCTCCGTAATGGCGATGTTTTCATCAAGGATTTCACCGATTCGTTCGGCCGAGGCAATGCCTTTTTGAATCTGGAAGAAGGCTTTTGAGAAATTTTTAAAAGGATTGATCAGCTGCGAAAAAACCACGAGGTATCCGATAAAGAGGCTTGCGCTAAGCTCACCGTGAATGACCCGCTGACCGCCCAGAAAGAGCACGGCAGCAATCACGAGTGTGGCCAGAAATTCGGTGAGCGGAGAGGAGAGGTCGCGTTTGCGGATGAGTCCTGTCATGATGCGGTAATAGCGTCCGTTTTCATTTCTGAAAAGAGCCCGTACCCGCGCTTCCGCATTGAAGGCCTTGATGATGCGCATGCCCGTCAGCGACTCTTCGAGGATGGAGGCCAGATTGCTGAGCAGAGTCTGCCCCCTCTGTGCTGCCATCTTCAGCTTGCGGCCTACCCTGCCGATAATCAAAGCCGTAATGAGCAAGAGACCGAGGGCATATAAGGTGAATTCGGGGCTGATGTAAAAAAGTGTGCCGAGGTAGACGATGATGCTGAGCGGGTCTTTAAATACCACTTCAAGCGTGTTGAGGATGGAGTTTTCCACCTCCTGCACATCGTTGCTCATGCGTGTCATCAGGTTGCCTTTCTTCTCCTCACTGAAATAGGCCAGGGGCAGGGCCAGCAGCTTGGAAAAGAGATCGTTGCGAATATCCCGCGACACTCCGTTGCGGGCCGGAGCCATGGCCCATACCGAGAGGTAGCGAAAGAAATTCTTGAAAAAGGAAGAAAGGATGATCAGGACACAGATGAAAATGAGCCCGGCTCCTTTGCCTTCACTTAGAATAAGATCACTGAGACGGTAATTGAAATAAGCGGCAATGCCTTCCGGAGAAAAATGGATGCCCGGATTGACGGTCACGGGATTTTGAGTGCCGAAAAGGACCTCCAGAAAGGGCACAATCATCAGGAATGAAAAGAGCCCGAATAGGGTGCTGAGCAGGTTGAAAAGAAGGCTGGAGAGCACATTCGGCCAGAAAGGCTTTAAGTAATTCAGTATTCGCAGGTAGCTTTTCATTCAGGGGGTGAAATTAACCATTTCTGAGAAGGGCTCTTCATACGGAACGAATCTAAGTGCGATTCCTTTTATCTTTATCAAAATTCAAGAACCATGGAGTCCAAGCGCCAGAAACAAGTAGCCCGTGAAATTCAAAAGGAGATCAGCAAAATATTTCAGAAGAAAGGATTGACGGTCATTCAGGGTGCGATGCTCACGGTTACCCAAGTATATGTAACGCCCGATCTGCTTCAGGCGCGCATCTATATCAGCATTTTCAATGCAAAGGACAAAGAAGCCATTCTGGCATTGATTGAAGCCCAGAACAAAGAAATCCGCTACGAACTGGGCAATGCGATGCGGCATCAGTTGCGCAGGATTCCGGAGCTTGTATTTTTCCTGGACGATTCGCTGGATCAGGTTTACCGCATGGATGAGATATTTAAAGACCTGAAGAAGGGAGACAAAAAATAAAGCCGGATGAAACTGCCCGCCTTCATTGCCCGCAGGTATCTTTTCGCCCGCAAATCACGGAACGTCATCAATCTGATTTCCTGGGTTTCCATGGCCGGAATCGGCATTTCCTCCATGGCCTTTATCCTTATTCTCTCGGCATTCAATGGTTTTGAAGGCCTTGTTGAAAATCTCTACAATACCTTTTATCCGGACCTGAAGATTGAATCGGCAGAAGGGAAAGTTTTCGTATGGGATGATTCGCTTCAAAATATCCTGTCATCGGACGGGCGGATAGCGGCCTTTTCGCAGGTGCTGGAAGAAAATGCCCTGCTGCTTTTTAAAGGCCGCCAGCAACCCGTCACCCTGAAAGGTGTTGACGAGCATTATGTAGAGGTGTCGGGCATTGACTCGGCCATGGCCTATGGCGACACCTTCATGCTGAAGAAAAACGGACGATTTTTTGCCGTGCTGGGCTCGGGCATTGATCAGGCCCTCGAAACCCATTTCAAAGACCCTTCCAGCCCCTTGCATATCTTCATGCCCAGGCGCGACAAAGGCCATGGATTTATCCCGGGCAGCGACTTCGAACGTGCTTCCGTCTCGGTGTGGGGAGCCTTTGTGATCCAGGATGAATTTGACAATCAGTATGCATTTGTACCCATCGAAGTGATGCGCAGACTTCTTCGCTACAAGCGGGAAGTTTCGTCTGTAGAAGTGGCTGTTCGCCCCGGCCTCGATCCGGAGGCGGAAGCGCAAAGGCTTCAGAAAAAGCTGGGCCCTGCGTACAGAGTGCTGAGTAAATACCGGCAGAATGCCGTGCTCTATCGCATCATGAATGTCGAGCGGCTGGCCGTTTATTTTATTCTCACTTTTGTACTTGTCATTGTGGCATTTAATGTGACCGGCTCCCTATCAATGGTGGTGATTGACAAGAAGAAGGATATCAGCATTCTCAAAGCCATGGGCATGCCCGACAAGGGCATTCGCAATATTTTTCTGCTCACCGGCATTTATCAGGCTTTGTTCAGCCTTTTTTCGGGATTTTCAGTAGCAGCACTGCTGATTTTGGCGCAGCAGCATTTCGGACTGATCCGCATCGGGGGGAGCGGCACTTTTATCGTGGAATACTACCCGGTGGCAATGAAGGCGGTGGATTTCCTGCTCGTGGGGATGATTGTGCTGCTCATTGTTTCGCTCGCGGCCTGGCTTCCGGCCCGCAGGGCTGCCCGCCAGCCCAAACTCGAGGCCCTTAATATTCGCTGATCAGCTGCTGAGGGTCTTTATCTTTTCCAGCAATTTCTCCAATTCCGAAAAGCGAAAATACGCCCCTTCCTTGAAGAACTCCTTTCCCTCAAAATAGAGTTTGATGACGGGAACCGATAAGACCATTTCACTGGCTGCCAATTCTGTATTCGAAGGCATGTCCACCTCCAGCAGGGGGATTTTGTGCTTTTTGGCAAAGGCGGCTATCTCCGGGCCCAGCTGCCGGCAGATGCTGCATTGATCCCCCTTGAAATAGATAAAAGCCAGCGGATGCCCGGCAGTGAAGTGTCGAATGTCTTCCGGAGTAATTTTCATTGAATCGCTTTTCCCGTAAAGTGGCTCTAACCGGGAATGAAGAATTTTGGTTTCGTTATTCGCGGCACAGGGGGTGCCATTTCTCTATCTTTGCCGGCAAAGACGGAAGAAATAAAATAGAAGAAAGATGCCGGACTATAAGCAATATTACATCATCAGGACTCCTCCGGAGGATTTATACAAAGCCCTGACCATAGCCGAGACCATTCAACTCTGGACAGGGTACCCGGCCGGGATGAAGGCAGAGGAAGGTTTTGAGTTTTCTCTCTTTGACGGGGATATCAACGGGAAAAACCTGGAGCTGAAGCCGGGAAAGGAAATCGTGCAGCAATGGTATTTTGACGGGCAGAAAGAGCCTTCCATCGTTCGAATGATTTTACATCCCCATAAAAAAGGTACATCCGTGGAATTGAGACACAGCAATATTCCGGAAGAAGTTTTTGATGAATTTAGAACCGGCTGGGACGAATACTACTTTGGAAGATTGCAGGATTTTTACAGTTAAGCATTTTTCGCTCCGGAGAGCTGCTTCCATCCTTTTCCCGCGTGCTACGCATTGTTTTTACTTGCTCCCGGGCTTCCGTAAGCTTCGCTTCCTGCGCCCGAGACCATTGTAAAAAGGCCTTTCGGCCCGTGAAAAGGATTGGCGGAGAGAGGGGGATTATTTTTTTAATGATCCCCGAAATGGGGGGTGTTCCAATCCTTTTCCCGCATGCTACGCATTGTTTTTTACTTGTTCCCGGGCTTCCGTAAGCTTCGCTTCCTGCGCCCGCGACCTTCGTAAAAAGCCTTTCGGCCCGTGAAAAGGATTGGCGGAGAGAGGGGGATTATTTTTTTAATGATCCCCGAAATGGGGGATGTTCCAATCCTTTTCCCGCGTGCTACGCATTGTTTTTACTTGCTCCCGGGCTTCCGTAAGCTTCGCTTCCTGCGCCCGAGACCATTGTAAAAAGCCTTTCGGCCCGTGAAAAGGATTGGCGGAGAGAGGGGGATTCGAACCCCCGGTACCGCAAAGCGGTACACCTGATTTCGAGTCAGGCCCGTTCGACCACTCCGGCATCTCTCCGGGGGCAAAATTCGGGAATATTTTTTGATTTATTGGCGGACGGAGCAAAAAAGGAAATCAAGAAGCCTGAGCTGCTGCTATCGCCTGAGGTACATGGATTTCTTCTTGAACATATCGCGGAAGAAGGGGTCTTTCAGGTCGTAGATGAAGCGGATGGCTTCGCCCGTGGATTTCATCTCGGGGCCCAGTTCCTTTTGTATTTCCGGAAACTTGTCAAAAGAAAATACCGGCTCTTTGATGGCAAAGCCTTTCATATTTTTTTCAATCTTAAAGTCCCTGAGTTTGTGCGTGCCGAGCATAATCTTGGTCGCAATGTTGAGGTAAGGTATTCCGTACGCTTTGCTGATGAAAGGCATGGTGCGGGAGGCCCTGGGGTTGGCCTCAATGACATAGACCTCTCCGTCTTTTACGGCAAACTGAATATTGATCAATCCGATGATATTCAAGGCTTTTGCCAGTTTTTCGGTGATCTCCTCCATGAGATCAATGGTGCGGGGCGAGAGATCGTAGGGCGGCAAAACGGCACTGCTGTCGCCACTGTGGATTCCGGCCGGTTCGATGTGCTCCATCACGCCCATAATATGAACCTCTTCGCCATCGCAGATGGCATCCACTTCTGCCTCTTCGGCCCGGTCGAGGAAGTGGTCAATCAGGATGGTATTGTCCGGAAAGTGTTTGAGAATCTTCAGCACGGCCTGCTCCAGTTCTTCGTCATTGATGACAATGCGCATGCGCTGTCCGCCCAGGACGTATGAGGGCCTTACCAGCACCGGATAGCCTATTTCCTGTGCTACGGCCAGGGCTTCTTCGGCTGTGTGGGCCACCCCGAATTCGGGATAGGGAATATCCAGTTCTTTGAGCAGCTCCGAAAATGCGCCCCGGTCTTCGGCCAGGTCCATGTCTTTGTATGAAGTGCCCAGCAATTTCAGACCGTGGTCTTCAATTTTCTTTGCCAGTTTCAGGGCCGTTTGCCCGCCCAATTGTACAATCAGGCCATCGGGTTTTTCCAGATCAATGATTTCGCGAAGGTGTTCCCAAAAGACCGGTTCGAAATAAAGTTTATCGGCAATGTCGAAATCGGTGGAAACGGTCTCCGGGTTGCAGTTGATCATGATGGATTCCTGCCCCACTTCTTTGATGGCCATCAGGCCGTGCACACAACAGTAATCAAACTCAATGCCCTGTCCGATGCGGTTGGGCCCCGAGCCCAGAACGATCACTTTCTTTTTGTCTGTAGGCAGGCTTTCATTTTCGCGGTCGAAGGTGGAATAAAAATAGGGGGTTTGTGCCTCGAACTCGGCAGCACAGGTATCCACCACTTTATAGCCCCTCTTCAGGTCAATGGCTTTGCGCTTTTCATATATTTTATCTTCACTGTCAATCCGAAGCATCCAGGCAATCTGTGCATCGCTGTAGCCCAGTTCCTTGGCCCTTCGAAGCAGCGAATCAGGAATGGATTCGAGGTCGAATTTTCGGAATTCTTTTTCGAAACGGACCAGGCGGGCGATCTCATGGATAAACCACTTGTCGATGCGGGTCAGTTCCTGAACGGTTTTCTCGGGAACACCCAGTTCGAGGGCGTCTTTTATACGGAATATGCGGTCCCAGCCGGCATGCTCCAGACCCTGCAAAATTTCATCGGTTTTGTGCCAGCGCTTGCCGTCTGCTCCCAGGCCTATTTTGTTGTTTTCCAATGATTGGCAGCCTTTCTGAAGGGCCTCTATAAAACTGCGTCCGATGGCCATCGCTTCGCCTACCGACTTCATCTGAAGCCCCAGGCGCGTGTTGCAGCCATAGAATTTGTCAAAATTCCACCGGGGTATTTTCACGATGACATAGTCCAGTGCCGGCTCGAAAAAGGCCGAAGTATTGCCCGTGATTTGATTTTTGAGCTCATGCAGGCGGTAGCCCAGGGCCAGCTTGGCAGCAATTTTGGCGATCGGGTAGCCCGTGGCTTTTGAGGCAAGAGCCGATGAGCGGGATACCCGCGGGTTGATCTCAATGGCGATGATGTCTTCGTTTTCGGGGTTGATGGCAAACTGTACATTGCAGCCACCGCTGAAGTCGCCAAGCGTGCGCAACATCAGGAAAGACATGTCACGCATCTTTTGAAAAGCCGTATCGCTGAGGGTCATGGCCGGTGCCACCGTAATGGAGTCGCCCGTATGGATGCCCATGGGGTCCATGTTTTCGACCGTACAAATGATGACGATGTGGTCATCCTGATCGCGGAGCAGCTCCAATTCAAATTCTTTCCACCCGAGCACGGCTTTTTCTACCAGTACTTCGTGTGTGGGCGACATACTCAGGCCCCTTTCCAGGGCGGCATCCAGCTCATCGCGGCTGTGCACAAATCCCCCTCCCGAGCCTCCAAGGGTGTAGGAGGGCCGGATGACCAGCGGAAAACCGATCTCCTGCGCATATTCCTTGCCTTCGAGAAAGGAGTTGGCAATGCGCGACTCGGCTACGGGAATTCCGATTTCAATCATTTTCTGCCGGAAGGCCTCCCGGTTCTCGGTCGTTTCGATGGCGTTCATGTCCACCCCGATGAGGCGAACATTGTATTTTTCCCAAATACCCAGCTCATCGGCTTCTTTGCAGAGGTTGAGTGCCGTTTGCCCGCCCATGGTCGGCAGCACGGCATCTATATTTTGCTCTTGAAGTATTTTTTCAATGGATTCCACGGTCAGGGGTTCCAGGTAGATGTGGTCGGCCGTCATGGGGTCGGTCATGATGGTAGCCGGATTGGAGTTGATCAGCGTCACTTCTACGCCTTCTTCTTTGAGGGAACGGGAGGCCTGGGTGCCGGAGTAGTCAAATTCGCAGGCTTGTCCGATGATAATGGGTCCGCTGCCAATGATGAGAACGGACCGGATGCTCTTGTCTATGGGCATTGAATTTTGGCTTGATTTGGGCAAAGATAATTGCTTATAAATCAATTTCGG
>Ga0256839_1000880_pt1 | contig 38207 bp, 30 predicted proteins | sample 354166metaG_FD_185968 | JGI IMG/M metagenome (GOLD analysis project Ga0256839, IMG submission 185968) | Hydrothermal vent microbial communities from Mid Atlantic Ridge, Atlantic Ocean - 354-166 | ecosystem: Environmental > Aquatic > Marine > Hydrothermal vents | place: Atlantic Ocean: Mid...
GCTCTATCTTGTATAACTTCTATTGCTAGTTCTACTAGCATGGCAAGTTGGTAGAGCTGTGCTGATTCTAATTTATTTAGGCGACCAGATTTTCGGCGACGGACTAAGGTTCGAGGATTAACATTCAATAGTTCGGATAATTCGGCCATGGTGATGCCTAGCCGTTGTTTGGTATACGGTATGATGCTGTACTCAAAACCTTGTTCGATACGTTTTAGCAGGCCAAGGCGGGATGAGGCTGGCTTTAAGCCAAGTTGTTGTTCAAATGGGGTTGCTGGTTTGTTTTGTTGAGTCATGTTTTGTAAAGCAATTAAAATAAAATAAGCAATTATCGACCACTCATTATTATCATACCAAAATCTTCTGGCATGGGTTCAGTTTTATGTGAATTCCAACCCGATGTAAATCCAAATCAAAGGGGGGCAGACTTAATGGTACTGAGTCTGATCCCTTTGATTCCTTTATACGGGGGTAATGAATTACCTTTTGTGTTTTGAGCAGTCGCTTTTCAAAGTCTCATCAATTAAGATAAAGCTTATTTTTGGTCAATCATCATTCTAATGTGAAAACTCTCAACCCTTACACCATACCGCTAGAGTCTACAAACCTTATCGAGGCCAGTGCGGGTACGGGTAAGTCGTGGACAGTATCTTTATTGGTACTGCGTTTTATACTTGAAAAAGACCTAACTTTAGATCAAATTTTAGTCGTGACGTTTACCGAAGCAGCGACCAAAGAATTACGTGATGCTGTTCGGTCGCGGATTATAGAAGCACTTAGTTTTTTTCAAAATCCTACCGCTGAAACTGATAAAAAGGAATATTCAGAGCTATATAATAAGCAAGCTCACGGCTCTGATGCAGATGCTATTTTACGACTTACTCGTGCCAAGCTAAGCATTGATGAAGCGGCAATATTTACGATACACAGTTTTTGCCAACGGGCTTTAACAGAATATGCTTTTGAAGCAAGCTTGCCGTTTGAAAGCGAATTGATTGATGATGACAGTGAGTTAATGCTAAAGCTTAGCGATGACTTTTGGCGACAAAAATTTATAAAAGCTCCAAAAGCACTTTTATATTATTTACGCAATCATACAGTCAGCCCTGACAGTTTGTTACAAGATATTCGTAGTGTGGTCGGTAAACCTTATTTGAAACGTTATGGTCCCGATTCAAATAAGGCTGATGATAGTCTTTGGCAACAGTTAGAACGCTTGTTTGATACTGCTATAGAAGCGTGGCAAGCACAGGGCGCAGAAATCAAAGAGTTGCTGCTGGAAAATTATCAACGGCTTAATCAGCGTAGCTATAAACCAGAACACATCTGCGAAGCCTGTGAGGCAATGGATGCTTTATTTGATGACCCGAGTTTATTTTTACAGGTTAAAAATGCGGTACAAAAGATTCGCCAAGATAAATTAAGCACCGCGCTTAAAAAGAATCAAGAGCCACTTCCTGAAATTCCTTTTTTTAAAATCTGGCAAGACTATTTTGAGTGTTTAGAGAAAGTAGAGCAGGGTACAACTGATTATATTAATACAGTACGGATTGAGTTGTTAGATTTTATACAACGTAAACTGCCTGCAGAAAAGCATCAAATGGGGGTACTTTCCTTTGATGATTTATTACTCAATTTACAGCAAGCTCTACAACAACATCCGCAGTTAGCATCTATATTAAGTCAACAATATCGAGCCGCACTCATTGATGAGTTTCAAGATACTGACAATATTCAGTATGATATTTTTAGTCGGATCTATAAAAGTAGTGAAAATACCGCACTTTTTTTAGTGGGAGACCCGAAACAAGCTATTTATCGTTTTCGGGGGGGAGATATTCATACTTATTTAAAGGCGAAGCGAGATACTTTAGAAGCTAAGCGCTTTACCTTAAAAACGAATTGGCGATCACATCCGCAATTAATCAGCGCCTTTAATCTGCTTTATAGCAATGGTGTTAATTGTTTTAAAGATGAAAATATTAACTATATCAAAGTTGATTCAGGTCTAGCTTCGCAACAACAGCACCCACTTTATAAAACAACTGCAGCGTTACAATTTTGGAAGTGTATTCCTGAGTTAACGGAGAAAGGATCTCCTGTAAATGGTTTGGAGGGTGTAAAGCAAATCATCAGTGCAGCAGTTGCTGGCGATATAGCGGCACGTTTAAATGATAGTTCGCTGGGTTTTGTGGGCAGTGATATTGCCATTTTAGTACGCTCACATAGCCAAGGGACGATGATTAAAGATGCACTTACTGCGCGCAATATTGCAAGTGTACAAAGCAGTAAAGACAGCATTTTTGAGACTTTTGAAGCAGTAGAGTTATTACGCATATTAAAAGCTATTGTAGAGCCACAACAAGAGGACCAAGTACGGCGGGCTTTAGTTACGGAGATTATCGGTACTAGCGCAAATGGTTTAATGTCTTTTGAAGAAAATACGGAAGAGTGGGAAATACAGCTAGCACAAGTCCAAGGGTGGCACACCCTTTGGAAAGAAAACGGCTTCTTAGCCATGTTTAATGATTTTATGCAGAAGCTGTCATTACACCAAAGGTTATTATCATTTGCTGATGGAGAACGACGTTTAACTAATCTGTTGCAACTTTCTGAATTAATACATCACGCAGTGGATCAACACGCTTTGAGTATGGAAGAGGTTCTACGCTGGCTAGAAAATCAACAACAAAATTCTGCCTTAAAAGAATCAGAGTTACGTCTCGAAAGTGATAGTAAATTAGTCAAAATAGTCACAATTTGGAAATCTAAAGGTCTAGAGTATCCGATTGTTTATTGTCCTTTTGTCGGTCTTAACAGATTTGACTTCAAGGAACGTATTTTTAGTTTCTATAAAAATAATCAAGCCTGTCTTGAAATTGGTTCCAGAGACGTTGATGAACATAAACTGATTAAAAAAGAGGAAGAGGATGCTGAAGAAGCGCGCTTGCTTTATGTTGCGCTAACTCGTGCTAAATACCAATGTACCATTGTTTGTTTTCCTGAATTGATTAAAGGCGAGCCAGATAAATCAGCATTGGGTTGGTTATTATCTAAAGGTCTATTGGTTGGTAAAACTGCAAAAGAAAAAAAGGCGTTTACAGCTAGTTATCAAGAATCATTACTTGAATTATCAAAAAATGATGAAATATCGGTTGAAACGTTACCAGTTTATGAAGCTGAGCTTATTTTCAATGATCAACAAAAAGAGGCAACATTAATAGCCAAGAGTTTTACTGCAGCACTTAAACCGCAAGCACAAATAACCAGCTTTAGTGGCTTAACTGCAGGGGCACATGCAACTGCTGATGTACAAATAGAAATCCCCGATCATGATGCGCAGACTCATAACGTGCAAACTAGTAAGGCGCAACTACCACCGTTAGGTGATGATGAGTTTCCTCGCGGACCAACTGCAGGTAGCGCCTTGCATGAGGTATATGAGAATATCGACTTCACCACTTCACTTGATCAACAGCAAGAAACGGTTTTAAATAGCCTTCTCAAGTGGGGCTATGCCGATAAGCATTTGCCTGCCGCAAACCTATTAGTGAGTAACAGCTTAAAAGCAACGATGGCTGATGACCTTTCGCTGGCAATGCTCGCTAACAAAGCACGTTTAAATGAAATGGAGTTTCATTTACCGCTCGCGCATTTAGAACTTGAGGATTTAAAACAAATATTATTTCAGCATCTACCAAAATCGGAACAATGGCAAGTCGTACGAGAGGCTGTTAATACGCTGAAATTTGATCAAGTGAAAGGGTATTTAAAAGGCTTTATTGATTTAATTTTTGTGCACGAAAATCAATACTACGTGGCCGATTACAAATCAAATGCCTTATTAGACTATCAACCTAAAAGTTTAATGTCAGTGATGGCAGATTCGCATTATTATTTACAATACTTATTGTACAGCGTCGCCTTACACCGCTATTTAGCAAAAAGATTAGCTGATTACTCATGGGAGTCACATGTCGGTGGTGTTTATTATTTGTTTATTCGTGGCATGAGTGAGGACAAAACAGAAGATGTTGCGCTAAAAAATGGCGTGTTTTTTGATAAACCGTCTTTTGAATTGATAAATGCTCTCGATAGTCTATTTACACGAGAACTCGAAAATGTCTGAACAACTCAGCTTAGATCTTATGCAGGCACCGTCAATCGATAACTCAACACCTGAGCTTGTTGATTCTGAAATCATTGATTCTAACAATAATGACTACGAAGCCTTAGATTATCAACTGGCACAATTACTCCAGCAACAAAATGGCAAAACCAATCAAACACTAAAAGAGCATACTTTAGCGATCAGCAAACACACCCGAGAAGGGCAGATTTTTATAGCGTGTTCAGCCGATGATAAAACAGAGTTGTTAAACACACATGTGGTAGGGGTAACAGGGGATTACAAACCATTAATTTTGGATAACGATTACCTTTATTTGAACCGTTACTTTTCGTATCAGCAACAATTAGCGGATAATATTTCAAAGCGTCGATTAATCAGTGATAAGCCGATTCCAGAATGGCTAGAAAAGAGGTTAACTCATTATTTTGCCGAAGATACTAAGCTGCAATCAAAGAGTGATTTAAAGGAAAATGAATCAATAAACTGGCAACAAAAAGCCACTGAACTCACATTAAAACAACCTTTTTTAGTGCTTTCTGGCGGGCCAGGTACGGGTAAAACAACCACTGTCAGTCGTATACTGGCTTTGTTACAAGAACAGCATGCAGAAGTACAACATCAGAACGAGACAAACGAGGGGGCTACTTATGATAAAAAATTACGCATTTTACTGGCAGCGCCCACCGGAAAGGCCGCTATTCGATTGCTAGACTCTTTAAAAAATGCACAAAACAAACTTGGCTTACCCAAAGAGCTGAGTGCGAATATGCCTACACAAGCCAGTACCTTGCACAAGCTCTTAGGTTATCAGCCTAATAATACACAGTTTAAGCATCATTCAAATAACCCGCTACCCGCTGATGTTGTTATTATTGATGAAGCGTCTATGATTGATATTGCGATGATGGCTAAATTGCTTGATGCTATTCCTGTGTCGGCAACCTTAATTTTAGTGGGCGATAAAGACCAACTCTCATCCGTAGAAATAGGCTCTGTTTTCAGTGACATTTGTCATGGTTTAGCAGGCACAGAACATCTTATTACCTTACAAAAAAACTGGCGTTTTTCAGAACACAGCGGTATTGGACAATTAGCTAAAGCAGTTAATAATAATGAGGCTGATTTCTCACTGTCTCTCTTAGCTAGTGATGATCTGACTGATTGCAACCTATTAACCCCAACTATCATAGATCCACCGCAAATACCTAAATTGCTCATTGAGCCTTGGCAACATTATTTCGATCTCTTGAAGCAGCCTGATGCAACCGTTGATGAAATATTTGATGCGTTTAATGAATACCGTATTTTATGTGCGTTGCGCCGTGGCTTAAATGGTAGCCAATGGCTGAGTGATAGAGTTGAAATAGAAATTGCAAAACTAGGGATGCTGAATACAAAAAGTACGGGATCGTGGTACCATGGAAGACCGGTCATGATTACTCAAAATAGCTACAGTAAAGGACTGTTTAATGGTGATACAGGCATTGCGTTGTTGGTTGATAATCAATTAAATGTCTACTTTCCGGATAACAGTAACGTGCAGGAAAACCAAGCAAATTGTTATAAGTCGTTTGCACCGATCAGGTTGCCCGTTCATGAAACCACGTGGGCAATGACTATACATAAAAGCCAAGGCTCAGAGTTTAATCAAGTTACGCTAGTGCTTCCTCATGAAGTTATGCCACTGTTAACCAAACAATTGGTTTATACAGGTATCACCCGCGCGAAGAAACGAGTTAGTATTATTGCGACGGATGAAATTTTAAAAGCAGGTATTATGACAGAAGCCGTGACGGCAACACGAATCGCTGAGAAACTTGTACCCTAATCCCCAGATAGAAACAAGATGATAGCATAAGCCTTTGATTCCATGGAGCATCCCAAAAGCACTCGATTACACTAAAGCATAATTGACTGCAGTAGCGCTCACTAAACCTACGGGTGAAACGATTTCTTTTCGAGTATCCTATGAAACCAAAGTCTTGCACTCTCGTTAGCGTTTATATCTGGGGGGGGTACTTTGAAATATGATTCGTTACCGAGCTACTGAAGAAAAGATCTTCTGTGTCACCTTTTTAAGGAAACTCTGAATATAACCTAGTTGTGTTCTGTGAGTTTACAAGGCATCAAGCCCTAGGCGTATTTTTGAGAGTGGTCTCTCCCTTCACAAAAAGCTACAACAACGGAATTGATGACTTGTACACTCACCCTGCGGGGCAATGCCAGAACCCAGCTAGTACATCAACCAGTCTAAAGTGTCTATATCAGTTGATTTGTAAGCGTCTAGGGCTAAGCGCACTTTGCAGGGAATGGTTGTTCCCTTCACAAGAAGTGCAACAACGCCCTAGACGCTTACAAATCAACCCTTTGGGCGCTTCTGTAATGCCCCGCCTCTGCGTTGCACCACTTGCTAAGGGAATAACCATTACCTTCAGCGAGACATTACAGAAACGCTGATACAGACACTTTGGACTGGTTGATGTACTAGGTTATCCAGAGGTTCGAATAGCCAACCTTAACTCGTCATATACTTCGCTAATAATTCTTGTTGAGTGCTCTTTTTAAGCCGTGCGCCAAAAGTCGCGACAATTCTAGCAGCTGCTTCACTGGCTAAAAGCCCTGCATCCCTATCACTAAATCCGTGTGTTAGTGCGTACATAAAAGCGCCAGCAAACATATCACCCGCGCCATTGGTATCAATCGCTTTAACCTTACTGACTTCAATATCAACGTGTTTATCACCCGTAATAACTTTAGCGCCTTTACTGCCTAGAGTAACAATGACTTTATCGGCAATTTTTTGAAGCGCAATAATTGCATCATCTAAATTATTTGTGGCGGTATAAACTTGCGCTTCTTCTTCGTTACAAAACAGCACATCAACGCCATCACCAATAATTTCAGCAACACCATCTTTAAAATAAGTCACCATTGCGGGGTCTGAAAAGGTAAATGCTGTCTTAACACCATTTTGTTTGGCTATTTGACGCGCAGCAATGGCAGCATTACGAGAAACATCTGAAGTGACTAAATAGCCTTCAATGTATAAATATTCAGAATTTTTTAATTCATTAAGATGTAGGTCAGATTCAGAAAAATCAGAAGTAATGCCGAGGTAGGTATTCATGGTGCGCTCAGCATCTTCTGTAACCATGACTAAGCATTCGCCAGTGACGCCGTCACCCTTTACTTGATCGAGCTTCGTTTCTACACCCGCTTCGGCAAGATCTTTCATATAGAAATCACCCGTTTCATCATCAGCAACTTTGCAGGCATAAAAAGTTTTAGCGCCAAATTGACTCGCTGCAACAATGCTGTTGGCAGCTGATCCACCACCGGCACGTTTCTTTAACCCAAAGGTTTTATTTAAGCCTGCAAGTAGGGTATGAAGTTGGTCTTTCTCGATCAAGGTCATCAATCCTTTCTCGATACCTTTTTCTTTAAAAAATGCTTCAGTGACTTCAAACTCTTTATCAACAAGTGCGTTGCCGATGCCGTAAACGTGGTATTTCATAGGTTTCCCGATACTATGGATTAAATGGTGCGCGAGATTTTACAGGTTTTTAGAAAAAACTAACACTTGTTTTGAGTATCTTGTTTTGTATTTAAATGTCCCCATTCTTTTATTTATTATTCTCATTCTCATTCTCATTCTGAAACAAACTCACTTATGACTTATCAACATATTAAAATACCCGTTAACGGCAAAAAAATTACAACCAATAAAGATTTCACTTTGAATGTGCCTAATCAAGTAATTATTCCCTTTATTGAGGGAGATGGTATTGGCGTGGATGTTACACCTGTGATGATTCGCGTCATTGATGCAGCGGTTAAATCTGCTTACGCTGAGTCTAAAAAAATTCACTGGATGGAAATTTACGCGGGTGAAAAAGCTACTCAAGTGTATAGCGATGATGTGTGGATGCCCGATGAAACCATGGATGTGATTAAGGATTACGTGGTATCAATCAAAGGCCCGTTAACCACGCCTGTGGGTGGTGGTATGCGCTCACTTAATGTAGCTCTGCGCCAAGAGTTAGATTTGTATACCTGCTTACGCCCAATTCGTTATTATGAAGGTACACCTAGCCCCTTAAGAGCACCAGAAAAAACCGAGATGGTTATTTTTCGTGAAAACTCAGAAGATATTTATGCCGGTATTGAATGGGAGAGTGGCTCTGCAGATGCTAAAAGATTAATTAATTTTTTGCAGGATGAAATGGGTGTTACTAAAATTCGCTTTCCTGAAACATCTGGTATCGGTATTAAACCCGTATCTAAAGAAGGTACAGAACGTTTGGTGCGTAAAGCACTGCAATACACGATAGATAATGATAAATCGAGTTTAACCATTGTCCACAAAGGAAATATTATGAAGTTCACTGAAGGTGGCTTTAAACAATGGGCGTATGATTTAGCACAGAATGAATTTGGCGCAACAGAGTTAGATGGCGGGCCTTGGATGAGCTTTAAAAATCCAAAAACAGGCAAACAAATAACGATTAAAGATAATATTGCCGATGCATTTTTACAAAATATCTTACTTTACCCAGAAGGTTACGACGTGATCGCTACATTAAACTTAAACGGTGATTATGTGTCTGATGCTTTAGCGGCACAAGTTGGTGGTATTGGTATTGCTCCGGGGGCTAATATGTCTGACACCATTGCCTTGTTTGAAGCTACCCATGGTACAGCACCACCTATTGCAGGGTTAAATAAAGCGAATCCAGGTTCAATGATATTATCGGCTGAAATGATGCTGCGGCATATCGGTTGGGTAGAGGCGGCAGACCTAGTGGTTAAATCCCTTGCCGGTGCGATTAAAGCTAAAAAAGTGACATTTGATTTTTCGACTAAAATGGATAATGCTGTAGAACTCAGTAGTTCTGATTTTGGTGATGAAATGATTTCTCATTTATAAAGAGACCTTTGCATGAATAGGATGACGAGTAAACATAGTTGAAATCCCACTGATTTTTTGTTGGAAAACTTGCTGATAACCCGCTATTAACAAGTTTTCCGCCTCAATCAGTGGGATTTTACCCGATTTAGCGAGCTTACCGCTTGCTGTTTAAGCAGGTAATTCGATTATTAGAGCTTTAGCCGTTTCTTTCGCTAACCGACTCGTGCAAAGGTCTCATAAGGAGAACCTGATTAAGTCGATTAGAATTTACCGCAGAAAAATCTGTCGCTATTTTTCATGAAGTGAGTCGTAAGAGTCACTCTATTGCGCCGATCTTCGTGGAAAATATCGGCAGATTTGGCAAGCTAAAAATAATTGGACTTGATCAGGGGCTCCATAAGGGATACATACTGATATACTGAAGTAGAGGCTTAAGAATAATGAACACGTTTAATGAAAATATGATGAGAAATTTAATGTCAGCAAATAACAAAGTAGTTAAAAACCACTCAGGTGAAGAATTTGACCATGATTCTGACTTGATGGTGCAAGAATCCCGCCCAGATGTAGAAGAGCCAAAACGCTATAAAGTTATACTGATTAATGATGACTTTACACCAATGGAGTTTGTCGTCGAGATTTTAAATCTGTTTTTCAATCTTGATGAAGAAACTGCCACCCGCATTATGTTGAATGTACATGAGAAAGGTAAAGGTGTCTGCGGTATTTTCTCAAAAGATATTGCAGAAACAAAAGTCGTTATGGTGAATGAATTTGCCCGAGAAAACGAACACCCTCTATTGTGTACCATGGAGCAAGAATGAAAATTTTAAACGGTGTTTCTCGTGATAAGTTCATTATTAACGGCCTCAGAACGCTACCAATTAGGGCAAAAGGGCAACAACTAGTAAGAAATCTAGGAGAAAAATAATGTTAAGTACAGAAGTTGAATTTTCAATCAATAAGCTATTTCGTGATGCACGAGACAGGCAACATGAGTTTGTTACTGTAGAGCATTTATTACTCTCCATGACGAGCAACCCATCAGCAGGTAAAGCATTACGTGCCTGTGGTGTTGATATTAAACTACTACAGAATGACCTAAGTGCTTACATAGAAGAAAATACCCCTCTACTTACAGAAAACGACCAGCGTGAAACACAGCCTACTTTAGGTTTTCAACGTGTGATACAACGTGCTGTCTACCATGTACAAGCTACGGGTAAAGGAGAGGTAACAGGTGAGAATATACTTGTTGCTATTTATGGCGAACCAGAATCCCATGCTGTTTACTATCTTGGTAAACAAGATATGTCACGCTTAGATTTAGTCAACTATGTCTCCCATGATATTCATAAAGATGAAGCACTTTTATCTGACTTTTCATTAGAAGAACAACAGGAAAATGGTGAAGATATTAGTAATGAAGAAGGCGGGGAAGAAGGCGAAGCCAAGCTTTCTCCACTCGAACAATTCTCAACAAACCTTAATGAAGCAGCCATTAATGGTAAAATTGATCCGTTAATTGGCCGGGAAGAAGAAGTCGAACGCACAGTACAAGTATTATGTCGTCGTCGAAAAAACAACCCACTCTTAGTGGGTGAGTCCGGTGTGGGTAAAACTGCGATTGCAGAAGGTTTAGCTAAACGCATCGTCGATAAAGAAGTTCCTGAAGTATTACAAGACTCTATTATTTACTCATTGGACCTCGGCGCATTAGTTGCGGGTACGAAATACCGTGGTGACTTTGAAAAACGTTTAAAAGGTGTGCTTAATCAAATAAAGCAGCAAGATAATGCAGTGCTCTTTATTGATGAAATTCACATTATGATTGGTGCAGGTGCAACCTCAGGTGGCACCATGGATGCTTCGAACTTATTAAAGCCGATGTTAGCAACAGGTGAGTTAAAATGTATCGGTTCAACCACTTTTCAGGAGTATCACAGTATCTTTGAAAAAGAACGCGCCTTGGCACGTCGTTTTCAGAAAATTGATATTAAAGAGCCTAGCGTTAACGATACTATTAAAATCCTTAAAGGTTTAAAGTCGCGCTTTGAAGAGCATCATGGAGTAACTTATACCATGCCTGCACTAGAAACAGCAGCACGTCTTGCAGAACGATATATTACAGATCGTTTCTTACCTGATAAAGCCATTGATGTGATTGACGAGGCAGGTGCAAATCGTCAACTTCAACCAAAAAAAGGTCGCAAGAAAAAGATCACGGTAAGCGATGTTGAAGCAATTGTTGCCAAAATTGCACGTATTCCACCTAAGACAGTTTCAAGTACCGATATGGAAGTTTTACGTAATCTTGACCTTAACTTGAAGCGTGTAGTCTTTGGGCAAGATATGGCGATTGATCAGTTAGTTACGGCTGTTAAAATGGCACGTTCTGGTCTACGTGATGATCACAAACCGGTAGGTTCGTTTGTATTCGCTGGGCCTACAGGTGTCGGTAAAACTGAAGTCACGAACCAGCTTGCTGAAAATCTAGGTGTTGAGCTAATTCGTTTTGATATGTCTGAGTATATGGAGCGCCATACTGTTTCACGCCTCATTGGTGCGCCACCGGGTTATGTTGGATTTGATGATGGCGGTTTATTAACAGACGCAGTTAACAAAACACCACATGCTGTTTTACTACTGGATGAAATTGAAAAAGCACATCCTGATGTTTTTAATTTATTATTACAAGTTATGGATAATGGTAGTTTAACGGATAGTACCGGACGCAAAGTAGACTTTAGAAATATCATTTTAGTTATGACCAGTAACGCCGGTGCAGAAAATATTAGCCGTAGCTCAATGGGCTTCACTAAACAGGATCATTCACTGGATACCATGAAGGCGATTGAAAAAGTCTTTACTCCAGAATTTAGAAACCGTCTTGATGGTGTGATTCAATTCAAGCCATTGGATGAGACTGTCATTATCTCTATCGTGGATAAGTTCTTAATTCGACTTGAAGCACAGCTAAATGAGAAAGACGTAACACTAATCGTTGATGATAAGGCCAAGCGTTGGTTAGCTAAAGCAGGTTACGACCCCATCATGGGAGCACGTCCTATGGAACGTTTGATACAAGAAAAACTCAAGAAAGAACTGGCTGATGAATTACTCTTTGGCAAGCTTAGTAAAGGTGGTGGTACTGTTCGCGTGACAGAAAAAGACGATAAACTAAGTTTGGATTTTAAAAGTCAAAAGGCAGTTGTAAAAGAAGAAGTTTAAGTTTTTTCGCACATTAACGTCAAAGCCCAATCCTAAAAACTAGGACTGGGCTTTTTTTTTAGCTAATACTTGAACCGTGGCTTCAATGCGGATAACAGGGCATAAGATATTGGTTTAGCACGGGATTTTAAAAAATCTTAGCCTCACCCTTAGGTTAAGGAACCTCTGAATAACCTAGCTGGGTTCTGCGAATTTACAAGGTATCAAGTCCTAGGCGTATTTTTTGAGAATGGTTGGTCCCTTCACAAAAAATAACAACAAGGGAATTGATGCCTTGTAAGCTTGCCCTACGGGGCTTAGCTAGGTTGTTCAGAGATTCCTTAATCGGGCATTTTTGAAACCGAATGCGATAAAGGATGAATCAATAGCTTGCGTACTGTGCCGTAGTGAAGTCACTGATTCAGGTAATATCTAAATATTGTTTATTTAGATATTCTGCAATCCTTTCTGCGCTTTCAATGCATTCATCTAAAGTAGCAACTAAGGCCAATCTAATTCGGTTTCTTCCAGGATTAACACCATTAACATCGCGTGATAAATAACTACCGGGAACTACTTTTAAATGTTGCTGCGCATAGATTTCTTGGGTAAAAATTTCATCATCAATAGTACTACCAGCTTTTAGTCCAGCCCAAAGATAAAAACTGGCATCGGGTTTTTGTACATCCATGATTGGGGAAAGAATCTCTAAGACAGCATCGAATTTCTTTCGATATTCATCGCGGTTAGCCAATACATGCACCTCATCATTCCATGCTGCAATACTGGCAGCTTGAATGGGTGGTGACATCGCACAGCCATGATAAGTACGGTAGAGTAAAAACTGTTCTAAAATTTGCGCATCACCAGCTACAAAACCAGAGCGTAAGCCTGGTGCATTTGAACGCTTTGATAAACTATGAAAAACCACACAGCGTTTAAATTCGGTGTTACCAATTTTAGCAGCAACTTCTAAAAGCCCAATTGGAGGTTTATCTTCATCAAAGTAGATTTCAGAATAGCACTCATCACTGGCAATGATAAAGTCATGCTTTTCGGCAAGACGTAAAAGATTTTTAATCTGTGCTTCATTAACAACAGCACCGGTTGGATTACCTGGGCTACAAAGATAGAGTAATTGACAGTCATCCCATATTTCATCACTAATAGAATCAAAATCAGGATTAAAGTTAAGCTCTTTCGTACATGGGATATAGACGGGTTCAGCACCCGATAAAAAAGTAGCTCCCTCATAAATTTGGTAAAATGGGTTAGGCATGAGTATTTTAGGTGAGGTGACTTCTTTATTAATGATAGCCTGTGCAAAAGCAAATAGCGCCTCACGCGTCCCATTAACAGGTAGCACATGTTTATGTGGATTTAAACTGCCCTGAGGCAATTTGAATCGACGCGTAAGCCAATCGCTAATGACTTCTCTTAGCTCATCATTACCCTTTGTTAATGGGTAATTTGAAAACCCAGCTAGGTTACTTTGTAAGGCATCGAGAATAATTTGTGGTGTAGGGTGTTTCGGTTCACCAATAGCTAGTGATAACATAGGTTTATCGACTGGGGTTATGCCATCAAGTAACGTTGATATTTTCTGGAAGGGATAGGGTTGGAGCTTTTTTAAGTCAGGATTCATCTTTGAGTTTTGCTTTTGAGAATAATTCAAAGAGTATAAATTTTATTTAGGAAAAGGGCTATGCTTTTCAAGGCTCCCTAGGAGCCGAAAAGTACATCGCTGCACCTTCCGAAGGAAGTGCCGATGTTGGTAGGAGCAACGTATTTTTATCAAGCCGAAGTGCTATAGGTTGATTAAACAAAATTTCAAGGCTCCCTAAGAGCTAAACGACTTTAGTTAGTTGGTCAGGAAAACTGTTACGGAATGTCGACAAGAAGATGCCGACATAATTTAGTGAGCTAGCCATTCAGTCTGTTTTGAATGGACTGCTCAATTATTAAGCGATAGCTGTCGAGTTCACCATCTGAATTAAGACTCAGATGGGATTACGTTGTAGAGAGTGTAACGTTAGATAATACTTTACGGCACAACGTCGGCAAAGGGACGCCGACATAATCGAGTTCACCATCTGAAAAAAGACTCAGATGGGAAGCTCGCTAAATAATAGAATGACGTTTTAGCTTTGATCTTAAAGTAGCTCGATTAATACCTAAGCACGCCGCAGTACGAGACTGATTTCCATTTGTATGATCCATCAGTTCTTCCAGTAAAGGGCGCTCAACTTCATCAATGATTTGGCGATAAAGGTATGTTGCATCTTGATTGCCAAGTAGCTTCAAGTATTCTCTAACCGTTTTTCGGGTAGTTTCTGCTAGTGAGTAACCATCAGGTGAAGTAATAGGTAGAGTGTGCATAGGTTGGTTCATGTTTGTAATATCCTTATTCATAGCTACTATAATAATCCTTTGAGTCACTAAGCGTATATTCAAGATTATGTAAGCAATTTTTTAAATAGTGATGTTGCAAATCAGCATCAGATATTTTGAAAATTTCCTGCTTCAATCTTTTTAATAAATTCGGCTTGTGACCGACTAGCTTGAATAAATACCAACCTATGTGTTTTCGTGCAATGCGAACTCCTTGATCTGTGCCATAGTGGCGATGAATGGCACTTATATGTGTCAAAATCGTATTTTTTTTGGTTTTGTAGGTAATTGGTTTTACGTGGTTTTTTACCTTGGTACTTGTGCTGTATTGTTGATTAAATGCTTGAAAAATCCATGGCTGCCCTTGAGTAATTCTGCCTAACATCAGGGCATCTACCTGAGTATAGTTTAAAATGAATTGTGCATCTTCCGGGCTAGAAATATCGCCATTGGCAATAACTGGGATAGCCACGGATTGTTTTACTTGGCGTACCGTTTCGTATTCAGCATATCCTGTATAAGCTTGGTTTCGAGTTCGTCCATGGATAGCAATACTGGTAATTCCTGCATCTTCTGCAATTTTAGCAATTTGTTTTGCGTTCTTTTTATTGCTTGCCCAGCCGGTTCTCATTTTAAGAGTTACTGGTATATCTACTGCTTTTACTACCTCAGTCAATATTTTTTTTACGAGACTAGGGTCTTGCATTAAAGCTGATCCTGCTAGTTTATTGCAGACTTTTTTGGCAGGGCAGCCCATATTAATGTCAATAATATCTGCGCCTAACTTTGCATTAAACTCTGCAGCTTGTGCCATTTTGTCGGGCTCTGTACCGACAATTTGTACACAGCGTGGTGATTGGTCGGTATTTTGCAATAAACGTTGCTGGGTTTTTTTAGAATTGCGTAGACTTGGGTCGGAGGTAATCATTTCAGCAGGTGTTAGGCCGGCACCAAATTGATGACACAGCTGGCGATAAGGAGCATCGGTAATACCTGCCATAGGCGCTAGCAATATCCGGCTAGATAATGAGTATGGGCCTATCTTTAAGCACATAATTTATAAACTATCGCTACTTAAAACTAAACTTGAATTGTGTTGCTGCATTTCCGGGGTCTTTTATTTTAAGACGTATGCTTATGGGTGTCTCAGTTGGTAATAAGGATGTGTTAGTTAGGGTGTTACTGCTTAAATATTCTTTAGGGTAGAAACGACTAAAAGCAACAAGATTGGATTGCGCATCAGTTAATGAAACTTCTAAACTTGGGTAAGGTTGCGCATGTTTAGCCATATTTTGCAGGCTGCCAGATATAAGCAAAACACCTGACTCATTGGGATGAGTAAACACATTATAATTTAGCATTTCAACTTGTTCAGGAAGTCGTATCGGGACATTATTTGAGTATAGTGTAGGATTGTGATAGAGCACCTGAGCAGCGAGTAAAAAAGTTAACAAAAAAAGACTAACTAAAAATAAGTTAGTTGTTTTGGTATTATCAATACGCTTACTGCTAAGTGTGCTTGGTTCTTTTAAAGTAGAAGCTCGGTTAAGTTTTTGCTGATTACTTTGTGTTTTAGCAGACTGCCAATCATCCATGCTGTTGATGTATGCTTTTTCTTTATCAGAATATTGAGCGTTAGCGTTTTGAAATTTTTCTGGTATCGCAGTTGATAAGGATTCAACGGCATTAAATGTATTAAGGCATTCCCCGCATCGGAGTAATCCTTTTGAACTTGTAACTTCCTTCATGTCGATGTGAAAGATGGCTTTACAGTGATTACATTGGGTGTACATAGTTAATTTGTATTTTTTGTTGCGCTAATTCTTATCCAGTCATCAAGTTGTTTGACTTTGAAATTAGAAAAATCAGCCGAGTAGGTTTTTATAATATCTTCTTTTTGTGTCGTTAGTAAACCGGATATTACAATATGACCACCAGGTTTTACATAAGAACTTAAGCGCGGGTAAAGCTCTTGTAGTGGGCCACATAAAATATTTGCAAGTACGATATCCACAGTGTCTTCTGGACAATCTCCTGGTAAATAGCAGGGGATTTTATCTGAGGTTATTTGATTGCGACGCATATTTTCTTTTGTTGCAGTGAGTGCTTGAGGGTCTATATCTGTTGCAATGATATGTTTAGCTCCTAACTTAGCCGCTGCTACCGCTAAAATGCCGCTACCACAGCCATAATCGACAACAGTTAAATCTTTTGGCGGGTTTTTATCAAGCCATTCTAGGCAGAGTGCTGTAGTTGGGTGCGTGCCTGTACCAAAAGCGAGGCCAGGGTCTAGAATTATAGAGGTAGGGTTGGGTGAGTTATTTTGTAACTTTTTTACATCAAGTAAATCTGTAGTGCTGGGAACTATCCATAAGTTTTCACCAAAGCACATTGGGTGAAAGTCTTTCATCCATACGCGCTCCCAGTCTTGATTTTTAACAACCTCAGTATCTACGCTACTAATTTCCCAATTTGATTGGTTGTTAATTAGTGTTTGAGTGAGTGTTGATAAATTAATGTCTGATTCGAATAGTGCTGTAATTATTAAATTTCTCCATAGCGGGGTCTCTCCTGGCAATGGCTCTAAGACGGGTTCATCTTCTGCATCTTGCCAGGTGATGGAAATGGCTCCAGTAGACTCCATTTCTGCCTCAATTGATTCGTGGTGCTTATTTGAAGCACTGCAAATTAATTGTAGCCATGATTTTTCAGACATTTATAGTTACCAAAGGTTGGCTATTTATAAGCCTAATTTCTTTTCTAAATAGTCTATGCCTGCGCCACCTGCAATAAACGCAGTATCGTCCATAATGCGCCGCTGTAACGAAATGTTAGTTTTTATTCCTTCTATGACCATTTCAGAAAGCGCTACTCGCATACGTTTTATAGCGGTATCACGATCCTCAGCATGAACAATAAGTTTTCCAATCATAGAGTCATAATGAGGCGGTACGGTATAGCCACCGTAGATGTGCGAATCCACTCGTACACCTAATCCCCCAGGCATATGAAAACGTTCAACTTTACCGGGCGAAGGAATAAAGGTTTCAGAATCTTCAGCATTAATACGGCATTCTATAGCATGACCTCTGGGACGCATATTCGATTTTAGTGTCAATTTTTCACCTGAAGCAATTAGGAGTTGTTGCTTGACTAAATCGACACCGGTGATTAACTCTGTTACTGGGTGCTCTACTTGTAGCCGAGTATTCATTTCAATGAAGTAAAACTCACCGTTTTCGTATAAAAATTCAAAAGTACCTGCGCCACGATAGCCAATATCAACACAGGCTTTAGCAACAGAGTCACCTATTTCTTTGCGCTTTTCTTCGGTGATACCAGGTGCTGGAGCCTCTTCAACAACCTTTTGATTTCGGCGTTGCATGGAGCAATCTCGCTCACACAGGTGAATTGCATTACCGTGTTCATCTGCTAATACTTGAAACTCAATATGACGTGGCTTCTCTAGAAATTTCTCCATAAAAACGACATTATTATTAAAGGCTTGACCTGCTTCTGTTTTGGTTAAAACAATGGATTCGAGTAGATCAGATTTATCATGCACAACACGCATGCCTCGTCCACCACCGCCTCCAGTTGCCTTAACCATAACTGGGTAACCGATATCCTCAGCCATTTGAAATTGTATCTTTGGATCATCTGGAATAGCACCACCAGAGCCAGGTACACAGGGAACACCTGATTTCTCCATTGCCGCTTTAGCCGATATCTTATCGCCCATGACACGGATAGTTTCGGCCCTTGGGCCAATAAAAATGAAACCACTTGATTCGACTCTTTCAGCAAAATCGGCATTCTCTGATAGAAAGCCGTATCCTGGGTGAATTGCATCAGCGTCAGTTACTTCTGCGGCACTAATAATAGCGGGAATGTTTAAATAGCTTTCTAGCGAAGATGCAGGTCCAATACAGACAGATTCGTCTGCCAGACGGACGTGTTTTAAATCACGGTCAGCCGTTGAATGCACTGCAACGGTTTTAATATCAAGCTCATGGCAGGCACGTAAAATGCGCAAGGCAATTTCACCCCGATTTGCGATTAGTACTTTTTTAATTTTCATCATTTAGATCCATTTTGTTAATTAATGACTTTGTTTATTATTTACAGAGATCATTCAATAACAAATAGAGGTTGACCAAATTCAACAGGTTGTTCATTTTCAACTAGTATTTCTTTAATAATACCGGATTTCTCCGACTCAATTTGGTTTAGCATTTTCATGGCTTCGATAATACACAGTGTATCGCCTACAGATACAGATTGACCAACAGCCACAAAAGGAGCTGATGTAGGTGAGGCTGCTTCATAAAATGTGCCAACCATTGGAGAGTCAATTGTTTCGCCGGCAGGGCCTTCTGCTACAGGTGGTGAAGTTAAGCCTAAATCATTTCCTGCCGTTGTCGCAGGTGCTGCTACCGCAGCTTGAATAGGAGGTGCAACAACAGGTGTTGCTGCGACAGGCGCAGGGCTATTTCGTGAAATACGTACTGACTCCTCACCTTCAACTATTTCTAATTCTGCAATATCACTGGCTTGAATCAGCTCTATGAGTTTTTTGATTTTTCGAACGTCCATAATAATTACTCTCTGCTCTGTGTGCTTATAAAATTGTAACTAAATTAAGAATTCAAATTAGTTATGGCTGCTGTTAGGGCTAGTTCGTAGCCTTGTGCGCCAAAACCAACGATGCTACCAACGGCAATATCCGAGAAGAACGAGTGTTGTCTAAACTCTTCTCTTTGATGTACATTGGAAAGATGTATTTCAATAAAAGGGATTTTTGTACCCAACAATGCATCGCGTAAAGCAACACTGGTATGGGTATATGCGGCAGGGTTGAAAAGAATAAATGAAATGTTTTCTGTCGCAGCTTGATGAATACGATTTATTAATTCAGATTCTGAATTGCTTTGGAAATGACTGAGCTGGTGCTGTTGTTTTTGTGCCAGCAATGATAAATTTCGAGCAATATCATCCAATGTATTAGAACCATAAATTTCAGGTTCTCTACGACCTAAAAGGTTAAGGTTTGGACCATTTAAAAGGAGTAATTTAGCCATAATTACCTTAGTGTTTAAAAAATAAGCAATTATCATTTTTTGTATTATTATAAGAAGTTAAAAGCAGTTAAATACAAAACGCGACATTTTTAGTGGATGTTACTCGTGTTTTAATGATAATGCTATTAATAAATAGAGTAATTAGTTGTAAATATAGTTGAGTTTTGGCTAAAGCTCTCAAGCTAATAATAGGAGCAAACTTACAAGGCATCAATCCCGTTGTTGTATTTTTTGTGATGAGAAGGACGCTTCACCTTGCTACTGGTGTTGATTATAAGAAATCCTTGCTAGGACTTGATACCTTGTAAGCTCGCCCTGCGGGCTTAGCCAAAAAACCAGAGGATATAACGCCAACATTGTAGTTTATTTTCTTATCATGCTTGACATAACTTCATAAGCAAACTAAAAGTCTTTTTAAGAGGGTTACCTCATTACTGGATGTTAAGATGAAACAAAAGTTAGATAAAAATAATAAAGGGAATACGTTGGGAAATGTGCAAGAGACTATGCTGGATGGTGAAAATGCAGCTTATTTGGAAGTACTGTTTGAAGCCTATCAAAGTGACCCGAATTCAGTAACAGAGAACTGGCAGCGTTATTTTTCTGAGGTGCCAACTTCTGCTGCTTTTAAGCGAGGAGAAACACATAGCGCACTACGTGATCAGTTTCGTACGAATAAATTGCATAATGCTACATCGCATAAACGACCCGATGCTTCAGCAGAGGTTTTAGAAACAGAAAGGCAACAGGTTCACTTGTTTCAAATGATTGATGCATTTCGTACCATTGGTCATTTAGTGGCAGATACCAATCCGCTAAATGAAAAAGTGGTAATACCAAGTTTGCCAGAGCTCTCTTTACAGTATTATGAGCTTGATCAAGTTGATAAAAATAAATGGTTTGACCCGGGTAATTTCCAACTCTCTGCTCCACCTACACTTGAGAATATATATCGTGCTTTACGTAGTACTTATACTGAAAGTATTGGTATTGAATACATGCATATCATGTCTACTGAGGAGAAGGGCTGGATTCAAAGTCGTCTAGAGCCAACCATGGCAAGACCTGACTTTGATAATAAAAAGAAAAGTAAGTTGTTAGATGATTTAACAGCTGCTGAGACTTTAGAACGCTATTTACATACCAAGTATGTTGGGCAAAAACGCTTCTCTTTAGAGGGAGGAGAAAGTCTTATTCCTCTTTTACAAGAGATTATCCATCACTCAGGCAGCCAAAAAACGCGCGAAATGATATTGGCAATGGCTCATCGTGGGCGTTTGAATGTACTGATCAATATTATGGGAAAGTCCCCCGAATCTCTGTTTAAAGAATTTGAGGACACGAATACCGATGATAGCTCCTATGACTTACTCGCGGGCGATGTAAAATACCATAAAGGCTTTTCTTGCAGTATTCAGACCAGCCAAGACCCAATGCATTTACATTTAGCCTTTAACCCATCGCACCTAGAAATTGTTGCACCAGTTGCGAGTGGTTCGGTTCGCGCAAGACAGGATCGTCGTGATGATCAAGGTGGGCAAGTTATCGGTGTTGCCATACATGGTGATGCCGCATTTGCGGGTCAGGGTGTGGTTATGGAAGCCTTCAATATGGCGCAAACGCGTGGTTATCGCACCCATGGTACGGTACATATTGTGATTAATAATCAAATTGGTTTTACCACTAGTACGCAAATTGATAGCCGGAGTACATTTTATCCCACTGATGTGGCAAAAATGGTCAATGCATTAATTTTACATGTAAATGGTGATGACCCTGAAGCCGTCGTATTTGCAGCTCAGTTTGCCTTAGATTATCGCTTGCGTTTTAAAAAAGATGTTGTCATTGACTTGGTTTGTTATCGGCGTCACGGACATAATGAAGCGGATGAGCCTGCAATGACACAACCCTTGATGTATACAGCTATTCGTAATAAAAAAACCACACGAGAGTTGTATGCCGATAAATTAGAAAAAGAAGGTGTGATTTCAGAAAATGAGACACGAGAGCGAATCGAAGTCTTTAAAGAACGTTTGTCACAAGGCTTACCAGCAGTTGATACCTTAGACTTTAGCAGTGTACCCGAGCATTTTAGAGTGAACTGGGATATTTTTAAAGGTAGAGATTGGACAACTAAAGCAGAGACGGGCTTCAATAAAGGACAACTACAACAAATTGTAACGCGTTGTCATACCATCCCTGATAGTAACTTTGTAGTGCATAAGCGTGTTGCTAAAATTCTCGAGCAACGTAATCAGATGGCGCAGGGGGAACGCCCGTCAGACTGGGGTTTTGCAGAAAACCTGGCCTATGCAACCTTGTTATCAGAAGGGTTTAATGTCAGATTAAGTGGTCAGGATAGTGGACGAGGCACTTTCTCACACCGTCATGCGGTATTGCATAACCAAGTAAAACGTCAAGCATGGATACCGTTAAAGCATGTGGCTGAAAAACAGGGTTCCTTTAATGTTATTGACTCAGTTTTATCTGAGGAGGCGGTGTTAGCGTTTGAGTATGGCTATGCGACCTCATCACCTAATACATTAGTAATATGGGAAGCTCAATTTGGTGATTTTGCCAATGGTGCACAGGTTGTGATAGATCAGTTTATAAGTTCTGGCGAACAAAAGTGGGGGCGCTTATGTGGTTTGACGTTGTTTTTACCGCATGGTTATGAAGGTATGGGGGCAGAACATTCCTCGGCTCGGCTGGAACGATATTTGCAACTGTGTGCAGAAAAAAATATGCAAGTTTGCGTACCCAGTACTCCAGCGCAAACCTTTCATATGCTACGGCGACAAATGATTCGCCCCTATCGTCGCCCATTAATTGTAATGACTCCGAAGAGTTTGTTACGAAAACCAGAGGCTGTAAGCACGTTAGAAGAATTAACGGAAGGCTCATTTAAGACTATCATTGACGATATTCGCTCACTCAGGTCAAAAGGGAGAATAAGTCGTGTGGTGTTGTGTAGTGGTAAAGTTTATTACGACCTGTTAAAAAAATCGAATGAGGATGAACTCAGTAATATTGCTTTAATTCGGATTGAACAACTTTACCCTTTTCCGGCAAAGTTATTAAAGTCGATTTTACTGACCTATCCAAATTTAAAAGAGCTAATATGGTGTCAGGAAGAACCGAGAAACCAAGGTGCATGGGATAGTACCAAACATCGCTTTAGATTATATGAAGATCAGTACCGTGTTATGTGTGTGAGTAGGCCAGCTGCAGCAGCACCAGCTGTTGGCTCACATAAAGTACATGACAAGCAGCAAATGGATTTAGTTTTAGAAGCATTGGGCTTAATTGTAAACATGCAAAACCCTGACATAATAAAAGAGAAAAAATAATGAGCATTGAAATACGTGTACCTCAGCTACCAGAATCAGTAAACGATGCCAGCATAGCGGCATGGACTGTAAAACAAGGAGATTTTGTCAACGCAGAAGATATTATCTTAGAGCTAGAAACAGACAAAGTTGTTTTAGAAGTGCCTGCGCCAAAATCTGGTATTATACAAGCACTTAAAGTATCCGTAGGTGATACTGTTTTAGCTAATGATTTATTGGGGATTATCGATGATTCAGCAGTAAAATCGTTATCTACAGGTGAGGCTACGACTAATGATAAAAATACAACATCAACACTCTCTGCTAGCCCATCTGTGAGAAAAAGTATTGTTGATAATAATATTGACACCAGTAAGCTAGAAGCGACAGGTAAGCATGGTCGTATTCTAAAAGATGATGTAGAAAAACATCTGAAAATTATTGAAACAGAGCTTGAAAATAAAAATACCTCAACAGATCGAACAAATAAGGTATTGGTAGATAGGGAAGAGCGCCGTGTTCCAATGACGCGGTTACGTGCCCGCATCGCAGAAAGGCTTGTTGAAGCTCAACAAACAGCTGCCATTTTAACGACGTTTAATGAAGTGGACTTAAGCGAAGTGTCACGTCTACGTAAAAAGTATCAAGAGCGCTTCCAGCAAGCACATGGTGTTAAACTTGGATTTATGTCCTTTTTTATAAAGGCGACGACCGAAGCACTAAAGCGTTTCCCTGAGGTTAATGCGCGGATTGATGGTGATGATATTGTTTATCAGGGGTTTTATGATATTGGTATTGCCGTTTCATCGGACCGTGGTTTAGTTGTACCGATATTACGTGGTACGGATAGTTTAGGAAATGCAGAAATAGAAAAATCAATAGCAGATTTTGCGGGTCGCGCACGTAGTGGTCACTTGGAAATAGACGAGTTATTAGGTGGAACATTTTCAATCACCAATGGTGGTGTATTTGGTTCAATGCTATCAACCCCTATTATTAATCCACCACAAAGTGCTATTTTAGGTATGCACAGTATTCAGCAACGCCCAGTAGCAGTAAATGGCGAGGTTGTGATTCGTCCCATGATGTATTTAGCCTTATCATATGACCATCGTTTAATTGATGGGAAAACCGCGGTAAGTTTTTTAGTTAAGGTTAAAGAATTACTGGAAGATCCTGCAAGTTTATTTTTAGAACTTTAATTTTTTAATATAGAAATATCTTTAAGGAGCCTCTGAACAACCTAGTTGAGTTCTGTGAGTTTGCAAGGCGTCAAGTCCTAGGCGTATTTTTTGAGAATGGTCGGCTCCCTTCACAAAAAATCACAACAACGAAATTGATGCCTTGTAAGCTCACCCTGTGGGGCTTAGCCAAGTTCCCAATTTCTTCGTTATTGATTTGAACCATAGAATGACTATGCTTAAAATCAATGTCTCGAACTTGAAAACTTGGCGTTGCCAGAACTCAGCTAGGTTATTCAGAGGTTCCTTGAATAAATCTATTGATGAGTGAAATTTTTATTAATCCCCGATTCGTGAAAGACTCACACAAAGGTAATAATAATGAATGAATTTCCAACTTTAAATGAAATGGGTATTAGTCGTACACAAGACATTACGCATTATTTATTGAGGCAAGATGGAAAAACTCGCGATATTTTAAGAGTTTATTATAAGCGAAAGAAAGGCTCTGTACTGCCTGAAAGAAAAACCTTTAAATTTGGTCGATCTGCCAAAATGGTAAAAGATAATGCTAGTCGATCAGGTGGTATAGAGGTTTATGAAATATCTCCCTTTCTGCAAAAAGCCGTTGCTGAACTTGACGCAATTGTTAATAAACGAAACCAAGAAATAAATACCAGTAAACTGATTATGGCTCGTATCGAACAGTTAGAGAAAGATGTCAGTGCTGCAACAAGTGAACTTAAAACGCTTGTTAAAGAGCTTGAAAAAGAATTAACCTAAATTCTATAAAAATTGAGGCTTTTACGAGAAGAGAGTGGTTAGCTCGTCAGGTTTATATTTAAAAGAGACCTTTCATGAGTCGTAGTGAAAGAAATTTTACTGGTATTTACTCGTCACCGAGTCGTGCAAAGGTCTCTAAAAGCCTCTAATACCCTAATACAGGTCCCAGCCACTTTTCAGCGTCTTCCATCGACCAACCTTTCCGTTTGGCGTAATCTTCAACTTGATCTTTTTGGATTTTTCCGGTGCCAAAATAACGTGAGTCAGGGTGTGAGAAATACCAGCCCGATACCGCTGCGGCGGGCCACATTGCGTAAGATTCGGTAATCTTTATGCCAATACGTTTTTCCGGTTCTAGTAGATCCCATAGCGTGCCCTTTTCGGTGTGCTCAGGGCAAGCAGGGTAACCGGGTGCAGGGCGGATACCAGCATATTTTTCTTTAATAACTTCTTCGTTACTCAGTGATTCGTTACTAGCATAACCCCAAAATACTTTACGGGTGAGTTCATGCATTTTTTCAGCCAGTGCTTCGGCGAATCGATCGGTTAACGCTTCTAATAAGATTGCATTATAATCATCAAAGTCTTTTTTGAATTGTTCAACGCGTTGCTCCATGCCAAAGCCGGTAGACACCGCGAATGTACCAAGCCAGTCTTCTTTTCCGGAATCTTTGGGCGCAATATAGTCGGCTAAACAAAAGTTAGGCTGTGCTTTATTATCACCTTTTGTGGTGCGATCCATTTGTTGGCGAATGTGGAATAAATCGGTGTGTGTTTTTTTATCTTTATGATTAACATACAGTTCTAAATTATCACCCACACTATTAGCAGGAAAGAAGCCGAGCACTGCTTTGCCCGTAATCCATTTTTCATCAAGTATTTGTTGAAGCATGTCTTGTGCATCTTTAAATAGCTTTGTGGCTTCTTCTCCGACTACTTCATCCGTTAAAATAGCAGGGTATCGTCCTGCTAATTCCCAGCTTTTAAAGAACGGTGTCCAATCAAAAATTTCGGCCAAACTATCCAGCGGGTAATCATTAAATTGAATGAGTAGACCGCCGTTTGTTAATTCTTCTACATTGAACTTTGCTCCAACAGCCAATGCATTAATTTCTTTTTCGAATATTGCTGGCTTGGGAGGGGTATAATTTATCCAGTCTAGCTGTACTTTGTTCTTGCGAGCTTGTTCTAAGGTAAAGGTCTTTTTAACTTTTTGGTTAGCTGCACGCTTTACCCGCATTGCCTCGTATTCATCTTTTATCTCTTGGCGATACGCTAGTTTTCGGTCATCAGATAATAACTCACCGGCAACGCCAACAGCACGCGATGCATCTGGCACATAAACAATTGGCCCTTGGTACTGCGGGTCAATTTTAACCGCAGTATGAATTTTTGATGTGGTTGCACCACCGATCATTAGCGGTAAGTTTAGTCCTGTGCGTTCCATTTCTTTAGCAACATTGACCATTTCATCTAATGACGGTGTTATTAAACCCGATAAACCAATAATGTCACAACCTTCGTCTTTAGCGGTTTGTAATATTTTATCGGTAGGTACCATTACGCCTAAGTCAACTACCTCATAACTATTGCATTGCAACACAATGCCGACAATATTTTTACCAATATCATGCACATCACCTTTAACGGTTGCCATTAGGATTTTACCGTTAGTATTCACATCGCAACCTGCTTTTTCAGCTTCTAAGTAAGGCTCTAGCCATGCGACTGATTTTTTCATTACACGGGCAGATTTAACCACCTGTGGCAAAAACATTTTACCTGCACCAAATAAATCACCAACCACATTCATGCCATCCATAAGAGGGCCTTCAATAACGAAAATAGGGCGTTTGAGTTTGTCTAAGGCTTCTTTAGTGTCTTCATCAACGTAGGCATCTATGCCTTTGACCAGTGCATGTTCAAGACGTTTTTCAACCGACCAAGTACGCCACTCTAAATCTTGTTTGTTTTCTTTAGCTTTTCCATCACCTAAATAATCAGCTGCGATTGCCATGAGGTTTTCAGTGGCATCGGGGCTTTTATTTAGCACCATGTCTTCAACGGCTTTGTGCAGTTCTTTGGGAATATCATCGTAAACCACTAACTGACCAGCGTTGACGATACCCATATCCATACCGACTTTTACAGTGTGATATAGAAATACCGAATGAATTGCCTCACGCACAGGGTTATTACCACGGAACGAGAAAGATACATTTGATACTCCACCAGAAATCATCGCATGGGGTAGTGTTTCTTTAATCGTTTTAGTTGCTTCAATGAAATCGACAGCGTAGTTATTGTGCTCCTCAATACCTGTGCCGATGGCAAAAATATTCGGGTCAAAAATTATATCTTGCGGCGGAAAACCGACCTTATCGACCAGTACATGATAGGCACGGGTACAAATTTCTACTTTACGTTCATAGGTGTCCGCTTGGCCATCTTCATCAAATGCCATCACTACCGCCGCCGCACCGTAACGTTTAATTAGTTTGGCTTGATTGATGAAGTTCTCTTCGCCTTCTTTTAGTGAAATGGAATTAACAATGCCTTTACCTTGAATACATTTAAGGCCTGCTTCGATAATATCCCACTTGGATGAATCAACCATAACGGGCACGCGCGCAATATCTGGCTCAGCGGCACATAAGTTAAGGAAGCGCACCATCGCTTCTTTGGATTCGAGCATGCCCTCATCCATATTAATGTCGATTACTTGCGCGCCGTTTTGAACCTGCTCTAGCGCAACTTCAAGTGCGGTATCGTAATCCTCTTCTTTAATTAGTCGTTTGAAACGTGCTGAACCCGTCACGTTAGTACGCTCACCCACGTTTACAAATAAGCTACTTTCAGCAATATTGAAAGGCTCTAAACCAGATAAACGACACTCCACTGGAATATCAGGAATCGTACGCGGTGTAATATCTGCAACCGCATTAGCAATCGCTTTAATATGCGCGGGGCTAGAGCCACAGCAACCGCCGACAATATTTAAAAAACCAGACTCTGCCCATTCTTTAATGTGCTCTGACATTTCATTTGGTTCTAAATCATACTCGCCAAACTCATTGGGTAAGCCTGCATTGGGGTGGGCGGAGACATTAGCGGTGCTTATTTTAGACAGTTCTTGCACATATTGGCGTAACATATCAGGGCCAAGCGCACAGTTTAAGCCGATTGATAATGGCTCTGCATGAATCAAGGAATTATAAAAAGCCTCGGTGGTTTGACCGGATAAAGTACGTCCCGATGCATCGGTAATTGTCCCGGAAATCATAATGGGTAATTCGATATTATCTTCTTCAAAGACTGTTTTTACCGCAAAAATAGCAGCCTTGGCATTGAGTGTGTCGAATATGGTCTCGATCAAGATAATATCTGATCCGCCTTCAATCAAACCACGTGTAGATGCGCAGTAATCTTCAACTAACGCATCAAAAGTAATTGCTCGAAAGCCTGGGTCGTTGACATCTGGGGACATTGAACAGGTTTTGCTGGTTGGGCCAAGTACTCCTGCGACAAAACGAGGTTTATCAGGTGTCGAATACTTATCGGCAGCTTCGCGTGCAACTTTTGCGCCAGCTACGTTTAATTCGTAAGCAAGGCTCTCCATTTCGTAGTCAGCCATGCTAACTTTGGTGGCATTGAAGGTATTCGTTTCGAGAATATCCGCACCGGCTTCAAGGTATTCTTCATGAATCTCACGAATAATATGCGGTTGGGTTATCGCCAGCAAATCATTGTTGCCTTTGATATCCATGTGATAGTCTGCAAAACGCTCACCACGATAATCCGCTTCTTCAAGCTTACGGCGTTGTATCATGGTGCCCATTGCGCCATCGAGAATCAGGATACGGGATTTTAAAAGTTCTTGGATCTGTTTGGATTTAGTCATCCGTGCAGTTTATTGTATTTGTAACGGTTTTTCTTTATAAATAAACAGTTTTAGATAAAATTACTGCATAAAGAGAGTAACGGGAATATTCATTCTTTTTGTCCCATTACGAAGTATCTTTAATGTGATGGTGTCATTTAACTGATGTTTTTCAATAATATTTAAGAAATCGTTCATGTCTTCGACTTTTTCATTGCCGATTGCTTGGATAACGTCACCCAAAACCAGATCACCATTAACCAGTTGTGAGCCTTTTAAACCGGCTTTTGATGCGGGTGAACTGGGGCTGACTTGCAAAATTAATACCCCTTTAATGCCCAGCTCTTTTAATACTAATCTATTGGCCGTGTCATTGGCGCTAATGCCAACGATGGGTTGAATAAAGCGGCCATTTTTAATCAAATTTGGTACAACCCGATTAACACTATCAACGGGAATTGCGAAACCAATTCCCGCAGATGCGCCTGACGGACTATAAATAGCGACATTCATACCAATTAAACGACCTGCACTGTCTAATAAAGGGCCACCTGAGTTGCCTGGATTGATCGCCGCGTCAGTTTGAATTAAGTTATCCATATCCATAGAACGATTAGATATGGTACGACCTAATGCGGAGATTATCCCTGTGGTTAGGGTATGGTCTAAACCAAATGGGTTGCCTATCGCATAAACTTGCTGCCCAACCGAGAGGTCTTTACTGGTGCCAGGCTGAATCGGGTTAGGCAAGTCCGCGCTATCCTGAAGCTTTAATACGGCGATATCATGGCGTTTACTGTGGCCGATAACTTTTGCGGTATAGGTTTTTTTGTTCTTAAGGCGCACCTTGGCCGATTTATGCCCTTTTATCACATGGTAATTGGTGATGATATGCCCTTGTGTGTCCCATATGAAACCGGTGCCTGTACCACTAGGAACTTCACGAATATCACGTGTGTAAGGATTAATGACATGTTTCACCGTGGAAATATAAACCACCGCAGGATTGTTATGCTTGAAAAGTGCAATCGTACCTTTTTCTTCTGGTGTTAAACCATTGCGTAATCCGCTTTTGGCATTTGCTGTTTGGATGCTTTTAGTTAGATTGAATGGGGAGAAAAAAAGTATAGCTCCAATAACCAAAATACCAATCAAAAGTGGCTTTATGTGATTTTTTTGAATCATTTAAATTACCTAATGTGTGTAAACATTAGTTCATAGGATAGGTCTTAATTATATTATTTCAAGAGATCTTTGCACGAGTCGAGTTACGAGTAAAATTGGTTGAAATTTCACTGCTTTTCGTTGAAAAACTCGCTGATAACCCGTTATTAAGCTTCGCTTACCATTAGCCGTTTCTTTCGCCATCGACTCGCACAAAGGTCTCTTCAAGATTAAAGTCTAAGAACTAACTAATGCTTAATTCAAGGAGTTTTGTAAGGTGGTTAGCTCATCTAAAATAGAGTCAACTAATGCGACCCCTTTATCATCCATGCCTTTACTTAAAATATCAGCATCACGTTCACCATCTACTAGCTTTTTCATGATTCCAGCTAATAACGTCATTTCACCGCCTGCTTGACTCATTTGTTCGCTCATTTGTGAAAGTAAGGTTAACGCTTGTGTATTGCCTATGCCTGCTTGATGAATCATATGCGCAATACCCGGCGCAGCCATACCTGCTTGCGCATTGTTTTGTTGTGGGTCGGGTAGGGTGCTGGGGTTTTGGATGCCACGTAAAATGGCATCAATAATGAAGCCATCTTCTTCATCAAGATTTTTAAGCAACGAATCGGAACGATCACCTTCCATGATTTTATAAATACGCAACACTAAATCTTGCCAGCCATTTTCGGCACTAGTTTTTAAGGTTTGATTGAGTTGAGGGCGGAGTTGTGGGTTACTTATGGTATCAACGACTAAGCGAATCAAACTTGCATGGACTTGGACGACTTGTTGTTGTTGGGGCGGTAATTTATTCATTTTCAGATATTAGCAAAAAAAGTAAAATAAAGTACCACTAGTTTGCGTAATCTACTGTTTCCCGCTTTTCAATATGGTAGGATTCACATCTGTTAATGATCAGTATGCACAGGCATTTTATGACACGATATATCTTCATCACCGGCGGTGTAGTTTCATCCTTAGGCAAGGGCATCGCGGCCGCTTCATTAGGTACTATCTTAGAAGCACGCGGACTTAAAGTTACCATGATGAAGTTGGACCCGTATATCAACGTAGACCCTGGCACGATGAGCCCCTTTCAGCATGGTGAGGTTTTTGTCACTGAAGATGGTGCAGAAACGGATCTTGATTTAGGTCATTATGAACGCTTTGTGAATTTCACTGCAACACAGTTAAATAACTTCACCACTGGTCGTATATATAGCACAGTAATTCGTAAAGAACGTCAGGGTGATTACCTTGGCGCAACCGTACAGGTTATCCCGCATGTCACTGATGAGATAAAGCGTTGTGTGCGTGCAGGCGCTGAAGGTTTTGATATTGCCATGGTTGAAGTAGGTGGCACGGTGGGTGATATCGAGTCGCTTCCTTTTATGGAAGCACTACGTCAAATGGGTGTAGAAGAAGGCAGTAATGCGCTGTTTATGCACTTAACGTTAGTACCTTATTTGGCTGCCGCTGGAGAGCTTAAAACTAAGCCCACTCAGCACTCGGTTAAAGAATTACGCTCAATTGGTATTCAACCCGATGTTTTATTGTGCCGAAGTGAAAAATCAATTCCAGATAAAGAGCGTAAGAAAATTGCGTTATTTACCAATGTCGCTGAGAAAGCCGTTATTCCAGCCATTGATATGGATAATATTTATAAAATACCACTTTGGCTACACTCACAAAACCTCGATCAAATTGTCATTGATAAGTTACAGCTGGGTGATTTGAAAGAAGCTGACTTGTCAGACTGGGAGAAAGTTGTTCACGGCATGGCATTCCCTAAGTCCGAAGTGACCATAGCGATGGTAGGTAAATATGTTGATTTAACCGAATCGTATAAGTCATTAAATGAAGCCTTAAGTCATGCCGGTATTCAGACTGAATCTAAAGTAAATATTACCTATATTGATTCAGAGATTTTAGAATCAGATGGTACAGATATTTTGCATAACGTTGATGCTATTTTAGTGCCGGGTGGGTTTGGTTCTCGTGGGGTGGAAGGTAAAATAAAAGCCATACAGTTTGCTCGTGAAAACAAGGTTCCTTATATGGGGATTTGTTTGGGCATGCAGTTAGCGGTTATAGAGTTTGCACGTCATGTTGCGGGTTTACCAGATGCGAACAGTACCGAGTTTAACGAAAATACCCCCGATCCTGTGATTGGTTTGATTACCGAATGGATGACCGAAAAAGGCGAGCTTGAGAAACGTACTAAAAGCTCTGATATGGGCGGAACAATGCGTTTAGGGGGACAAACCTGCTTGTTAACTAAAGGGTCATTAGCACATAAAACCTATGGCAAAGATGAAGTGGTTGAGCGTCACCGCCACCGCTATGAATTTAATAATAACTACCGCGATATTTTATCTGAAAAAGGTTTGGTACTATCGGGGGTATCTCACGATAAAACTTTGATAGAAATGATCGAATTAGATGATCATCCGTGGTTTTTGGCATGTCAGTCGCATCCTGAATTTACCTCACACCCACGTGCAGGTCACCCGTTCTTTACAGGCTTTGTGAGTGCTGCGTTAGAACATTCAAAACAACAAGAAACAACAGGCTAATAAATCATAATGAAACTGTGTAATTTCGAAGTCGGGCATGATCAACCATTCTTTCTATTGGCTGGCCCCTGTGTGGTTGAGTCCGAAAAACTGACCCTTGAAATAGCCCAAAGCATGAAAGAAATAACCGATGAACTTGGCATCCCGTATATTTTTAAAGCGTCTTTTGATAAAGCTAACCGTACCTCGTACGCCAGCTATCGTGGCCCAGGCATGGAAGAGGGATTGCGAATTTTAGAAAAAGTAAAAAATGATCTAGGTCTGCCAGTAATTACCGATGTGCATGAAGATACACCGCTTGATGAGGTTGCCTCAGTAGTTGATATCATGCAAACCCCAGCTTTATTATGTCGCCAGACTAATTTCATTCAAAATGTTGCTAAACAGGGCATTCCGATTAATATAAAAAAAGGTCAGTTTCTTGCACCACAAGATATGAATAACGTGGTCGAAAAAGCTAAAACTACGGGTAACGACCAAATCATGGTGTGCGAACGTGGTTATATTTTTGGTTATAATACCTTGATTTCTGATATGCGCGGTCTTGCAACTATGCGTGAAACTAACTGCCCCGTTGTGTTTGATGCAACGCATTCAGTACAGCAACCTGGCGGAAAGGGAAGTTGCTCAGGAGGAGAGCGCCAACATGTGCCCGTGTTAGCTAGAGCTGCGATTGCAGCCGGTGTTGCAGGCATATTTATGGAAACACATCCTAGTCCCGATGAGGCATTAAGTGATGGACCTAACTCATGGCCAACACACCGCATGAAAGAGCTATTGGAAACATTGATGACGATTGATCAAGCGGTTAAAGCACAGCCTTATCTTGAGTCAACAATCTAAGTTACAATATTTAACAACTTTAAAAAAATTAATAGAGGCTACTATCAACTATGTCAACCATACAATCACTACATGCACGAGAAGTAATAGATTCTCGCGGGAACCCAACCTTAGAAGCTGTTATCACTTTAGATAACGGTACAACGGGTCGTGCTATCGTACCATCCGGTGCATCCACAGGTGCTCGTGAAGCGATTGAATTACGCGACGATGATCAATCACGATTTATGGGTAAAGGTGTTTTGAAAGCGGTATCACATGTTAATAAAGACATTGCTAAATGCTTAAAAGGATTTGATGTCACGGATCAGGCGGCTATAGATAATGCCATGATTGAGCTGGACGGCACTGACAATAAAGCACGTTTAGGTGCGAATGCATTGTTAGCGGCCTCATTAGCAAGTGCGCACGCTGCTGCAAATGACAAAGGTGAGCCACTTTATCAATACTTAGGTGGTTTATTTGGTAACAGCAGTAAATTTGAACTACCGGTTCCAATGATGAATATCATCAACGGTGGCGAGCACGCTGATAATAGCGTCGATATGCAAGAGTTTATGATAGTACCGGTTGGCGCGCCTAGTCTTGCAGAAGCGGTGCGTTATGGAACAGAGGTTTTTCATAATCTAAAATCAGTATTGGCAAAGCGTGGCATGAATACGGCAGTGGGTGATGAAGGTGGTTTTGCACCTGATTTATCATCTAACGAAGAGGCGATTGAAGTAATACTTGAAGCTATTGAGAATGCCGGTTTTAGTGCAGGAAAAGATATTTATTTGGGTCTAGATTGCGCCGCATCTGAGTATTATAAAGATGGCAAGTACGTTTTAGCATCAGAAAGCAAAAGTTTTGATGCCGAAGGCATGGTTGATTACTTAGAAAACTGGGTGAATCAATACCCAATTATCACCATTGAAGATGGTTTAGACGAAGCAGACTGGGCGGGTTGGGATGTATTAACAAAACGCTTGGGAGATAAAATTCAATTAGTGGGTGATGATTTATTTGTTACTAACCCTACTATTTTTAAAGAAGGTATTGATAAGAGCATTGCTAACTCAATCTTGATTAAATTCAATCAAATAGGCACCTTAACCGAAACCTTAGAAGCCATAAAAATGGCACATGATGCCAATTATACTGCAGTTGTTTCGCATCGTTCTGGTGAAACCGAAGATACCACCATTGCTGATCTAGCGGTTGCAACTAATGCCGGTCAAATCAAAACAGGGTCGTTGTCTCGCTCAGATCGTATTGCAAAATATAACCAATTGATTCGAATCGAAGAAATGCTAGGTAGTAACGCCATTTATGCAGGTAAGAACTCATTTTCACGCTTGTAAACTTCGAAAATAGATTCGTATAATGAAAGCACTCTTAATAATTTTTTCAAGCTTATTCATTTTTCTGGTCGCAGGGCTGTGGGTCGGCTCGGGCAGTTATCCTGAACACTGGAAAACTGAAGATCGAATTAATGCTCAAGAGCTTAGCAACCAGCAACGTAAAGATGATATTGAACGTATCAAAGCTGATTTAGAAGATGTTGCTACGGGAGATAGCGCAATAGAAGAGCGCGCCCGTAGTGAATTGGGCATGACTAAACAAAATGAAAGTTTTTTTGAGATTATCTTACGTCCTGATCAGCAACAAAAACCACTCGCTGAAGATAAGGTCAAGGGTAGAGATTTAGGCAACCCTGAATTAAAGTCAGGCGAACCGTTAGGAGTTAAAGCGCTCATAGCCCCCAAACCCACGGTTAAAGCGCAACCAGATACGAAACCAGACAAGACTCAAACAGTTGATGATATTGATGAAGATGAAAATAAAAAAATAGATTCAGAAATAGAAAAAGCAACGATAGATAATGGCTGATTCAAGTCAACAAGATCTACAAGAAAAAGTCTGGGTTGTCATACCTGCCGCAGGTATTGGCAAAAGAATGCAATCAGAGATCCCCAAACAATATATAAAAATTCAGGGAAAAACCATACTCGAACACACCTTAGATTGCTTCATTCATCACCCACAAATAGCAGGTTGTATGGTGGCACTAGCTAGCGAAGATCCTTATTGGAAGTCGTTAAGTATTCATGCCACAGCCAGCGACTTTCCACTTTATACGGTAGAAGGTGGCGATCAGCGAAGTGACTCGGTAGAGCAAGCACTCGATTATTTAAGTGTTGTTGAAAAACTAGCAGAAGATAGTTGGGTGATGGTGCATGATGCTGCGCGTCCTTGTTTAAGCCAGCACGATATTACTCGGTTGTTATCGGTGATCACAGAAGGTGCAAGCGGCGGTATTTTAGCCAGCCCCGTTCGAGATACCATGAAGCGTGCAAAGCAAGGTGAACTTGTTATTTTACAGACCGAATCACGCGATGATCTATGGCATGCCTTAACGCCGCAACTGTTTAAGCTAGGTGAATTAACTGAGGCGCTAGAATACTGTATAGAAAATGGGTTAACGGTGACTGACGAGGCTTCAGCCATGGAAGCAAGGGGTTACACGGTTAAGCTAGTCGAAGGAGATAGCAGTAATATTAAAGTCACTCGACCCGCTGATATTGAGTTGGCAACTTGGTTATTAAGTCAAAAAGGGAAAGCCAATGAAACTTAGAATCGGCAATGGTTACGACGTACATGCTTTTGATGAGGTTGCTTCAAATCAACACGCTGTTGAAAATCACATCACTCTAGGCGGCGTAGAAATCCCTCATGAAGCCCCTTTAAAAGCGCATTCAGATGGTGATGTACTAATTCATGCACTGTGTGATGCCTTACTCGGCGCATTGGCTCTGGGTGATATTGGTCAGCATTTCCCTGATACAGACGATGCATTTAAAGGGGTTGACAGTAAGCTGCTTTTAAAAAAAGTCATGCGCCTAATTGAAAAACAAGGCTACTATTTAAATAACTGTGATTGCACGATAGTAGCCCAAGCGCCAAAAATGGCACCGCATATCAATTCGATGAGACAAGTCTTGTCAGTGCTTTTAAATGTTGAAAATGATGCTGTTAGCGTTAAAGCCACGACTACAGAACAGTTAGGGTTTACAGGAAGAAAAGAAGGCATAGCGGTGTATGCGGTGGTTTTGCTAACTTCTTTTAACTAGAGGCTGTAATAAGAAAACAGAATAATTATAATCAACAAAAATTAATTGTAATTACTGCATAATCTATCTGTAGTTTGTTTAAATTGTTGGTACTCGTCATTAGTAAATAGTTGTTTACTATTCTCAAGATAGCCTTGTTTTTCTAAGTATTTCAGGGCTGGTTGATTGCATTCAAGCCGCGCGAAAGCCATTAGTCCGAAAATATCTTTTTTTGCCGGGCTATAACCCACAAATAGGTTTTCATATAAAAGTTTAAATGCGCCAAAATCTTTATTTGTTGCTACTAGCGTCAGCACTAGAGGAATATAGAGCTCTTCTTTGTTCAACTTTAGGCTTGAAAGGCAATTTACGATTTTAATCGCTTTTTGTTTTTTTTCATTAGCTTTCACATAAGTAAAACTATTTAAAACCGAGAAAGTAGCAGCCAAGGTTATTTTTTCTGTTGGGTTCTCACAAATGCCTGATTCTATTTTTTTAATAAAAGTGACTGCTGATTCTAAACCAGTAAACGACTTTTGTTTTTCAGTCTTGAGGTTGTTTAGTAATAAGGCTTTGTTAAGTTTTATTAGATGTTTTACTTTATCTACGCTTGGCTCAACAGGTGACGTTCCTGTACCACAAGATACTAGAAAAATAGTTGCGATTATTATAAAAAAAAATAACTTCAATTTAGGCCATCAATTCTTAAAAATATAAATCCGTTTCCATCGTGATCAAAGGCATTAAAGCCGGCATGATAATGATCACTTAAAGGATCATCATAAATAAAACCTTCTACTTTAAATTCTGATAGATTCGATAGCCGATTGATTACACCAACCCCAGCACCAAATGCGTTAGGTATTTTCCCTGCGAGTGTTCTTGTTATAGATAATCCTTGAGATAATACTGATGCAGGCGAATATTTAATGTGTAGTGCTTGTAACTCTTTAAAACTGCTTAATAGTTTTAGATAGTTTTTATCAAGAGTTTCAATGGAGTTCATTTGAGACTTTACTTTTTTCATCTCAACCATCACATCTTTTCTAATTCCGATCAGTATTTTTGTACGTTGACTCTGGTTTAGACCTTCATAAAATTCTTGTGTTTTTTTAGTAATCGGCTTACCAATAGAGGCTTTTTCTAAACTACTAATAAATGCTTTACCTGTATGAACCGTATATTGTTTATCAACATTTAAGCGTTTAATTCTGCCTTCGAAGGTGCTTTTTTCACCATCCGTTTTATAATCCGCTATGCCAACTTTATTTGACATCAACTTATTAAAGGTTTCGACACCACTTGATGAAGGTGCTAAACGATTATTATTATTTTTAGATGGAGTTGTTGAAACGTGGTTATTGATAGGACTGGGGGTGGTCATAGTATTATCTCCAGTTTTTTAATCAATTAGAAAGATTTTTGCTTGTAGGTTCTTCAAAAAATCAGTCGATGTGCTTTGATTCTGCAAGGCAGAAGGAGAACGCTTCCCTGCCCTAGTTTGAACCACGGTAGATTTATTTGTTTGAATGGGTTGTGCCATCGTTATATTCTCAATTATAAAAGATTACATCCTGACTACATTAGGTTGACTACTAACTTAACAAATCCACCCAACAACTTATATACGACT